>SDBT01000787.1_pt1 | contig 52213 bp, 51 predicted proteins | sample 2277101 | NCBI WGS metagenome assembly SDBT01 (sample SAMN10404973, study PRJNA504765) | marine sediment metagenome | isolation source: marine sediment core GS10_PC15, 103 cmbsf | place: Arctic Ocean: Southern Knipovich Ridge | collected 2010
TATAAGTTCGTCAAATGTTCATTAATAGTAGGAACAGTAACTTCAAATAAAGTCGCCATTAATTTTTGAGTTAACCAGACATTATTTTCCTCTACTCGCACTTCAATGCTATTTTTACCAGCTTGACTTGTAAAGATTAAGAATTCAGCTGTACTATTTCTAATTTGATATTTTTTATCTTCTTTTAATCTCATTATTAGCTCATTTTTAAAAAATTATGATAACACAAAATAGAAAACTTAGACCACTCAAAAGTTCTGAATGCGTCTCTCCACCTCCAATTCCATTCTTAAGCTTTAATAGCCAGTCATTTGCATTAATGTTTTTAAATTTTTGACAAATAAACCAATAACCCATATAATAGGTCATATAACCTAAAATATAGGTACATAAAATGTTGGAACCAATATTTGGTGGAAAAAATATAGAAAAAATTCTTTTCTTCCTCTTAATTCATCAACGTTGCTATGGAAGACAACTCAGTCGTACATTTCAAACGGCTTTATCTCCAATTCAAAAAGCTTTAGATAGATTAGAAACAGGAGGAATAATTGTCAGTTTTTTAGAAGGGAAGACTAGAATGTATCAATTCAATCCAAGATATCCCTTTTTACAAGAATTGAAAACATTATTGGAAAAAGCTTATCTATTTTTACCTCAAGAATTTAAAAATCAATACTATGAACCAAAAATCAGAAAAAGACCCCGACGAAAAGGAAAACCTTTATGAATGAAATTGACTTTAAAAAAATAACTCTTGAGGAGCTTGCCGCTATTATTTCTGAAAAACTAAAAGAACATAGTATAGATAGTATTTTAGTCGGAGGAGGATGTGTCTCTATTTATTCTCAAAATCGTTATCAATCCTATGATTTAGATTATGTGACTTATGAAGATCTGAAAAAAAATGCAAAAGCTCTGAAGGAATTAGATTTTTATGAAAAAGGGGGCTATTTCATACATAAAGACTGTGAATATTATATCGAATTTGTCGCTCCTCCTATAGCTATTGGAAATGAACCCATTGTTAATTATGAATATCATAGAACGTCTCTTGGAACAATCAAAATGCTAACACCTACAGATAGCGTCAAAGACAGGCTCGCAGCTTTTTATCATTGGGATGATAAACAAAGCCTAGATCAAGCTCTGATAATATGCAAAACAATTGCTCAAAAAATTGACATAGATGAAATCAGGAGATGGTCAAAAAATGAAGGTCATTTGAAAAAGTTTAAAAATTTTTTAGAACATTTGAAAAAGAATTCCAATCAAAAGTTCTGAAAGTTTCTCCTTTTCTTCAATTGTATTAATGGAAAATATATACAAAAAAAAATAAAAACCTTATACCTAAGAAAAAGAATTCGATCAAAATGTTTTATGAAAAAAATGTTTCTACTATCTTTTTTTATAATTTCATCAATATCCAACTATATTTTATAATTGCATGAAAAAAACTACAAAACCATCTCAAAATGCCTTAGAGCGTTTAATAAAAGGCAATGAGCGCTATGTTAATAATAAATCAGCCCATCCGAATAGATCTGAAGAAAGACGAAAAAAAATCGCTTCAAAACAATCTCCCTATGCTATCATTGTGGGATGCTCTGATTCTAGAGTCTCTCCTGAAATAATTTTTGATGAAGGCCTAGGAGATCTTTTTATTGTTCGAATAGCTGGAAATGTTATAGGTCCAATCGAATTAGATAGCATTGAATATTCTGCTCTTCATCTAAATCCTTCAATTATTTTAGTTTTAGGGCACGAAAATTGTGGTGCAGTTGATGCTGTAATGGAAAATAAAACTGCAAACATTGAGATGATAGCAAAGCTTATTGAACCTGCGGCCAAACAAGCAAGAGAATCTAAAACAGATAACCCTCTTGAATTAGCTATTAAAACAAATGCACTAAATATGAAAGATTTTTTAGAAAGATCTCCTAATATCGAAAAATTAATTAAGAAGAATAAAATCCAAGTTAATGCAGCTTATTATAATCTGAAAACCGGCCTTGTTGAAATCCTAAATAAGTAGAGTTATCTATGTCTTTTAAAAAACTGGATCTCTCTTTCATGTTTTACAGCTTCCGTGCGAGTATTGAATGTCCCTAAATTTCTTCTTTTTCCTGTTTTAGAATCTTTTTTTCTTGAATAGAGCCTATATTTTCCTGAAGACAATTTTCTAATCATTTTTTATTCCACCCCGTATTTTCGAGCTTTTTAAACTTTATGTGAATTTATCTGTATGGTTAGCAAATTGAAAAATAATTGTCTATTGTCTTATTTTAAAAATAATTGAAGAAAAAAAGATTTCATCTGTTTATCTTATCTGGGCTCTTTTAAAACATTCTCAAACAAAGATGCCAAGTCCTGATTATATCAAATATGAAGATGAACCACTAGATCACTCTATCTTTTCAAAGATTCAATAATAGAACAAAAAAATATTGGAATGTTCTATATTATTTTTTTTTAAAGGAGAAAAAACAACCAAAACTTGGTTTACTTCTTTCTTTTTATATTTTTTTTTCTTTAAAAATCATCTATGAAAATTTATATTTTTTTGAAAAAAATTAAAATAATCTTATTTTTTTATTTACAAAAAAAACATTAAATATTTAATAATGGAAGGCAAAAAAAACCTCATAGGTGATTTATGACAACACCATTAGCAACAAGTGGTAGTTATACAAAATATGAAAAGAAAGAAATAGATGAATTAACAAAAGGAAAAAGAGCCCTTTTTAAAAGATTCGGACTTAACCCTACAGATAAAAAAATGCGGAAATTTGCCCTAACCGCGTTTTCCGAAGAAGCTTGCTCTGGCTCTGGTTCTGGTGGAGGATCTGGCACTTCTGCTTCAGGAGGCATGGGTGGAGATCTAGGCGGTGGTTTCGGCGGATATTAAGTTCAAAATATACAATGCTATGTAGAAATGGTTTAAAAACCATTTCTACATTATATCTGCAGCAATTTTAGCCAGTTCTGATCTTTCTGTTTTATCTAAAGATATGTGCCCATATATTTTTCGATCCTGAAATTTTGATATTGTATATGTGAGTCCATTAGAATCTTGATCTAAATATGGATTATCAATCTGAGTTGGATCTCCTGTTAAAATTACTTTAGTTCCTTTTCCTGCTCTAGATATTATTGTTTTTACTTCATGAGGCGTCAAATTCTGAGCTTCATCTATTATCATAAAAACTTTTGGTAGAGTTCTTCCTCTAATATAAGTTACAGCTTCCATTTCTAATTTATTGCTTTGAGTTATCCAATCGAATGCTGATTTTTCATTAGCTTCTGAGTTTGTATGATGCAAAAGAACTTCTAAATTATCATAAATTGGTTGCATCCAATGAAATAATTTTTCTTCTTTAGTTCCAGGCAGATATCCTATATCTTTTCCAAGAGGAATAATTGGTCTAGAAACCAATATTTTTGAATAAAGAGCATCATCGAATACTTTTTTCATTCCGCAAGCGAGAGCTAAAAGTGTTTTTCCTGTACCAGCAGGGCCTACTAAAGTTACTAATTTTATATCTTCTCTAAGAAGTAGATCTAAAGCGCATCTTTGTTCAACATTTAATGGATATATACCCCAAATACCTTTTTTACATTCAATGAGAGGCTCTAATTTATTAATGTTTGAATTATATTTACATATTGCCGATGATTTTTCAGGGCTTTTCAAAATACAATATTCATTAGGCAAAAAACTAACATCAGGTTTTGTGATTTGACCATCTTTATAAAAAAGATCTATTTCATTTTTAGAAACTTCAAGGGTTTTTATACCTTTGTATATTTTTTTAAAAGATACCTTTAAATTTTCGTAATCTTGCGCTACTAATCCCATAGCTTCAGCTTTAACTCTTGAGACAAAATCTTTAGAAACAAAAACAACTTTTTGACCTTCATTTTTCAAAAAAGATGAAATGTATAAAATTTTGTTAGAGTTTCTATCTAAAGGAAGCGGGAAATTTTTAATTACCCTAGATTTTGTATCTAAATAGATTTTTATTTTTGGTCCTTCATCGATAATTATTCCAGTATTTAAATCCCCTTTTTTCTTTGATTTTAAAGAATCTATATATCTAACTACTTTCCTAGCATTTTTTCCAAGTTCATCAGATCTTTTTTTTAAAGCATCTAATTCTTCTAAAACAATTAATGGAATAATAACATCGTTATCTTGAAATTTTTTGATCGATGATGGATCATGTAAAAGAACGTTAGTATCGAGAACAAAAGTTTTTCGACTCATTAAATATTTCTCCTGTTATTAATTTTTTACTCTAAAAAATGAAATTTTAAAAAAATCCTCCTTTGATGCTTTGAGCTTAAAAGCCACATATAACCGAAAAATTAGAGCATGTAAAATATTTTTTTTTGACATTGCTGAATAATGCAAATCTTAAAAACTTTACTTGACGCTATCCCGCCTCGTACGTCTCTTGCCTTCAGCTGCTTACAGCAATGACCTGGCAGAAAGGCGCTTTGAATGCTAAAATCATTTGACTAAAAAATTTAATTTCTGTTATAATAAAAGCAGGAAAAAATTAATGATTTGAGGATTTTTAATATGAAGATAAATGATAAAATCTTAAATATCCCACCTTATATATCTACTTCTTGGGACAATATTACTTCACTTTTTACGCAAAATGATTTTTTAGTTGTAATTTTAAAAAATGGAGCGAAAATTGAAATTCCAAAGATACAACCCGAGATGATTGAAGAAATTTTCAAGATTCATTCAAAAGTATTAGAGGGCAAATCAAAACCTAAAACATCTATTAGTTTTGGACTGCCATCTATTCTGCCATCTATGCCGACTGCGGGCTTAGAATCATTTACATCTGCAATGCAACATAATCCTGAACAAAAAGATGCACCTGACATTCCATCTGATATAATTAATAAAATTGCAAATATTGCAAAATTATTTGCTGAAGAAGCAAATATGGATATACCAAAACCTGTGGCTAATTGCAATTGTATGCATTGTCAAATCTCTAAAGCTTTGCAAATTGGTATGGGAATAAATCCTGAAAATTTAGATGCAGAAGTTGATGAAAAAGATTTAAAATTTAGAGATTGGGATATCATAGAAGAAGGAGCTCATCTTTATAGAGTTATAAATCCTTTGGATGAAAAGGAACATTACTCTGTGTTTTTAAAAGATCCAATCGGATGTACATGTGGTAAAAAAAATTGCGACCATATCAAAGCTGTCTTAAATAGTTAACATTTTACACAAAAAAAAGTAGCAATAATTCATCTTTCATTTTAGTATGATATTATTTGGGTAAACTAAAACATATGCTAAAGTTAAGGGGTTTTAAAATGCTTAGGCTACTATTTACAATCAATTTAATGTTATTTTCTATCAATGCCATGGCAGAAAATAATAATAATCAGATTCAACAACGATTCAAAACATTTACAGCAAAGATAACAGGCTCAAAGGTAAGACTAAGGTCTGGAGCCGATTTAGATAGTCATATAATTACTCAATTATCTAAAAATGAACTTGTTTTAGTAAAAGAAGATGCTGGAGATTTTTGGGGGATAAAACCACTTTCCAATGCTAAAGCCTATGTATTTAGAAGTTATGTAATAGATAATGTTGTTGAAGCAGATAGGGTGAATATCAGATTAGAACCTAATTTAGATTCCTCTATTATTGGACAGCTAAAAAACAAAGATAAAATTGAAGCTAAAATTTGTTCAGAAAATAATAAATGGTTAGAAATAGCCATGCCAGATGATGTTTATTTTTATGTAGCAAAAGAGTATTTAACATATGCAGGCGATAGCAGTTTTTATACAAAAATGCAATCTAGAAAATCAGAAGTTGAAAAGATTTTAAATTCAGCATATTTTATTACACAAACTGAATTAAAAAAGCCATATGATGAAATGCAACCGCATGAAGCAATAGATAGTTTTGATCTTATCATCAAAGAATATTCAGAGTTTCCTCAACATGTGCAACAAGCAAAAGAGGGCCTTGCTCTATTACAAGACAATTATTTACAGAAAAAAATTGCTTATTTAGAAGCAAAAGCAAATATCTCTCATATGGAAAAAGACGAACTCTTAAAAGCTGTTGAAAAAGCAAATACTTATGATGAAGAATTACAAGTAGCTAATCAAAACTCTAACAAAAACATCACGGGTAAGATGAAATTTTGGGGAACAGTAGAAGATGCTCTTTATGCAACATGGACAACTTTTCATCCTGAAAAAAGACTTAATGATTTTTATAAAGAGCAAGAGATTAATGCTGTAGCAATAGCAGGAGTAATAGAGAGCTTTTCTCAAGGCGTAAAAAACAAACCTGGTGATTATATTGTAAAACTTCAAGACCCAACTAAAAAAGCCTTTCTCTATAGTACAAAAGTAAATTTAGATGATTTTGTAGGAAAAAAAGTGAACTTAAAAGTATCGCCAAGACCGAATAACAACTTTGCTTATCCAGCTTATTTTGTAAATCAAATAGAAGTTCAATAGACGTTTAAAATAGCTTTAGAAAAATTAAAATTTTCTAAAGCTATTTAATTTTAAAATTAATCCTCAATAACAATATTAAAAAAGCTCAACAATGAATAAACATCAGGTTTAGAAAATTTTGCTTTTTCAATTTTATTATTAAAAGGATCGATTGAGTAGTTTATAGCTTGTGAAAAATCAGCTTCTTTTAAATTAGCCTGATGAAAACGAGTGCCTTCTAGATTCGTTTTTTTAAAATCTGCTAAAGTTAGATCGGTTGTTACAAAATCGCATCTTCTTATTATACTCTCGAAAAAAGAAGTTTTTTTTAAGGACATATCAGAAAAATTGCAGCTATCTATTAGTGATTTTTTAAATGAGATCGAAAGCAAAAATTTATCGCATTTAAAAAACTCCACTCCGACTAATTTAGATTCAATAAAAACAACTTCTTGAAGTTTTGTTTTCTCAAAGTTCACTAAACTTAGATTGCAATTTTTAAATGAAATGTTTATAAATTTTGAATTTGATAAATTTGCATTTGAAAAATTACAGTTTTCAAAAGTGCAGTCTATAAAAACTCTATTTGAAGAGTCTTGATTAGAAAAATCTTTTTTTAAAAATTTTTTATTTTCAAATTCTTGCATTTTCTATATTCCGAAAAAACTAATCTTTAAAATGATCATAAAAATTAATATATTTTTTTATAAGTTTTTTTTAGATGTTCAAACTTATTTTTTTTGACCAATAGCCATAATATGAGAGCTCACTCCCATTATTGAAGAATCAAATTGAGTGATTTCTAAAAATTCTAAAAGTTGCTCTCTTTGTCTTTCATCTTCAAAATACTCATCATCAATCCATTTCCCCAATCCTTCAATAGCTAAAACTTCAACTTTTGAAAAACCTGCGTCTTCTATCTCACTTTTAAGCTCACCTGGAGTATGCGTATAAAATTTAGCTGATTTGTATACCAAATCATTAGTTTTTAAAGTGTTTTTAATTTCTAAAGCCATTTTTTGATCTTTAATTTTTCCATCAAAATAAGCATTAAACAGAGTACAATATTTAGATACACCTTGAGCTAGAATCATACCATCTGGTTTTAAAACTCTATAAGCCTCTTTTAGGGCTATTTGGCGATTTTCTTCATCTAAATGATATAGGGGCCCAAAAAACAAAACTACATCAATGCTACTATCTGGCACGTCAATTTTCCTAGCATCCCCTACCTCATATCTTGCAAGAGGAAAATCTTTATGGGTTTCACCATTTTTTTTAGCTTCTTCAATATTCAAAACAACTGGATCTATGAGGTAAACTGTATAACCTTTTTTTGATAGATAAAAAGAGTACACTCCCATTCCCCCTCCAACATCTAAAATGGTAGCTGGAGAATTTGGTAAAAAAGTATCTAAAATATATTCTACTCGTTTTTTTTCTAATCGATTCATTTTCCTATCGAGTCTATCTTTTTCTATTCCTGATTCATAAAATATTTTTGTGCCTTTAGGAATTTCAAAATTTTTGGCCATTAAAAAATTTATATTTGATAATGATAATATAATAAATAAAGTTAAATATTTTATTTTCATATTTTATATATTTTTGTTGTTTTAAGCTTAATTATATTACCAAAATTTTCATAAAACTTTCAATTAAAAGTCATTTATTTCGAAGAAATTTTAATTAAAAAAAACATTAGAAAAATTTTTATTTTCAAATTCTTCAATCATTATTTATTTTTTAAATCGGATCCATTAGATTTTACCTTTAATTGTAGAATTTTAATAATAAAAAAAGCTATTAAAGCTGCTAAGAACGCTCCTATTATCTGATGAACTCCGACAACTGCAAGTATGGGTTTTAAAAGCTTAGAATTTTTCAATCCTATTTTTGCTATCCATCCCAAAAAATATAAAAATGCACATTTAACAAATGCAGCTAAAAATAATGAAAAGAAGTAACTATATTTTTTTTAAACCACCAAAAACGAGAACCAATATGATATTTGAGATCATTATAAAAGGAATTAAGGGAAGTAAAACAACAGGGAGCAATCCGACAGATATAGCAATTAAAGATGGGACAATTCCAATAACAATAGCTTGCCAAATACCTAAAAAAAACACCGATAAAAACAAAATAGAATTGACTATTGTCGATATAATATTTTTATTTTTCAAAAAATACGGAGTGCAAACTGCTAAAATTATGAAAAATATAAAAACACATATTTTGTAAATTTTTTCTTTTTTACGAAACATTTCAAACATAAAAACCTCTAAACGTTTTCTAAGGAGTTAATATTACAAGTTTTAGAAATCTCTTCTAGTTCATTTTCTCTGCTTGATACACCCATATCTTTTAATTTTTTAGCACTCACTAAAACTCTTGAATTTAAAGATGCTATAGTTTGGTTATAAGCATCGATGCTAATTGATAAATTTTTTCCTAGCTTTGTAAAATGGCTATTCATAGTTAGTAATCTATCATAGAGTTCTTTTCCTGTTTTTGCAATCTCTTTAGCATTTTTTGACATTTGAGATTCTTTCCAGACATGAGCAATTGTTTTCAAAATAGCAATTAAAGTAATTGGAGTTGCAATAATAATATTTTTCTTAGCAGCCATCTCGAGTAAAGTTGGGTCTATTGAAACAGCGGAGCTTAAAATTGCTTCTGCAGGAAGAAATAAAATTACATATTCTACGGTATTATCAAATTTTGAAAAGTACTCTTTAGAAGATAGATCATTTATATGTTTTTTTAAATTTAGAGCATGAGATTTTAATTTTTGGATTTTAGTATCCTCTTGTTTATCTTGAGCATCTAAATAATTATCTATAGGAGTTTTAGCATCAATAATGATTTGTCTTTCTTTAGGAAGTCTAATGATGAGATCTGGTCTATACGTTTTATCATCTTTGCTACTTGATTGTTGTTCAAAAAAATCGCAGTGATTTAAAAGACCGGCTAGTTCTACAACTCTTTTTAGATGGATTTGGCCCCAAGTGCCTCTAACATTTGGAGATTTTAAAGCTTTAGATAAATTTTGAGTCTCTTCTTTTAAATGGCGCTCTGATTGAATTAACATCTCTATTTGTTTATTTAAAGCTTCATAGGAGCCTTGTCTTTTACTTTCTACATTTTTAGTATACGCATCAATTTTATCGATAGATTCTTTAACTGGCGCTAAAACTTTTTCTAGCTCTTTTTGTTTATGTTCTATGTTTGCTTGAAACCCCTCATGATATTTTTCAAAATTTGCTTTTGCAAGATCCATAAAAGCTTTATTATTTTGTTGCATGACATCGAAAGATAGACTTTTAAAAGTTTGAGCCATATTTTTTTTAGCTTTTTTCAAACTAAAGCTTATACCGATAACCAAAACAATAAAAAAAAGAAAAACAGCTATAAATAAAAATAATAAATTCATTTTTTTATCTCCTTTTAAAGGATGATAATAAAGATAAGAATTTTATTTTAAAAACTAAAAATTTAATTTATCGTCATCTTCATCATCATCTGGCTCAAAATCTTTAAGTGTTTTTGATTTTTTACCAGCAATAACGCGAATTAATGAAAAGATAAAAGCTATAAAAATATAGCTCCAAGAAAGCAAAACAAAAGCTAAAGAAAAATAATAAAAAATGCCATATAAAAAAAAGACGGAAATTATTACAGTTAAAAAAGCCAAATGAAACGATGGCATTCTAAAATTCAATCTTTTCAAAGATGGGAATTTCCATCTACTAACCATTAGATAACCTAAAATAACATTTACAATTGTTAAAACGATCACCCTTAAAGTATTTGAGATTTCAAAAAAATTTGTTAAAAAGGGTGATAACAAAAAAAGATTAGTTGAAACAGCAACTGCTGCTGCTGCTGGCATTGGAATACCCGTAAAGTTCTTTTTTTGGATAGTCATCTCTACTAAATTTCCTTTAGCTTCAATAGATTTTAAATTAAATCTAACTAGACGAAGCATACCACAAAGAGAGTAGATCATAGCACCTGAGGCTGCTATAAAAGAGAGATAAGTTCCTTGCTCCAGAGAGAGTGTTTTTAAAAGTAAAACAGAAGGAGCAACTCCAAAAGATATAGCATCAGCTAATGAATCAAACATCAAACCAAAATCGCTATGAGCTTTAAAAGCTCTAGCAACAGCGCCATCTACAAAATCAAAAAGAGCAACGAGTAGCAATAAAAAGGCAGATTTTTGAATTAACTCAAAATTGCCAGCTCCTTTCTCTATCATATTAACTTTAAAAATAACAAAAAGACCGATAGCCAGTCCAAAGGCTGTTATAATATTTGGGATTAAAGATATTTTTTTCATAGCTCTTATTTTTTCATGATTTTTTTTTATTTTGCCAAAATGATACTAAATTAGGCATTTTACACTCTAACATAATTATTAAACTTTAAAATTTTTCAAATCTAGAAAAATAATTAATTATTTTCATGCTATAATAAAGATAAAATGGTTTTTTTATGGATGAAATTGAGTATAACGAATTTACTATCAATCCCTTAGATGAAAAATCTAGAAAAATTGATCTTTTAAAACAAGAAATTGATGTAAATATTCAAGAACAAATCCTAGTAAATAAAAGAATTAGTTTAATAAAAGATACTTTTAAAACCATGCCAAGTACTGAGCCGGAATATGCTATCTTACTAACGCAGTTAGAGATGGATCAGATTCAATTAGATGAGCTTAAATCCAGAGAAAATCTTTTAAAAACTAATCTTCAAAAATTTTTGTAATTCTTTGTTTATTAATCACTTAAGCTTTTAAAATAATTAGTATTATTTAAAAAAAGTCATTTTTTGCTATAATATTTACTAATAACCCAAAGGGTTTTAATTATGTGTAGATTCAAAAAAAATAAAAATCCCTACGACCTAACAATTATTGAAGAATTGTTTGATCCTGAGGAAGCAGATGAAGGATTTGAAAAAGATTTTGAAGAAGTTTTAGACCCAGAAGATGATTAAACATAGAGTTTTCTTTTATTAATTTTTCAAAAAAACTATAATTTTCTTTTTATTAATTAATTTATTGTCAATAGCTTACGCTTTTATTTTCATATAACCTAATAATTTAATATTATAAAATATAAAAATTCATATAATGAAAAAAAGAATAACAATATTGATAAAAGGTTTATTATGCCAAAAACCAGAAAAAGAAGTAAAAAAGCTGTTAAAAAATCTACTAGAAAAACAGCTAAAAAACCTGTTAGAAGAAAAAAAGCTATTAAAAAAGCTGCTAAGAAAACAGTAAAAAAAAGAAAAACTCTAAAAAAGTCTACTAAAAAACCAATAACAAAATCAAAAACTAAAAGAAAAAAAGCAGCTAAAAAACCTATATGGGCATCTCATGTTGAGAAAATGCAAACTAAAATAGATGATGCATTAAAAAAATTAGAAAAAGATATAAAAAGAAAAGCTCCGTATAAAATTATTGAAGCAGATAATAATGAACTTTTAATGCTCCTTGGTGAATGCAACTATATCGTTAGAGAATTTCACGAAAATTTTGTAAAATAAGTTTGTAAAAAAAGATTAATCTATTCTAATTTAGTTGGTTTAAACTAAGTTGGATTTTTTATGTCATATAACGTTAATCAAAAATGTAATAATTTTACAGTTACAAAATACCTTCCCATCGACGAGATAAAAGTCGAGCTTATAGAACTTAAGCATAATACTTTAGGAACTGAAGTTATAAAAATAAAAAATGATGATGATGAAAATTTATTTTGTATTTCTTTAAAAACCTGGCCCCAAGATTCTTTTGGTGAAGCTCATATTTTAGAACACACTGTTTTATGTGGATCTAAAAAATTCCCTGTAAAAGATCCTTTTTTTTCTATGTTAAGGCGTAGTTTAAATACTTTTATGAATGCAATGACTGGCTCTGATTTCACATGTTATCCAGCATCTAGTTTAGTTGAAAAAGATTTTTATAATCTTTTTGAAGTCTATATAGATGCGGTATTTCATCCAAAATTAGATAGACTTAGTTTTTTGCAAGAAGGACATAGATTTGAATTTTTAAAACCTGATGATGCCAGCTCTAATCTCATCTACAAAGGTATTGTTTACAATGAGATGAAAGGTTCCATGGCAAATCCAGATAGTATCTTATTTCAAAAGATGCAAGAAAACCTCACTCCAGATTTGCCATATGCATTTAATTCTGGGGGAGATCCTAAAGAGATCCCCAATCTGACATATGAAAACTTAAAAAAATTTCATGAAACTTTTTATCATCCCTCTAGATCAATATTTTTTTTATATGGAAATTTAGATTTAGAAAAGCAGCTAGATTTTATTGAAGAAAATGCTTTAAAAAATGCAAAAGAGAAGCCAAAGCTTGGATTGATTCCAAAACAAAAGCGTTTTTCTAAGAAAAAAACAATTGAAGATAGATATCCTATCTCTGAAAAACAAGCTAAAGAAGATGGAGCTATTATCTCTTTTGGATATTTAACATGCCCAATAGAGGATCAAATTGATCTCCATGGTCTTTTATTGTTAGATAGTATTTTGATGGGCACAGACGGGTCGTATTTAAAACTAAATATTTTAAAATCGAATCTATGCAAAGAAGTTGAGAGTGTATTTGATACAGAGATGAGTGAAGCTCCATATATTTTAATTTGTAGAGGGTGTAAAAGCGAAAGCAAAGACGCGCTTTTCAAAGTTATTAAAGAGAGTTTAGAAAAATTAATAGAGACAAAAATCGATCCTAAAATTATAGATGCAGCTTTGCATCAATTAGAATTTTCAAGGACAGAGATATCTTCTGGCATGGGTCCTTATGGACTTACTTTATTTTTTAGATCTGCTCTAGCAAAACAACTAGGAGCAGAGCCAGAAAATGCTTTAGTTATTCACACACTTTTTAAAACACTTAGAGAAAAACTAAAAGATCCAAACTACATACCATATCTTATCAAAAAATATTTTTTAGAAAACCACCATATGGTGGAGTTAATACTAAAAGCAGATTCTAATTTAACAGCTGAGACGGAGATAAAGGAAAGAAAAAAACTAGATGCTATTCAAATGACTATGCAGCCTAAGCAAATCGAACAAATTTTAGAAGATACTAAAAATTTAAATGAGCTTCAAAAAAAATTAGAGAAAACTTCAATTGAGTGTCTTCCAAAAATTGCTATTGAAGAGGTTCCTAAAAAAAATAAAAATATTGCTCTTCATATTGAAGAAAAGGGCAAATTCAAAATCTTTCATCACGATGTTTTTACAAATGATATTTCCTACGTAGATCTTATATTTGATCTACCTGAGCTTTCATTAAAAGAGTTGATTTTATTACCACTTTTTTCATCTTTAGTAACTGACGTAGGAGCTGGAAAAAGAAATTACGTAGAAAACTTAAATTTTATTCAAGCCTATACAGGAGGGATCCAATCAGATTTATCTTTAAATTTTCAAGCTGATAATTTTGATAATATAATTCCATCGATATCTATTAGATCTAAATCTCTTTATAGAAATACAGATAAAATGTTTTCTTTGATAAAAGATGTAATTGAAAACCCTATGTTTTCAGATATAAATAGGATAAAAGAGTGTCTTTTACAACAATATACATTTTTAGAAAATTCTATAGTTCAACACTCTATGAGTTATGCTACTAATTTATCTCAAAGCTCACTCTCTACAGGGGCCTTTTTATCTTCTAAATTCGATGGTATAGATTATTTAAATAATTTAAGAATTTTAATTAAAGATTTAGATAAAAATGCAGAAAAACTAATCGAAGAATTAAATGCTTTAAAAGAAAAAGTTTTTTGTGTTAACAGAGCAAATTTAGTAATCAGTTCTAATGGAAATTTTTACAAAGATCTCAAAAAAAATAATTTTTATTCTCTTCTAGACTTAGAGTTTAAGAATCTAAAACCTTTTTCAAAGAATTTCCAAGTAGACAAAATAAAATCTCAACCAATATTTATTTCATCACCTGTAGCTTTCAGTGCCTCTTCTTATAGAACTATTGGTTTTTTACATGAAAAATCCCCTGCCTTATTGATTGCAAGCAAACTTTTTTCAAATAAAATCCTTCATAAAAAAATTAGGGAAGAAGGAGGCGCTTATGGATCAGGCACTAACTATTCACCAACAACAGGTCTTCTTACATTTTTTGGGTTTAGAGACCCACATATAACATCTACTTTAAAAGCTTTTAAATTTGCGATTGAAGAAATTTCTAATGGAAATTTTTTAGATAGTGATATCGATGAGGCAAAACTTGGAATCATCCAAAAAACTGATGTTCCCATATCTCCTGGAGCTAGAGCTATAACAGCATATTCATGGTTAAAAGCTAATAAAACAGATGAAATGCGCCAAGAGTTTAGAAATAAAATTTTATCAACAAGCAAAGAAGATATTATTAAAGCAGTAGAAGAGAACCTATTAAATCAAATTGACAATGCTATTACAGCTACATTTTGCTCTAAAGAGCTATTTGATAAAGAAAAACCTAAGCTTTGATCTCTTCTTTAATTAAAGATTAAAGACTTTTGCTAGAGTTTTCTTTTTTTTTATCAAGCTTTTGTTTTTCAAAAAACAGAGTCAACGAAGAGGATATTTTTTACATGTTTTCCAAAAAGCATATCCAATACCGCCCATTACTGCCCCATAAACAAAACTAATAGGCGCAATATATTTTAGGGGCGAATAATCCGGTGTCTTTTCTTTTGACATTATTATTAATGGAGCAATGATCATTGCTAAAGATGTAGTGAATACGGCCCCAGCAAGGCATGTTATTATTATTTCCTTAAAAACTCTTTTTATTTTGTTATTTTGTGAGCCATTATCACCTATCTCCTCATATTCTGAAGACTGCGAAACTCTATTACTGGCAGTCCATGGAATTACTTTATTGACTGCCTGAGTCCCGCTTGATAATAAACCACTCCATACTCCACTCCATCCCCCACTCATAGTAATACCTTTAAAAAAATTAATACGAAATATTATACAATTTTTTTTTTTTTTAATATAAAAAAATTAAAATCTATATTTTTAATCGATTTAACTTTTCAAAATTTTATCTTGAGAAAATCAAATAGTCTCGTTAACATCCAGCTTAAGCACATATATTAGGAGATCATATTTATGTCACGTTTGATAACATGTTTAATGTTAACAACATTCGCCTTATTTTCTCCCTTTTCAGATGTAAAAGGTGATGATATCTCATGTTTAAAAGAAACATCAAAAGCTTTTTCTCAAGTTGGAAAAAAAGCAATTCCAGCAGTAGTTTTCATAAACGCTCACTACAATGGTTCAAAATCCGAAACTTCAAAATCTGAAGATTCTTCAGAATCTTTTAATTTTTTTAGTGATGAATTTTTGAAAAAGTTTTTTGGCTCACCCGAAAAAGACCAACCACAATATGCAGCTGGCTCGGGATGTCTAGTTTCAAAAAATGGCTATATTTTAACGAACAATCATATCATTAAAGATGCTGAAAACATAATTGTTACTTTAAATGACGGCAAAGATTATACAGCTAAAATAATCGGAACAGATCCTAAAACTGATTTAGCGATAATTAAAATTGAGGCTAATAACCTGCCTTTTTTAGAATTTGCAAATTCTGAAGCTCTAGAAATTGGAGAATGGGCAGTAGCGATAGGAGCTCCTTTTCAATTGCAAGCTTCTTTAACAGTTGGAGTAATTTCTGCAAAGGGAAGACAAAACTTAAGAATTACAGATTTAGAAGATTTTATCCAAACAGATGCTGCTATAAATCCAGGTAATTCTGGAGGCCCTCTTTTAGATTTAGATGCAAAAATTGCAGGAATAAATACAGCACTTGTTTCACAAGCCGGCAGATATATGGGCCTTGGTTTTGCTATCCCTGCTAATATGGCTAAACACGTTATGGAACAAATAATTGATAATGGCACAGTTAAAAGAGGGTTTTTAGGAATAATTCTACAACCTTTAGATAAAGAAATGGCTGATGCTTTAGATTTAGCATCTTTAGAGGGAGCTTTAATTGCAGAAGTTTCAAAAAAATCTCCTGCCCAAAAAGCTGGCTTAAAGCAAGGAGATATTATAATTGCATATAATGATATTCATATCAAAAACATGCGATCATTTAGAAAAGAAATGTCTCTTTTAGGACCCGGAGATAAAGTGAAAATCACAGTTCTCAGAAATGGTAAAAAGAAAAATTTTATGGTTACTTTAGGAGAATCTAAAGATTCCCATGTAGCTCATAAACAATCCTTAGATATTGGAATAGAAGTTTCTGATATTAAAGATATTGAGCCTCAAATCGTAAAAAAATGGCAATATTCTGATGCTTTAGAAGGAGTAATGATAACATCTGTTAAATACCACTCAATTGCAGAAAAAGCTGGATTAAAACCGGGAATGGTAACACTTAAACTCAATCATAAAAAAGTAAAAAATATTAATGATTTCAATGAGGCTTTAAAAGATATCGATAAAAAAAGATATATTTTGATGCTGGTTAAATATCAAAACGTTACTAAATTTATAACGATTAAACGAAAATAAAAAAAGGGGCTAATAAGCCCCAGAGCAATCGGAAAAAAGTTGCTTTGAAAAACAATAATTTTAGGATGTGCTTTATTTGTCTAAATATTATTGAATTTCATCTTGCAGCTGATTAATTTTTTTGAGATCTTTTAGCTCTTTTCGGATCCGAGAAAATCTAGAAAATCTAATTTAAATTAAAAAAAAACATTTATATTGATTTTATTAATCATAATAATTACAATTGCTTTTTTTTATTTACAAAAGAATAAATAATATGGCAAGTCGTATAGTAACTATTCCCAATAATATGCATCAAGATCTACAAAACTACAAAGCTATTCAAAGGCATCTAGAACTAAAACAAATAAATAAGGCTTTAGAAATATTTGGCCAAATGAAAGAGTCTGCTCATAAAACCGCATCTAGGGCGTATCTTTTTCAAGTTTGCTTAATGAATGGCGAAATAAATAAAGCTACAATTCTATTTGATAAGATGGCAGATAAAAATAAAGCTAGATTACACCTTGTTAACGCTTATTTAGAGCAAAATCAAATTGAAGAAGCAATAATGATATTTAATGAGATGGAAACGAGTATCGATAAGGACATAGCTGGATTAGAGATTGTTACAGCTTATTTAGAGCAAAAGCAAATAGAAAAGGCAATAATGATATCTGATAAAATGGAGAAGGGATTTTATAGAAATCTGGCTGGATTAGAGATTGTTATAGCTTATTTAGAGCAAAAGCAAATAGAAAAGGCAATAATGATATCTGATAAAATGGAGAAGGGATTTTATAGAAATATGGCTGGATTAGAGATTGTTATAGCTTATTTAGAGCAAAATAAAATAGAAAAGGCGATAATGATATTTGATAAAATGGAAAAGGGAGTTCATAGAATTCTGGCTGGATTAAAGATTGTTAGAGCTTATTTAGAGCAAAATAAAATAGAAAAGGCAATAATGATATCTGATAAAATGGAGAAGGGATTTTATGGAAATCTGGCTGGATTAAAGATTGTTACAGCTTATTTAGAGCAAAAGCAAACAGACAAAGCTATAAGTACATGTAATAAAATGCAAGCTGGTGAATGCAAAAATGAAGCTCAAGCAGCGATTGATAAAGCTGTTTCCATGACAGATTCTTAAATCACATCTACACATCAAATAAAAAGGGGCAAGTTACAATCTGTCCCCCCTTTTTATTAATTCTTGTTTTTATTTTATTTTTTGAAAAACTTTCTAAAAGCAATATCATCTTTGACTTTATCGAAATATTTGTCTTTTAGAACTTCATTTAAATCTAATTTTTTAAAGTGCATGGCTGTTTTCAACCAGCCACCTGAGGGTTTAGCTTCTCCTAACATTGCAAAAGCCTTTGCATTTTTTAAAGCGATGTCCTGAGTTGGTGATAATTTATATGAGCTAGCAGATAGTTCTTTAACTACTCTAAAATTAGCTTCTTCAAAAGCTAGCTCATGAAGTCTGCAAATAGCTTCATCTGCGATTTCATCTTTAATTGAGAGAAAATATTCATATGCTTTTTTTCTATCTTTTTGATCATAGTATAAAAAAGCTAAAAGATGAGTTGCTTGAACATAGATCAATCCTTCTTTAGTCTTAGACCTTAGATCGTCTAAAAGCTTTTGAGCCTCATCTTTCTTACCATCTTTAATTAGAACCTGAGCTTTTGTAAGAGTATCAGCTAGCTTTTCATCTCTATCACATTTTTGAATATTTCTTGATTTTCTATACATATCAAAACTTTGAAATGCGAAAAGAAAAAATAAAGCTCCTAAAAGATAATATCGAACAGCAAAACTAGCTAAAGCTAAAATAGCTGCCATGATAAAGCCAAGCAGCAGTGATAGTTTAAATCCTTTTATACCAAAAAAAGCCTCTAGAGCTATTCTAAGCAATTGTCCTCCATCTAATGGAAGGATAGGCAATAAATTTACAATAGACCAAAATAGATTTACAACTTGCATAACTTTGATGGTAGCTAAAAAAGTAGGATTAGAAATAAAGTTAAGCCATAAAATCAAAGTAGCCAAACCAAATAGTAATATTCCAAAAACCGGTCCCATTAAAACTATTAAAAACTGCTGATAATATTTTAGTTTTTTCCCCTGATAAGAGGTGAGCCCTCCCATAGCGACTAACTCTATTTTTGGATTTTGTTTAAAAATAAGAGATGTCAAAGCGTGACCGAGTTCATGGACTAAAACTGAGATAAAAATTATAATTATCCAAAGAACTGTTCCAACAATAGTTTGAGACATTAAAAATCCGATTAAAGCAGAAAATATCCAAAAAAATGGATGGATATAGATTGGTATTCTTGGGATGATTTTCATTTTTTTATATCCTTTAGTTAATTTTTGTTATGTGTTAGAGTAGTATTTCAATCAAGAAAAAATTTTATAAATGTTTAAATTTTTCAAATCCAAATTAAAAAAGCTCTCAATTTCCTTAAAAAAATTTTCGATTGGAAGAAAGCTCAAATCTTTATTTTCCAAAAAAAATGATAAGACTTTATTCGATGAGTTAGAAAAGCTATTTTATGAATCTGATCTTGGGGTTAAAATTTCAATAGAGCTTACTGATAAAGTAAGAGAAATTTTAAAAAAGGATCCAAATACATCCGCTGATGAGATCTTAAAAATTTTAAAAACCGAGCTTTTAAATGAGGTCATTGAAAAAAAAGAGATAGATCTAAAAAAACCACATGTAGTAATGATAGTTGGAGTCAATGGCTCTGGCAAGACAACATCTATTGCTAAAGTTGCCAATTATTATAAAGATTTGGGTAAAAAAGTTCTTTTAATAGCAGCAGACACTTATAGAGCTGCTGCTGTAGAGCAATTATCTTCATGGGCTCAAAAAATTGGTGTAGACATTGTAAAATCTAAACAAGGATCAGATCCATCATCAGTTGTATTTGATGGTTTAACAGCAGCTAAAAATAGAGATATAGATATTGTTATTATTGATACTGCAGGAAGATTACATACTAAAATCAATCTTATGCAAGAGCTAGAAAAAATAAAAAGGGTCTCTAACAATGTAATTGAAAACTCACCTCATGAAACCCTATTAGTCGTTGATGCAACAAGCGGACAAAATGGAGTTGATGCAGCTAAAATTTTTAATTCTTATACACCTATTTCTTCAATATTTTTAACTAAATTAGATGGCACAGCAAAAGGTGGGATTGTTTTATCAATACAAAAAGAAATCAAAGTTCCGATAAAGTGGATAGGACTCGGAGAGACTCTAAATGATATAACAGATTTTGATGCCAAAGATTTTATAGAAGATCTTTTATCGACTGATTAGTTTTATTTTTTTCTTTTTTCTGATATAACTTAATAAAAAACAGATAATTTATGAATCATTTAGATGAGTATCAAAATCTTTTAAAAACCACTTTAAACTACTTAAAATCTTTTGATGAAAAATTTATAGAATCTAGAAGTGATTTTTTTAAAAATGATCTATTAAATTTCTTAAATAAAAAAAAATCAAATCAAAATATTTTATTAGAGAAAAAAAAATACAATGTAGATGTTAAAACATCTGAGATATTTTTAAATAATGAAAAAAAAGAGATTAAAAAAGATCAAAATGAAAATTTTCAAAACATTGATAAACCTCAAACTTTAAAAAGCGAAAAAAACAAAGCAAATGAAAAAAAGCCTGCTTTAGATAAGACTATAAAAAAAGACACTGCTACCAACCCTATAACACTCAACATAAGCACTTCTAAAAATTTCATTAAAAAAAATGAGCGAGATGTTTTACAAAACAATGTTTTGCAAAAAAAAGTTATAAGAGAGGAAAAACCAAATATTTTCGAAGATAGTTTTCTTGATATAAAAAAATCAATTGAACAAAAATTTCCAAACATCTCAATTTTAAAAGAGCCTATTGATGATAAAATTGCAAAACAAAAATCTCAAAAATACAAACTAAAAAACATTTCTTCTACTATCACAATTTTAGCGTATAAAGAAGATGAAAAGCTCTATCGTTTTTTAGAAAAACTATCTACTTCTTTGAGTGTCTATTTTTATCCTTCAAAAGTAGTCTCTGCCTATTTAATTGAAAAGGAAGATAATTGGGATGATTTTTTAAAAAGTGATATTTCTTTAATAATTTCATCTGATTATACGATATTTGAACTAAAGCGTTTAAGAACTTATTATAGAGAAAATCCATCCAAGGGAGAAAAGTTTTTAAAAGACATTCCTTTATTTTTACTACCTGATATCTTTTTATATCTAAAAGAGCCAACGCTCAAAGCATCTCTTTTCAATGCACTAAAACAAAAAATTGCAAATTTAAAAATTGCAAATTTAAAAAATTTTAAAAATGACAAATAAAACGTTTGCAAGTGTAGTACTAGAATCTAATATCGATAAATCTTTAGATTATGAAACCCCTGAAAATCTTCTTTCTCAAATAAAAGAAGGACAGCTCGTTGAAGTCCCCTTAAGAGGCAAGTTAAAAAAGGGATACATATTATCTTTAAAAGAAAAAACCCATGTAAAAAAAGTTTTAAAAATAAACAGAATTGTATCTGATGAAGTTTTATCTAAAGATCTTTTTAAATTAGCTATTTGGATGGCAAAATACTATGCATGTTCTCTTTCTAAAATTTTAAGATGTATAATCCCCTCTTCAATAAGAAAAGAGATAATGCCAAAGTATCACATTTACATAACATCTAACAAAACTAAAAAAGAGCTTTTAGATATTTATCTAAATCTTACAAAAACGAAAAAAAGTTTAAAACAAGCAAAAGCAATTGAATATTTTTTAAAGGTAAAAAAAGGAGTTTTACTAACTGAGCTTTTATTAAATACAAAATTATCTAAAGCACCGATTGATAGCTTAGTTCGAAAAAAAATCCTTATTTATAAAAAACTTTTTTCAGATGAAATAGATATTTTAAAAAACTTTGAATATTTTCAGACAAAAGAAAAAGTTTTAAATGCTCAGCAACAACAAACCTTAGATAACATTTCCTCTAGCCTAGAAAAGGGGAAATTTGAAACTCACCTAATTTTTGGAATTACTTCAAGTGGTAAAACAGAAATATATCTAAGAGCAATTAAAAAAGCAATAGAGCTTAAAAAAAGCGCAATTATGATGGTGCCAGAGATAGCTCTTACCGCTCAAACAATAGAAATATTTAGATCTCGTTTTAAAGAAAAGATAGCAATCATTCATCACAAAAGATCATCAGGAGAGAAAGCAAAAGAATGGGAAAATATTTTGTCTGGAAAGGCTAAAATAGTAATTGGAGCTAGATCTAGTATATTTGCTCCCATCAAAAATTTAGGTTTAATAATTCTAGATGAAGAACACGACTCATCATACAAACAATCAGAAGAGATGCCCTCTTACAATGCTAAACATTTAGCGATAATGAGAGCTAAATTCTCAGAAGCAACAGTTATTTTAGCTAGTGCAACTCCTTCTATTGAATCTTATTACAATGCAACTCAAAAAAAATATACTTTAAATACCTTATCAAAAAGAATTGGCAAATCTAATCTAGCTAAAGTAAAAATAATCAACATGAAAGAAGGTATTAAAAAATCAAAAAGCTATTTTTCTAATGATCTTTTAGAAGCTATAAAACAAAGATGTGAAAAAGGCGAGCAAACTCTTATTTTTTTAAATAGAAGAGGATATAACACCTCTCTACACTGTTTAAACTGCTCATATATTTTTAAATGCAAACACTGTGATATTACTTTAACCTATCACAAAAAAGACAATATTTTATCTTGTCATTTATGTGGTTTTAAAACGCATACTTTAAAAAATTGTCCTGATTGTAAAAGCTCAGAATACATCAAATATAAAGGTTTTGGAACAGAGCACATACAAAGTGCTCTTCATGCAATTTTTCCAAATATAAAAACTATTAGAATCGATAGAGATACAACTACTCAAAAGAATTCTCATGAAATTTTATTCAAACAATTTAAATCTGGTAAAGCAGACGTTTTAATAGGCACTCAGATGATTGTAAAGGGCCTTCATTTTCCATCGGTTACTTTAGTTGGCATTTTAAATACAGATGGAGCTTTAAATATCCCTGATTTCAGATCTTCCGAGATTGTCTTTCAATTAGTTACTCAAGCCTGTGGTAGAGCAGGCAGAGCAGCTCTAGCTGGCGAGGTGATTATTCAAACATATATGCCAGAGAACGACACTATAAAACTTGCATCTAAACAAGACTACTTAAGTTTTTATGAGAGTGAGATTGAAAATAGAAGATTATTTGGCTATCCTCCCTTTACACAAATGGCAAAAATAGTCCTCTCCTCTCCAGATGAGAAAAAAGCAGAGAGTTTCGCTAATTTAATAAGAGAAAAACTCATAAAAAATTTAACTTCTGGTTATAAAATTCATCCAGTTCTTCCATCTGGTAGAGCAAAAGTTAAAGATGTCTTTCGCTTTCAATTTTTAATTCGTGGCAAAAATATGCTTTTTTTAAGCACTATCTTAAGTAAGATAAAAAATGAGATAAATCTACCAAATAGAATATCGCTTTTTATTGATATTGATCCTATTTCTACCTTCTTTTAAAATCCTACCTTAAATCTCTGATATTTAATAATCTTAACTTTTCTTAAAAGACGCTGAGATTTTTTATATTGTTGTTTTTTTTTTAAATACCTGATGATCAGCATCTTATGCTTGAATTTATTTTAAAAATAAATAACTTTAACAATTTAACTTACAAGCGCACAAGAAGCTTATAGTTAGATCTTTATGCATTTTAATTGCTTTTTTTTAAATGAATTAAAATAATAATTTTATTTATAATAATTATAATTATTAATACTAATTAATAATAAAATAATTGATAAAAGTAAATAATCTTTATAAAAAATAATAAGAGGCAAAAAAATGAGTAGTATGAAACCTATAACATTTTCGGATAATACCTTAAATGCAATCCTAAAAATGGGAGAAAAACAAATTCCTGGATTCAGAATAGAAGAGGGAAAATACATATTGAATCCACATACTCTTCCTTCACTTTCTCCTGTAGAAGAAAGAGCTAGTTCTTGTTGGAAATTTTTTATTAATTTAAGCAATGCTTTTGAAGAATTAACTTTTGATATGGAAAGGACTTTAGATTCTCGCGATTCTAACAATATAGTTGATAGTAAAATAAGTGCAGAAATTTTAAGAGATTCATTCATACCACAAGAACAAAAAAAACTTAACCCCTCTTCAAAAGAGAGACTAATTGAGAAACTTCAACAGTTTGCTAATCATTTCGAAAGAAGAAGTAAATCTCAAAGAGATAAAACTATTACTCAAATTTATAATCAAGCAATAATGGCGCTAAGACAACTAAACATCTCCTATGGAGATCCTATTTTTAAACCTGTTTAAAAAAATCCGAATATAATCAAAACAACACAGAACCGTAGTTCTGTGTTGTTTTTTATAAAAATTTCTCTAAATTAAACTTTCAAAATTATCTTAGAGTCTTTAAACAAATTGTCTCTTTGCTTGATTTATGAACATCTCCATACCATATACAATTAAACATCCTCTATCTTGAGCATGTTTTAAAAACACAGTCTCAACTGGTTTTGATACTACATCCATAGCTATTGTTCCTGGAATCAAATACTCTGGAGGCACGAGATTTATTTCTTGTCTGCCAGCTGATGTAGCATTAATAATAACATCATAGCCTTCTTTCATAACATCTTCAATTTTATCTAAAGAATACGCTCTACATTGAAGTTTTGATGCTAGATCAAAAGCTCTAGTTTGATCTCTATTGAAAATGATTAAATTAGCTTGCCTTTTAACAGCTTCATTAGCTATTGCTTTAGCAACACCACCAGCTCCTATAAGCAAGACTTTTTTATCTTTAACTTTGATTTTTCTTTCTATTGCATCTAAAGCAGCGATTCCATCTAAGTTGAATCCAATTAATTTCTTATCTTTTAAAACTATAGTGTTAATAGCTCCAATTTTATGTTTATCATCATCCACAAAAGAAATGACTTTTTCTTTTAAAGGCATAGTTACACTAAAGCCTTTAAATGAAAATTTATTGATAAAAGAGAAGAAAATTGGAAGTTCATGCCCTTGAAGATTAATTTTAATATACACTGCATTTTTGTTTTGTTTTAAAAACTCTGAGTTATGAAAAACATGAGAAATACTTTGATCTACTGGGTATCCTAAAAGAGCATAAATTTCGGTATTAGAATTAATATTTTTAAAATTATATATCTCTGTTAGATCATCAATATTTATCTGCCCTGCGACAACTCTTTTATCCACAAAAGCATATGTTATTTTATTGTCAAAAATTTTTGATAAGACTCTTGCAAAAGAACCACTTACGCCCATTGGAATAGCGATTAGTTTTCCATCTTGTTTTTCTTTCAAAAAATCTAAAACTCTTAGAGCATCAATAGAGTTATTTGCATAAGTTGCAATTTTATATAAGTCAGCAAATGGATTTTTTAAATTTTCATAAATTTCGTTTAAGTTAGAAGGAGTATTTAAAAAATTGTGATAAGAAGTGATAATTTTTACATCTGGATATAATTTTTTCATTTTTTCAATGAACTCTAAAGATGTATCATGCTCTAGATCAAAAAAGTTAGGTTTTAAAGAAAACAGCCTAGCTAAATCAAAATATCTTTTCTTTTCAGGTTGAAGGTATTTGCCTCCATTTTCTTTTTTTCTTAAAGAAAAGATTACAATTTTATTTGAATATTTTTGGAGTTTCGTAATTTTTTCTAAATCAATAGAATCCAAAAAATCTAATCTAATCTCAATTGCATCTGCTTTTTTAGCATTTTTAATTTGTCTTTTAGCTGAAAAAAGATCTGGGCCTGTGATTACTGCCGTTAACATATATTGCCTCCCAATATAACAAGTAGTGATTTTACAATATTATTTTCAATAATTTCAACATTAATTATTGATTTGCCAATACTTTTTAACAAAGTAAATCGATTTTTTCCAAAAATATTTTTTTTGTCTCTTTTTATAAACTCGATAATTCTATCTTTTGAAATTTTTGGAGCGTTATTTAATAATTTTTTGAATTTAAAAAAATCAAAAATTTTCTTAAATTCTTTATACGGCAGAAGATTCATGTGATAAGAGAGATGACTCTCTATTAAAATACCATATACTAGAGCTTTTCCATGAGCTATTTCATAATCTAAAGCAGCCTCTATTGCATGGGCTATGGTATGTCCAAAATTTAAAATTTTTCTAAAAGATTTTTCATTTTCATCTTTTTCAATGATCTGTTTTTTAATTTTCAAAGAATCTATTATTTGTTTTGGAGTTATTTCTTTGCTAAAAAGCAGCTTTTCGAAATATTTTCTTTTCAATATAAGAGTATGTTTTAGCATTTCTATATATCCATTATTCATCTCATCTTCATTTAAAGATTTTAAGACATCGAAATCTATGAAAACAGCTTTTGGATGATAGATAGTTCCAATTAAATTTTTCCCATACTTAGTATTCACAGCTGTTTTTCCGCCAACAGAAGCATCTACCATTGCAAGAAGTGTAGTAGGAATAATTATATAGGGAATACCTCTCATGTAAGTTGAAGCGATAAATCCTGCCATATCTATAACGATTCCGCCGCCTAAAGCTATAATTAAAGTATCTTTTGTAAAATTCTCTTTTAGCATTTTATTTTCTAAATCATCTTTTGTCTTTTTCGTTTTATTTATTTCTCCTTTAGAAAAACTTAAAAGTTTTACATTCACATTTTTTTCATTGAATTTATCAATTAGAGGTTTTGCTAAGAATTCTAAATTTGCATGGGTTATTATCACAAAATTAGCAGCTAATTTTTTACAAAAATCTACTATAAAATCTGTTTTTAACAGATTATTTTCATAAAAGATTGAAAATCTTTGGGTTCTAAGATTAACGTTTAGTTTTTGCATTCAATATTTATATTTTTTTTGTTTTTTCTAAAGAAGTCTCTATATTAGTTTTATTTAAAAGATATGAATCAACTAGCACTAAAGAGCACATAGCTTCTACAACAGGAGTTGCTCTAATTGATATGCAAGGATCATATCTTTGATCATTTAAAAATTTTAAAGTTTTTTTGTTTCCATAGATATCTATAGTTTTTTGATCTTTTCCAATTGTAGCAGTTGGTTTAAATGCAACTCTTCCAATAATTGGCATTCCAGTTGAAATACCAGCTAAAATCCCTCCTTCATTATTTGTTTTAGTTACAATTTTATCATTCTCTAAATCAAATAGATCATTTCTTGTTGAACCTTTTTTTTTGGTTCCTTCAAAACCATCTCCTATTTCAAAACCAATAGCGGCAGGTATACTCATTAAAGCGTAAGATAATTTTGCATTTAATTTATCAAAGATAGGATCGCCGAGAGCAGGCAACATATCTAAAATTACAAATTCTACAACTGAACCAATAGAATCTTTCTCAGATTGAATGCTTTTTAGTTTTTCAATCATCTTTTTTTCAGCTATTTTATCTGGGCAATAAATTTTACTTTTATAAATATTTTTTAGATCATCTATTTCTACATTAGCTGTAATATCTTGAATAGATTTAACATAAGCAAATATTTTGATATCCAAAATCTTTAATATTTTTTTTGCAATAGCACCAGCTGCTACTCTAGAAGCGGTTTCTCTAGCTGAAGCTCTAGAGCCTCCTTTATGATCAAAAATTTTATATTTCTGAAGATATGTATAATTTGCATGAGAAGGTCTTAAAATATCTTTTATTTTATCATAATTTTCGGATTTTAGATCTTTGTTTTCTATTAAAATACAAATTGGAGCTCCTGTAGTTTTTCCATTAAAAACGCCAGATACAATTTTTGCCTTATCCATTTCATTTCTTTTAGAGACAAACTCATTTAAATTAGGTCTTCTTTTTTGAAGCTCTAAATTAATTTCTTTATCTGTAATCTCAATATTTGAAGGACAACCATCTATAACAACTCCTATTAAAGATCCGTGAGATTCTCCAAATGTTGTAATTTTAAATATTTTACCAAATGAATTAGACATATAAATATTTTGTTTCATTTTTGATTTCAAATGCTATTTTTTCAATATCATTATTATCTGTTTGAATAGTTATATCAGCGATATTTTCATAAATACCTTCTCTAGATTCAAAAGCTTTTTCTAAAAGCTTTTCATCTAAAAATATTGAATTTTGTTTTTGTTTTTGAATTCTTTTTTTCAATGTATCTATCGATGCTTTGAGATAAACAATAATCTTTGAATTTTTAAGTATTTTATAATTTTTTTCATTTAAAACAGAGCCTCCGCCTGTTGCAATAATTGAATTTTTAATATTTTTTAAATAACAAAAAGCATCATGTTCTAAAATTCTAAATTTTTCTTCTTTTAAAAATTTTTGAAAAATTTCAAAAATATTTTTCTTTTTTTGAAATTTTTTAAAAAAAAGGCTTTTTAAAATTTCATCCGTATCCAAAAAATTTCTATTTAGCATCAATGATAGAGCTTTGCCAACTCTAGTTTTACCCGAGCTTTTCATGCCAATTAAAACTATATTCATAAAATAGCCGCACCAAGGGATTTAAAATCTTTTTTAAAATTAGGGTACGTTTTATTTATACAATCTACATCCTCAATAAAACTTGGTTTTTCTACTCCTAAAGCTGCAATCGTTAAAGCCATTACAATTCTGTGATCTTTATGAGAGTTTAATCTAGCAGCATAGAGTTTTGAGCCTTCAACTTCAAGACCATCTTTAGTCTCTTTTATTTTAGCTTTCATTTTTTTTAGCTCACTAGTTATTGCAAAAATTCGATCGGATTCTTTTTTTCGAGCATTTAAACCGTTTTTGAGTATCATTTTTCCTCTATTGTATGTGCCAATTACTGCTAAAATTGGAATAGAATCTATAAAATCATCAACATCTATTTCAATATCTCCCTCTAAACTTGATTCTTCTACTCTAATCTGATTGTTTTCTTTTTCTATAAAAATTTTAGCTTTCAATTTCTTAAAAATTTCAATTGTTTTTTGATCATTTTGAAAATCATCAAAAATCACATTTTTTATAATAATATTTGATTTTGTAATTAATGCTGCAGCTATTGGAAATAAAATTGAGCTAAAATCTGTTGGAACTGTATATTCAAATCCTCTATAAGCTTTTCTATCGAACCTACTTAGTGGATATAGAATAAATTTTTCAAAATTATGATTTTCAACTTTTACATTCATTCTACTGAGCCAAAAAAGTGTTAGATTTACCCAAGGTTTTTCTTTTGGGCTCACAACTTCAATTTGCATTTTTGTATTTAAAAGTGACGACGCAATAAGCATAGAAGATACATATTGAGAATCTTCTCCACTGATTTTTATATCTTTAGGAATTATTGGTCCTTTTATCATTAGAGGGGCAAAATCTGTATTAGTTATAGATTTTATATCAACTTTTAAAGTTGATAGTGCATCAATTAGTGCCTTCATAGATCTATTTGTTTTTATTGATTCATCACCTGTAATAATTATTTTTTTATCAGAAAGAGCATAAATTGATGTCAAAAAACGAAGAGCAATTCCTGAGTTTTTTACATCTAATTTATCTTTATCTTTTAGAATGACTTTTTTGTTTGTTCCAAAAATTTCTAAATTATTTTTTTTAATCTCAATTTTAGCTTTGAATTTTTGACATCCTTCAATAAAAGCTAAAGTATCATCTGTTTTCAAAAAATTTCTTATCTTAGATCTTCCTTTTGATAAAGATGCAAATAAAATAGCTCTCATTGTTTGAGATTTAGAAGGAGGAGCTATAATTTCTCCTATCATTTTTGATTTTTTTACAAAAAAATTTTTCATTTAAAGCCTAAGTTTTTTAGTTCAATTGAAAAAAAGAAACCCATTATATATAATTTATATAAAAGTTAAAATAGGAAACTAAGCTAATGGAGACAAAAAATCCTGATTATCACCAAATTGAAGAATTTCAAAATAGATCTAAAAAACTAAAAGAGATAAGGGATTTAGGAATCGATCCATATCCCCATAAATTTATGCCGTCTCATGTGGCAAAAGAGATGTTAGATTTATATTCTGAAAAAGATTTAGGTCACTTCGATGATGCAGCAGCTGGAGAAACTCCTTTAGTTAAATTCGCAGGAAGACTCGTTTTGTTTAGAGCAATGGGGAAAAATGCATTTGGTCAACTTCAAGATGAGAGCGGAAAAATTCAAATACTATTTAATAGGGAGCTCACAAAAGTAGATGGTTATGATATAGAAAAATCAAAAGAGAAACAATCTCATATAAAATTTATAGAAAAAAAGTTAGATCTCGGAGATATAATAGGTGTTGAAGGAAATCTTTTTCATACTCAAAAAGGTGAGCTTACAATTTTTGTAAAAAACATAAAAATTCTTTGTAAGTCTTTGCTTCCCCTTCCTGATAAACACTCTGGTATAGCTGATCTTGGTGTCAAATACAGAAAAAGATGGCTCAACTTAATAACAGATCAAAAAGTTATAGATACATTTACAAAACGCTCTAAAATCATCAAAATTATAAGAGAATATTTAGATGAAGCTAACTTTTTAGAAATAGAAACTCCTATTTTACAAAATATTTACGGTGGAGCTGAAGCTAAACCATTTGCAACTCATATAAATGCTCTTCATCAAGAGATGTATCTTAGAATTGCTTTGGAGATTTCTCACAAAAAACTTTTGGTAGGCGGGTTTAATAGGATCTATGAGATAGGAAAGGTTTTTCGAAATGAAGGCTTAGATAAAACCCATAACCCTGAATTTACTCTTCTAGAAGCTTATGCCGCGTATTGGGATTACAATGATCTAATGGAGTTTACAGAAAAGCTCTATGAAACTATAGCTTTAAAACTCAACAGTTCTACAAAAGTTGAATTTGGCTCATATACAATAGACGTAAAAACTCCATGGAAAAGACTTACGATGAAACAAGCTATCAAAGAGTATGGAAGTGTAGATGTTGAATCTTTAACAGATGATCAGCTCCATAAAAAGCTACTAGAGACATCCGTAGATAGAGATAAATTAAAAAATGCAACTAGAGGTAATTTAATTGCTCTTCTTTTTGAAGAACTTGTAGAAGACAAATTAATTCAACCACATCACATAACAGATCATCCAATTGAAACAACTCCTCTTTGTAAACTTCACAGGGATCCCAAAGAGAGAGAAAAAAAAATAGTAGAGAGATTTGAGAGTTTTATTGCAGGAAATGAAGTTTTAAATGCGTACTCAGAACTAAATGATCCAGAAATACAACGAGAGCTTTTACTAAATCAAGTAAAAAAGCGCCAAGAAGGCGATGAAGAAGCTCATCCTCTCGATGAAGAGTTTATAGAAGCTATCTGTCAGGGAATGCCTCCTGCTGCTGGATTTGGCATTGGTATTGATCGTTTGATTATGCTTTTTACAAACTCTGAATCCATTAGAGATGTTATATTCTTTCCGATTATGAGACCTGAGGAATAAAAATAGATAAGTATATCGAAAAAATCCCTCAAAAATTCAAATTTTTTCTATTAAAAAGGAAAATATTCTTATAGTTTTTTAAAATTTTCATACAAAAAAACCACTATTTAATCGTCAAAGAGAGCTCTTTATTAAGTGGATTTTTTTTCCTACTTCTGGTATAATTATCCCCAATTATGAATGGCAAATTATGTCTATATCTATTGATGAGTACATTAAAAATTTTAATTCTGCTAACAGCAGATTCAGCCCGACCAAATGGATACATGACCATCCCACGATTGTGAAAGTCATGCAAGTGGTGGGACTAACTTTGGGCGCAGGAGCTGTCATTGCTTTGTCCTTGTTCGCACCTATTCTTCCTGCCCAGATTGCTGTAGGGATTAAACTGGCCGGTGGTTTGAGTGTACTGGGATCTGTCATCAGCTGGCTTTTTTTGAAGTATGTGACCTTAGCAAAGGACGACATGACAATCCATGCCTATCAGGAAAAGAGTTGCGAGGGAGGCAGGTTATATTATCGAGGAGATATTCCTGTGCTAGAGTTTACTGGAAACAATCCAGAAAAATGGGGTCATGCACATGGATTCTTGTTGGGAGCCGAGATTTGCAAACTGAAAAAAAATCTCGATTTGGCCGTCCATTCAATTCTGCGTCTTCCACGCTCTAAAAATTTACCAAAAGTCCTGGAGACTGTCCGGCAAAAGATTCCATTAGAATATCAACAGGAGATGAGAGGGCTTGCCGAAGGATACAATGAATGGGCAAAGCAAGCAGGTGTTTCGCTACGAATCACAGAAGATGATGTTTTATTGATGCATTTGATCCCCGATTCCAAACATTTTCATCCCAAAGCATTGGAGAAAAAATGGAGTGAATATCTTATTGGAAAGAAACCAGCGGGCTCAATTGCTTGTACCTCTATTCTGGACCGCGATGATCAAGGTAATGTGATCTTCGGACGGAACATGGATTGGTGTCCTTTTGGCGAAGCGGGAGGCAAAAGCCTCGTAATGGTCTGGAAAACAAAAGGCGTCGCTGTTTTGGGCATACCAGGAATGATCGGAGCGGTGACCGGTTGGAACAAGAACAAAGTAGCGGTTGCCATGAACGTTTGTCCTGGGATAACTACTGAAACGCGAGGCATGCCAGCTATTTTATTTAATCGCCATGTTTTGGAATCTGCGACAAGTGTTTTTGCCGTTCGCAAATTAGTGAAAAAAGAGCGACCCCTCGGCCCTTATCATTTGACGATAGCAGATCCTAAAGAGGGAAGCTGCATCTCATTTTATCAGAAAGATGGCAACAATCACCAGCGCGATTTGGCAGATGATAAAAAAACTATCGAGGTACTCAATTGGGAATACCCCGAATGTGAAGGTGGTTTTTTTAATAGCCAGTACCGACATGAATTGCTCACTCCTTATTTCAATGGCGCTAGTAACATTCCCAATAGACATCCAAAGCTTATGGAGAATGCATTGCAGTTTGCTCCTTATGTCAACTCCTGGATCACGATGCACAGCCTGGTGTTCAGGCCTGGCGAAGACAAAGTCAAGATAAGCTGGGACAATGGTTATGCTGCGTCTGGTCGGTGGGCTGAGACCAAGATGACGGATTTCTTTTGAAGGTTCACATTTGATGAAATTAAATTAAACCTAAATAATTTTATTTTTTAATAAAACGCTTTTGAAAATCCTCTATCATTGACTTCATTTTTCTTAAATAATCTTCTCCTGTAGTATCATTTAGTTTCATTGAAACTATCCCCTTTGAGAGTTTATTTGTTTGATAACGAAGGTGTGGTTCCTGAGTTTCTATAACAACATTGCATAAAAATTTAGCAATATCTTCTGCCGACTGATAGTATGAATCAGTTTTTTCCATATCTTTTTTTTGTCTATGAGAAGATTCCATATATTCACACATTTTCTTATAAGGATTATTCTCAAAATCTCTACTTCCCATTTGCAGAGAAAAGTTAGTTGCCACAGGGCCTGGCTCTACAATAGACACATCAATTCTCCAAGGAAGCAGTTCAATGCTCAAAGCTTCAGACATTGCCTCTAAGGCAGCTTTAGAAGCAGAATATAAACTGCCATATGGAAGACCATATACACCTTGCTCTGAGCTGATATTAATAATATGACCGCTTTTTTGTTTTCTCATATGAGGCAGAACTTCTTGACACATTCTAATAGCTGCATAAAAATTCACATCCATTTGCTTTTGTATATCGTCCATAGAAAGAGTTTCTAAAGAACCACCTAAGGCATATCCAGCATTATTAATTAAAATATCAATACGTCCTTCTTTTTTAACTATTTTATTTACCGTTTTTTGAATACTCAAAAGATCAGTGACATCTAATATTTCAAAATTTACATTTTTAATAGAAGATGTATCTAATGAATCAAAATTTCTGGATGTTGCATAAACTCTATATCCTTGTTTTGCTAAATATTTAGCAGTAGCTAATCCTATTCCTCTTGACGCTCCAGTAATAAGCGCTACTTTATTGGTAAACTCTAGTTTGCTAACAGCAATAGCATTAAGTGATAGTGTATTAAGTGAAAATATAAAAAAAACAATTAAGATATATTTTTTTAAAAAGTTCATGATTTCCTCAAATGTGAAACTTAAGATTTTATATTAGTTGAGAAGATATTTTTATTCAAATTTCTCTTTACTTATCTTTTGTCTTATTATTATTTCCATCCCAGACAAAGAGTTTTTTATATTTTTCCCAAAACTCTCCACCTAGAATAAAAAAGCTAATTACAAATATTAAATCTGCAGAAATTAAAATCGCATTTTTTGCATATTCATTTAGAGGCATAATCTTTGAGAAATAAGCATTAATGTATAAAGGGATCACACTCAAAACCATTATTGTAAGACCGCTGTAGTATCTAATTTTAGAGACGGGTTTTGGCTTTGTTTTTCTTTTAAATAGCAAAAACATTTTATTTCTGTAATATTTAAAGCCATCTTTCCCTAATACAACACTTCCAATCAATATCATTGCTTCAGGACCACCGATGGTTAAAAAGGTTATTATTCCTACAGTGATGATATGAGGAAGTTTTAAGAAAGGAACTAAAAACCCTAAAATAGGCAACAAAAAAGAGAGAGCTACACAAACAAGACCTGTATAGCATTTGAAATCTTTTTTTAATTTTATTTCTTTTAAAACTTTTTTTTTCATATTTTGAGGAGCAAAAATTTTAATGTAATCTTAAGTTTTATATAGCAGATAAGAATTTATTTGGATAAAGTTATTTTCTTTGATTTGTTTTTAAAAACTTAATGTTATTTTTTTTTAAGTCTTGCTCCATCTGGAATATCTTCTATTATATAGCCGTGATCAAAAATAAAATCTCTAAGTTCATCAGCTAGAGCAAAATTTTTATTTTTTCTAGCATCTAGTCTTTTTTCTAAAGCTTCTTGAACAGGTTTTGGGATTTCTTCTTTTTCATCTATAAAAATAAATCCTAAAACGCAGTTTATCTCTTTTAAAAATTTAAGCGTTTTTAAAGCTTCTTTTTTTGATATTTTTTTATCATCGATTAAATGATTTATTTCTCTTATCAAATCAAAAATTGAGCTAAGAGCTAGAGAGATATTTAAATCATCTGATAGAGCTTCAATAAATCTTGTTTTTTCTTTTTGCAAAGTTGCAGATACTAAATCATATTCATTTTCTTCTTTGACCGATTTTAGTCTCAATACAAAATCCAAAATTCTTTGAATCGAAGCTTTTGCAGCTTTGAGACCTTCAAATGTAAAGTTAAGTTGAGTTCTATAATGAGAATTTAAAAGCATATATCTGATATCTCTTCCGGAATAATCCATAGCCATAAGATCTCTTAGAGTATAAAAATTACCGAGGCTTTTAGACATTTTTTTACCATCGACAATTAAATGCTCAGAATGAGCCCAATGCAAAGCAAATCTTTCATTAGTAAAAGATTCAGATTGAGCAATTTCATTTTCATGGTGAGGGAAAATATTATCAACACCACCACAGTGAATATCTATATTTGAACCGAGCAGTTTTAATGCCATAGCTGAACATTCGATATGCCAACCAGGCCTGCCTTTTCCAAATGGGCTATTCCAAAAAATATCACCATCTCTTTTTTTATCATACGCTTTCCATAAAACAAAATCTGAGATATTTTCTTTTTCATATTCATCTGACGAAACTCTTGAAGATGCACCTGTTTTTAAACTTTTTAAATCTAGATGAGAGAGTTTTCCATAATCTTTAAATTTATCGATAGAAAAGTAGATACTACCATCAGAGCCCTTGTATGCAGTTTTTTTATCAACAAGTTTAACAATTATATCTATCATATTTCCTATGTAGTGAGTAGCTTTTGGATAAAACTCTGCTTTTTCGATATTTAGTTTTAATAGATCTTCAAAAAAAGCTTGTCTATAGGGTTCTGTAAATTCATGAAGAGTAACATTTTTTTCTATTGCACCTTTTATGGTTTTATCATCGATATCCGTGATATTCATAACTTGAGTGATAGAAAATCCAAAATATTTTAATACTCTTCTTAGAAGATCTTCAAAAACATATGTCCTATAGTTACCGATATGAGCATAATCATAGATGGTAGGGCCACAAGTATAGATACGGATCGTTTTGCCATCTTTTGGTATAATCTTTTCTTTTCTACGGGTTTGAGTGTTATAAAGGTTTAAATTAGCAATAGGAGACATGCCTTACTCAATTATTGTTTGTAAAAATCTATAATCTATTTTTCCTGTTCCTAAAAGAGGAATACCATCCATTTTTTTCACATCAAAAATTTTAACAAGATTGGAAAAACCAGCTTCTTTTAAAATTTGATTTGCTTCATTTTTTGAAAGCTCAGTTGTTGTAAATAAAACAAGCTTTGGCCTAGATCCATCACTTTCAATAGCAATAGCAACAACGAGAGGACCATCTGGTTCAATATTAGTTCTTGTAATAATTTCCTCTGTTATAACTTCTTCGATACCACCTAAACTAACCATCTCGCCTGCGACTTTTGTAAATCTTTTCAATCTTCCAGAGAGAATTAAATTACCCTCTTCATCTAAGTACCCTAAGTCTCCAGTTTTATACCATTTTTCATGGTCGATTTCAATAAATGGATCTTTTTTGGCATCTAAATAGCCACTAAATACATTTGGACCTTTCACACAAATTTCACCCTCGTTGCCTTTTTCAACTAAAGTTTCTTTTTCTGGATCTATAAAGCAAAGCTCAACATTCTCTAAAGGCTTTCCAACTCCCTTTTCTCTAATTCCTTCAATATTAATAGAAATAGAAGGAGCGCATTCTGTAATGCCATAGCCCTCGACAAGATGTTTATTTTCACCTAAATTTTTGATTTTTTCATAAAGTGCTTTTGGGGTTTTTTCTGCACCTGTTACAAACATCCTTATAGTTTTTAGTTGATCTTGTTTAGCTGCTTGAATAAGCCCTTTTAAAAAGCTTGGAGGAGAACAAATAACTGTAATTTTCCATCTTTCTATTCCTCCAGCTAAAGAATAAGAATCTGTTGGATCTGGGTAAAATGCTATTTTAACACCTGATAAAATTGGAAAGAGCCCTGCAATAGAAAAACCAAATGAATGAAAAGGAGGCAAAATTCCATAAATAATGTCTTCTGCATGTAGATCAATACATTTCATAGCAGCTCTTTGATTAGACAAAATATTTTTATGAGAAAGAGGCACTCCTTTAGGCTCAGCTTCTGTTCCTGAGGTAAATAAAATACAAGCTGTATCATTTTCAGATATTTTATCAAGATCTAATTTTCTTAAAAGACCCTTTGTAGTAGAAAAAGTTTTTAAAAGGGCAGATAGTTTATTAAATTTTGTAATTCTTTTTTTTATATCTTCTAAATATACAAGTTTTTTTGAAAGATGTCCAAATTCTACATTTGATAATTTTTCTAAAAATTTCCAAGAGCTAATAACATTTTCTGAATGGGTTACTTGCATCATATGGTTTAAATATCTGGGACCCAAAGTCCAATTGAGCATTACTGGGATTTTGTTAGCAAAAAGCGTTGCTAAAATGACTAAATAAGATCCACAAGATGCGGGAAGCAAAATTGCAATATGTTTAGATGGATATTTTTTTATTTCTTCAGCTAAAACAAGAGCTGCTATTTTTAATCTTTTATAGCTCATCGGTCCTATCAAATCATCAGCGATAGCATCTGAATCTTTCATAATACTACACACACATAAAAAAGATTCTTGAATTGTTTTTCCTTGAGGAGGAAAAGGTTTTTTCCTTTTTTTCTCATCTGAGAATTTAAAAACCAGTTCTTCTTGAAGCTCTTTTCTTACATTTTTTTTAGTGCCTTCTGCTACTTCTAAAACATCTTGAACTGTTAAAATATCTTCAGGATAAATAGCTCCAACATCATAATTCACTCCTAAAAAAGTAATAAGCTCAGCTACATCTAATGAATCGAGGCCTAAATCTTGAGCTAAATCCATTTTTGGATTTATTTGATCTTCAGATATTTTAGATAATTTAGCTAGTTCTGAAAAAATATCTTTTTCTAACTCAGATGAAAAATCTCTCAAAGTCAGAGTTTTTCTAGCTTCAGTTTTTGGAAGTTTAAGTAGTTTTTCTTTAAATGGGCTATAAGAGACTAAACTAGGAGGCTCTGCATCTTTTACTCCCTCTTCTGTAGGATATCTATTATACCAATTTTCCAAATATCTATTTATTTCTAGCCTTGTTCCATTTATTGGAAAATCTTCTTTTGCTATCTCAATTTCAACTAAAACTTTTCTTCTAGGCATGAAAAAAACAAAAGAATTTAAAAGACATTTCATGCCCCTTTTTACCATACCTTTAAAATCTGGAGTTCTTCCAGTATAAGCTCTTGAAAAGCTACTACCCCAAAGTCCTGTTGTTCTAATTAAAACGATATTAGCTCCTTTGCATTGAGATAATATGCTATGGGTTGCAGAAGATCCTCCCAAAAGCTCTTTTCCAGTATGTTTTAATCTACCTGCTGGATATAACAAGAAATTCTCTTTTTTATTAACTCCATCTATGATTTCAGCTATTAATTCTCTAGCTTTTTTTAATTTCACTTCATTTAAAGCAGTATCAAAATTAGGAATCGATAAAGCTTTAACGAGCCTCATTAAAAAACCAATTCCTGATTGTCGAAAGATATACTCTATAACAATTGGTCTCATTTTAAATTTTGGCCAAAAATATAAAGCGATTAAAATTGGATCAATATGAGCTGGATGGTTCGGCAAAAAAAGTATTCCTGAGTTTGGATTGAATTTGTGTTTTTTTAATAGATTTTTTCCTTTTATTTTCACAGAATATCTTAGTTTGATCAGCCCCCTTCCTATCAAGCATAAAAGTGATAATAATAAGTAACGCATCGCATCCTAATTTTTTTTATATAAGTATTATATTTTATACATTTTTTGATTTTAAAACACTACATAAGAGAAAATTTTTCTTCATCTTCAAATTTTTTTTTCAAAAAAAATTAAAAGAAAATTGATCTTTAAATTTAAACTCTTTAAATAAAAAGATATGGGAAGCAACAAAAAAAATAAAAAAACTCTACCAAAAGCTTTTGCGTCTTTTCAAAAAGGCTCTAAGTGGCAAGAGCTTGCGAATTTTATTTCCAGAAAAAACAGAGATATATCCATTATTAAAGATTTTGAAAAGGATCCTAATCTAAAAAAAATTCACACCCAAAGAGACAAAATTTTTGCTAAAAAGTTTACTCGAAAAAAAAATGATTAACAAAATTTTTAAATATTTCTTGCACAATTTATAAATTTTTATATATAACTCACGTAAGATGAAGCCAAAAATTAGGAGGCTACTTAATGGATATGTCTATAGGTAAGTTCAGAGGAATAGAACAAACTACTCACACAGCACAAAAATCCGCTGAACCTCAGGGAATGCCAAAAACTTATGAAGATGCCTTTGCTTCTTCAAATGTTCAAGATATGCAAGCATCTTGCAAAGCTTATATGAAAAAAACTGAAAAAGAAAATCCATTAACAAAAAGAACAATAATTTCTTTCAAAAGAGGCGAGCATCCTTATGGGGGAAAAGAAATAACAGGGCCTGCAATAAATATCCCTTTAAATCGGGTGGGTGGCTAATTTAAAAATAACTATTTTTTAACTGGATTGCTTTAGTTATGACAATAGACTTTAAAATGTCTATAGCGATAAAAGGAACGACCCCTAACAACAGTGCTTTTTTTAATCCTACAAAATAGCTAAACCATATTGATCCACCAAATAGCACTATCAAATGGCCTAGTAAAATTGTTAATCCTATTTTTCTTTGGGTAAGATCACTATTTTTCTGAAATATTTCACCTACTACAAAGCTAGCAATAAAATAGCTTAAGATATAGCCACCATTTGTATTCAAAATAAAATCAATTCCAAAATTACCATTAGAAAAAAACGGAAGACCGATAATTCCTAAAAATATAAATAATAAAACTGAAAATACACTTTTTTTAGGTCCTAAAAAAAAACCATAAGATATAGCAATTGAGTTTTGCAGTATTATTGGAACGGGTGTAAAAAAAAGAGGAATATAAATTTTAGCGAACATAGCTAAAAAAAAGGTGCCCAATAGTATTTGGCAAATATCTTTTAAAGTATCTTTTTCGATTCTTTTAGCAATTGTTAAGCTCATAAAAACTCCTAAAAACTTTAAAAGACACCTTATAGTCTTTGAAGAATTATTTCAACTAGATTTGCTACCTCTTTAGAAGCCTCATAAACAATTAAATCTTTAGCTTTTGTGATCTCTACCCATCTACCCTCTAATATCTCATCAGATGTTATCTTTGCCTCGCCTTCAACTTCAATAAGATAATAGTAGACTTTTTTAGCTGTTTTTTTTGAATTTCTTAAAAAAGAGTATTGTTCTATAAGAGGTTTTTCTACTAAAAATTTTATGAATTTTAAATTTGTCTCTTCTTTTAGCTCGCGAAGAGCAGCTTCTTTTTTTGTCTCAGAAATATTTGCATGGCCTTTTGGAAACCCCCAGTGATTCCCACTTTTATTTTTTATTAAATAGGTATACCAAATATCATTTTCTTTTTTTAAAGCGATAGTTCCAAAACTCTCTTCATATAACATAAAACGCTTACCAATACTTATTTAATATTTATCCAATAATTAATGGCTCTTGTTGATAAAATTCTTTATTGTCGTGTCCCCTACCCATTATATGGCGCAAAAATAACAACAGAATTATGTCCACCAAAACCAAAAGATGAACTCATAGCAGCTGTTATTTTGTGTTCTTTTGCTTTATTTGCAATTGGATCTAAATCGCCTAGCTCTTCTTCTGGATTTTCTAAATTGATGGTTGGATGAAGTTTATTTGTTAAAATTGCTTTAATTGTTGCAATAGCCTCTATTGCAGAGGCTGCTCCTAAACAGTGACCTGTCATAGATTTTGTAGCATTTATTTTTATATTCTTTGAGTGAGCTCCAAAAGCTTTTTTAATAGCTCTGATTTCACAAAGATCACCAACAGTTGTAGAAGTCGCATGAGTATTGATGTAGTTTACATCTTCTTTAGAAAGATCGGCATCTTTTAGAGCATCTGTAAAGCATCTGCTAACTATAGCGCCATCTTCTCTTGGCGTTGTCATATGATATGCATCTGAGTTTAAATTTCCTCCTAGATATTCAGCTAATATTGGAGCTTTTCTATTCAAAGCATGTTCAAGTGACTCTAAGACTAAAACACCTGAGCCTTCACCCATAACAAAACCATCTCTATTTTTATCCCAAGGCCTAGATGCTTTTTCAGGCTCATTGTTTCTCGTTGATAGAGTTTTTGCTTGAACAAAACCAGCTAGGCCAATTGGTGACATGGGAGCTTCTGCCCCCCCTGTTAGAATTAAATCTGCATCGCCTTTTCTTATATGTTCTGCTGCTGCATGAATACAGTAGTTAGAGGTTGCACAAGCTGTAGAAATAGAATAATTAGACCCTTGAAAGCCTAAATCTATGGCTAAAAGAGCTCCTGCCATATTAGTAATGATGAAAGGCACAAAAAAGGGTGTTAATCTTTTATAGCTATCTTTAATTAGAGTCTGAACACCATCAAAAAAGCTATGCATCCCTCCCATTCCAGAGCCTATAACAATTCCACATCTTGTCTTATCTAAATTTTCTAATACATTTTCATCAATTTTAGAATTTTCCAAGGCTTTTTTACCAGCGACCATAGCATATCTAATAAAAGGATCCGCTCTTCTTGCTTGTTTTTTTTGCATGTAATTTCCAACATCAAAATCTTTTATATAAGCAGCTATTTGAGTTGGATATTCGCTTACATCAAAAAGATCTAATCTTTTAACAGCGCTTTTTCCTAAAAGCAACTGATCATAAAAATGATCAACGTCATTTCCAAAAGCAGAAGCTATGCCAAGCCCTGTTACAACTACTCTTCTTTTTTTTGCCATAATTATCTTTTTATAAAATGTTACTTTTCTACTTTAATTTTTAAATCAACAATTTTTCCTTGTTGAAAAAGCTTTTCTAAAGCATAAGTCTCTCTTAGCTGAGGTTTAAAAAGATGAACTATAATATCTAAATAATCTATAACAACCCAATCTGATTCTTGAAGACCTTCAACATGAAGAGGCTTTTCTTTCATTTTTTTAAGCTGCTCTATAACTTCATTTGCAATAGCTTTAATATGTCTTTCAACATTACCTTCAGCGATAATTATATAGTCACAAATCGAAGAGACACCTCTTACATCTAAGGCTAAAATATTAAAGCCTTTTTTATCATAAATAATTTGTGAAATGATATTTAATAATTCTATCTTATCCATCTTAATTCAATTCCCCATTATGAATGGGTTTCCATTACGAATGGGTTTCCATTACGAATGGGTTTCCATTTTAAAGGTGTAGTATGTTTTTAAAATTTTTCTTTTAACATCCTACAAGTATAACTTACGTTTATAAATGTAGTCTAGAGTTTCTTTTGGAATAAGATGATAGCAATTTTTATGATTTTTAAGTCTTTTTCTAATCTCAGTAGAAGAGATCTCAAAGATATTAGTTTCAACAAAATTTTTACTACTTAGAATAAAATCTTTACTTTCAAAATTTTGTAAAAATTTATTTCGAACTCCTACAATTAATGGGGCTATTTTTAAAATATTTTTATAATCTTTCCACTTCTGAAAATTTAAAAGGGTATCTTCTGTAATGATTAGTCTTAAATTATTTTTATTTTTTATCTCTTTTAAAGTATTTATTGTATATGAGATATCTTCATTTTTTATTTCAAAATCAGTTATATCAAAATTTTTAAAGTTTTTTATTGCTTGTTTCACCATTTCAAATCTATCTTTAGAAGACGCGATAGGGGGGTTTTTAGTTTTAAAAGGAGAGATATTTGCTGGACAAAACAAGATCTTACCTAACTTTAATTTTTCTAGAATTTGAATAGCCAAATTTATATGTCCAAAATGAATCGGATCAAAACTTCCTCCAAAAAAACCGATATTTTTCATAAAATTTGCCAATTTCTTTTTTTAGCTAGTTTATAAAGTTTTGACGAAGGAGATACAGCAACTTTTTTCTTTGCTACTTCAAATAGCTCTAAATCATCAATACTATCAGAATATACAGAGACCTTTTTTTTTGTAATATTTAATCTTTTCATTAGACCTTTAGCCTCTTTAGCTTTTTTTTTGCCATTCATTATAACTTCTATTTTATCAAATTTGTCATCTTGATCAATCAGATATTTTGTTGCTTTGAATTCATTAACTTTTAAAATTTCACTAATTGGCTGTACTAAAAAAACAGGAGATGAAGAAAAAATAGCAATGTAGTGATTTTCAAAGATCGCTTTTTGAAGTTCTTTAATTGCTGGAATGTAAAAAAATTTATCTAAATATTTATCTAAAAACCGATCTATCTCTTTAGTAACTAGACTATATTTTTTGTTTTTCAAAAACTTTTCAAAAACTACCTTGTGTAGATTTTCGATATTCATATTGAAATATTTAAATTTGATAAAATAATAGATTAGCTTAAAAATTGATCTCTTATCAAAATTATTTTTTTTATATAGATACAAATAAAATTTAAAGCTAATGTTTGTTTTAAGAAGGGTTTTATCAAGATCAAAAATAGTTAAATACACGTTAATTACTTTCAAGACTCTCTATTTTTTCTTCAAGCTGATCTATAGATTTATCTAAATTTTTAAGCCTTAGTTTTTCTTCATCGATTAAATCTCTTAACATCATTGCCTTTTCAAATCCCAAGCTAGAGGCGGCTAGTTGTTTATTTAAATTATCTAAATGACTTTTTAAAGTTTGTCTCCTTTTCTTTTTTTGTTCAAAGACTAAAAGAAACTGATTTAGTTCATCAGAAGAGTTTAGAGTTTGTTTTTCTTTTTTCTCTTCGATTAAGTGATATAGCGCTCTAAAATCTTTTTCTAAAATTAATTTTTCAAATTTAGCTAAATCAAATCCATTTAATTTTTCTTCAATTTGATTTTTTTCTTGCTCTAGCTCATCTATAGAAAGCTCAGATTTATCTAATAGGGTTTTTATATCATTTTTGATTTGATCTAATTTTGTTTTTCTATTTTTTTCTCTTTCATCTTCGACACTTATTTTTTTTTCTTTTATTTTCTTTTTCTTTTGATGAATTGGAGCCTTAGCTTCGTTTATTTTAAATTTTAAAAATTTGATATCTTCATTTTTCAAACTCAATGTTTTAATAAAATTAAAGATCTCTTTTTCTTCATTTAAAATATCTTTATCATTTGGATTGGTTTCACACATTTTTTTCAAATTTTCAATTTTTAAAAGGGCTTGATCTATAAATCCTTTAGATTTTTGTCTTTCTTTTTTATAACTTTTCTCAGCTAATTTTACTTTGTCCCAACATTTAGACAGGGTTAATCGACAATTTGTAAAAGCCTCAGTATTCAAAGTTAATTTTTTTGCTAAATTTTGAAGATTTTTTATTGCATCTTTTAAAATAAAAAAGGAGACTTTTTTAAGATCAAAATTTTTAGCAAAACCATCTATTGAAATAGAAAATTCTTCACTTACAGAATCAACTATTTTTTTTCTTTTTGGAAAAATAATATCTCCAATGATAGCGAATCTTTTTAAAAATTTATTTTTAGCACTTATTCGCATTTGAGTTTTGATGGTTTCTTTTCTAAGAGAGTTTATTCTCGCTGCAAAAGCATTTAAAAGATCTAACTCTTTTTGAGATTCAATAAAAAAGCTTTTCTTATAGACAAGCGACTTCAGCTTTTCATTGATCTCTATTTTTTTCATGGCAAGTAAAACGGCATCGTACTTTTTTAAATCTGCTTCTAATGAATTTATTGCTAAATCAATTTGCTCTACTTCAAAATTAGTTTGCTCACTTAAAATATTTTTAAGGCTTTTAACTTCATTAGATAGATCTATATATTCCTTCCAAAAAAGAATTCTTGAAGTTGCATTTAATGGAGTTTTAAATAGAACTAAACATCTATTTTTTATATCCCAAAAAGTTTTAAAATCAGGTTTATTTTCTTTAGATATTGCTTTTTTCATCTCTTCTAAAGATAGTTTTATTTTATCTTCATTTGAAGAGAGGTTTTCTAATTTTTTTAAAAAATCAAGATCTTCTGTTTGGGTTGAATCATTATTTTGTTTTGAAAAAGAATTTTCATTCATAACACTATCCTTTTAAGAAAAAATATATCTTTTGAAAAGAAAGACAAAAGTTTATAAAAATAGATCTTTTTAAGTAAAACACTTTTCCAGATAATTTACTTCACAAGTTTAACTTTAAAATTGAATTTCACAAAATGCAAGCAAAAAATTAAAAAGAAGAAAAATTATTGAAAATTTATTATCAAAAATCGCTAGATCATGAAAAAATGCTTCTTAGCTTTTTTCCAAAGCGTTATTAATTTCTTTACATCGACTGTTCATAGTCTTGCAAAATATATTCTTTTGCTTTTTCTATGCCAATTTCTTTAAGATTTAAAGGACGAAAATTTTTCTCTTTTTTAAACCAAGTAAACTGTCTTTTGACATATTTTTTAGAGGCTTTTTTAAATTCTTCGATAAATGTGATTCTATCATCTAAATTTTGATTTGAATTCAAAAACTTTAAACACTGTCTATAACCTATTGCTTGAGATGCTGAATAGTTATCTTCAAGTCCTTTACTTTTAAGTTTTTTTACTTCTTCAATAAAACCATTTTCAATCATCTGATCGCATCTTTTATCTATAAAATCATAAATATCTTCTTTGGGAAGATATAAAAACCATAGCCTATAATTATAAAGGGGTTTTTGATTCACATCAGGCTTTGGAATTTCACTTACCTTTTTTTTTGTTATGCTCATAATCTCGAGAGCCCTAACTATTTTATGTTTATCCCTATATGTGATCGTTTTTGCATATTCAGGATCTAACATTTGCAGCCTTTCATATAAAACATCTGCTCCCATCTCCTCTAATTGCTCTTCTATTTTTTTTCTAATTTCTAAATTCGAAGGGGGGCCAAGTGGGGGGCCATATAAAAATGCATGAAGATAAAAACCACTGCCTCCTACAACTATAGGGACCTTGCCTTTAAATAGAATTTGTCTACATGCGCGATGAGCAACTCTATAAAATTCAGAAACATTAAAACTTTCTGTAATCTCTTTTATATCTAATAAATGATGAACTACTTTTTTTTGCTGTTCTAAACTTGCTTTTGCTGTACCAATATCCATGTCTTTATATACCTGCATGGAATCGGATGAGATAATTTCACCACCTAAAATTCCAGCAATAGAAATAGCTAGATCTGTTTTCCCAACAGCAGTTGGCCCTGCGATTACTATTACCTTTTTTTTAGCGATCTCATTTTGATTTTTTTTTCTAAGAGGCAGATACAGCGCAGTAACTTGATCTTGTATATCATCAGTATTATAAAAAATGCTCACAGATTTTTCTCTAAGATAGCTTCTTTTTCATTTTTATAAATATCTAAAATCTTATCAAACCCCGTTAGCTTAATAATATCCATAACATCTTCTGTAACAGAAAAAATAGAGACTCTTTTTTTACTTTCTTTATATTTTTTTGTAAAAGACAAGAGCACTCTAAGACCCGCACTCGACAAGTAATCTATATTTGAAAAATCTAGAAGCACTGTATCGCGACCGTCTTTTAATAAAACATTTAATCTATTTTGCAAAAACGAAGATGATGATGCATCTAATCTTCCAAGAAGCCTTAAAATAACTATCCTATCTATTTCTTCTGCTTTAATTTCTAACCCCAAAACCATTTAGTTTGCCTTTGTTATTACTAACAATAAGATTTACAAAAAATACTTTTTTTTATCCAGACTTTTTTTAGCCAAAATAAATAGAAAAATTTTGAGGCGAATATGAAGGTGAAAATGAGAGAATTATTACCAAAAGTTCAAAATTTTATACAGGCATTTGATGGAGCAACATTATCAATGTAAAATTAAATCATTATAAATTTTATTTAAACATCTATAAATAATAAAGTGGATTTTCAAATCTATATTTCAATTTTCGAACTATTACTTCAAGATTTCTTTTATCATCTCTAGTGTGGCATTCCCTTTTTAAATATCTCAAGAGCCCTGGATAATCTATATCTTTAAAAGCTAAAAAAACTTCTCTAGGCATTTTAGCTATTAGTACTTCCGCTACAGTCCAAAAACTATAGACTAGAGCCACGTACAATAAACTTTGACCGGATTGAATTCGAAGATTCAAGGCTTCAGGCCTTTTATTGATAATTTGTTCAACAAATCCATGCCACTCGGGATTTTCTATTGCTACTTGTAAGATGGTTTGTAAGCTGTAATCTTGATAACTAAAAGCTTCTTGGGGCATTTTTTTGATTATTTGATCAACTGCTTTTTCTAACTTCCTTTTGTCATCACCTGTAAACCCAAGTGTATATATATCTTTTAAAAGTATATGTAAAAGTGTTTGGGACCTACTATTTAGAACACCTAACGCTTCATCAGGAATTTCTGAAATTAGTTTTAATAAAGATTTATCTTTTGAAATCATCATTAATTCCATTATCCGTGGTATTAATTCCATAGGAATTTTATCGACATCTTTTAATCCTGATACTGTTCCAATACTTAAAGAAATAAAATGTAAAATTAATGTTTGTTCAATATACTCTTCCTGATGACCCAGAACAGATTTTTTGGAAGCTATCTTGATTCTATCATCTAAAGACAATGCTGTTTCCCTTAGAGCTTCAACGAAATAATATCGATTATTTTCAGGTATTTTTGTAGCAATTTTTATTATTCTTCCGATAAGTTTATCTGCTTGTATTTTTTGAATAGCTGCTTGCACAGTTGTTAAAGGGTCTAAATCGAAAGTCATTGGTGTCAATTGATTTATTTCTTGAAAACAATCTCTAATATTCATAAAGTTTTCTCCTTATTAATTAATTATTTTTTAATAAATTAAACTTTTTTTAATAAATCATATTTTATATTATTACTTTTTAATATACTTTATGTCAAACATAACATTAACGCAAATAGCATAAATCAATTCCTCAAAAATGCAAGAAATCACATATCAGCCAACTATGAAAAATGAAATTAAAATATGCCAAATCATAAGTTATTTATAAACAATCATTTGGAACAACACCTCAAAAAATACTAACCTGCCAGAAGAACTGAAGAATCAATACTCTAATTTAATTTTTAAAATAATTTTTGCGATTTTTAAATCATAAGCAATTACATTTATGCGATTTATGTAGCTTTTCTCGCTAAACAGTTGAATGTTAGACACATGCAACAAAAAAATCATTTTTTAAATGATTTTAATAATTTACTGATCAATAAAAGCTAATTTTGAAATTCTCATATCTATTGTTTTAGGATTAAATCTAACTACATCTGATGTAACTTCAAAACTAGAAGCTTGATTTTCATAATCTTTAATAATTTTTTTTCGAAGTGATGCATAATTTGAGAGCTGCTCTAAAAAATTATCAGTGGAGAGTCTTAAAATCTTTGGAAAGACAAATTGAACATTTTTTTCTTCTTTATTGATTGATACCACCTCATCTATTTGCAGAACTATTTCTCTTTTACCATAGCTTTGTAAAAAAGCTCTGGACGTATCTAACATGGTTATTTTTACAAGATCTGAAAAGCCGCTACTTTCTAACTTATTTAACATCTCTAAAGCTAATTTAGCTTCTTTTGTATCTATTTTTTCAAAACCTTTAAACTCATCTAAATTGAGATAAATCTTGCAAAAGTCAAAATCTTTAAAAAAGGGATCTTTTGGAAAAATATAACCTTCTTGATCAATTAAAATATTATCAAAATCAAAAAGAGCTGCTTTTGGTTTTCTAAGAGTATAATCTACAAAAATGCAATCAGGTTTCATTTTTTTTAGAGTTGCATCAATAATTAAGGGGCTTTTAAGAAGTTTTTTAGCTGCTTCTTTTTCATCGAATAAAAATATATTTGTTGGTTTATCAAAAGACAGATCGAGCATCTCAGCTAAATAATTTACATCTAAATTTAAATCTAGATTTACATCTTTTTTATCTTGATAGATTGTTTTGATATTATATTTTTCTAAAACATATCTTGTTTGTCTATATTTTTTAATTTTTGTGATAACAAAATAGTTAAATCCAGAAATGATAAGAGTTGAAAAAATTATCCAAAAAAAAGCTTTTGATTTAGGTAGTTTTTCTGTCATATTTTTCATTATACTACCTTCCAAATATTTTATTTTTTCTTTTTTTATGAAGAGCATAAATCACAAATTGATCGATCATCTTTTTATTATCAAAACCGATTAATTCAAGCATTTTTGCAAAAGTACTATTATTAGATGAAAATCCAGGGATTGGGTTTATTTCAGAGAAAAAGATATTTTCATCTTTATCAATGAAAAAATCGATTCTTGCAAATCCATTTAATTTTAAAACTAAATATACTTTTTTTGTCAGTTTTTTTATTTCATCTATTTGCTTACGACCTAAATTAGCAGGTATTTTCGCTTTTACAATCTTTTTTTCATATTTATTTTCAAAATCAAAAAATTCTCCAAAAGCCTCCATCTCGGCTATTTCCCCTACTTCAATATAATCATTTCCCATTACTGCTGTGTGTATCTCTCGAGCTTTTATTTTCTCTTCTATAATAAAAGATGTATCATATCTAAAAACTTTTTCGATAGCTGATTTGAGGTTTATTTTATCTTCTACAATTTCAATTCCCAAGCTAGAGCCTAAATGATTTGGTTTTAAAATTATTGGAAATTTAAATTTTTTTTCTATTTCTGAAAAAATCTTATTTTTATTTTCTCTATAATCTATTTTGTTGATTTCCAAAAAATCTAAAGTATCGATACCATTTGCTTTTACAATAGTTTTAGAAAAAGCTTTATCCATTGCAACTGGGCTTGCAAAATAATCTGAGCCAATATAGGCAATATTTAGAGTCTCAAAAAAAGCACCTATCATACCATCTTCACCCATGGGCCCGTGAAAAACCGGAAAACAAAGATCTAAAGAAGTAAGTTCTTTTAAAATTTTTTCAGATAAAAGATCATCTGATTTTTCATCATTTGCATCAAAAATATCTTTTTTATGAATCCAGCATCCTTCTTTAGTTATTTTAAAATATTTCAGATCATAAAAATCTTTATCAAAACCCAAGAGATAATTTTTCATGGATTTTATTGAGATATCATGCTCGTTAGATCTTCCGCCATAGATTATCCCAACTTTTAATTTTTTTAAAAATTTTATTGAAAAGTTTTTTGAAATTTCTCTAATTTTAGAAGAAATATCGCCAGCGCCTAAGGCAACAACAACATCGAAAGGATATAAATTTTCAAATAAATATTTTTCTAAATTTTTATCTTTAATATGTTTTATTTTTACGTCTATATTTTGTTTTTTTATTAGATTAACTAAAAGCTTTTCATCGATATTTTCAATTGGTTTTTCAGATGAGCTATAGATATCTGTAATGATAAGCTCATCTACATCATTAAAACTTTTTGAGAAACCATCTAAAAGATCTTTTATTCTTGAATATCTATGAGGCTGAAAAACAGCTATTAGCCGTCTTTCTTTAATAGAAGATCTAATCGAAGATAGAGTAGCCTTGATTTCAGTTGGGTGGTGAGCGTAATCATCAAAAAATGTTATTTTTTGATGATCTAATATTTTCTCTAACCTTCTTTTGACTCCCAAAAAATTTAAAAGAGCTTTTTTTATTTCTTTTTCATCAATTTTTAGCTGATAAGCTAATCCAAAAGCTGAAAGAGCATTTAAAACATTATGTGAACCTATTAGATTTATTTTAATATTTTTGAGAGTTTTATCAAAAAACTTTATATCAAAAATAGTTTGAAAATTTTTTACTTTAACATTTATTGCTCTAAGATTTGCATCTTTTGAAAACCCAAAAGATATACCTTTTGGATTTAAAAATTTTAAATTTTTATCATCTATACACCAAAACAGATGATTTTTATTTTCAATTTTATCAAAAAATTTTAAAAATGCCTTTTTTAAATTATCAAAAGTCTTCCAGTAATTTAGATGATCTTCTTCTAAATTTGTAACTATTGCACCAAATGGTTTATTTGTAATGTTTATAAAAGAGCCATCACTTTCATCTGCTTCTGCAATAAAATATTTGCCTTTTCCAAAATGAGCATTTGTATTTTTCGAGTTTAAAACTCCTCCTATTACAAAAGAAGGGTCTAAATCACTTTGTAAAAAAATTTCTGTTAATAGCGCTGTTGTTGTTGTTTTTCCGTGAGTTCCTGTGATTAATATAGGTTTTGATTTTAACATCAACTGATCTAAAAGATCAGATCTATGAAGTATTTTTAGATTTAAATTTTTAGCTTGCAGATATTCTTCATTATTTTTATCGATAGCAGAAGAGATAACAACTATGTCATTTAAAAATACATTTTCTTTTTTATGGCCGATTTCAATTTTTGCGCCTCTTTTTTTTAACTCATCTATTGAAGAGTTTTTTTTGATATCAGAACCTTTAACTATGTTTTTTTTTTGAAGTAATATTTTGGCAATAGCACTCATGCCAATTCCGCCAATTCCGATGAAGTGATAGGATTTTTTTGGCTTAACTTTTTGAAACATCAATTACAATATCTTTTAAATCTTTTATATTTTTTAACTTTTGTATAGTTTTAAATTTTTGAATATTTTCTTTAAAAAGACAAAGCTTTTTTTTGTCATTTTTTAAGTAAGATAAAATTTCATTTAAAAGAGTAGATTTTGAGAGGCCATCTTCTGTAATTACAGAAGAAGATTTCACAATATTTTTCATGAAGAGAGCATTTTTTAGCTGATGATTATCTTTTGCTCTTTTAAAAGGCACTAAAATAGAGGGTTTTTCAAAATAAATCAGCTCTGAAATAGATGCAGCTCCCGATCTTGAGATAACAAGATCTGATATCTTATAAAATCTGAAAAAATCTTTTTCAAAATTA
>SDBT01000788.1_pt1 | contig 52209 bp, 52 predicted proteins | sample 2277101 | NCBI WGS metagenome assembly SDBT01 (sample SAMN10404973, study PRJNA504765) | marine sediment metagenome | isolation source: marine sediment core GS10_PC15, 103 cmbsf | place: Arctic Ocean: Southern Knipovich Ridge | collected 2010
TAGCATTTACTTGTCCATTTTTATTATCAACAGCATGTAAGAATTTTAAAGTTAAATTATTTTTATTTGCTAAAAATGTTGCATTTATATCTTTTAGGTAAGTTCCTAAATAATAATTTTCATAGGTTCCATTTTTAAAATGTATATATCCGTTAACTTTTAAATCTGTAATTTTGTTACTAAGTGTTACTTGAGAATTTAAATCTCCCTCCAATCTTTGAGGACCAATATTTATAAAATCTAATAACTCTTCTACTTTTCCATTATACTCGGCATCTACTAAAAGATTTTTATTTTTATTAATTTCAATATTTAGAGGAAAGAAGTTTATATTTAATGGCAGCGAGGCATTCAAATTAATCATTTTTATGTTTTTAACAAAAAGATTAGATTGCATTGTTACAATGCTATTATCTATTTCAGCAATTAGATTTCCTTTAGCTAAAAGAGGCTTTTCATCTAAAAGAGAGGTAATCTTAAAGTCTTCAACATCTAAACTGATTTTACCATTTAAAAAATTGTTTTTTTGAAGATTTATTTTTGAGCTAATAAAGCCACTAACATCTAAGTCAAGTTTGTTAAGGGATAAAAAATCAATTGGAAGATGTGTAATATCAATATCTATTAATGATTTATTTTTATTTAAATCTATGTTTGCAAAAACTTTAGCCTCTTGCATGTCTAATGTAAAATCATCTAATTGAAAAAGACTATTTGAAATAACAAGTTTAGTAGGCTTTGGCATACTAAATGGATAAGAAAAGGCATTTCCATAAATTTCTTGAATATCAAATTCTAAACCATTTTTAAAATCAAAAAAACCTCTTGTTTTAAGGGTAAGTGGTTTTTTTAACTCACCAATAGCATCAATTGAAAAAGGATGGTTTTCTAAAAAGGTAGAAAAATTAATTTTTAAAGAAGTTAAACTTAAATCATGCAGTGATAAATCATTTGCCAAAATTTCAGTTTTTATTTTTTTTTCTTTGAAAGGATCTAATATTTCAATATGAGCTTCTAATTTTTTTCCAAAGATATTTGAAATATAAAAATCACTTATTTTTAGATTTAGATCAGCTTTTTGATAACTTTTTTCATCCTCTACAAATTGATGAAAATTAACTTTTAAATCACTATTGGCATTGAAATCCATTTTAGGATAGAAAACTCTAATTTGAGAAAGATCATCGAAATGCATTGAAAGATTTCCAAGGAGTATTAAATTAGCAGTGATTTTTAAATCTCCATTTAACTTAGACGAAGGTGCAAAGCCGTATATATTTTGAAAATCAAAAAAATAATCTTTTATAGAATAGTTACTGCTTATTTCAAAAGGCTGATTAAAAGCAAAAGTAGAAGCTTTAAAAGCACCATTAACAACATCGTTTTTATATGTGAAGTTTGAATTTAAATCAAAATTTCTAAAGTGAGTATTTAGAATATGAAATTCATCAATGTTAATATTTGATTTAAAATTAGAGTTATTTTGTTCTATTGTAGACTTTAGTATTCCAGTAAGCGGAAGAGGAGAAATCTCATTTAATTTTGATAAATTATCAATTTTTAAAATTAAATTAGAATTTAAAAAATTAAATTTCTTATCTATAGTAGAATCAATAAACATTGATATTAGATCATTTTGAACCTTTCCTTTGTATAGGTGAATCTTTAGATCTTTATCAGTTGTGAATTTTATATCAAAACTTGTTTGTCTACTTATTATAAAATCTAAAGTTTTGTTATCTGATTTTAATTTATTTATATCGAGTTCGATCTTTCCATTAATAGGTGATAAATTTTTGGGGTTATTATTAAAATAAGATAGGAATGTATCTATCTTGCCTTTAGCTGTTAAATATATTTCAAATGAACTATCTAGATTTTTAAAAATAAAGGGTCTAAAAGCTTGTAGGTTTTTTGAATCTAATAAAAGAGATAAATCTACCATTTTATTTTCTTTAGTAGCGCAAGCTTTAAAATTAAGCGTTGTATCTAAAAAATCTTTTCTATAAACATTAAAATTAGAGCAAATCTCTTTGCCATCCTTATTAATCTTTAAATCTCCATTAAAATTTAAAACAACTAAAGTTTCATTAATTTTTGTATTAAAATCTAAAAGTTTAATTTTTTTAAAATTAATATCTAATATAGGAGTAATCCAATCTTTATTATTTTTGGATAGGGATTTAATTTCTTTATTATTTGAGGAGGTTTTATCATATGTTATATTGCTAGCAATAAACTTTTTAAATACTAAATCTTTAGTCAGTATTGGCCAAAACTCTATTCTAAACTTAACTTTATCTATATGCATTGAGTATTCGTTATATTTAACATTTACATTATCTAATTTATATTCAAAAGGAATAAGCCCGGATAGTTTTTCTATTTTAAGTTCAATATTATTTTGCTTTGCAAAATATAAAAAATAATTTTTTATTTTATTTTTTCCATAAGATGTTTGAAAAAGAATAATCGATGTGGAAATTGTTATAAAAAATATTATCAAACTCCAAACTGTAAAATAATATATAAGCGGATGGTTATTTTTTTTCATACTTCCTCTAAAATGTTTGTCCTATACTTGCATAAATTTTATAAACATCATCTATTCCTTTTCTTCTATTTAATGGAAAGCCTATATCTAAACGTAAAGGTCCAAAAAATGAAAAATATCTAAATCCGACTCCAAGAGATTTAAACCAAGGATTTTTGAAGTTTGGAAACCTTCCAAGACAGACTTTACCCATATCAAAGAAGGGAACAAGCCCAATTGAACTACTCATTCTAAGTCTTGGCTCAAAAGTGAAAAACATAGCTGATCTTCCGCCTATTGGTCTGTTATTTACAAGTGGCGAAACACTATGGTATTTATATCCTCTTAAATCATCATCACTTCCTCCTAAAAATAGTTTAGTCATAGGAAGTTTAAAAACATTAGGTCCAATTATTGAACCTACTTGAATTCTAAATGCAAAAACTAATTTTTTGTTTTTATCTATTGGAATATAAAGTTCACTTAGCACTTTTTGTTTTAAAAAAAAGGACCTATCATTAATTGCATTGTAATAAGGTTTTGGGAAATATATTAAAGTAAAGCCCTTTGTTGGATTTAATAAATCATTAGCGCTAGAATATTTTAAATAAGTAGGAACTCCAAGTAAAAAAAAGTGTCCAGGATTTGCACTATTTGTAACATCTATATATTCAGTTTTAAAACCGGTGGAAAAACTTAAATTATCATTAACCTTCCTATCTAATCTTGTTAACATAAAATAATTAAAAGCAAGATAGACAGAAGGAATTTTTTCTCTTTGAGCTTCTAATCTTAAAACATAATCTTGCCCTTTTCTTAAATAATCAGTTTTTTTGAAGTTTAAGACTCCTAAAAAGGTTCTTTGTGCAAAATCTATATCTAAAGATAAAAGATCTCCTACATTTCTAAAATTCTTATTAGCCCAGTTAAAAGAAACCCCGAACCCTTCAATTGTAGCGTAACTAACACCTGCAGAAAAATATTTATGCAAAGCTTCATATAATTTTATGTTCATTAAAAGTTCATTTTTTTCATCAACTTCTTTTGAATGGTCAATATCAACTAAGCTAAATAAATTTGTTCCTAAAAGTTGCTTTTGTGTTTCTTCTACTTTTGAAATTTGGTATTTTTCACCTTCTTTATATCCAATATTTTTTTTAATTACAGAAGGCTTTATATCTTTTAAACCAGTAATTGTTGTAGCTCCAAATTTACTATAAGATCCTAAATTTACTATCCAAGTAATATATGCTGTTTTTTCGCTTTGATCTATTACAACATCTCTTTTAATAACTTTATGAAGGGGATATCCTTGATTTGAAAAAACATAATTTAATTTTTTTTGAGCATTTATAATATTTCTTGCAATAATGGGATCATCGATTTTAAGTCCTATCATTTTAGGATGGAGTTTAATCTCATCAATTTCTTGATTGGTTTCACAATTTATAAAATCTATTTTTTTTATTAAATATCTAGGGCCTGTAGAAATAAATATTATTACAGATAAAACATTGTTTTTTTCTTCAAAATCAATTTTGATATTAGCATCATAATACCCATAGTTTTTAAGTATAGATATCATATTAGAAATATCAGAATTTGCTCTATACTTTAATGAATTTACAGTTTTAGGGGGTCTCTCTTTTAGTTTCATTAAACTAGTAGAATTCTTAACCACGTTTAAAATTTTTTGATCTTTTAGACCTAAAAATTTTACATCATATTCAATTGCATAAATAAAAATAGGAAGGATAAAGAAAAATAATAATTTAGCAATTTTCATCTTATATATATAATTAGCTCTAATAATTTTTATTTTCCTTTTTTTTAAAATCTACGTCAAGAAAGTTTTTCTAACTTTATAAAATATTAAATAAATCTATTGATAAATATATTGCACGGCATGTTATAGTTTTTTCATTAAATTTTAAAAAAAATATGAATTATGAATCTAAATTTTAATATCCTAACTAAAAGCACTTTTGAAAAAAAAGTAGTTGTTATAAAAAAAAATGATAGAAATATTCAAAAAATAGAAATTATTGATAAATCTTTAGAAAGCACATCAAAAGATTGTAGATATAAAGATCTAAGCTATTATCAAATAGCTTTAAAAACTACAAACTTATTTTTTTATAATCCAATTCATGTTTTTTTGAAAATGAGCTACAACTTATCTATGATTGGTTTTGATTTTGTAGATCAAAATGTGAAGTTTGTAGTCTATTCTTTAAAAGATCTTTATACAGCTGTATCAGATCCTTATAAAATTGATAGCAAAATAGTTTTTTTAGCTCTACAAAATATTATTAAGAATTATGTAGTTACAAGATTTTTAATGACAAAATATTGGATAGAAGATGCTATAAATATTATCAAAGCTCCTATTTATGGAGTCGCTATACAAGTAACTTTATTATTTACATTGATTTATCCAAATGATGGCAGAAAATTAATCTCTGTGCTTTTCAAATCTTGGAATAATAACATATCTAGAAAAAGAGATTTTAGAATTGTTGATGATAAAGATAAATACAGTATTATATTTTTTTATAGAGTAATTTCAAATAGAGAAAATCCATATACTTTCTATCCCTTTTCACAGCTACAAGTAATAGGTTCTTTAAAAGATAAAGATATAGTTCATTTTAAAACTCTTCTTTAGAATCTAGATCCATAACTTTTCTAACTTCTAAATGAGATTCTGATACTAAAGATCTTTTCCCATTTACTTCTATTAAATATAACATAGATTTGGGGCTAATAGCTCTTTTTTCTAATATCTTGATATTGCTATTAACGTTTTGTGAATTGAATTTAATTTTCGCAAATCTTTTAAAGAAATAAACAGATGCAAGAATTAATCCAATTAATGCGATAAGTGTAAAAAGCATTTTAAAAAAAATTGATTTAAACTCAACTTCAGGCATAACTGTAATAGGAGAATCATCTAAAGAAATAATTTCTGTATCAATATTTGTTTTTTCATCTGCAACAGCGCTATTATTAAAAAAACTAAATATAGATAAAATCAATATTAAAAATCTCAACATGTAAATCCTAAATCTTTTGTTTTATTATAAAAAATTTAGGATTTTAAAAGTATCATTTAATAAAAATTAATTATCTAATTTTTTAACTCCATAGTAGGTCGCACAAAATATTGCACCTGGCACTCCTAGCATATAATAGGCAAATGAAAAAGAAATTGCACATAAAATAGGTTTTTTATCTTTGATTACTAAAACTTTTATTTTATTAAATTTTAGAGTTGCTTTTTCTGAAAAACTTAAATCATCATAATCTTCATCTTCATCTAATGTTTGAGAACTTTCTTTTTGCACTTTATCTTTACTTTTAGTTTTTTTAGAGTCTGTCTTTTCAGTCTCTACTTTTTTTAAATGGTCTTCTTTTGATATAAATGAGGTTATTTTAGTTCTTATATCTAAAGCTAAAGCTATTATGTATACTGTTCCTAAAGATAAAATAATAACCGCATATTTCATTATTTTTGTAACTGTTTTATCATCTTTATCAATCGATAAAGAATCAATCCATGTTTTTTCAGTTATTTGAGTTGCTTTTACGTGGGTACTAGACATACATCTCCTCTTTGTTGAATTTAAAAACAAAAGAAGTAATATAAATTTTAAGAGTTTTTCTCAAGTGTTTTTTTTAAAAACTAATCATTAATTGATTTGCTATCAACAGCCATACCCATTACATGAAGACCATTATCAACAAAAATAGTATCTCCTGTAATAGAAGAGGCTAGATTAGATGATAAAAATGCTGATAAATAAGCTACATCTTCTGCTAAAAGATCTTTTTGAAGTGGGGCATTAGCATGAGAGTATTTTATCATGTTATCTATCATTCCAATTGCTTTAGCAGCTCTAGATCGTAATGGTCCTGCTGATATGCAATTTAATCTTATATTGTATTTTCTGCCAGCTTCATATGATAAAGTTCTAATGTCGCTCTCAAGAGCTGCTTTAGCGCTAGACATACCACCGCCATACCCAGGAATAGCTTTTGTTGATGCTACATATGATAATCCTAGAGCAGAGCCGTTTTTATTCATGATTGGAGCAAAATACTTCACTAAGCTAACAAAAGAGTAGGATGAAGCGCTAAGCGCTGATAAATAGCCTTTTCTGGATGTTTCTAAAAGAGGTTTTGTAACTTCAGGAGCATTAGCGAGAGAGTGAACTAAAATATCTATTTTTCCATAGTCTTTTTCAATAAGCTTTGCAACTTCTTTTAAAGCGTAGTTATTAAGTTTTTTATATCTTTTGTTTTCTTTAATTTCTTCAGGAACTTCATCCATAGTGTCAAATGCAGCATCTATTGGATACACTTTTAAAAAATTAAAAAGAGTTCCATCTTTTAATTTTCTAGACTCGTCAAACTTTTTCCTTTCCCAAGATGTTAAAAAGATATTAAAAATAGGAGCCCATGTACCTATTATTACTTCGCATCCCGCTTCATATAAAGTTTTTGCTATTTGAAATCCGAATCCTTGATCATCACCGATTCCTGCAACAAATGCTTTTTTACCTTTAAGATCAATGTTTAACATATTTTTTTACCTCTTTTAAAAGAAAAGTTTTTTAAAAATTATTTATTTTAATCTTCTTTTATAACCTTCAGCAGTAAGAACTCTATTTGGATAAATTTTAACTTTTTTAATTTCAAGTGTGCTTTCAATTTTTGGTTTTTCAATTGCTATTTTTACTGCTTCTTTTTTAGGTTTAATAGGTTTGTTTTTTTCTATTTTTTTAGTAACTTTTATGCTTTTTTTTATTTTCTCAACTTCTTCTTTAACAGCTATTTTTTCGGGTTTCACTAAGGCTGTTTTTTTTGTCTCTTTTTTTACTTTAATACTTTTTTTTGCTAGTTTTACAGCTTTTTTTGCTTTTGACTTTTTAAATAATTTTTTTAACATAATAAAATCTCCTCATAATAAATTACCATATTTGTATCTAAAGTCAATTGAAAATTTATTATTTTTTTTCTAAAGTTTTTTTTTAATTCATAATTGATTAACATATATTTATGAAATATACCAACTTAGCTAATTTTAAAAATTTTTTAGAGTCTAATGAATTCAATAATACTAAATTATTTTTAGTGCTTGTAGGTAGTAGTTTTGAGAGAAGAAAATATATAAATAGTATTAAAAAAATTTTTAAAAAAGATTTATTTAGTTTTTATAGATTTTTTGAAAAAACATCTATTTCTAAAATAATAAACACTTATCAAAGTCCATCTTTTTTCGGCAAAGAGTCCTTTTGTATTATTGATGATGTAAATACCTATTCTAAAAATGAAATATTAGAACTTACAAAATTTATAAAAGAAAACAAAATATTTATAATATTAAGTTCAGATAGTAAAACCCAAATATCCAATATTTATAATCAAATAGAAAAAAAAGGGGTTGTATTTGATTTAAGCCAAGAAAAAATATGGGAAAGACAAAAAAGATATTCAAATTTCATATATTCAAAATGTTTAAAAGAAAATAAAAGCATATCTACAAATGTAATTGAAAAAATGTTTGAAAAAATTGGACTAGATTTTGCAAATATAGAAAATGAATTAAATAAATTAATTGTATTTACTAAAGATAAAAAATCAATTGATATAGATGATATTGATAAAATATGTATAAAGTCTAATCAAAGTACAATTTGGCAGATAGCAGAAGAGGTTGTCTTTAAGGATATATCTTTTGAAAAAATGAATATTGATCAAACTAATTTTTCATCATTAATAGCAGCTATTAGATACCAGCTGAAATTTGCTCTAAAAATTTCATCTCTTCTTCAAATACAAGAAAAAAACATACAATCCTACTTTCCCAAAATTTATCCAAGAACATTAGATAAAAAAATAGATATCATAAAAAAAATAGATATTAATTTTTATAAAAAATCAATTATTGAACTATTTGAAATTGATCTAATTTCAAAGAGTTCTAATATAAACCAAAATGAATTATTTGATATTTTAAAATCAAAAATTTTATATTTAAAAACAATATACACAAAATAAACATGTTATATTTACTTCCAAATACTTTAGATGATGATTATGATATTTCATCTCTTAGCTTAAATCTAAAAGATATAATATCTACTTTAGATGCTATCATTTGTGAAAGCAGAAAAGTAGCTATTAGATACCTTTTGAAATTTCTAAAAAGAGAGGAAGCAAATAACCTTCCTATCTACACATTAAATGAACATACTAAAAAAGAAGAGTTAGATGAGCTACTTTCTTTAATTTCTAAAAAAAAGGTAGGACTGCTCTCTGATGCAGGCCTTCCTTGTATAGCAGATCCAGGATCAAGCCTTGTTTTTTTAGCAAATAAAAACAATATAAAAGTAAAAGCATCTTTTGGCCCTTCTTCTATCTTTTTATCACTTATGTTATCTGGTCTTAATTCTCAAAAGTTTTATTTTCATGGATATCTTCCTAAACAAGAAGATCTATTAATAAAAAAACTAAAAAAAATAGAAAAAGAAATTCTTTTAGAACATTCATCTCAAGTTTTTATAGAAACTCCATATAGATCAGATAGATTATTAAAATTTATATTAAGTAACATTGATGAAAATGTCTATTTAAGTATATCTATTAATTTAACTAAAAAAGATGAAAAAGTAATTACTAAAAAGATTAGAGAATTTAAAAAAATAAACTTAATAATTAATAAAAATCCAGCAGTATTTGTTTTAGGAGTTAGATAATATCGCTTGCTAAACTATCGTAGAACATAAGACCTTTTTTAGATAATTTATATCTATTATTTTCTTTTTTTATAAAAATAGAATTATCTAGGTATTTAATTATATTACTTGGTATTTTTCCATTATTTTTTTGAAAATTTTTTATATTAACTCCATCTATAACTCTTAAATTTACAAGTAAAAGCTCGATTATATTTTTAGGGTAGGAAAGTCTTTCTTCAAAATCTACTATATTTTTATTTTCTAAAATATTTTTTATATATATTTTTATATTTGATATGTTTTTGTGTCTTGTTTGATTAAAATAGCTAAAACTAGATACCCCAAACCCTAAAAACTCTCTTTGTTGCCAGTATCCTAAGTTATGTTTGGAATTACATCCTTTTTTTGAAAAAGCTGATATTTCATATCTTAAAAACCCTAGATTTTTAAGTTTGGAAATTGCTTTGTTCAGCATTTTCAAACTGTCTTTTTCTTTAGGAAGATAGGGGAGGTATTTATCTTTATTTTTATGAAAAAATGTATTTTCTTCAAACGTCAAATTATATAATGAAACATGTGTGATATCTAAATATTTCAATTGATCCAGGGTATCTTCAAATGAATTTATTAATTGATGTGGTATATCATACATCAAGTCAATAGAGATATTATCTATTTTTGCTTTTTTTATGTTATCTATAGCTTTTTTTACATCAGTTGAACTATGTGATCTATTTAATACTTTTAAAAGATTATCATCTAATGATTGAGCTCCAATGCTTACTCTATTTATATTAGCTTTTTTAAAACCTTCAAATTTCTTGACAGTTACATTTTCAGGATTAGTTTCTATTGTTATTTCAGTATTATTATTTATATTAAACTCATTTAACACATCATCAATAAAACTAAAATCAACAATACTAGGAGTTCCACCACCAAAATAAATAGATACAATATCTCTTTTAAAAAAAAGCTTTTGTTTAGATCTAATTTCTAAAATAAGAGCTTTTTTATATTTTTCTATCAAATCTTTTTTTGGATATACGCTATAAAATTGACAGTAGGGACATTTTTTTTCACAAAAGGGGATATGTATATAAATTGATATTTTACCAGTTATCAGCATCTGGATCTTCTAGAATTCCTCTTTTCCATCTATTTTTATCAGAAAAGGGATCTTCTACATCTTCATCATTGGATGTAGATTCGCTAGCAGAGCTAGCTCCTGTTTCTGTTTCTAAGTCAAAGGTTTGAGTGTCGTTGAATCCAAGCTCTGTTTCCATTCCAGCGTCCACATCCGGCAGGGTTTGAGGATCTTGATAAGCCTGTCTTTGCTGTCCTTTTTTTGGAGCTACATATTCTTCTATATCCCCATTTTCTTTCATAAATCTTAGTCTATCTTTTTCTTCTTTAACTTTTTGGATAGTAGATTGTATTTCTTCTTTATGCTTTTCGATATCTTTTTTAGGAACAAGTCCTAAATTCAACCATTTTTCTAAATCTTCTAACTCTATTTCTAATTTTTTTAATCTTTCACTTTTAAGTTTCATTAAAATCCCTGACTTACTTTATTAGATCAATAAAGTACCTAAAATTGGAATTTTTAAAAAGAAAAATTTTATCTTAATACAAAACAGCCATCATTTTAAAGATGATGGCTGTTTTGAAAAAGTGTAAATTATTTATTATAAAAAATAATTTTATAATTTATTTTAGTTCGTCAATTTTTAATGCTTTTATTATTCCTTCAGCTCTTGGATCAGTTAAAAATCCATCTTCTTCTTTAGCATAGACGCTTTCACAAAAGCCTTTAGCTGCATTAAATGCTACGCCAGGACTAGAGGCTGTGCTTAAATATTCTAAATGTTTTTCTTTCACTACAGTTGTTATTTTTGCTTTTAATTGAGCTTCTGTTAATTGTTCTTGTTTAGGCTCTACAGGAGCAGGAGCTGCTGCTGGTTTTGGTTTAGGTTCTGCCGGAGCTGGTGCTGCCGCTGGTGCTTTAGGTTCTTCTTCTGCTGCATCGGTTTGCCCTGCTGCAGGAAAGATTTTTCCCCACCAACTTTTTGGAGTACTGGGAGTTTGATCTAAATCACTTATTTTTCTTGCTGAGTGGGCTAATCTTTGCTCTAGAAGTTGTAACGCTTCCATCTCCTTTTTCAAATCCTGTATTTCTGTCTGTAATCTTTTTTCCATAGAAAAATCTTGTTGTTTTAAATCTTCTATTTTTCTCGTTAGTTCGTTTGTCTCTTCTATAAGGGTTTTCCTTTGAGTTGTAAGTTGTTCTTGTTGAGTTGTAAGTTTTTGCGCTTTTTCTCTTAACAATTTATCTTTAATACTTGTAAGTCTTGCTGCATCTTCCTTAGATGTAGTTGTTTGTATCACCCTTTGAACCTCTCCAATAATCTCGTCGTAGTCTTTACCTGAAGATTTGCTCAGCGCGTCTAATCTTGCTTTTAATACATCGCTTTCTTTTGTTTTTGAAGCTAATTCTGCATTTTTAGCTCTCAATTTTTTCTCGTGATCTTTTTGCTGGCTTCTGATGGTAGCCAACTCTGTTCTTTTCGATTCCATAGCGGCTTCTTTTGCTTTTATCTGCTCTCTTTTGCTATCTAAAAACTCTATCAGATCTTCATGTGCACTTTTAGCTGCTGCTGCTTCTTCTCTCTCTTCTGCTGCTTTCTTTTCTGTGTGTGCTGCTTTCTCTGCTGCGTTTGTTGCTTCTGTCGCTCCTTCATCTGTTGGTGCTGGTTTATCTCCCGCTGGCGCTGCTGCTGCTTCTGTTAAACTTGTGTCTTCAGAAGGATTCTTACGGCATGTTGAAATAATTACTACCCCTAGAATTCCTACCCCAAAGAAACCACCAGTAGCTAATGTACCTATTGTTGCAGCTGATGCTAACATAAGAGCTCCTACTCCTGTTCCTGCTCCAAGTTTTAATAAATTTGCTTTTTTCTCTTCTGATAAAACAGGCATTATCTGACTTACTCTATCTCTAAAATGAGGCTTTTTTTCTTCTGAAACAAAAGATTTAAGTTTTTCTTCAGCAGTAGATTTAAGTTTACCTAGGTCTTTTTTCGTAAAGTTGAATTTTAGAGACGGTTCTTCCTCTAGTAGTTTTTCCAATTCTGAAATATTAATAAGCATTTCCGCAATTACACGGTGTTTTTCTGTATTCTCATTTAATTTATCAAAAGAGGAAATACCGGTTTCAATTTCAGTGAAGAGGCTATTAGCGTTTGTTGTTTTTAGGATTTCTGTAGAAGGTGCTGCTGCTCTTGGTGCTGCCGCACATTGTTCTGGTGTCATAGGAGGTGCATCCTCGTAAGTTTCTTCTTCTTCACTTTCTGCTGCTGCCATCGATGCTGCCGCTGCCGGTGGTGCTGCTGCTCCTGCTCCTGTATCTGCTGGTTGTGCTTTTTTTCTAGTTATTGGAGTTTCTCTTTTTTGTCTTCTTCTTCTAGTTGCACCTGCTGGTGCTGGTGCCGATGCTGCTACTCCTGCTCCTGCCGCACCACTCGTTATTGCTGCTGCTGCTGCTGCTGCTGTTCTTTCATCAGTTTTATCTAATCTATCTCTTGTTGTTTGTATTCCTGCTTTTTCTGCTGTTTGTTCTCTTGCTGGTGCTGGTGCTGGTGCCGTTTTTCTTGTTGGTGTAGCCATATTATTATCTCCTTAATTTTTTATTATTTATAATTTTATTACGTTAATTGATAATTTAATTAATATTATAGCAAAAATATAATTATTAGTAAATTAATCTAGAATAATATAATTATTATTATTATATAAAATTTTTTTTTATAAGATTATACAATAAGCTTCATTTTTTTATTTGAAGCTTATTTAGTTAAATACTTGAGTGTTTAATGTATTTTTAAGATTTTTGAATTACTGAATTTAAATCATTTATGATTTTTGATAGGTCCTCTTCTGACATACCATGGGCCATAAGTCCTTCTTTTTTAGAGTCTCAAAGCTAGGAGCTGCACATCCACAACAGATCCAAGCCCTGAATTCATCAAAACTTCAGCTAGGTTGTCTTTATGTTCCGGGTATTTTAAAAAAATTTCTTGAATGGTCATATCTGCTGTTTCTACTAGTTCTTTTTTTTAGCTGTTGGACTTTCTCTTGTTCCAGTTACTCCTTCTACTACTTCATAATAAATTATTTCTGTGTGTCTGATCCATAGGTATTTTTTGCTCTTGCTGCTGCACTTGCTAGTGTTCTTGCTGCTACTTTTGCTACTTTAGGTGTTTTTGCTTTATAATAAAGTATCTCTGTGTCTGATCCATAGGTATTTTTTGCTCTTGCTGCTGCAGCACTTGCTAGTGCTCTTGCTCCTGCTTTTGCTACTTTAGGTGTTTTTGCTTTATAATAAAGTATCTCTGTGTCTGATCTATAGGTATTTTTTGCTCTTGTTGCCGCTCTTATTGTTCTTGTAGCCATATCATTATCTCCTTAATTTTTTATTTATTATTACGTTAATTGGTAATTATCAATAAATATTGTAACAAAAATATAATTATTATTATATAAATTTTTTATAAGATTATACAATAAGCTTCAATTTTTTATTTGAAGCTTATTTAGTTAAATACTTGAGTGTTTAATGTATTTTTAAGATTTTTGAATTACTGAATTTAAGTCATTTATGATTTTTGATAGATCCTCCTCTGACATACCATGGGCCATAAGTCCTTCTTTTAGAGTCTCAAAGCTAGAGGCTGCACATCCAACACATCCAAGCCCTGAATTCATCAAAACTTCAGCTAGGTTGTCTTTATGTTCCGGGTATTTTAAAAAAATTTCTTGAATGGTCATATCTTCTGTTATTTTATCCATAATGTTCCTTAAAATTTTATTTTTACATTTCCTGATTTAATTGAGCATTGACATGCTAGTCTTTCATCTTGGATATCTCCTAGAAAGTCTTTTTCAGCTTGCGTTGGCTCTGATAAATTTTCCATGCCTTCTGTTACTTCAATAATGCATGATCCACAAACGCCCTCTGAACAAGCAAAAGGAATACCTTCTTTTTCACAAGCAGCTTGAATTTTTTCATTATCTTTTAATTCTACCTCATTAGAGGTATTTTCAAATATTAGCTTTGCCATACTATTCTCCTATAAATTAATTTAGTTTATATAAAAAAGAGTATGATATATATCAAAATAAATACAAGAATAATTAATAGTGTGAAGTTGTGTTTTACTAGGCCTTGTATAAGATAACTTTTTTTTAGACTTTATCATTTCTATAATAAGATTATTTATGTAATCATAACTATCTCAGGATGTTTCTATTTGCATTGAATCAAATATTTTTTTTCATTTTATTAAATTATTTTAATTTGTGATTTAAAAAAAAATAATTGTTATTAAAATTTAATTTTAATTTTAATAAAAGTTAAAAATATTTTATTGTAATTATGACTAAAAATAAAAAATTAATACATTAATTTTGTGAAATTTTAAATTAAAATAAAACTTAATTCGTCTATGAAAAATCGATGTTTTTTTGAAATTAATTAATATTTTTTTTATTTATAATATTAAATTTATTAATACTTTTAATTATTAATTTAATTGTTAAAATGAATTAGTTTCTATTGATAAAAAATACTTTTGAGATTATAATATTAATTAAGTTTTAATAAATAATGTTGTTTAACTAATTTAAAACAAAAAAAATATATTTTAATCCGACGGAGGAAAAAAATGAGTATTACAGATCGTAAACTTAGTGCTTATAAAGTGCCAGAAAAGGCAAGCCAAGTTAGTCTTGAAAAAAAAGAATTTAAAATGAGTCCAACAGCTAAAAAAGTAGCTGCAGTGGCTGCAGTAGTATTATTAGCTGCAGGAGCTGGTGCTCTTATTGGAGGCTTTGCTTCTGGTAGTTTTTTAGCAGTTGGTATTGGGGCTCTTACTGGAGCTGGTCTTGCAGTAGCTGCAATAGGTATAGCTAATGTAGTTAAAGACATTCAAAACCCATGCGCTAAAATCACTAAAGCTCTTGAAAAAAGAGAAGTTAAAAGATTAGCTCAAAAAGCAAAAACTGCTGCAATAAAAGCTAATAACTATAATAAAATAATTGGTGATACAGATATTTTAGAACTTAGAAAAAAATCTGCTAAAGCTAATAAAGAGTTTATAGAATATGTATTAGAACATGCTGCTTCAAAAAAAGAGGAAAAAGAGTATTTATCTTCTCTTTATGAAGGTGAAGATTCTGATATATCATTGAATACTAGTGCAGAAGGCATGAAATTGTTAACTCAAAGAGCAATGAATGGTGAGAGAATAGCTTTCAGAAAAGAAGAAAGTAAAAAATTCTTAAAATCTGATATCTCAGTTAAAGATTACATGACAACAGTTGTAGGTTCTATAATAGATGAAAAAATAGATGCTTCAATGTACTATGTTAATGGAAAAATTGATGAAGTATTAAATGCTTATGAAAAAAAACAGCTTACTATTTCAGAATTAACACAAAAAGCTTCAGAAATTAGAAATTCTGATGAATTTAAAAAGCTTCCTTTAAGAGTAAGAGAGACGTTTAGTAATTTAACTGATCATTTAATTGAAGAAGTTTTAACTAATAGATCTCCTGAAGTAAAAGCTAGAGATGATAAAGAAGTTAAAGCTTATTTAAACAAAAATCATTTAAAAACTTTCAGTGCAAAAAATAAAGAATTTGAAGCTGAAAAAGTGACATTAGCTGAGAAAGCAAGACATCAATTAGAATTGATGGGAGCGATTGGTAAATTAACAGATAGAAGATTAGATAAAAAAAGAGTAGATGCTTCTTTTAATGCTAATCAATTCACTGAAAAAAAACAAAAAGAACTTCATGAAGAAATAGAAGCGGTGAAACAAGCCATTAAAGAAAATAAGCAATATGTTGCAGATGTTAAAGAAAAATGTAATGAAGAAATAAGCAAATATGAAGCTCAACTAAAAGCTTTAGAAACTAAATATAATGAGTATCTAAAGTCTGTTTTAACAACAGTTTTAGCTGATAGCAAAGTTGGTTTAACTTCTAAGTATTTCTTTGGATCAGAAGAACTTACAACTCAAAAATTAAAAGGGTTGTTAAAAAGTCTTAGAGCAGATGCAAAAACTTTAGCAGAAGCGGAAGCTTTAGCAAAAGCAGAAGCAAAAGCAGAAGCTGATAAAGTAGCTTTAGAACAAGCTGAAATGGATGCAAAAGCTGATAAAGCAGCAAACGAAGGTTCTTTCTTTAGCAGAGGATTAGCTAATCTTTTTCAGTATTAAAACATAAGGTTGATCTTATAAGATTAACAAAAGAAGATAATCAAAAAAACTCTAGTGAATAACTAGGGTTTTTTTTATACATTTAACAAATCTCCACCAATACTTATAAAGCAAGGATAGTAATCTAACAATTTGAGATACAAAGAAATATAAATAAAGTAGAAAAGATATCAAAGGCTAATAAAAAAACAATAATAGAATATTAAAATCATTCGAGGCTATTAATAAAAGATTAATTTTCTTGATATAAATATAATAAAAAAAAATGAATTGATTGCCTAATTAACTTATTATTAAACCGATAGGCAGGGATAAGATAATAATAGTTTAAGCCAGTTCTTTATAAATTCTTTCAACAGAATCATTGTCCAAATTATCTTTATTTATGATATTTGTGTTCGTACAAGTTATTGTTAAAATGGTATCTCGAAAGTGTTCTTTGGTGTCTATTGATTTAGCTTTTAAATACTCTCTATAAGCATTAAAAATTCTTATTAGATCAATTTTCATCTTCTCTTCGTTTTTATCAAGTTTTTTAGGAGTATATGTTTTATCAAATAATTTTTTTAATAAGATTTCTATTTTTGATTGTTCATATCCTTTAATCACTAAGAGCTCGATGATATTATATGTGCCTGATTTAGAGATTTCACTAAGGTTGCTTTCAAATTTTGTTTTTACTTCTTCTTCTGCTTTAGCTAAAGCCTCTTGCTCAGCTTTTGCTTTGGCCTCAGCTTTAGTTAAAGCCTCTTGCCCAGCTTTACCTTTAGCTTTTGCTTGGGCTTCTGCTAAAGCATCATGGTCAGCTTTTGCTTTTGCTTCTGCTTTAGCTAAAGCCTCATGATCAGCTTTTTTTTCTGCTTCAGTTTTTGGTTGTAACTTTTTGGGTACACTAACAAAGATAGGTTTAACTTCACTAGATTCTGGTGATTTAACAGTTGTATCATTAGCTTGAATTATTCCAAGCGCCCTAGAATAAACTTTAAAAGCCGTTGTTTTACATTCTGTTGCATCTTTATCTAAACCATCAAATCCATTATTTTTTAAAGTTTTCAAAGTATCACTTTCAATAATTTCTATTGGGCAGTCTTTTAAAGAAAAATGTTGACCTCTATAAGCGATTATAGCGTCTCCTTCAAAATCATGTATTTTAACATCTTTAGGGTCAAGAGGATGTTGTGGTTGTATTTCAAGTTTTACAAAAATAGCTTCTAAAACAGGCTTCATAAGCAATTGAACATCATTAACTTTTGATCCGGTTGTTGTAATGTTGCCTTGATGGTCTTTTCTTTGCATGGCATAAGTGCCGATGGTTTCAATTTCAAAACGAGGTTTAAGAGGATTAACTGTTTCTTGTTTAGATGATAAACTTGTGCTTGTCATAACTATTATTAACTCCATTATTTAAATTTTAATTATACTAAATTAATTATTAAAATACAATAAAGAAAAGATTAAGGATTTATTAAAAAAAATATCTTTAATTAAAATAATATTTTTACAAATTTAGGAAAACTGAAAACAGGGATAACTTTTTTTAAGTTATTGTGTCGCTTTTGAATTTAGATGAAAAAAATATTTCAAAGATGTATTGCATTAAATTTGATTTTAAATATTTGTAGATAAAGTTCAATTTTAATTAGAAAGTCTTATTTAAATAAAAATTACATCTATGAAAATATACATTAACAAAAATAATATTTTTATTAATGTTATTTAATTTTAAATTAGAATTTCATTTAATTAAAATTGTTACTTTATTTAATTATAATTAATAAAGTGTTATAATTTAGGTAACTAAAATTATAATATTAGTCCTATGAGCGTTTTGATAATTAAAAATTCAAATATACAAACTAGTAAAGAGCACTCTAAATTGCTTTTGGGTAATCAAGAGTATTCTTTAGACTTAGTTGGTGATTATCAAAAAAAGAAAATAAATAGTGTTGTTTTCTCAATTTTAAAAGCTATTACTTCACAAAGAAATTTTAATGATTATAGTACACTTGAAATAAAAGTTGAAAATAATAAACTTCAAGTGAAAATAGATGGCACTCCATCTATAACGTTAGATAATCCTAAGATAAAAGATGCCTTTGAAAAAGCTGTTTTTCATACTAAAAAATACTTAGAAAATATATCTTTTCGAAATAAAGAAGTAGAGCAAATTTCATCTGAAAGTAGTGAAATTATTTCACATCTTCAAAATGAAGTGACTAAAGTTAGAAAAAAATATTTCAAAAAAAATGAAAAGAATGATATTGAATGGCTTTTTTTGGCAAGTTGGGGAGTTAGTATTTCAGATGCATATTATAAAGTTTGTTCTTTTTTTGATTTAAAAAGTACTCCTTTATTAAATATTCCAGTTCAAGGAATTGGTGATCTTGTAGGTTACATTACTTCTGTTTATGGTTTGAAAGAAGGGTACGAATTAAAAAGAGATTCATCAAAAGTAAATGATGGCGAGGGTATTTTTGAAGGCAGAGCAAAAATGACAAGACATGCTTTTTCGATAATGGCTGTTTTTTTTGCAGCTGTTGGTGATTTGTTTTATGCTCTTAAATCTAATACACTTAGACCAACAATATCAACCTCTCTTGGATTGGGAATGACTAGTATTTCATATGCTATTTTTGCAATTGTTACCTTGGGATCAACTTTAAAATATTATCACTCATATAAAATAGCTTCTAATTTTGATGAAAGATTAAACAGTTATTTGAAAAATGATGTTTTAAGTGAGCAAAATAAATCACTTGGTGCTTTAAAGTTCTTAAGAGAAAGTATTACTTTATCAAAAGAAGAGATCATTGAAATTTATAAAAGAATAAAAGAAAAAAATCCTGATTTAGAAAATCTTGAAATAATTAATCTTGCGGAAAAAGAAACTAGAAAAAGACAAATGGTTAAATTATATAGATTGTCAAGAAGGCTTTCTTTATCAGATTATCAAGCTAAAGTTATCTTTGATAATTTAGATGCATTGTCATTAAAACCTTACTTTAAAGAAAGTAGAGAAAAGTTAAGTAAAATAATTACTATAATTAAAGAGCTCAATCAAATAACAATAGCAGAAAGTAAATGGTATGCTATTAGTGCATTATTCTCTGTATTACAATTAGCTGCTATTGCATGTTTAGCAATGCATCATCTGCCACTTCTACTTGGATTTTTATCAACTACAAGTTTTGTATATATATCAGCTATTTATTTTTATAAAAAACATGTAACTGATAGAAAAAAAGAGGAAAAAATAAAAGAGTTAAAAGAATATATTTTTACCGACAAAACTTTTGATGAAGAAAGCAAAGATGATGAATTAAAAAAGAGAGTAAAAAAAGAGTTTTTAGGAAAACATTTTGTTAGACCTCCTAAAGTAGCCTAAATAACTTTAAATGCTTATTGTCTATTTCCAATAATATTTTTCAATGATAGTATGAAAATAAAACATATTTTTTTATAAATGGACTTTGATATACATCTATCATCTTTTATTGCTTATTTAACTACTGAAAAAGCTCTTTTGGATAACAGCGTTGAAGCATATATTAGAGATATAAAATTTTTACTTAATTTCTTAAAGAGTAAAAATATAAATTCTCTAAAAAAAATAAAACAAGAAGATATAATTGAATATTTAAGTTTTTTAAAATCCAGGAATTTAGCTTCTTCTACAATTGCAAGATCTTTAGTTTCAATTAAAATTTTTTTTAAATTTTTAAAAAAAGAAGATGTTATAAAAACCAATGTTTCTAAATATTTAGATGTTCCGAGAATTTGGCAGTTAGTTCCAAGTGTTTTATCATATAGTGAAGTAGAAGAACTTTTAAATGCTATTGATAGTAGTTCATTTATAGGATCTAGAGATAAGGCTGTTTTTGAAACTATTTATGCAACAGGTATTAGAGTAAGTGAAGCGTGCAGTTTAAAAATAAGCGACATAAATGATAATTTTATAAAGGTTATGGGAAAGGGAAATAAAGAAAGAATAGTACCAATTGGAAAAAAAGCAATAGATGCTATTGATAGATATTTAGTTGACTTTAGAAAAGATATTAAAAGTTCTTTTTTATTTGTATCTAAAAATGGTAAAAAAATAGATAGAATAACTATCTGGCAAAGAGTTAAATTTTATGCTAAAAAAGCAGATATTAATAAAGACATATCTCCTCATACCTTAAGACATTCTTTTGCTACTCATTTGCTTGAAAATGGAGCTGATTTAAGGCTTATTCAAGAGATGCTAGGACATGCGGATATATCAACTACTGATAGATATACACATATATCAAAAGCTCATCTAAAAAAATCTTTTGATAATTTTCATCCAAGACCTTAATCTTTATTTATTTTTTTTAAAATAAGATCATTTACTATTTGAGGGGATGCTTTGCCTTTAGTTTGTTTCATTACTTGACCAACTAAGAAGGCAAGCGCTTTATCTTTTCCATTTAAATAATCTTCAATGGAAGATGGGTTATCTTTTAATACTTGATCTACTATAGGTTCTATTTCACTTACATCATCTAAAGGTTGATAGTTTGGGTTGTTTTTAACTATTTCAATCGGGTCTAATTTAGGGTTTTCTATAAGATCATCAATTACTGATTTTGCAATTTTTTTATTTATTTTTTTCTCATCAATTAAATTTACAATGTTTGCTATAAAAATAGGGGGGATGTTTAATGTAAAAACAGATTTGTTTATAGCTTTTAATTTACCCGTTAATTCAATTGTTAAAATATTACAAAGTAGGTTTGCATTTTTTGTATGCAACAAAGCTTCTTCGAAGTAATTACAAAGTTTTTTGTCATTTATTAAAATAGATGCACTATATTCAGATAATTTTAAAGAGTTAACATATCTAATAAATCTTGCGTGAGGAAGTTCAGGAAGCTCTTTTTTTATTTCATTTATCATATCTTGTGATATGAATAGGGGAGGAATATCTGGTTCTGGAAAATATCTATAATCTTGTGCACTTTCTTTTTTTCTCATCAAAACAGTCTTTTTTAAAGTGCTATCCCATCTATAGGTCGAAGATACTATTACTTGATCGTGTTTAGTATTTGGATTTTCATCATATAGGTGAATCTGTCTTTTTATTTCATGATCAATAGCCATTTCTAAAAAAGAAAAAGAATTCATATTTTTAATTTCTACTTTAGGTCTAAGCTCTTTTTCATTTTTAAATCTCACAGATACGTTTGCATCCACTCTTAAAGATCCTTCTTCCATATTACAATTAGATGCATCTATATATTCCATGATGGCTTTAATAGCCATAGCATATGCCTTGGCTTCTTTTGCTGATTTCATAGAAGGCTCAGATACTATTTCAAGTAGTGGGACTCCAGCTCTATTAAAATCAACTCCAGCAAAATTAGAAAAATGTTTTAACATTCCAGAATCATCTTCTAAATGAGCTTCTTTTATAATTACTTCAATACTTTTTCCTTCAACATCCGCTTTAACTACTCCATTTGTAATAATAGGTTTGAAAAATTGAGTGATTTGATAATTTCTAGGGGAATCTGGATAAAAGTAAGATTTTCTGTCAAATGTTGTGACTTTTGCAATATTAGCATCTATTGCAAGTCCAAATAAAATAGCTTTTTTTACAGCTTCTTTATTAAGAAGAGGTAGGGTTCCAGGTTGAGCTGTACAAATATTTGATATATTAACATTAGGTTCATCCCCAAATTTATTCAAAGCCGGAGAAAAAAGTTTTGATTTAGTATTTAATTGCACATGCAATTCAAGGCCGATTACAGCTTCCCAAAGATCATATGTTGCATTATCTGTCATTTTTACTCCTTATCGAACATAGGTGGAATTTTATTAAATATTGAAAGCTTTCTTTCGAATATATTTGCATATTTTATAACATTTACATCATGCATTTGAGGTCCTATAATTTGAATTCCAAAAGGTTTGTTTTCACTGTCGAATCCAGAAGGCACAGATGTTGCTGGGAGTGCTGATAAATTAACAGAAATTGTAAATAGATCTTGTAAATACATTGAAACCGGATCCTGAATAGAGTTTAATTTAAATGAAGTTGTAGGGGATGTTGGCATTAATATAAAATCACATTTTTCAAAAGCTTCGTTATATGCATTAATTATTAAAGATCTTACTTTTGATGCTTTTTTATAAAAAGCATCTTGGTGGGATGATGATAAAACATAACTTCCTAAAATAATTCTTCTTTTAACTTCTTTTCCAAAACCTTCATCTCTAGATAATTCATATACTTCTTCTATGCTTTTAGCATTTTTTGATCGAACTCCATATCTAATACCATCAAATCTAGCTAAGTTAGTAGAGGCTTCAGCTGTTGCTAAAATGTAATATACAGCTATCGAATATTTTAAAATATCTAAATTAATATCTACAATATCAGCACCTAATTTTTTAAAAACTTCTATAGATTCATCAAAGTTTTTTTTAGTAGATGGATTTAAATTTTCTAAAAAATGAAAAGGAATTCCTATTTTTTTACTCTTTAAATCTTTATTTAAATTTTCTAAATATGTCTCATTTGGAAGATGAAGAGATGTTGCATCCATTTCACATTTAGAGCCTAGAACTTCCATTACCAAAGCAGCATCTAATGTATTAGTAGTAAAAGGGCCAATTTGATCTAAAGAAGACCCAAAGGCAACAAGGCCATATCTTGAAACTCTACCATATGTAGGTTTATGTCCTATAATTCCACAAAAAGCAGCTGGTTGTCTAATAGAACCGCCAGTATCAGTTCCAAGAGATATAGGAACTAATCTTGCAGCAACTGATGCAGCAGATCCTGAAGAAGATCCACCAGGTGTACATGAAAGATCCCAAGGATTTTTTGTTACAAAAAAAGAAGAGTTTTCTCCAGAAGATCCCATAGCAAACTCATCTAAGTTAGTCTTACCAATAATTATTGCATCTTCTTTTTCTAATAATTCTATAACAGATGCATTATATGGAGCTTTGTAATTTTTTAAAAACTTCGAAGCGCATGTGCAGTTTTCATTTCGTATTAAGATATTATCTTTTATCGCAATTGGAATAGAGGCTAATTTACCGATTGGTTTATTTTCTTTTAATCTTTGATCTAATTCTTTTGCTTTTTTTAGCGCTCTTTCATTGTATACTTCAATAAAGGATTTTATTTGAGGATCATATTTTTCTATTCTTTTTAAAAAGTACTTAATTATTTCAACGCTTGATTTTTTTTTATGAATAAATAGCTCTTTTATTTCTAGGGCGCTCTTTTTGTACATTGGTTACCTTTATTAATTTTGATCGATAATAGTTGGAACTTTAATCATGCCAGCTATCACTTCAGGTGCATTTTTAAGCAGTTCTTCTCGCTTTAATGTATTAGAAGGCAAATCTTCTCTTAAAATAATTTGTTGATTTTCAAGCAATGTATATGTGCTTTTAATCTTAGAAGTATCTACTTGATCAAGCTCTTCAATAAAATTTAAAATTCTAAAAATATCATTTTTGATTTCAACTTTTTCTTCTTTAGTAAGTTTGATTTTACAAAGCCTTTCTAAATCAACTAATGTATCATCATCAAAATTATTCATTAATTTATACCTTTTTTATAGATTTTACCCTTTAAAACCCTATATTGTCAATTGTTTTTAGGCTGTTTTCTACTTAAGAAAAACTTCTTTTTTAAAAAAAAATAATGACAATCAAAATTTTTTTTTTTAATATGCAGTTAAATGGTTTTAAGACACTAAATAATTTTTTTAAATTTTAAGCGGAGGTTTTTAATGAAACTTATTAGATTTATAGCAATGTTATTAATGGTTGTTGGAGCTATCAACTGGGGACTTTGGGGCTTATTTCAGTTTGATATTGTTAAAGCACTTTTCCCATACAGAGGCAGTAATGTTAGTACAATAGCTGCTATTGTCTATATTGTAGTTGGACTAGCTGGTATTTATGGAATTTCTTTCCTTTTTAAAAACCATTGTACAAAAGAACATAAATAGACATTTAATCGGTAGCCTTAAATGAAAATAATCAAATTTATAGTTTTATTATTAATTATATTAGGATCAATAAATTGGGGCCTTTGGGGCTCTTTTCAGTATGATATAATTCAAGATATTTTTGGCTTCGATAGATCTCTTTTCGCAAGACTTATGTATATATTAATTGGTCTTTGTGGAATTTACGCAATTTCTTTTCTTTTCTCAGATAAGTTTAGTTATTGCAAAAACAAAAAATAATTATATGGGCGTATTTTATTGCGCCCATATCTTAGGAGTTAAAATGAAAAAAATCTCTTTTAATCCTTGGGGCTCAATGTGGACAAGCCCTTCAAAAACGATTAAAGCTATAATCGAATACAATCCTAAATATGGATTTTTTCAATTAGCTTCTATAGCTTTTCTACAAGCCTTTTTTTTTATCGTTGCAAGAAAGCAAGTAACCCTTCCTATTAATTATTTTTTAAGTTTAGTAATTGCTATAATTATATCTCCATTTATTGGAGCTATTCTTTTTTATATAAATAGCTTTTTTATATATATAACAGGAAAATGGCTTAAAGGAAGAGCTTCTTTTTCTCATGTATTATCATCATATGCTTGGTCTAAGATACCTTTAGTTATTGATTTAATCATGTGGTTTACTTTATTTATTTTTATTAAAGATCCAAGGTTTTTTAATTATAGTTCATCTATATCTATAATATTTATTGATATAATTTCTATAACCACGGCTATCTGGTCTTTATTTTTATTGATATCTTCTTTGAAAACAGTTCAAGGCTTTTCAACTCTAAGAGCTATTGGTAACATTATTTTATCTTTTCTTTTCTTATTTGTTATATTAATTGTTTTATTTCTATTTGTTTTGTTATTAATGAGCCTCTTTTCAAAATAAATTAATTTTATCCTTGCTAAAAAAATATTCTTTGTAATTAATGTGAATTACAAGGGGATTTAAGTATTTAGGGGGAAGAAATGGATAAAAAAAATCAATTTAATCCATTCATTAGTATTTTAACTAAACCAAAAGAGACTATTTTAAAAATAGTAGAAAAAGATCCAAATTATAAATTATGGCTGCTTTCTATTATTTACGGTTTAGTGTCTATACTGGGCTTTAGTCAAAGTATTTCTATAGGATATAAATATAACTTTTTTTTAATAGTATTTGTTTGTTTGCTATTATCTATCATATGGGGATATGTTGCATTTAGCGTTTCTTCTTTTTTTGTATATATTACTGGGAAGTGGCTGAAAGGAATAGCAAGCTATAAATCGATTAGAGCATCTTTTGCATGGTCTAATGTACCAATGATTATAAATATCTTAATATGGATAATTCTTCTAATAATTTTTCAGGATAAAATTTTTAAAGATTTTCCAAATAATTATATTTTAAGCAAATTTGAAATGATTGTTTTATTTTCATCTTTATTCTTGCAATTAATTGTAAGTGTTTATGTCATAGTCTTATATATAAACACGATAGCTTCGGTTCAAAATTTTTCAATTCTTAGATCTATTTTTAATATTATATTATCTTTAGTGCTTGCCTTTTTGATTACTTTAGTAATTTCATTTTTATTTTATATAATTACAAAGGGGATTAAAACCTTATGAAAAAGCTATTTATAATTTTTTTGTTTTTATCTATAAAGCTATTTCCATTAGATTGGCAAGAGTTTTACAGTATTCCTGGTAAATGTTTAATCAGCTTTCCTAATAAACCTTATCATAGAGCTCAAATACTTCCCATTTACGAAGCAAATGCTTATATGCAATATGATGTATATCTATCAGAAATTGATGAAGAGAATTCTGTTTGCATGATGGTTGTAGCAAAATATCCAACAGCTATAGATCCTAAAAAAGAAGAAGTGAGTTTAGAAAGCTTTTTAAATGGTATGATTGGTAAAAACAAAAATAGAAAAGTAATAGAAGCTAATTTTTGTGATTTTAAAAATTGTAATGCACTCAATTTTACAGTAGAAAAAGAAAATAGAAATTTTCAAGGTAAAGTTTTTATATTTAATGATAAACTATATTTAATCGCAATCGAACACAATAGTGATATTGAAATGGAAGATAATTTAGAGGAATATATAAACTCTTTTTCATTTGAAGAGTAAAATTATTTGCTAATTCCTACCATTCTATCAAATTCTAATTTTTGAGTAATCTTGTCTAGTTTTTGAACTTTTGAAATAGTTCTTTTGGCATTTTCATTTTTATATATTAAAAGATGATTTTTAGAGAATTTCGCAACTTGTACAAAATGCGTTATGCAAATAATTTGCATATATTTAGAAAGTTCTTTTAGCTTTTCACCAATTACTAAAGCGCTAAGTCCTCCAACATTTGCATCTATTTCATCAAAGACAATACAAGGAGTAGCATCATTTTTTGCAATAGATTGCTTTATGCTAAGCATAACTCTTGAAAGCTCACCGGAGCTTGCTATATTTTTTAAAGGTTGCAAATTTGTGCCACTATTTGCTGTAAACAAAAATGTTATATGATCATCTCCTATACTAGTTCTATTAGTCTTTGTGATATCTACATTAAATGAAGAGTTTTTCATGTTTAGATCTTTTAAAATCTTTTCTACGCTTTGTTTGAATTTCTGTGAATTGTTTTGTCTAATTTCACTAATTTCATTAGCCTTTAGGTCTAAATCTTTTGATAAAACATTTATTTTCTTTTTTTCTTCTTCAATTTTATCATCAATATTTTCTTGAAAATTAATTGTGCTTATAGCTTTTTCTTTATAGGAGGTTATTTCTTTATAAGTAGATCCATATCTTTTTTTTATTTTATGAATCTCATTTAACCTGTTTTCAACATATTCTAGTCTTGTAGGATCTATGTCCATTTTAGATTTTATTTTTAAAATAGCATGATTTATTTCATCTACTTCAAAATTAATATTTTTAATCAAATTATAAGCTTCATCAAAATCTTTACTTAAATTTTTTATGGACAATAGTTCGTTTTCAAAGTTTTTGAATTTTGAAATTAAGGCAATGTTTTCATCAGATAAAAAGTTATCAAAAAACTCTATTTTTTTTAAAATATCATGCGACGATGCTAAAAGATGATGTTCATTTAAAAGGTTTTCTTCTTCATTTTCTTTTAAATCTACTTTTTCTATATTTAAAAGATCATCTTTAGATGATTCAATTTTTTTGTAACTTATTTCTTTTTGTTTAATTAGATCATCTAACTTTTTTTCTAAATTTTTTAAAAGATTTAGATCTTTTGAAAAAGAAGAAACTTTATTTTTTAAATTAGAAAAAATATCTATTAGACTTAATTGATATTTTTCATTTAAAAGATTTTGATTTATATTTTGTGATACTATCTCTACAAAAAAAGAGGATATCTGTTTTAAAATATTTAAGTTTATAAGTTCATCATTAATAAATACTCTATTTTTCCCATTTTTAAAAATTTCTCTTCTAATTGTGATGTCATTTGTAATTGAAATATCATAAGTATTTAAAATTTCAGTTATACTCTTAGTATCTTTTAAAAAGAAATTAGCTTCTATTATCGATTTTTCTTTATTTTCTGGTATGATATTTTGATTTGCTTTTGCTCCTAAAATTAAAAAAATCGAATTTAATATTGTAGTCTTTCCAGATCCGGACTCTCCCGTAATTATATTAAAAGTTGGATCAAAAAATATCTTCTCTTCTTCAAATAAAAAGATATCTTTTAAATATAGAGATTTAATCATCGTTTAAAATATTGTCTTTAGTTTTAAAATGAATTTTTGCTACTTTTTCTAAATAATCAGGGCCATATTTTGCAACAAACTTTTTACCGAAATCAATAACAGTTCTAGAAGCACCTTTAGGAAGTTTAATTTCATATTTTTTTGATAGTTCGTCTATTCCTTTTACAAAAGAGGCTCTAGCTAAAATAGATGCTGCAGCGACAACCGGATCTTCTTCAGCTTTAGTTCTTTGTTCTAAATCTATATCAAGTTTTTTTCTTTTAACTAAATTTTCAACTACAGATTTATTTGCAAATTGATCGATTATTACATTTTTACAATTTGTTTTTTTATGTAAGTTATCAATTACAGTTACATGTCCCCATGCAAGCAAGGAATTTAAATTTTTAAATTTTAAATATAACTCATTGTATTTTTCTGGAAATAGTCTAATAATTTCATGATCACATAATTTAGATATTATGCCTGCTAACTTTAAAATTTCTTTATCAGAAATCTTTTTAGAATCTCTTATATTTGCTTGAATTAATTTTTTAATTGAATCTTCATCTGCATGAACTCCAGCTATACATAAAGGGCCAAAAAAGTCACCTTTACCAGCTTCGTCAACTCCGATTCTGGAAACCATAGAAACATGAGCATGTGGATGCGAAAATTTAAATGATTTTAAAATATTAGGTTCTAAATAAAATTCTATAAATTCATCTTTTTCCTTTCCTTGTACTACTAAAGATCCAGATTCATACAAAACAACTACAACATTTTTTTTATTAGCTTTGAAAATAGTATAATTTGGTTTGGTAAAAGAAAATCCAAATTCTTTTAAATCCTTTAATAGTTGATCTTTTAGGTTTAAATCTAGTTTACAGGTAAATGTGTTGGGTTTTTTCATAGTTTATTCAACAGTTATTAATTAAATTTTTGCATTTTATATAAAAAAAATACAAGGAAGATGTTGATAAATTTGCAACAAAACCAAAATAAAGATAAAATGATAATTTTATTACGCATTCATTTGAGGTGAATATATGAAAAGCTATAAACAACAAGTAGGAAATTTATTTAAAACAAAAAGAGAAGAGATGACACTTAGTTTAAAAGAGGTTGAAAATGCAACGTCTATTAGGATGTTATATCTAAATGCTATTGAAGACGGTCATATAGAAAGATATTTGTCTTCTGTATATGCTCTTGGTTTTATTAGACAATATGCTAAATTTTTGGGTCTTAATGGAGATCAAATAATAAAGGATCACCCAAAAGCTTTTACTCCAATTAATAAAAAACCAGAGTTTGATTATGGAATTGGGACTTTAGAAATGCGCAAGTCTAGTTCTTCAAATATTAAAAAAAAGCAAAATAGACTTTGGGTTATTATGTTTATTGGAATAACTTTTTTAGCGTATTTATTTGCAAAAGCTCTCGGTCTTTTTTAATGTTAAAATTGAAAAATATTAATATTAAAAATTTTGTACATGGATTAATAATGGGGCTTTGTGATTTACTGCCTGGAATCTCAGGCTCTACTATTGCATTTATGATGGGAATATACGATGAGTTAATATCTTCGTTAAATCAGATCAATTTTAATTTTTTTAAAACTTTATTTTCTAAAAATTTTCAAAAAGCTTTTGAAAAGATAAATATTAAGTTTTTATCAGCTTTATTATTGGGAATGATTTTTTCTATTATATTTTTTTCAAAAATAATAAATTATTTATTAAACAATAATTTAACCAACATTGCACTTTTTGGGTTTTTTTTAGGAGCTTTAATTTCATCAATATTTATTATTTTAAAAAATTTAGATAGGTTTAATTTAAAAAATTTATTTTTTATAATAATAGCTTTTTTAATTTCTTATTTTATAACTTTAATTAGCAATTTAAATTTTGGTTTAAATTTTAATATTAAATTAATACTTTGTGGATTTTTTGCTATGTGTGCAATGTTGCTGCCGGGAATTTCAGGAAGTTTTATTTTACTTGTTTTAGGAGTATACAAAGACATAATTTTTTCTCTTTCACATATATTTTTATTTAGCTCTATTAAAACAATTTTTTTTGTTTCTTTGGGTGTAGGGATTGCATCTTTAATTTTTCCAAAAATAATTTTTTATTTTTTAAAAAAATACAAAGATCAAATGACTAGCTTAATAATTGGCTTTTTAATTGCTTCAAGCACTAACTTAATTCCATTTGAAAAAAAAGCATTTTCTAATTTAAATACCATAATTATTTTTCAGTTATTATTATTTTTGATTTTTTTAATATTGGGTTTTTTGATTTTTTTTATAATTAAACAAAAATCCATAAAAAAATTTAAAATTTAACTAAACTATCTTGCATATAAAATAAACGAATTATATTATGATGAAGTAAACTCAATAATATATAGTTGTGAAGTTATGGAATTTAAAACTCTTTCAGATTATGAAATTATAAAAAAGCTAGGTAGCGGATCTTTTGGAGATGTCTATTTAGCAGAACATAAATTTGTTAAGAAAATATTTGCTTTAAAAGTTTTATCTAAAGAATTAGTAGATGATGAAAATTTTATTCAAAATTTTGAAAAACATGTAAATGTTTTAACAAGATTAGATCATCCTTCTATTGTAAAAATTCACAATATTTGTAAAGCTGACGGACATTATTTCTTAGTGATGGATGCAATGGTAGATTCTTCAAATGAAATATTATCATTAGAGAAATTTTTGGAGTTTAGGGGAAATATTTTAGCAGAAATAGAAGTTGAAACTATTTTAAGACAAATAGCGTCTTGTTTAGATTATGCCCATAAAATTGAGTTTGCATCAAAAAAGTTACATCATTCTTCTTTAAAATTTGAAAATATATTTGTTAAACAAGTAGATCAGGGACTCAAAATTTATATATCTGATTTTGGTTTTTCAAAATTAATAGGAGAAGGAAAAGTTCTTTTTAAATCGCAAGAGAATCTTTTAAAAGAGATGTCTTTAAATGAAGAGACTGATCCTAATTTAAGAATCGAAAAAACTCATAAATTTTTAAATAGTTTTTCATTTTTATCACCTGAGCAGAAATTTAAAAATCAGCAAGAAGAAATAGATATAAAATCTGATATTTATTCATTTGGCGTTTTAGCATATTATTTAATAGCAAGAGAGTTTCCTCAAGGTTACTTTGATCTTCCTTCAAAAATCGCACCAGAATATAAATTGAACTGGGATCTTTTGATTTGTAAATGCCTTCAAAAAGATCAATCTAGAAGACCTGCTTACTTAATTGAATCATTAAATTCATTTCTATCTAAAGAAGAAAGTGATATTTCATCACTTGAAGTTCTTTCATGGGATGAAGTTGAAAAAAAAGTTGAAAATGCTATGCAGATGTCTTTTGAATTTTCAAATGATTTCAATAAATTTGAAGATAAAGATGAAGATGAAGATGAAGATACAATTGATCCAAAATCTATTAAATTTACATCAGTAGAACCATCAGATCAAAAACCAATTATTAATCCTCAAAATGTTGAAAGACCAATTTATGAGCCTGATCCTGGAGCAATTTTCAATAAAGAGCTTAATGTATCTTACTATCAACCTAAAAAAGTAGAATTTAAAGAAGTAAATCCTATTCAAACTGAAATGGTAATAATTCCTAAAGGAGAATATTTTAGAGGATCAGAAGAGGGATCAAGAGATGAAAAATCTAAACATAAAATATCAATCTCTTCATTTGCATTAGATATTCATCCTGTTACCAATGAACAATTCGTTAGGTTTTTAGAATTTATGGGTGGTGAAAAAGATTCAAATAACAATGATATTATAAGACTTAGAAATTCTAGAGTTAAAAGATCCGGTGGTAAGTTAACAATTGAATCTGGCTATTCAAAACATCCAGTAGTCGGAATTACTTGGTATGGAGCGCAAGCATATGCAAAATGGGTAGGAAAAAGACTTCCAACAGAAGCTGAGTGGGAAATAGCTTCTCAAGGAGGATCTATAGATATGACATATCCAACTGGAATAAATATTGATCATACTCAGGCTAATTTTTTTAATTCAGATACAACTTCTGTTATGAGTTATCCTTCAAATGGATATGGTATTTATGAGATAGTTGGAAATGTTTATGAATGGTGTGAAGATTGGTATGCATATAATTTTTATGATACGTCTCTTCAAGATCCTGAAGATCCAAAAGGTCCACCTCAAGGGGTGTATAGAGTGCTTAGAGGCGGATGTTGGAAATCTTTAAAAGAAGACTTAAGATGTGCTCATAGACATAGAAACAATCCAGGTGCTGTCAATGGCACTTATGGATTTAGATGTTCAGCTAACGTATCTTAATTTTTTTTAAAAATTCTTTTTTATGTCTAATATGATATAATCTTTGATTAAAAAAATGTTTTTATTATGAAATTATATTTAATTAGACCAAGAGGCTTTTGTGCTGGTGTGGTAAGAGCTATTAACATAGTTGAAAAAGCTCTAAAATTATATGGAGCTCCCATCTATATAAAACATGAGATAGTTCATAACAAACATGTAGTAAACTCACTAAAAGAAAAAGGTGCTATTTTTGTAGAGGATTTAAATGAAATTCCAATGGGATCCAAAGTTATCTATTCAGCGCATGGAATATCACCACAAATAAGAAATGAGGCTAAAAAAAGAAATTTGATTGAAATTGATGCTACTTGTGGTTTAGTTACTAAAATACACTCGGCTGTTAAAAGATATGCGTCTAAAGGATATAAAATAATATTAATCGGTAAAAAAAAGCATGTTGAAATTATTGGGATTTATAACGAAGCTCCAAGCGTTACTACAATTATTGAAAACACAAAAGATATTGATCTGTTAAATTTTAAAAAAGAAGAAAAATTATTTTTTATAACTCAAACAACTTTAAGTACAGATGATGTTATAGATATAAAAAAAAGTTTATTAAACAAATACCCAAATATTGAAACACTTCCAACTTCTTCTATTTGTTATGCAACTACTAATAGACAAAACGCTCTTAAAGAAATTACAAATAATGTAGATTTAGTTCTTGTGATTGGAGATCCAACTAGTTCCAATTCCAACAGGCTAAAAGAAGTTGCTATCAAAAGAAATAAAATGGCTTATCTTGTAAATTCAAAAGATGAAATAGATCCTAAATGGTTTGAGGGTATAAATAGCATTGCAATGACAGCTGGAGCTTCAACACCAGAAAATATAGTGCAAAGCTGCATTGAAAAATTGTACGACTTTGGGCTTAAGGAAATTGAAGAAATAATATATAAAAAAGAAGATGTTATTTTTGAACTTCCAACGCAACTTTTAAATGTTTAAATTTTCAAAATTGAATCTAGTAGTTTTTTAGTATATGGATGTTTAGGGTTTTTAAAAATCTCATCAACGCTGCCTGTTTCAACTATTTTTCCCATATGCATGACTATGACTCTCGTTGCAAAATTTCTAACTACAGCTAAATCATGAGAAATAAATAGATATGAAAGGTTTAATTTTTTTTGAAGATCTTTTAATAAATTTATTATCTGAGCTTGAATAGATACATCAAGTGCTGACATGCACTCATCGCATATTATTAATTTTGGATTTATACTAATTGCTCTAGCTATTGCAATTCTTTGTTTTTGTCCTCCACTAAACTCATGAGGAAATCTACTTTTAACATTTGAGGGTAGATTTACTTTTTTTAATAAATCATCCAAATATGTATCAATTTCTTCATCTTGAAAGGTAGTATTAATTTTAATAGGTTCTTTTAAAATTTCATTGATTTTCATTTTGGGATTCAGCGAAAGATAAGGATCTTGAAAAATCATAGAGATATTTTTAGAGGTCTTGTTTTTATTGATTAAATCATGATTAAAAAATATGGTTCCATTAGATGGTTTTTCTAAATCAATTATCATTCTAGCAATTGTTGTTTTACCAGAACCTGATTCACCAACGATAGCTAAGGTTTCATTTTCATAAATAGAAAAGCTAACATCATCTACTGCATTGATTGTTTTATGGTGTAATTTAAAAATCTTTTTTAAATTTTTAACTTCAATTATTTTTCTTTGCATTCCATCTCTTTTTTATATAAATGACAGCTAACAAAACGATCATTTTTTAATTTATAAATATCTAAAAGAGAATTTTCACAAACTCTTTTTTTATTTAAACACCTATTATAAAATAAACAGCCACTTTCTTTTTTGTGTGAAGAAAAAGTAGATCCTTCAATTGAAAAAATATCTTTTTCTTGAGTTATTTTCGGAATGGCTTCTATTAGCATCCTAGTATATGGATGATAAGGGGAGGATATTAAATTATTAATATTAGCAATTTCAACTATTTTTCCAGCGTACATAACAACTGTTTTTTTAGAGATGTATTTTACAACAGATAGATCGTGGGATATAAATATAATAGATGTTTTGTATTTATCTTTTATTTTTTTTAAAAGATCTAAAATTTGCTTTTGAATAGTAACATCTAATGATGTTGTAGGCTCATCTGCTATTATTATTTTAGGGTTAGATGCAATAGCAATAGCTATCATAACTCTTTGTCTTTCTCCTCCAGATAACTGATGAGGGTAGTTGTTATATTTAGCTATTGGATTTTTAATTTCTACATCTTCTAATAAATCATACACCTTTTGTTTAGATTTGTTTTCTTGAACAGCTTCTAGTATTTGTTTTCCAATTTTCATGGTTGGATTTAGTGAAGAGAATGGATCTTGAAAAATTATAGAAATTTCACTTCCTCTAATTTTTTTCATATCTTTTTCTTTTAATTTAAGTAGATCTTTATTTTTATAATATATATTCCCAAAAACTTGTGTATTATTAGATAATAGTTTTAAAATTGTATGCATTAAAACGCTTTTACCAGAGCCTGATTCACCTACAATTGCAAGTATTTCATTTTCATATAAATCAAATGAAATATTTCTAATTGCATGTATCGTTTTTTTATCTACTAAAAAATTTACACTTAAATTTTTTATTTGAAGTAATTTATTCATTTTTTAGCCTTGGGATCTAATGCGTCTCTTAACCCATCACCTACTAAATTAAAAGCAAACATAGTAATAGATATCATAAATGCTGGGAAAAACAGTCTATAAGGATAATACCTAAGAGCTGACAGACTATCATTTATCATAACTCCCCAAGATGCAAGTGGAGCTTGAACACCAAGGCCTAGAAAACTTAAAAAAGCTTCAGTAAAAATAGCTAAAGGAATAGTAATGGTCATTGTAGTTATTATACTTCCGGTGCAATTTGGAAGAAGATGTGAAAATATTATTCTTAAATTGCTAGCCCCATATATTTTAGCAGCTTCAATAAAAGGCATTTTTTTAAGTGTTAAAATTTGAGCTCTTACAATTCTTGCCATATTAATCCACCCTGTCATTGTAATTGCGATAATTATTGTTGTAATACCAGAACCCATAACCACCATAAGTAAAATTACAGTAAGTAAATATGGAACAGTTGCTATAACATCTGCTATTCTCATCATTATCTCATCTGTAACACCTCCTATATATGCAGAAACTGCTCCATAAACCACTCCAATTACAATATCAATAATAGCTGCCATTATTCCAATAAATAACGATATTCTAGCTCCTATAAATACTCTTGTGAAAATATCTCTTCCAAGCTCATCTGTTCCAAAAAAATATTTAAAAGAAGGGGGAGTGTTTTTTATTTCTAGATTTGTTTCGAAATAAGTATAAGAGCTGAACATAGGGACAAAAATAGAAAGTATGATTAAAGAAAAAATAATTACAAGTCCAAAAAATGCTGCTTTATTTAACAAAAATCGTTTTTTTGCATCTTGGAAATAAGATACATTATCAATATCAAAATTCATTTCTTTCATATGCTTTTTCTATCCTTGGATCGATTAATCTATAAATAATATCAATGAAAAACATTATAGTTATTAAAACAAAGCTAAAAAAGACAGTAAGTCCCATTATTACTGTGTAATCTCTAGAAGCAATGCTTGTTACTAAATAAGAGCCAATACCTGGCACGGAAAAAATTTTTTCAATTATAAAACTACCAGTTAATAAATGGGCAGTAATAGGCCCCAAATATGCAATTACTGGCAATATTGCATTTTTTAAAGCATGTTTAAAAACAACATCAAAGGTACTTAGACCTTTAGAAATGGCTGTTTTAATATAATCGCTTTGTAATACTTCAATCATCGAAGATCTGGTTAGTCTTGCTATATATGCAGTTGGGAGTGATGCAAGTGAAACAGCGGGAAGTATGGAATGCATAAAAGAAGAAAATCTAGCTATTGGAAAAATACTTAGTTTCATAGCAAATATATATTGAAGCAAACTTGCAAATAAGAAATTTGGAATAGATATTCCAATAATTGCAAAAATCATAATTAAGCTATCTTGAATTTTATTTTTTTTTAAAGCAGCGATAGAGCCGAGAGTTATTCCGAAAAATAGAGATATAAATAAAGCCTCTAAACCAAGAACAAAGGTTACATAAAAACCATCTTTAATAATTTGGTTAACACTTCTAGATTCAAATATTAAAGAAGGGCCAAAATCAAAAGTAAAAAAACCTTTTATGTATTTCAAATATTGAATATATAAAGGCTTATCAAGTCCATAATGAGTATATAAAGATTTTAAAATTTCTCTTGGCATATTTTGGTGAGATAAAAAAGGATCTCCAGGAATTGCTTTCATTAAAAAAAAAGTTGCACTCATCACAACAAACAAAGAAATAAAAGAAATAATTAACTTTTTAAAAAAATATTTTATCATTTTATCTATAGTACTTCATCAAAAGTTATATCATAAAATAAAAAAAATAGCTAAAATATCTTCAAAATTATTTGATTTTAAAGTTTTTATGAAGAAAAAATTTGTATACTTTGTTTCACTTGGGTGTTCTAGAAATCTAGTAGATTCTGAGACTATGATTTATAAATTATCTCTCGCAAATTATCACTTAACGAATGAGATAACTAAAGCTGATGCTTTAGTTGTAAACACCTGTGGTTTTTTAAAAGAAGCAAGAGATGAGGGGTATAGTGTTTTAGATGAAATGTTTGAAGAAAAAAAAGATAGCGCTAAAGTAATAGTTACAGGATGTATGGCAAATCTTTTTTTTAATGAAATTAAAAAAAAATATAAAAACTTGCATTCAATAATATCTGCTGGAGAAGTAAATTCTATAGTTGAAGCAGTAACTGATAAAATAATAAAAAACGATAAAAAATCATTTATTCAACAAAGAGATTTTAAAAGAGTTTTAACAACGCCTAGTCATTTAGCATATTTAAAAATATCTGAAGGGTGTCAAAAAAGATGTTCTTATTGCATAATTCCAAAAATAAAAGGTCCTTTAATTTCAAGAACAGTAGATTCAATTATTGAAGAATTTAAACATCTTTTAGAAAACGGAGTTTTTGAAATAAATTTAATAGCTCAAGATTTATTAGATTATGGAAAAGATAGAAATGAAAAAGATGCATTAATAAATTTAATTAAAGAAATACTAAAAATAAAAAAAGATTTTTGGCTTAGACTTCACTATGTTTATCCTGATGATATTACAGATGAATTTATTGATCTTATCTTATCAGATAATAGAATATGCAATTATTTAGACATGCCTCTTCAGCATGTATCTAATAATGTTTTAAAAAACATGAGAAGAAAGACTACAAAAGAAAATATAATTAAAATATTCTCTACTCTTAGAAAAAAAGATAAAAGCTTTACAATTAGAACATCTTTAATGGTTGGATTTCCAAATGAAACAGAGGATGATTTTAATGAACTATTAAAATTCATAGAAGATTATCAAATAGATCATATTGGAGTATTTAAATATGTAGATGAGCCTTTTGCATCATCTTTCAAATTTGATAATAAAATAGATCAAAAAATAATAGATGAAAGATTTGAACAACTTACAAAGAAACAGTTTGATTTAGTTCAAAAAAGAAATAAAAAACTAATTGGAAAGGAAATAGATGTTTTAGTAGATGGGTACCATAAAGAATCTGATCTACTATGTGTTGGCAGGACAAAATCTTTGGCATATGATGTAGATTCAAATATCATTATTAATGATATTTCTAAAATAGATTCATTCGGAAAAATATATAACGCTAAGATCATAGACAATGTTGGCTATGATCTTTTAGCTCAAATTAAATAAATTTTTTAATTAATTTAAAATTTGCTTTTATAAAAATTAGGTAAATTATTATGACAAGCTTATCTTTTATAGATGCTATTAATAGATCTGAAGATCTAAAAAAAGATTTTGAAAGGGATAAAAAAGGAAAATGTTTTTCTCTTAAAACCCTTTGTTCATTTGCAATATACAATGAAAATGATGAAAATAAAGATACGATTTATCTTTGTCATAAAGTGGCTCTTAAACAATTTGAAGAATACATAAGAAAATATTGTTGAGCTTCTTAGAAATTTTGAAGGTAAACAAGATGAAATAAAAAATTTAATAGAACTAATTAAATATAGAAAATTACAAAACCAACATAATCTTACAACTTTTTGATATATGGCAGCTAGAATTGAAGGACAATTATTTTTTAAAAATGATTTTTGGATGGAAGGATTAATAGAAGAATTTAATTCAACTAAAAAACATACTTGCCTGGGGTTGCAATCTTTATGTGCTGCCTCGAAGTATACTAATCATTTTTTTGATGAAAATATTATTAAGCATTGCCATCTAGTCGCATTGCAGATGCTTGAAGAGTATGCAAATAATTATAAAACTAATTCTGAATCTTATCCAAGCTATAGAGAGGCAATAATAAAAAACTATATTAAGTTAAATCAATATGAATATGCTATTAGACTTATTAATGAACTGCCAAAGAACTTATTTCGAGAAAAGATATTTCTTTTTTGTGAATTAATTAGAAAAAAAATTCAACTTGGAGAAGAAAAAGATGCTTATAGGTATATCCAACAAAATATAGAAAATATTAATTCTTTGAAAAATGTATATTTTCAAAAAAAGGCTGAACTATTTTTAAATATATTAGATGTATTTATTCTTTTAAGATTTAAAAGAGATGAACTAATTAAATTATTAGAAAAAGCTGAAACCTTAAATTATTCCCCAAGTATATTAAGAAGATTCAGATTCGATTCTTGGTTAAAAGATAATAATTTTTATAAAATTCTAACCCTTTACTTAAAGTTAGGTTTTAAAAAGGAAGCATTACAAAAATATTGCTTAATTGAAAATCCAAGAATTAAAAGAGAAGCTTTTAAAGCACTTAGTGATATAGAAACTCTATTATAAGTCGTTTTTTATTGGATTTTTATGATATTCTTTTTAAAATTTTACAAAACCCAAATAAAACAAATGTACTCTTTAGAAAAAAATAACTTTGCATCAATTAATTTATCAATTGATAGACAAAGTCAAAATTTTAAAGCATTCATTGGATGTTCAAAAGTTTTAGTATGTTTCGTACCTACTTTAATTGGCACTGTTGGATTGTATTACGGGGTGAATAATTTAGTACAAAATAAACATATAGAAAATAAATATATTGTAAGTACTGTTATTGGATCTATATCTCTTGCTGTTGGAATAATTTTAACTTTTTCTTTTTGTAAACAAAAAGAAAAAAAATATTATTTACCATTATAAAATCTATTAAACATAAAAACTTTTGGTTTTAGATAAGATACTTTTCCTTACTGGATACTGGAGTTTTGCAATGTTTCAATTCTTTTAGTTAACTCTTCAATTCTAGCCAGCAGATGTCTTTTCCTCGTATCAGTAACAAAAGAACTCTCTCCCCAATTATGATGAAAATTTTCAAGTTGTAATTGCATTTGAGCGAATTCCTTTTTTTTTGATTCAAGTTCAGTAACTTTGCCAAAGTATATATGCATTATTTCTGATAAATTTGGCATATAAGCACTTCCTTCTTTATGGAGTTCAAATGCTGTATGAACGCAAGGAAACCAAGTTTTTTTTGAAGAAGAACATGGTAGGCAAGACATAATAAAAACCTCTAATTTAACAATGTAGCATATTCAATATTTTTATTATTTACTATCTTTTTATAAAGGAATAATAATAAATAATTAATTTAATTAATAATTCACAAGCAATTAAACAACAATTATTTAAAAAATAAATTTTTTATATGACAAAATATTAAAAAAATAATTTTTCTAAATACATATTTCAAGCATTTATAAATTTTTAAGTAACTCTTTTGCATTTTGAATAACTATGCATGTTTGAATGGATATATTTAAATAATTTTTGCAAGTTTAATATTTATAAGTGTTTTTATTTTTTAATTGATTTCAAATATTTTTTTAGCTTACTTTGAAAATAGAATAAAAAAATAAATAAAAGGAAAGTTTTATGAAAAAAAAACAAAAGTTTACAAGCTTTTCTCTTTTTACATCTATCGTAGCTGCAATAGGAGGACTTCTTTTTGGATATAATACATCTGTTATATCTGGGGCTTTACTTTTTTTAAAAAAATCTTTTGGTCTATCTACATTTAATCAAGAAATGTTAGTGAGTATTGTTTTAATAGGTGCTTTATTGGGTGCTTGTTTTGGAGGGCTGATAACTGATAAACTAGGTAGAAAGTTTACTCTTTTTTTTACATCTATACTTTTTATAATTGGAACTTTTGTTGCTATGAACGCAAATAGCATTAATATACTTTTACTTGGAAGAATGATTTTGGGATTTGCAGTAGGAATAGTTTCTCTAGCAACTCCTTTGTATATCTCTGAAATGTCTGATCCACAGCATAGAGGAGCTTTAGTTTCGTTAAATCAATTTGCAGTAACTATTGGTATTTTATTGGCTTATATCATTAATTATTCATTTGCAATAGATGGTAATTGGAGAGCTATGTTTGCTTTTGCTTTAATACCAGCTTTTGCACTTTTTATTTTATTATTTTTTGTGCCAGAGACACCGACATTTTTAGCAACACATGGTAAAAAGAAAAAAGCATTAAAAATTTTATCCAAAATTCTAATTGATACAAAAAATTCTGAAATATCAAATATTGAAAACAATAAAGAAAAAAAAGCAGCTTCATGGTCTCATCTTTTTTCTAAAAGTGTAAGACCTGCTCTTTTTATTGGTATTGGAATTAGTGTTTTCCAACAGATTACAGGAATAAATATTGTTATTTATTACGCACCTACAATTTTTCAACTTGCAGGTTTTGAAAGTGCACCATCTGCTATTTTAGCATCTATGGGTATTGGAACTATAAATGTAATTATGACATTTATAGCTCTTTGGTTAATTGATCTAGTTGGAAGAAAACCTCTTTTAAAAGTAGGTATTTCAGGAATGGTTATTAGCTTGACTGTTTTAGGATTTGCTTTTTTAGCAAAAGGAACTCTTGTATCTATGGTATCTGTTGTATCATTAATGGCATATGTTGCTTTTTTTGCTATAGGGTTAGGACCAATAGTTTGGCTTATAATATCTGAGATATATCCAATGGGGATAAGAGGTAGAGCTATGGGAATTGCAACTTTTGCAAACTGGACTACTAATTATATAATTACTCTTAGTTTTTTAACTTTAATTGAAATTTTAGGTAAAAGTTTTACATTTTGGCTTTATGCATTTATTGGTATAATAGCTCTTTGGTTTGTTATTAAAAAAGTACCTGAAACAAAAGGAAAATCTTTAAAAGAGATACAAAAATTTTTTAAAAATAAAAATATTTGATAGACTATAATAATATTTAATAAAAAAAGGAGTATATTATGAGCTTAAAATCAAAAATAGAATCATCGCTAGAAGAAGATGCAAAATATCTTTTAGAGCATACTAGTAAAACAGTTAAAAAAGAAGATCTGCATCTTCCTGGTCCTGACTTTGTAGATAGAATTTTTAAAAATTCTAATAGAAATATTAGAACGTTAGTGAATCTACAAAATCTATATAATCATGGAAGATTATCAAATACAGGATATTTATCTATTCTACCTGTAGATCAGGGAATAGAACACTCTGCTGGAGCTTCTTTTGCTCCTAATCCTATATATTTTGATCCAGAAAATATTATTAAGTTAGGGATTGAAGCTGGATGCAACGCTGTTGCTTCAACATCTGGTGTACTTGCTATAATGGCTAGAAAATATGCACATAAAATACCACTTATTTTAAAAATCAATCATAATGAATTTTTATCTTATCCAAATGCTTACGATCAAATAATGTTTGCATCAATTAAAAATGCATATGAGATGGGATGCGTTGGAATAGGAGCTACAATATATTTTGGATCAAAAGAATCAAGAAGACAAATTGTAGAAATTGCAAAGGCGTTTGAAATAGCTCATGAACTGGGTATGGCAACTATCTTATGGTGCTATCTAAGAAATCCTGGATTTAAAGTTGATGGAGTTGATTATCACACAGCAGCGGATCTAACAGGGCAAGCAAATCATTTAGGAGTTACAATTCAAGCAGATATTATCAAACAAAAGCTTCCAACTACAAATGGTGGGTATAAAGCTGTAAAATTTGGTAAGTTTAATGAGAAAATGTATAGTGAGCTTTCATCTGATCATCCAATTGATCTATGTAGATATCAGGTATTAAATAACTATAGTGGTAGAATTGGTCTAATTAATTCAGGTGGAGCTTCTGGTAAAAATGATTTAAAAGAAGCTTGTGAAACTGCTGTAATTAATAAAAGAGCAGGTGGTATGGGGCTAATCCTTGGTAGAAAAGCTTTTCAAAAACCACTAAAGGAAGGTATTGAAATTATTAATACTGTTCAAGATGTTTACCTATGCAAAGAAGTTACAATAGCTTAAATAATTGGCAAAGGTTTTTAAAAAAAAAATGCCGAATGGGTTATTTAAAAACGTCAAAAATATTTTCGTTACTATTAGATTTTTTATTGACTTTTCCACTCCATGGAAAAGGCTTTTTAGCTCTTGGAATATCATCATCTTTTTTTATTGTAATTAACCCTTGAATAAAAGAGCCGATACCGCCTTGAGATTGAAGAGCTTTTAAAGCAAGTATTTTGGCTATTGCAGAAGATGGATCTATTTTTATATTATCTAAAGAACCTTTAACTGGAATTTTTAATACATAGTCATCATTTAAATTTTTAACATTATATGAATATCTAAGAGCATCTGCTGTAACCCCTAAATTCATATGCATTTTTTTGTTAATTAAATTTATATTTCCCCAAGTGCATAAATGAATTACATTATTTATTAAAAAATCCATTCTGTCTGTATACAATATACCATCATTTACTTTGATATTTACAGGAGTGCACCAAATACTTATTATATTTGAATAAGGCATTTTAGCAATATTGGTAATCACTTCTAAGCTATTTGTATTTAATGTATAGATAATATTGGGGTTAATAAATAAATTTCCTATTTTTAATTTTTTCATATCAAAGGGATAAGGACAGGAAAAATTATTTTGAGAAAGTTTTAAAGTAACTTTCTTATTTTGATCGGATTTAAAAAATATCTCTTTTCCACTTGTAGTTTTAAATCTAACTCCAGATTGCAAATCTAAATTTATATCTATTGAGTCTGTAAGGGTGAATTCATTTTTATCTAGGTATAAATTTATAGTTGTTTTTACATTTGTAGAATTTAAATCTAAAATAATTGGACCTATATTTTTTTTCAAATTCATTTTTAAATTGGCATTTAAATTAGGTCCTAACAATTGAACTAAAAGTCCTTTGAGGTTTTGTTTATTAAAAAACAGGAATTGATCAAGAGCAATAGTTGGAATATTTTTAACAATTAAATTTTTAATATTATTATTTTTTGTAACGTCTAATTTTATATTAAAACTTTCTTTTGTTTTATTGTTTATAGATCCTGTAATGATAATATTTGTATAGCTATTTTTAGGAGTTATAATGGCATTAATATTATAAAGATTGATTGGCGAATAGCTTGGATAGGAAATTTTAATATTTAAATTACTTATTTTTGTTTTAGTTAAAAGATTTATTTTTTTTGATGTAGAAGTTAGTGATTTATAAAATGAAAATAGATTCATATCAGATATAATAGTATTGGCATCGAATATGATATTACTATCTTTATAATCTATGTTTTTAATTGCTTGAGGCCCAAACCAGGATAAATTAATAGTTTCAATTGAAATCTTAGAGTTTGTTTTTTTTTCAGTTTTTTTTATTACATAATTTTTAAAAGAGGTGGTTGATAGTATTTTAGGAAAAGATGCAATTAATAGAATTATTGAGGTTACAATAGCAAAGCTAATATATAAAATTAATTTATTTTTTTTCATGAAAAATCCTTATTCAACCGTGACTGATTTGGCTAAATTTCTTGGTTGATCAATATCTGTTTTTCTCTCTTTTGCAATATAATATGCTAAAAGTTGAGATGCAACAGAAGATGGTAAAATTGATAACTCATCTATTGTTTTAGGAAGATAAATTACATCATCGGCAATATCTTCTATTGCTTTTGATTTTTTGGATGCAATGGCGAGAATTGGAGCGTTTCTTGCTTTAATTTCCATTAAGTTAGAAAGCATTTTATCATAAGTCTTTTCATTTGATAAAAATGCAATTACTGGATGATCCTCGCATGCAAGAGCAAGAGGACCGTGTTTTAACTCTCCTGCTGGGTAAGCGTTTGCATTTATATAAGAAATTTCTTTTAATTTTAAAGCAGCTTCTAGCGCTGCTACATACATATAGTTTCTACCTAAAAAGAAAAACTTTTCGTATTTAGAATATTTTTTAGCTAAAATTTTTATTTGAGGAGCTAATTTTAATACTTTTTTTATTTTTGAAGGGATTTTCTTTAGCTCTTTTAATAGAAGAGAAGTATTTAATTTATCAATTTTTTTAATAGATGCTAAATATATTGCAAATAGATACATAACTGTAATTTGTGAGGTAAATGCTTTTGTGGAGCATACGCTAAATTCAGGACCTGCTTTAACAAATATATAAGAAGTAGCTTCTCTAGAAAGTGTTGAATTAGTTTTATTAATAATTGCTAAAATATTACTATCATAATTTTTTATAAGCTTAGTAGCTAGAAGGGTATCAGCGGTCTCTCCAGATTGGGATATTGCAATAGCTAAATCTTTATTTGTAATTAATAGCTCTTTCATTCTCATCTCTGATGCAATTTCTGCAAATACATGAGTTTTAGCTAAATCTTCAATTAAATACTTCGCATATAATGCAGCATGATATGAAGTGCCACATGCTAAAATAAAAATATGGTTTAGATTTTGAAGATAATTTTTTGATAAATTAAAATCTTCAAATTCAACTTTTTTATTAAAATCTAAAATTCTTCCAAAGTATGCTTTTTGTATAGTTATAGGCTGTTCATATATTTCTTTGAGCATATAATGCTCATATCCATTTTTATTTGCAGATATTTTTTTTGAGTTGAATCTTTCATATTTCTTATTTAATAAATTTAAAGTATTTGAATAAATATTTATTTTTTTATTTGTTATGAGAGCTATTTCATTATTTGATAAAAAAGTGATATTTAAATCTTTTCCTAAAAAAGCATTTGGATCGGAAGAGATAAGCATCTCATCTTTTTTTTCATCGATAGCTATTGCAAGAGGGCTTTCTTTAGAAGATGCTATTATTTGATTTGGATAGTCTTTATGAATTAAAGCAATAGCATAAGATCCAATTAGTTTATTTAAAGCTTTCTTAGTAGCTTTAATTAGATCATTTTTATAGTAATAAGTTATTAATTGAACTATTACTTCAGTGTCAGTATCTGTTTGGAAATGAATGTTTTTAGAAATTAACATTTTTTTAATTTCATCAAAATTTTCAATTATTCCGTTATGAACTAAAGCTATAGATGATTTATGATCCATATGAGGATGAGCATTTAGTTTAGTAGGTTTTCCATGTGTTGCCCATCTTGTATGACCTATTGCTAAGCTAAGATGTACTTTTATATTTTTTAAATTTTCTTCTAAAAGGGATATTTTTCCAGGTTTTTTATATAGAAACATATTGTCTTTAGTAAGTCCTGCAATTCCAAATGAATCATATCCTCGATACTCTAAAAGTTTAAGGCCATTGATGCAAGATTTTAAGACATTTTTTTTACTTATTAAACCGAAAATTCCACACATATATATTTGTCTGTTTTTACAAAGGTTATCAAAAAATGTAATTGAGATCAATTATCTACTTGTTTTTCAAATGCTTTTAAGATATTTACTAAATTAAGGTGTTGTATGGATAAAAAACAATTCAGTCAAAAAGTTATAGATTTAAAGACATCAGTAGATACTATTTTTAAAAAAGAAGACACTATTGATGATGCTTTATTGAAATTACAATCAAAATTGATTAATCAAAAAGTTATATATTTTTATATAGTTGATGAAAATGATTGTTTAATAGGAGTAGTCCCTACAAGAAAATTACTTTTATTTCCTAAAAAAACTAAAATGTTTGAAATCATGATTGATTCAATAATTAAATTAGATCAAGACCAAACATTGCAAGATGCTTTTTTACTATTTTCAAAACATCATCTTTTAGCTCTTCCTGTAGTAGATGAAAACCAAAAAATATTAGGTGTGATTGATTTAACTTCTCATATGAATTTTAATTTAACAGATGCTCATAATCGAAATGATATCTTTCAAATTATTGGTTATACTTTAGAAGAGGAAAAGAAAAAATCTATTTTTGGTGATTATAAACTTAGAATGCCATGGATTTTTTGTAATATTTTCGGTGGTATCATGTGTGCTATTATTTCAAGAGCTCATGAACAAGTTATTTCTAAAGTTTTAATTTTAGCTATGTTTATTCCTCTTGTCTTATCTCTTAGTGAATCTGTTTCAATGCAAGCTATGATTCATTCACTTCATTTTTTTTCAAGACCCGAAGATTATTTAAAAAAAATATTTAAAAAAATGATTAAAGAATTAAAAATTATTTCTTTAATTTCTATTAGTTCAGGATTAATAGTAGGTGTTATTTCACTTCTTTTCAAAGAGGGAGTAGAGCCTTCTTTAATAATAAGCATTGGAATTGTAATATCTATATTTATATCTTCTGCTTTTGGAATATTAATTCCACTTCTTTTACATAAAACTAAATTAGATCCAAAAGTAGCATCAGGTCCTGTTGTTTTAATGGTCTCCGATATAATTACTACTCTTTTATACTTTTCTCTTGCAAGCGCTTGGTTGTTTTAGAGTAATTTATCCAATTAGGTTTTCTAAAATATCTAATAATAAATGGAATTAAACAAAAAATTATAGTTCCACCTATTAAAACTATTTCAAAGAAAACAGTGCCTATTCCATCAATATGAGGAGGGGGGATGTAACCTACAATCATAGCAAAAGTAGTTCCTATAATACCAAATGAACAAATTACCCATGTTCCTATATTTTTAAATGGGATTCTATATGCTCTTTTAACATTTGGATATTTGTATCTAAGTACAATAGCTGAGATAAACATTAAGATATACATCACTTGATATAGATGTGCTGTTAGATTAAATAATAGCCAATAAGAAGAACTAATAGTTGATGAAAATAAGAATATTAAAGATAAAACAGTAACAATTATTGCTTGTAAAATAAGTAAATTTACAGGAGCTTGGTGTTTATTTACCTTTTGTAATATTGGAGGCAAGTCTCCATGTTCTGCAGTTGCATACATTCCTTTTATTGGTCCAATAGTCCAAGTGCTTATCATTCCAAGAGCTCCAATTGTTATAAAAAATGCAATTAGTGGAGTTAATCCTGGCAGGTTATATGCTCTTAAAAAACTAGAAATAGCTTCTATTGGGCCAGCTGGTAGTTCGATAGATCCTGTTGGAATTACAATAGCAATTGCGAGTGAGCCAAGTGATAATATTGTAATTATTAAAATGGCTGAAATAAGTATTGAAATAGGATAATTTTTTTTAGGATCTTTTACCTCTTTGGCATGTACTGCAGACATTTCAAGACCGCTTAAAGACATGAGTATTCCAGATAATAGAGCAAGTTGTGTAATAGAAGATTTGTTTGGTAAAAAACTTTTTAAGTCAAAAGAAATTAAGGATTCTCTACCTGTTGATATCCAAATTATTCCTAAAACAATAATTAATACACCAGGTATTAAAGTTCCAAAAATTCCAGATATTGTACTAATCCAACCTGATATTGACATTCCATAAAAATTTGCAATTGTGCTAAGCCAAAAAACTATTATTATAACGCTTATCACAAAAAATTTGTTTTGAGCAAGCGCTGGATTAAAAATATATGCAAAAGCAGTAGCTGCAAATGAAAGGGCTGTTGGATACCATATTACATTTTCTATCCATTGTAACCATATGGCTAGAAAACCAAAATTATCCCCAAGTGCTTCTTTTACCCATATATATATACCCCCTCTTTGGGGCCAGCCTGTTGCTAGCTCTGCAGAAACCAGAGCTACTGGAACAAAGAAAAAAATTGAAGAAAGTATCAAATAAAATATTCCGGTAAAACCATATTTAGCCGAAATTGATAAATTTGCAATGTTTAGTATAGCTACGATATTGATCATAGATAACATAAAAAAATTTATAGTTCTGGTTTTTCGCATTTTATTAAATTCCTTTAGGAAATAATTATGATTGGATTATTTTTTGTTTTAAAGTATTTTTTTTTAAAGTATGGGCCTATTACAATCTAAGAGACTTTAAAAATTAAATTTGATAATTTTTTTTTTAAAAGTTTAATAAAATATTTATTACAAAATATAAATTATAATTGGTCTCTTCTTTTAATTTTTAATAATAATAATTTAATTATAAAAACAGATAATATATTTTAATTAAATTTGTTTTTTTTTAATTGATATTTGTTTATACTTATGTTGTTTAAAAAAAAGGGGAACTTATGAACATAACAAGATTACCAGAAAATGTAGCTAGAATTACTAAAAATGTAACTTTAGGATTATTAAGCGCTAATTTATCTGTTTGTATATATGACATAGCTACAAAACTTCTTTTAAATTTATCATGTCAACAATACGCTTGGGGAGTTAGTAGAGCGATTGCATTTGTAAATGCTGATAAATATTTAGGCATAATGCTTTTATTTGCGTCCATTTCTCTTGGAGCTTATGCATTAAATTTCTTTAAGGAAAGTGCTGTTTTTCAAAGTTAATAGAAGTTTTATCAAAAATAAAATAGACTTCTATCTATAACGTAAATTGATTTTTGAAATCAAAATTGCATATTTATTTCGATAAATAAAAAAAAATATATAAGAAAATTAGATTGCAACGAGCTTTTTATATATTTAAAATATATTCCTTTTTTCAAACTATAAATTATATTAAACTTATATCTAAAATAAAATATTTACATTATGAAGTTATATAAGCAAAGAGAATCTTGGAACTCAAGAATAGGATTTATATCGGCAGCTCTCGGCTCTGCTGTTGGACTTGGAAGTATATGGAGGTTTCCATATGTTGTAGGTCAAAATGGGGGCGGAGCTTTTATATTACTTTATTTAATATTTTTAGCTTTAATTGGATTTCCAATACTTATAACAGAAATTTTAATAGGAAGAACTGCTCAATCTTCTCCATATGGTGCTTTTAGAACAATTGGTAAATCGAAATATTGGGGATACCTTGGCAAGGTTACAATTATTACAGGTTTTATAATATCCTCTTTTTATAGTGTGATAGCTGGATGGATGTTAGGGTATTTAATAGAAGCTATAAAAGGATCTTTTTCAAGTATAGATGGAAATAGTGCTCTTAGTTATTTTAATTCATTAAGTTCTTCTAGCATTTGGTCTGTAGGATATCACTTTTTATTTTTAGTAATTTGTGCATCAATTTTATTTTTTGGTGTAAGAAAAGGGATTGAAGCTAAAAGTAAAATAATGATGCCTCTTCTTATGATTGTACTTTTAATTTTAGTTGTAAAAGGTCTTACATTGCCGTCATCTTCGAAGGGATTGAAATTTATGCTTTCATTAAATTTTAAAGATATAACTCCAGCAGGTGTATTAATAGCATTAGGCCAAGCTTTTTTTACCTTAAGTTTAGGACAAGGTACTATGATTACGTATGGTAGTTATTTATCAAAAGGTGAAGATATACCTAAAAGTTGTTTTCCTGTAGTACTTTTAAATACACTAATTTCTATTTTAGTAGGAATAGCAGTATTTACAATTGTTTTTTCAGCTGATTTAAATGCAAACTCAGGTCCTACCCTGATTTTTGAGACGCTTCCAATTGTTTTTTCTAAAATGGCTTTTGGAAGGTTATTATCTATTTTATTTTTTATTTTAGTGGTAATTGCAGCAATAACTTCTGAAATTTCAGCACTAGAGCCTGTTATATCTTATTTTATAGATGAAAAAGATTATTCTAGGCATAAAGCTACAATAATTGCATCAACAGGAGCCTTTTTAATTGGTATTCCGAGTGCCCTTTCTTTTGGTCTTTTAAAAAATTTCACAATTTTTAAATCTAACTTTTTTGATATAATTTCATTTTTTTCAGTAAATGTTTTTGTGCCATTAGGCGCCTTATTTGCATGTTTATTAGTTGCATATAGATGGAAGATAAAAAAAGCATTTGAGCATTTAAAAGTAAAAGATATCGCCTTTATTCATAGCAAACCAATTTTTTCTGTTTATTTTAAAATCAGTGTAAAATACATAGCTTCAGTATTAATTTTATTTATTCTTCTTAATGTTTTAGGAATTTTTTGATATACCTAAAATAAAAAGAAAGATATTTAAATTATGGAACTTTTCAAAAATTTTATTATTGCTATTATTATTGTTGGGATTTTAACAAGAATAGCTTACTTTTTCTTTATAAAAAAAGTAGATGCAATGGCAGCTGTATCTTTATCTTTTCTAATTACAGGGCTTATATTATTTCCAATAATTTCTGTTTTTATTAGTTTTGATATAGCAATTTCTAAATATCTGGTAGCTTTTTTAATATGGATTATAATTGATTTTATGAGAATTAATATGAAAGGTGGAAAATGAGTGCTTTTATTTATATTTTAGAGTTTGTTGTATCTTATATTTTGATATTTTTTTTATTTAAAATATTAAATAAAATCTTTTTAAAAAAATTCAATGATATTACATCTGTTATATTTTCATTTGTTCTTTTAGGTTTTTTAATTTTTTTTATAGCTCCATTTGTATATAGCTTTCCATATCCGGTATTTATATATTTTCCAGCTTTGATTATAATCTTTATTTACAATTTGTATGAGATTTCAAAACCTACTTAAATAAAGAATCAAAATCTATATTATCATCTTCATCATCACTGTTTGAAAATAATTTTTTTTCTATATCTTTTTTTGAAGATTTTTTTTCTTTTATTTGATTGTTTGGTTCAAAATATTCACAAAAATTATTTTTCTCTTTATCTAAAACAATATCGATATTTGGAATATAGCAATCATTTGGTTTGCCAATAGAATAATTTTTGCAGTTTTTGCAAATATGCAAATCAAAATCACAATAATCACAATAGTCTTTGAAACCAATTTTTTTGTTTTGTAAATCTATTTGTTTTTTACATTTAAAGCATTTCATAAGCTTCCTTTTGAAAAAAAATATATTATAAAAATAAAAGAAAAAGCAACCATAAAAAATGGCTGCTTTAAGAATTTATCTAGAACTTGCTCTACCAGCATCCGAACTTCGATCTGATCTTCTAGAAGTTGGCCTAGCGCTACTTCTATCCGGAGCTCTTGCTGATCGCTCAGGTGAATCTGCAAGTCCTCTATCAACAGTAGGTCTTGAAGCTGAAGCTCTTTCAGGAGTATGGGTAGATCTTCTGTCCGGAGCTCTTGCTGATCGCTCA
>SDBT01000789.1_pt1 | contig 52184 bp, 71 predicted proteins | sample 2277101 | NCBI WGS metagenome assembly SDBT01 (sample SAMN10404973, study PRJNA504765) | marine sediment metagenome | isolation source: marine sediment core GS10_PC15, 103 cmbsf | place: Arctic Ocean: Southern Knipovich Ridge | collected 2010
GAGTCTACTTGTGAGCTGTCTTGCACTGAGGGTTGCGAGATGTCCTGCACCATAGGCTGTGAGGTTGGGTGTGAGGAGTCATGCACTGTTGCGTGCCAGTCTAGTTGCGAAACCGATTGCGAGTCTGGCTGCGAAGTTGGTTGCCAAACCTCGTGTGAGTCTGAATGTGAATCTGAATGTGAGGCTGGCTGCGAGTCTGGGTGTGAGACAGTATGCGAGACAGGATGTGAGGTATCATGCGAGACAACGTGTGAGACAGGTTGTCAGACGGCGTGTCAAGAGAGCTGTCAAACAGATTGTGAGGTGTCATGTCAGACAACATGCCAATACACAAGCTGTGAAACTGCATGTCAAACTGGCTGTGAGATAGACTGTCAATCTGCTTGCCAATCTGAGTGTGAAACCGGATGTCAAACTTCATGCCAGGAATCATGTGAGATTAACTGTCAGGGATCGTGTCAGTGGGACTGCCAAACAGGCTGTGAGGGCCCAGGTGGTGGATGCCAAACATCGTGTCAAACTAGCTGTGAGATAAACTGTCAAACTGGATGTGAAGGAGCATCTTGCCAAGCAGGGTGTGAGTCATGGTGCGAAACATCATGTGAAACAGGGTGTGAAGATGCATGTCAGATGCAGTGTGAGATATCATGCGAAGTCGCATGCACAACAGAGTGCGAGATGTCATGCCAAGCCGGTTGTGAGGTTGTTTGCGAGGGTGGGTGCCAGTCTGGCTGTGAAGTTACATGCGAAGGAAGTTGCACTACTGAGTGCGAAATGTCTTGTCAAGGCGGCTGCCAATTTACTTGTGAGACAGACTGTCAAGGAGCATGTGAATTAAGCTGTGAGACAAGCTGTGAAGTGTCATGCGAAACAGGATGTGAATCCAGCTGCGAAACAGGGTGTGAGTCAGGCTGTCAAGTTACGTGTGAATCCGAGTGTCAATCAATGTGTGAAATAGTATGTGAAACAGGATGTGAGACAGGGTGTGAGTCAGGCTGTCAAACTGCATGTGAAACATCATGTGAAACAGGCTGTGAGTCCTCCTGTGAGACTGGCTGTGAAACAAGTGGAGAAAGTAGTGAGTGGGATCCTTGTTGTCCTGAGTGTGTCTGCACTGACCTTGCTATACCAATCACTTGGGATGTTCACTGCAGCTCATTATATGGACTGATACCCGGTTGCGAAACTGGTAACTGCACTTTTAGCTCGTCCACCACAGGGCCTGGGGATTGCCCAGTTGAATGTTATCCGGATACGCCAGGCCCTCCGTTCTATGTTCGAACTTATGTTACCAATGACTGCGCATAAGCAAGGAGAGAGCTATGTTCCCATGCGAACATCGCGGCGAGATTAGAGGTGATCGAACTATCTGTCATCTCCACACAGATCTCAGTTCAGGACACGGTATTCCGACTACAGCGTGTGAAAGATGTATTGCTCTTGGTCCCCCTCCGAACGTGTATACTCAAGGTAGACGGCAAGCAATCTGTTTAGCAAGGGTGCACGATGGGAATGTCCCTACAGAAGAAGCAGGATACCGGATTGACGTGAATGCCGCAGCGTCACTGATACCTTCCATGGACAAAGGTCGATTAGGGGAGGTCATCGTGAGGAGTGTGCAAAACAGACGCCGAGGGTCTGCAGCAGCAATGGGCCTCGTTGTATTGTATCTTAGAGGGGACCCTGTAGTGCTTGCATCAATCGTGCGCGCTGCTGGTGAAGTGGGAGAACCCTTAGAGAATGTAATGGCAGCTGTAAAGGAGTATGGGCTATGATACAAGAAGAAGTAATCGCACTCTACAAAGATGGTGAACGTCAAGGAGAAAAGAAAGAAATTGAACGTGTCAAGAATAAAGCTAATTTAGACGTTTGCAGACAGTGCATAGAAAAAGAAGTAAAGGGTTGTTGCAGTCCGATAAGATGTAAACTGGCAAATCGAAGTGTTGCCCTCCTCACTAGCTGCCCAAAAAACCTATGGACCTGTGATAGCATAGAAGACATCTCGCAGGAAGATAAGGATGAGCAGAATAAAGAAGTAACCGAGTTTGGGATTGAAGTGATAAATTCGACAAACGGGTCTGTCAAGACTATCCCTGTTAACAAGGTTCAAGTTTACTTTTTTGATTGTCATGGCCAAAAGATGTTATTTGACTGCAGCTCGCTGGAGCTTGCAAAGATTGCCGAAGACATCTATGCTACGGCAAAGGAAGACCCGAGCATTCTAAATGACATAGGTTACATACCAGGAAGACGAAAACCACAGTTCATGCCTTCACTATCACCGAAGGTAAAGAAAGTAGTAATAAATGTCACTCATTCTTGCAACTTAGCATGTAGGTATTGCTTTGTCAGGAACTACTACGAGGATCAAGTCACTACTATAGACCCTGATGTTGCATACAAAGCCCTTATTGACATGTTCGGTAAGGAAGAGCAGATACAAACTGGATTCTTTGGTGGTGAGCCGTTGCTTGTGTTTTCTACTGTTAGATCAATAGTGAGACTGGTCGAACATGAGAATAAGAGAAGAGGATTCGACAGGACAAGATTCAGTGTAACTACCAATGCTACTCGCATATCAAAGTATGTGGCAGACTTCCTCAAGAACCATAACTTTAGCATGATAGTCTCACTTGATGGAGATGAGACGACACATAATGAAATGCGTCCGTTTAAGGATACTACGCACAATAGCTATAGGGAAACAATGGGTGGTCTGAAGGTTCTTCGTGATAGTGGCTATCCAATGCAGCGCATTACCTTAAGATCTACATTTACTGGGTCTGGTGTTGATCTCGTTGGGAGACTTGATTTTCTAAATACGCTAGTAGCAAAAGGTCTTGCTGGACATTGTTCAGTTGAGCCAGCATGTCTTACCGAAAGTGCCTGTCTTGAGGTAGATGAGTACTTGCGCTCATTTGACAGAGACAGAATGGAAGCCGAGTTTGCACACGAATATCATCAAGCCGCAATTTGGTATGTCGATCAAATAAAGGAAGGCAAGAAGCCACACTTTCATCAAATTGACAAGATCCTGCAGAGAGTCTACTATGGAATTCATTCTGCAACAGAATGCGGTGGTGGTAAAGGTTATTTTGGTGTCTCACCAGATGGAACCATAACAGCATGTCACAGAGAGCACGGGTCTAAAATAGGACATATTAACTATGGCATAGACGAAGAACTAAGAGCTAAGTGGCTCGACAACCGTCTTTATGCAAGGAACAAATGTCCTAAATGTCCTATCAGATATATCTGTGGTGGTGGCTGTCGTATGGACAGCATAGTTCTTGTGAATGACATAAGAACACCGCCTGACGTAGTGTGCTGGTTCAAAATGACTTGGTTCAAGGAATGCGCTTGGATTCTTTCACAACTTACGAAGCAGCAGGTTGAAAATCATGTCAAGCATCCCAACAAGAAAGGTAAGAAAAGAGATGAACCAGGTAGAACGAGACGACCTACTCTCAAGACTGGATGAAAGAACAGATTCAATATGTGTCTCTCTTGACGGCTTGAAAACATGGGTGAATGATGAGGAAAAGGCAAGGATAGCCTGTAGGGCAGCAATGGATGAACGAGTAAGGTTCTTGGAGCAGAATGGCGTGGAGACGAAAACCAAAATAAAGATCGCCATAACTGTGTTGGTTCTTGCCGCTGCTGGCATAGGTGCTTTTATCGGAGAGTGGATTCATAGCCTGTTTACTGGAGGCAAGTAATGAAGATACGTTGTGTTAGAGAAGCAGGCGGTCTTGGGGATGTTATTCGTTGTTTTCCTGTGTTTGACGGGCTGAAGAAGAAGTACCCAGACTCTGTTATCCATTTTTATTGTTTGCACTCTTACAGGGAGCTTGTAACAACCCACTGCTCTTCTGTTGATGCGTTCATTGGTTTGCATCAGCACGGCAGAAGAGGTCGCTTTCAGCCTATTGATGACACCAAGTATTCCTATCTGAGGAGGAATGTAAAATACGACTTGACGGTTGACTTGTTCTGCCCTGCGTATAAGCATGAGGTGGACACAGATGGAGGGTGCTATCTGGAGAGGACCTTTTTGTGGTGTGAAGCTGCGGGTGTTGAGACAACTACGCCAGTCTATGGCATCACAGAAGAAGAACTCGAGTGGTCAAGCATATGGAAAGATGAGACTGGGCATGACCCAGACAAGATGATAGCCATACAGCCATTCTCGACAGCCATAACAAGAGGCTACCACAACCCACATTGGCATGAAGTCATAAATGCTTTGATTGAGGAGGGCTTCTTTGTTACCTTGTTGGATTGCTGCACTGGTAGATTCAGGGACTTTCCTGCAAGCAGAAAAGAGGTCAGTAGGCCGTGGAGCCAGCTTGGGGCTATTCTGTATGCACAGAGCGTTATTCTAGCGCCTGACTCAGGGATCTTTCATTTTGCTGGAGCACTTAGCAAGCCTGTGCTTGGACTGTTTGGTTCTACGAGTGGTGAGCTGATCTCCAGTATTTATCCAACAGCTGAATATCTACAGGTCGAAAATGAGAACGTGATTGACCTTCCAAGACAGTGTAGTCCCCCTTGTTACGGACGTGGTAGAAGAGGCTATAATGACAAGTGCCGAAGAGATGGTTGTCGTGTTTTGATTTCTCTTAAACCAGAAACCGTAGTCGAGAAGGTACTCTTGATGCACAAAGCTTTTTTGGAGAGAAAGTATAGCAAAAGCAAACCAAACGATGTAGTCAGCCAGCTTGTATGCACACAAAGTCAAGAGGAGAAAGAGGAATGAAGTGGACGATTGTGTATGTGACGTTGTTGCTTGCTCTGTTTACCCTGGGAGGCTGCATTACGCCCTGGGGAATGAACATGGACACGCAGCAGAGACGCCAAGTCAAGGAGAGTGAAGCAGCCGAGGCTTTGGCATCCTCTGACACGACTTACAAGGGGCCTCTGGAAAAGAAGATCAATGAAACGCTGATCTTGGAGGTCACTGGTGATGGCGCAACTGGGGCTATCATCCAGAGCGAGAAGGAGAACGAGAAGAAAGAGAGGTCGATGGAAGAACTCATAATGGAGTACCATCACGCTCAGAACAAAACTCTCGAATCGGAATCCAAGGGCACCGTCGAAGAGGAAGCGAGCTTTACTCAGAAAAACCCATACACACTGGTCCTGATTGGAGTCGGTTTAATACTGATTCCAGTTGGGCTGTTTCTGATATGGAAACTGATCAAAGCTACACCTGCTGGGAACGCTATCAAACTGGTGGGCCAAGGGGTTGACACTGTGATTGAGAGCGTTAGAGCAAGGGTCATCAATGAGACCGACCCTGTGAAGAAAGAGGTGTTGAAGGATGTGCTCATAGAAGCAGAGCATAACCGGAACACGGTTACAAACGGAGAAACCAAGTAGAACACGCTGTCCGAGGTGGTGGGAACCATCTCCCCTTTGCGCAGAGCCTCAGCTTTTCCTCTAAGCTGGGGCTCATTTTTTTGGGTAAAAAATAGAAGACAATTCGTCAAAAATAGGAGTTTACAGTGGGCTTGAAATTGGCATAATGCTGATTGTTCTTTGAAAATACGGCAAGCCCATCTTGAGCTAGGAGGTGATACATGCCAAGAGCCAAAAGAAAGAGCAGATACGAAGGCATAGACAAGAATAAGTATCCAGTGAACTTACCTCTTGTCGCCAGGGTGATGTTGAAGGGCTACAGGTGGTGGTTGACTACGGTTGATTACATTCTCCATGTGGATTCAATAAATGATGTCATAGCAGCGGCCATGGCACTGACTGGTATGGAGTTTCACATCGTGTCAGACCACCAGGACTTCCGTGAGGCTGTAGGATACATCTACAACAGAAAAGCCCTGGAGTGGAGACTATGGACAGGTGCAGAAGACCCGTTTGGGAACCCTCTAGTAAAGACGATACCCTACGAGTTTTACGAGAACTACAGGATTGCCGTAAACAGTGTTGGAATTGAGTACCTTGAATCTGAAAGGAGATTCACCGTGGCAAGTGCGAAGAAGAAGGCCGTTGCAAAGGGAACGAAAAGCAAAGGAACGGCAGCGGTCCCGGAGAAGAAGAAGCGTCGGACCATTATGAACTTTGTGAAGGAGGTCTTCGAGACCGACCCAGAGATCACCACCACTGATCTCATCAAGCTGGTCGTGAAGAACTTTCCAGAGTCGAAGTTCTCCAAGTCCCACGTTTCATGGTATCGGAACCACTTCCGCAAGCAAGGGATGGATATTCCCAAGCTGCATCGCGAGAAGAAGGCCGTCAAGAAGACCGTGAAGAAGAAGGTGGCCAAGAAGAAAGTCGTCAAGAAGAAGTAGCCCCTCTCTCCTAGGGAGTGCAATGCTTCCTAAGAGTTAGAGCCCCGATGCCCCTAGTCCGGCAACATCGGGGTTCTTTTATTTCTTCATTTTTAACGGACAAGACAAAAAAGAGTATCACTTGAGGCGCACTCAATCATACAATGACGGTGTATCGAAATGTGAGGCAATTTTTGGAGACACTGCAAATGGCAAATAAGCCGAAGTCGCCAGCACCAGAACCCAGGTTCAAGTTTAGCATTATCAGAGAGGATGCTTTACCGCCGGAAAAGTCGTATCCCGGTGATGCATGCTGGGACATTTTTACTCCTGTGCCAGTGACACTTGACCATGGGTCATTCGTGAAGGTGCCAATCGGTTTGGCGTTCGAATTCCCGCCTGAGTTCATGTTGCTGGTGCTTGCGAAGAGTGGACTCGCACAGATCGGTATCACCACAAACGGAAACGTTGTAGACTCCGGCTATCGCGGTGAGGTCTGTGTGACACTGGTCAACCTCTCATCCAGGACGATTCATTTCCAGGCTGGTGAGAAGATCGCCCAGTTTACCTTTATTCGCATTGCGACAGATGAGCTCAAAAAGGTAGAGTTTGATGAACTGTCTGTCACTGGACGAGGGAGTGCTGGGTTCGGGTCGTCTGGGTCAACACAGAAGAAAACTATTGGAGAGACGGTTGAGGTAGCAGAGGCAGGGACTAAAGAAGCAAGGGAATAGCAATCATGATAGCTGGGTTCACCGGTACAAGAAAGGGTATGACAACCGCACAGAAGATACGGTTTAGGGAACTCATTTCAACGTTACAGGTGGCCAAGTTTGTTCATGGTGACTGCATAGGTGCTGACGCAGATGCCCATAGAATGATTGCCATTAGAGGCAGCATTCCAATACACAAGAGACCATCTAATATCGGGTCAAGAAGAGCCTTCTGTTCAAGTGGTGTGTCAACATGCTCAAAGCCTGTTGATCCATTACTTAGGAACAAAAAAATAGCTGAAGACTGCAACATCCTGATAGTCACACCAAGTGGAGACCAGGAAGTGCTAAGAAGTGGTACGTGGGCAACCGTTCGATACGCAAGAAAGCTGAGAAGAAGGATACACATAATCTTTCCGGATGGTTCGGAAAGAGTAGAGCAGTAGGAGAAAAGAAATTGGCGAACGAAAAAACCATCTTGCTGAATGTGGGTAGCAACTGGGATCCAGAGCTCTTGGAGGGCATACGACAGTTCAAGATGAGGTCGTGGCACACATACGACGGCATCAAGCTCTTCAGCTTGTATGGGTCGATTCCAGACAACCCATGGGGCACAGCTAGGCCTTCCAACAGGCTGAGGAAGTCTTCTCTCGATAGCTTCAGCAATATGTGTGACCTTGCTCACGACATGGACATCAAGGTTAACTACACCCTGAACGCAAGCTGCTTTGGGAGCCTCTCTATTTTCAAGCCTGGACCTGATCACCAGTATGCAATGGACTATCTCAAGGCCATAGATGAGATAGTGGATATGTATACAGTTGCCCATCCGCTGATGCTTGACCTACTTTGCAAGTTCTCAAGCAAGCCTATCGAGATCTCTGTCATCATGAACATGAGAACCATGGGTCAGATGCGCTGGGCTAAAACTCGTTGGCCCAATGTCAACAAGGTATGCATAGCTCTCGACAGGAACAGAGACATAGGCTGGCTCTCTGCAGCAGCTGCTTGCTCCCCGAAGATACCAGAGATAGAACTCCTTGCAAACGAGTTCTGCTCGATAGGTGGCCATCCCTGTCAGGGGCTGCTCAGAACCTCGTGCTATCAGTGCCACTCGCATAATGTAGGAAACGCAGCGGACGGCTATCCAATGAACATCTGCACTGCGTCAAGGTGGGAAGAGCCGTCTTCATGGCTGAAGGCAAAGTTCATTTTGCCTCAGTGGATGAGGAAATACAGAGACAAGACAGGAGTGCGGAATTTCAAGATAACAGGCCGAACACACCCAACAGAATACATCTTGAAGATGGCTGATGCCTACATGCGACAACAGTATGATGAGAACATCCTTGGGCTGTGGGCACAGCTCGAAACCATCTGGAAGGGCTTCAAGGTTCAGGATGACATGGCAGACAGCGTCAACATCCCAGCCAGTTTGGTTGATTACCACGCGTTTATCGACCACTGGTTCGGGGACATGAGACTCAAGTGTTCTGACATGTTCTGTGGAGTCAAGTGCAAATACTGCGATGGTGTCTACAAGGATATCACAGACCAGCTCAAAGCAAGAAAAGACGGTATGAAAGACAGGGAGGCAGAAAATGCCAGACGCAATGAAGGCAGCTGACTACGTTCGTGATGCTCTCAGTATTCTGGAAACAAGAGGCGACCAATATGGGTCGATTCAAGAAGCTTGCAATGGTGCAGCCAGCGTGCACAACATGCTTTTCAAAACAGGGTTCACAGTGGATGGCCCAACTGTCTGTAGAATCCTGTTTTGTTTGAAGATGGCAAGATACGACAGGATCATGAACATCAATAAAGGAGACAGGACACCGGCGCAGAATAAGGCGCTTGAAGACTCTGTCATTGATGGCATAAACTACCTCGGTTTGATAGCCGAGATTGAAGAGGCCTGTGAATTGACAAAACCTAAAGGCTAGAAAAGGAAAAGTAAAATGGGAACTCAGGTCAGTGTCACAACAAGGGCAAAATGCGACAAGAAGTATTGCCGTGGAAAGGAAATCGTCGAGACAACCAGCCGCAAGAAGTGCGTTCAGGCGCTTGAGAAAGGTGGCTGGAGATTCACGAAGAAAACCCTCTTGTGTCCGATCCATGCTGAAGAGGAGAAAGCCAATGCTGACAAGTAACTTCATTGATGCCTACTTTGGGCGTATGATAGCTCTTGCTGGGCTTGCTGAAAAAGTGGTTAGATGCCGCAAATGCGATGACTTGAACGAGAAGCGTACTTTGTCGGCTCCAGGGTATGGAACGCCAATGTCTCCTGTCATACTGCTTGGCCAGTCTCTTTGCACTGCATGCATGGAAACACAGATACCCTTTACTAGGGGTTCTGGGTATCTCATCGACAGAGCATTGGCCGAGATCGAGAAGTTCAGATGGGATGTGTTCATTACAAATGTTGTCCACTGTCATCCACCCAACAATCGACCATCAAAGGAACAGGAGATACAGAGCTGTCTCATTTACCTGGTGAGAGAGATTAACATCGTGAGACCCACCCTTATTGTCTGTCTTGGTAGAGATGCGGCAAGCGCCATCTCAAGTATATCCGACAAGACTGTAGAGATGGAAATGCAGGATATGATGGCGGGCGAGCACTGTTGCACGGTGGTAAGAGTGCACCATCCAGCGTATGCAATGAGAGGTGGTTGTGACGCTGACAAGTGGGTTCGAGTTCTCGCAAGAATGATCGAGCCTCTTTTTGACGAGTTCCCCATAGACGAGGGCTATGCCGTTGTGCAAAAAGAATAGACCAATACATCCAGATGCTGAGACGTATTCTAATGATAAGACCATAGCTGGCATACGCATGATGTCAGATCGCCTTTGGATGCTTGAAGATGATGGTCTTCGTAGAGCTCCATACACTGTTCCCAATGGTAACCATCCAGTTGTGCAAGCTATCGCAAGAGACGCATTCATTCACCCATCGGTTCGAGAGATGAGTGCCCATGTAGCACACTGTCCTCAGTGCAGAAAGTTTGTTGGGCATCCTGCAAAAATGTGCTTGATAGCACGTAGGATCATCATTAAGTATCTTGAGCACGATGAATTGGTTATCATGTTTGGGAGCAAAGAAAATGCGAAAAGGTTTGTGGAAGAAACTCTGCAGCCTGTGGGATTATCCGGTGTGCAGGACTCGGCGCTCCATGAGGAAAGCGAAACAGATGCAGAACAGTCGTGCAAGACTAACCCTAAAGAGGAGAATGAAAGATGAGTCTGAAGACCTTAGCTGAGGCGAGAGAAGAGAATCTTCGTTGTTTGATGTTCGGCTGGAGATGGATACATGCACTCAATCTCATCATCAACGACAGATCAAACCCATTTGCTCGTCGTGAAATATTGGAGGAGCTCGCTGGCATACTCTATCCAAACCACGCCTACTGTGATGAGGTTGCCAGGGATGTCATTGACCTAGTCAAAGCGCACTCAGCAACCATACGATACGAGCACTGGGGCAACACCACAAAGTGGAAAGAGTTCAATTTCAGAGACGGTGCTACAAAACTCAACACCCACAAAGGCATTCCTCTTGAGGACTACGGTCGCTCAATGCTTGAGTTGAAGAACACTACGACATTCAACATCGATAAAATGAGAGGGCTGTTGAAAGGAAGAAGCGTTCTTGACTTTGGTTGTGGGTTCTTCTCAATGTTGAATCATTTCCGCGATGCCAAGGTGAAATCCTATTGCGGTATTGATAGGCCTGATGTTTTCCAAAGATACTTTTTCGTAAAAGACGGTATCACGCACTCACAACAAGTGCTGAATGGCTGCATTCGCACGTATCTTGGGAAGAGATTCGATGGAATGTTTGATGAGTTCCATGCTGAGAGCATACCCACAAATGATGGGCTCATCTCTTTTTGCAAGAGACACGTATGCGATGTCATCTGGCTGTCTGAGGTGATACACGGTAAGGACTTTGTCGACAACGTAGTTCTTCTAACCATCCTCAAGCAAACACTCTTACCTGGTGGAAAGATAGTCATAGTTGAGCCGAAACCAGGCTCACCAGATGGCATCTTGTTTGGTATCAAAATGCTGGTTCACTGTGGGATACAGAACGGTTTGGTAACCTCAATTAGCGTAGAGGAAATTGCAGATAGAGTCGGGCTTAAATTCATGGTAACACTTGACACTATAAGCCCAACATACGATCTTCACGTTTTGAAGGATGTCAATGATGGATAGGAAATCGTTACTTTTCTGCATGTTTGAGTTTCTTGACACTTTGAAGTCAGGACGCTCGTCATGCGATAGAGCACAGGTTGCAGCTATGCTCACCGACAACACGATGCACAGGATATTCTCTTACGGGTACAATGGCAACGTGGCAGGTGGAGCCAACGCCTGTGACTCTGACGAGGTTGGTAACTGTGGGTGTATCCACGCTGAGATTAACGTCTTGATAAAGCCAAGACCGATTGTAACAGGCCCTCTTGTGATGCTGTCTACTGACAGCCCGTGTCGGAACTGTGCCAAGGCCATCATAAACGCTGGAGTAACCTCTCTATACTTTGTGAAGTGGTATAGAGAGTGTGAACCTCTTTGGTTGCTGTTGGATGCTGAAATAGAGATCATCAGGTATAAACCAAAGATAGATGAAGTAGCGAAGGTCACAATAAGGGTAGTTGAGAAAAGGAAGGTAAGCCAGGATGCCTACGCCAGAAGACCGGATAAGAAAGTTTGTCCAAAGGTATAAGGTTGACTATGTCAACTACGTAGCCGATCCAGACGAGAAGAGACGCTGTATCTCCAGGTTTCTCGACCGTATCATGAGAAACAAGAGAAACACCTCTACCATCGCATACGATATTGAGTCAACTGGTATTGACCCATTTGCTGGCATAACCTATCGTCATGACACTGCAACCGGAAACGACATCAAGTGTGTTGGGTCAAAGGTATTTGGCATTACGATTGTGATGCCGCACCACACTCTTCATGATAATAGCCTGCTTTGTCCTATTGATATAGTGTGGGCCAGAGTAGAAGACCCGGTGTTTGATCGTATACGAGATGTACTTGCCACCAGACGTGTTGCAAAGGTAGCCCACAATGCCAAGTTCGATACTCAGATGTGCTGGACAAGTGGCATTGAAGTGCTTGGCGACATCTATTGCACTTTGGTAATGTCCAGACTGACGCACGATAGGATAGGTGGGCACTCGTTGAAATACCTTGGGTTGAGATTCTCAGGTGAAGACCCGAAAGAGCATGATGATTGGTCTGAGATAATTAAGAACTGGCTCAAGAGAGAGCGCTCAGCATTCACAAGAGCTGGCTATCCAAAGGACTATATCAACTACTCTCACGTTCCCGTAAACATGATGCGAGACTACGCCTGGGCAGATGGATTTTACGGATGGCTATGTTACGCTCGGTTGCTACCCGAGATCAAGCGTGACTACTGGGAGATCTACAATACGATCGAAATGCCTGCATGCATGATGGCCATGCACATGGAAAGAAGAGGAGTCAAAATTGACAGAAAATCATCAAGAGAACAGAGGGCCAAAGCTCATGACAAAGCAAGACGTCTTGAACGCTCTCTCCAAGATGTCGCAAGCAGTGTTGGACATGGGGATTTCAATCCAGGAAGCCCAAAACAGGTGCTCAGCTTTCTTAAAGCTGCTGGCGTCCCAGAGAATGTCTTGCAGAAGAATGGAAGAGCTTCGGTCGAAGCAAAGATCCTCGCAAAGGTGGCGAAGACCCACCCGAGATTAACATGTGTGTCTGACTTGCTTGACATGAGATCAGCGGTCAAGCTGGGTAAGACATACTTCGACTCTTTTTTGAAACGGAGCGACAACAATGGAATCTTGCATTGTAATCTCAAGCCGTCAGACACTGCTACTGGTAGGTTTGCGTGCGCTCAGCCAAATCTACAGAACATTCCAAGAACTGTCCACGAAGACCCACTCTCTAAGAAAGAGAGACCCAATGCGGTTAGAGAAGTATTTGTACCACGAGATGGTTACAAAAATTGGTATTTCGACTATTCCCAAGTGGAACTCAGGGGGTTTGCTACTCTGTGTGGTGAGACATCTATGCTTGATGCTTTTGAGCGTGGAGAGGATATTCACATGTTTACTGCACGCATTATACTCGGAGAGGCGACGAAGCTTGCAAGATTTAAGGCTAAGGCTGTCAATTTTGGAATTATCTATGGAATGGGTATTGCCGCTCTTGGGGTTCAAATTGATAAGCCTGTCGCTGAAGCTCGAAGACTGTATGATCTCTACTACGCCAAGTTCTCCGGTGTTAGAAAGCTAACAAGAAGATGCTCCAGAGACTTGAGAACACAAGGATACGTTGAAGATTTGTTTGGTCGACGCTACCACATTCCATATGATAAAGCCTACATCGCAGTGAACTCCATTGTGCAGGGCATGTGTGCGATGATCCTCAAGAAGGCCATGATAAAGGTTCAAGCATACATTGAAACGCTGTCCATAGATATATGCATCCTCTTGTGTGTGCATGATGAGCTCATCATAGAAATAGAGAACTGCCATTCTGAGGTTGAAATGGCTATAGCATACAACATCAAGAAGATAATGGAGGACATACCTGAGGTCACCAAGCACGGAATGAATCCGCTTGTAGAGGTTGCATGCTCGAGCACAAACTGGTCAGACAAGGAAGGGGTAAGTTTTGGCAAGACAGCATAAGCTAAACATACTGATGGACGACAGAGAGAAGAAACCGTGGGGGGAAGCAGCGTTCGGTGCTGATGTGAAGATAGTTAAGACCCGCCTTAAGACTGGAGACTATACCATAGAGGGGATGGACAAGCTGTTCGTAGTTGAGCGCAAGAGAAACTGGCAGGAGCTCTACATGAACTCGGTTGGCAAATACCGGGAGAGCTTCATTCGCATGTTGAGAAGGCTAAGAGAGTTTCCCTTTGCGTTCATGATAATAGAGGATTCGTTTGATACTCTCTTTACATTCAGAACGTGGTCGGGACTGTCCATAGATAGGGGCCTACTTCTCAACATGGTCGTGAATATCCAACTTGAGTATGGTGTTCAGGTTATGACAGTCGGTAAGGCACCAAGATGCTACCCTATCGTTGGTGCGATTTTCAGGAAAGCAATCGACTTCAACTTCAATGGGAGATTATACGATGGTAGCCAGCCCTAAGATATATGAGACTGTCTACTTCAGCGACGAGAAGACCCACAAGGAGCTACGGCAAAGCGTGTATGATCTGGATTCCACCATATCAGCCATACTGCGTCTCTTGTTACCATCTCTGTTGGGAGTCCTGAAAAAGATGATCGTGGACAGGACTCCACTTAGGTTGTTTGAAATCAAGGTTGTCGCCACAAGGAGAAAAGACTATGGCAAGACTGTCAAAGGACAGGCCGAGAAAAAGTGACAAGCCGATCGTCCCATCGGTAGAGCTCAAGTGTATGTTCATCTCCAAGGCAGTGACGTTCGCTAACTGCCATCGGAAGTTCTACTGGACATACGTTCGCAACATGGTTCCAAAGGCCATCAGAATGCCATTCTGGGTCGGTGACGTGTATCACGTCGGGCTTGAATGGTTTTTCAAAGGCATGTCACCGAGCGAGGTCCTGAAGAAGATCGACAAATACATGGAGGACACGCTGAAGGATCACTTTGTGCCTCCTGATAAGATGCCGGAAATCGACAGAATGAAGGCTGTCATACCTGCCATGTTGAAGTCGTTCTTTCATGTGATGGCAAAGAGAGTTTCACAGTGGAAGATCAAGCATGCAGAACTTCCATTTGCGGTAAACCTAGAGAAAGACAACTTCATGCTGGTTCCGTTTGTAGGCAAGGTAGACTTGGTGTTCGAAGAGAAAGGAGTTCTATGCGTTGTGGAGCATAAGACTTCAGCTCAGCCCACCTCTGATTACTTTGATCGCCTACCGTTTGACCTGCAGGTGATGTGCTATCCCGTGGGGGTAAGAGAGTCTACTGGCTTAACAATCAAGAAGGTTATCTACAATGTGGTGCGAAAGAGTGCGCTGCGCCAAAAGAAAAACGAGACCTTCAAAGAGTTTCTCAATCGTCTGGTGAATGATTATGTAGAGAGGGATGACTTCTATTTTCATGTTAAGGATATTCTATACAACAAGAAGCATGTTGATGCGGCCATGGCAGACCTCATTCGAATTACAGAGGAGATCTGGACATACTACGATGCACTTGGTAAGGAGGGTGTGCTCAAGAAAGAGGAGTGGTATAGGAACTCAGACTACTGCTTCAGGTGGGGCAGATGTCCATACTACTTCCTCTGCAGATATGGTGAGAAGACAAACATGATGAGACTGTTCAAGCAAAGGGAGTTGCGCTATGAAGAAGAGCACAAAGAAACACGTGAAAAAGTTGGTAACACTATCGGGAAGAAAGCCAGCAAAAGGAAAGCCGTCAAAAAGTAGGACAACAACCAGAGGCATCTCACCTGCTCACAAGGTAGTATCCAGGGTGATTGAGATCGCCTCTGCGTCTGGGACAATCGTGATACCAGATGAGCCCATTGAGGCCATGTTCTACCCAGAGGATTACTCCATCTTGTTGTATGGACAGCCAAAGATAGGGAAGTCTACGTTTGCATCGTTGTTCGAGGACCCGCTGTTTATCTCAACAGAGCCTGGCTTGAAGTTTCTGAAAGCACGCAAGGTAGAGGTAAGAGACTGGCCCACATATCTTGCTGTTGTGAAGATGCTTGAAAGTGGCAAGCACTCATGTGGAGTACTCGTTCTCGACACGGTGGACAACGCCTTCAAGTTTTGCTTTGACTACATTTGCAACAAGAAGGGGTTCGAGCATCCATCGGATGAAGAGTGGGGCAAGGGCTGGGAAGCAGTTCACGATGAGTTTTTCCGTGGTATCATGAGACTGGCAAACCTCGGTGTCGGTATCATCTTTGTCTCACATGAAACCAAACGAGACGTAGTGTCGAGATCGCTGACCATAACCAAGACGATGCCAACCCTACCGAAAACAGGGTGGCGTGTTATCGACCCTCTGGTTGACCTGATTCTCTACCTGGGCTTCGATACAGTCAGAGATCCTAAGACCAAGCGATTCAAAGAGAGACGTGTCATCATCACGAAACCCAGTGAGAATCTCGAAGCTGGTGATCGCCTTGCGCGCTTACCAGAAAGAATGCCGCTGGACATCAACATTTTCAAGAAACATTTTTTTGCTGGACGAGAAGAATAAAAGCTTACGTTGGGAGCGAACTCGTTGTCTAATGAACCGTAGAAAAAGCTGCCGTGGAAGGAGGTTGCGGAAAAGGCAGAGTGATAGAACGACCTTTAGGAATCTCAAAGGAGAAACGAAACATGGCTAAGAAGCCTACAGCGACGAGGTCGAAGGCCACGTCGAAGAAGACAGCACAGGCAGCGGCGGGCAGAGGAAGCAAGACTCTGTCAGCCCAGATGGGAGAACTTGCGAACGCATGGGGTGATGCCGAAGCACAGACAGGTGGATTCAATCCTCTGCCTGACGGAGACTACCAGTTTCGCATTGAGAGCGCGAAGATCGAGTCTTCGAAGACCTCTCAGCGTCTCCAGATCAACTGGGGTCTTCAGGTCGTCACCCCTGAGGAGCACGTCGGCAAGACCCATCACAAGTACGACGGTCTCAACACAGAGGACTCCCTCGCGTGGACCAAGGGCAACCTTGAGACACTGGGCCAGGAGATCCCCGATGATGTTGACGATCTTCCCGCGACATTGGCGAACTGCGTTGGCGTTATCGTCAGCACCACCATCCTGACGAAGAACGACATGCAGAACACCTACTTCAACGAGGTCGTCGAAGAGATGGCCGAGGATGCGGACGCTGACGTTGAAGGAACCGGCGACGAAGCTCCGGAAGAAGGAGCAGAAGAGGAGGTCGAGATCGAGGAGGGCGCGTCTGTCGAGGTTGACTTCGACGGGACCGCATACCCTGGCACCATTACCGAGATCGGTGATGATGCCTGCACCGTGACGTTTGACGACGGTGAGGTTGTCGAAGTCAAGAATGAGGACCTTGTAATTCTCGCCGAAGAGTAGAACTCACTCCCTGAGTAGTGAGCAGGAGTGTAAGTCGTGCTGAGTTGTTTGGATCTGCCTTTCTCTCAGTACGCTTCTCCTCTCACCTTATACAACTTCGCTAAGGGAGTGAGGCATGAAGAAGGTGGCGAGAAGATCGTGGTCTCAAGCAGGCAGGAGATATAACAAAGAGTTTTATCGAGAGATACTCAGGGACACTAATGATATTTTCCTCGTTGATAATGACGCAGACGCACTCATCTTCCCGGCGTTGCTGCTACCCTTTGTTACCCTGCCCTGGATCATCAGAGACAAGTCCAGAAACCCGCTTTGGTTACAGATTGTTGGTCCTTCTGGGTGTGGTAAGACGGCTCGTGCTAAGCTTATGCTCGGTCATCCAAAGGTTATCTCAATTTCTACCCTTACGGCGAACTCACTAATGAGTGGATACAGAGACAAGCAGACTCGTGAAGATCCAAGCATACTTAAATATGCAGACGGGAAGGTCTTGCTTGTTAGTGACACTGCGCCTATCATAACCCTGCCGAGAGAACAGAGAGAATCTATCTTTGGGCTGCTCCGTTCTGTTTATGATGGGGAAGCTTCAAAGGCAACTGGCATGACAGGCCTGGTAACCTACAAATGTAGGATGAACTGCATTATGTTGGCTACCCCTATTATAGATGCCTACCACTCGATAGGTAATCTACTTGGTGAGAGATTCGTGACCCTAAGGTTCATGCCTGCAAACCAGGAACACGCAGCAATCAAGGCTATAGAAAACATGGTCAACCCGGATAACACAAGGTTTGAGACGCTAAAGGATAAGATAAGCAAGTTCATAAGCTCCATGTCAATGCCAATGCTAAGTGGATTGAAGTTTGACAGGACCACTGTAAAGTGGTTGGTAGACATAGCAACGTTCTGCTGCTTGGCAAGACACCACGTTCCACGTGATGCTTCTGGTCGTGGTATCGCTGGGTTATCACTGCCGGAAGTTTCTACCAGGCTGTCTACCCAGCTCTATTTGTGCTTATGTGGGCTCTGCGCGATCAATGGGTGGACGTCTCTCACGGCCGAAGCAAAGAGACAGATAATGTGGATAGCCAGATGCTCGATGCCAGGCACTCGACTATTCATGTTGCATTGGTTGTTAGAGATGAGACTCGGGTCAGACGCTGCAATGAAGACAGGGTTCATACCTATTAGTAGAATAAGACAGGACTGCCCTCTTGCTGGGTCTGTGGTTGAACAGATAGTCGTAGATCTGCATCACGCTGATTTGCTTGAAGCCAAGTATCGTGGGAGTGGTCTAAGAGGCACATCATATCGCTTGAAAAGAAGGTTCGTTGATTTTCTGATGGCTCATGAATTCTTCTGGAACTGGAATCCAGATAAATTCAGCCCCAAGTTCTTCAGCGAGAAGACAATGGAACGCAAAACAATTGAACACCAGTTCTCATGAAAGGATAGAGTGTGCATCCAATCTTCGTTGACGGCAGTGATCTTCCGATGTCTTGGGAAACAGCAGTTATAGAGTGCTGGAAAAACGGTGACTTCATTGAAACCCAGTATGATAAGCCTGGTGACCCTCCGAGTAGAGACTGCACAATGATGATACGCGTTCTGAATCCCATGATGGAGCCGAGAATACATAGAGCATTTCCCGGCTCACTTGAGGACCTGTGGAAATACCGTCAAGAGGTTGTTCATGGTGTTCACGACCATCTTGCTAATGGCAAGGAGGGTCATTGGCCTTACACATACCACGACAGGTTCACAAGGTACCCCAGTCACAAGAGCGATCCAAATACTGTGCTTGTTGAGAACTTCGATGTAGATCAAATTGGGATTCTCATTGAGCAACTCATTATAGCACCTCACACGAGACGAGCACAGGCAATCACGTGGATACCATGCTTAGACCAGCCTGATGAGCACTGCCCCTGTGTGCAGAGACTGTGGTTCAGAATCCTAAACGATGAGCTACACATGAACCTGCACATTCGCTCGAACGATGCCTTCAAGGCAGCCTTCATGAACATGTATGCCATGATAGAACTTCAGAGCCACATCGCTAAGATCCTTTCAGCACGACTAGGAAAAGAGATAAGAGTAGGCGACTACGTCCACATTGCAGACAGCTTCCATATTTATGGTTCATACTTTAAGGAGTTCGAAGACTTTCTCAAGACAGTAGAGACAAGACACTGGACGGACAGATCCTGGAGGTCAGACTCAAGCCTAGTACAAGAGGCTTTTACTCGTGCACAGCTAGAACTTGACAAGGAAAAGGGGTAACACCATGGGAATCGATCGCAACAAGATGATGGAAAATATCATGAACATGAAGGCCTGCTTGGAGTACACCATGGAAGCCGTCCCATGCATGGTCAAGCTGTTCAGACGGTTCTACGATCAGGCCGTCGAAGAAGGATTCACAAAGAGGCAGGCAATGGAAGTTGCCGTTTTCTTCTATCCTGATGGGCGTGATGGTGGCGATGAGGAACCCGACGATGATGACAATGGCGATTCATCTGACTCGACAACGAGCGACACTGACCTTGACGCACATGAAGGAGACTGAGCATGTTGTTACCTCAGCTAGAAGGTTGGCGTAAGTTCTTGGCCTTCATGCTTGGGTCAGTGTTCTTCGTTGTGATTGGGATAGTGTCAGACTGGTCTCCTGAGATACTCAGGATATACATCGCCTTGCCCCTTGGGATTATCACTGGGTTGATGGGTGTCGATATTGCTAAAGCCATAAAAGGAGACAAGAAGTGACAGGCGTGAGCGACCAAGTTGACTGCTTGGATCGAGCGACACGTGACAGTGACTCGCCGGAACGGTACCAGTGCAATCCGGCCTCCTGCCTGTCTCTTATTTTGATAGACGCGAGTGGCGTGGAAAACGCTAGGGCAAAAGTGGCCAATCCTGCCGGTAGGATCAGTAAACCTGACCTCGTGCCTGGCTTGCATGAAAACTGCAATGACCGGAAACCGGCCTCGCGTCTGTTTTTTGATTTCCGTCTTTTGAAGGAGTGTGACGATGAAGTTCCGCAAGAAACCGGTGGTGATTGAGGCCGTCCAACTGAACTGGACGAACTGGAGCGAGATGTGCGACCACGCGGGCGTTGGGAAGTTGATCGATGGCAAGCCCGAAGGGTGCTACGCGGATGCTAAGGGAAAGGCAACAAGAGATTTTCCCGGCGAGGAGCATGTAACCCTCAGTCTTCAGATACCAACGCTTGAAGGGGTAATGCTCGCCGTTGAAGGCGACTGGATCATCCGAGGCGTAAAGGGCGAACTGTACCCTTGTAAACCCGACATCTTTGAGATGACGTATGAGCCGGTGAGGTGAACCGGTGCCTTTTGAAAGGAAAGTATTATGAACGAGGGTGTAGCAAGAGTGATGGCAAATGTCATGTGTGCCAACATTGAGATGGAGGCTATGAAAGCGGACAAAGCAGCACGCACTGGTAGAGGTAATGGGTCTGTCTATGAGCATTTCGATTTTGATAGTCTCATGGAGAGACACCACATTCGCTCTCAAGATGTCGAAGAGATGCTTGCTGACAAGACACCAACAAGAGACAGTAAAACCGGTGAGCTCCTTTGCCCGTTCAAGAAGCACAAAGGTAAGCTACTGTCGGATTGCCCTAAGCAATATCTCGACTGGCTCTTAGAGCAGCCATGGCTTGAGTTCTCATACCCAGAGATATACAAAGAGCTTGCTGCTATTGATGATAACGATGACCCAGACAAGTTCAAAGAAAACCCCACAGATGAAGAAGAGTTTTGAAAGCAAGAAAGATGAGCGAACTAACGCAATGTAATTTCTGCCGTCTGATGGCCATTAAAGCAAGGGCAACAGCAAAGGGTATGACAGTAACTCTGTCAGCAGGGTTCACATCATCTAATGGTCTTGAAACAGACAAAAAGCTCAGACTGGCGTTTGGTGATGGTGTTTCAGTATTCGTCCACCCAAGAGGCACAAAGATAAGAGGTATGCTAAAGGAACAGCAAGAGGCATACAAAGTAGCGTGGATGGCAGAGGTAGGAATTACTTGTGAGTGTTGAAGAACAACCCATGATAGTAGACAGTGTGGTAAGCTCTTTTAAGGAAGGAGTGGCCGTGGCAGGCACCACACTGTCTGCATTTTATTTGATAGGAGACATGGAATGAGTAGCGATCACCACCATATAAGGAGTTACACTGTCCGTGTCAAGAGAAACCCTATAATAAAGAACTGCATAACAGGTGTGGTTAAAAAGTGGGACAAGTGGTACTGGAGACTTGAAAGTTCAAACGGAAGGATCTTATCTTGCTCAGAGACATACAGTAGCTACGCCAAGGCTTTACAAACAGCCACTGGTTTATGGCGTGAACTACAACATGGAATTTTAATAGAGGAAAGATGCGGTAGGAGAACCTTATCATGAAAGAGTGGAAGTGTTTCACTTGTGATATCACACTAACAGCTATGTCAGCTTGGGGTATAGAAAAAAAGAGGATCAAGCACTACACCTCTGCCAAGCACAGAGAGGCAAACTACAGGAGAACAGCGCCATCTCACATCTACTGTATGATGTGTGGTACTCTTGTTACATGTGGCCCTACTGATTGTCCACACTGTGGTGCTCAGCTACCTCGCTTCCACCAGTATGAAAAGGAGAGCAAAGGTGGATAACACCTTCACTTTTGTCATTGGCTGCTGGATGATTTGCTTTGCGCTATGTCTGCTGGCATGGTCTAATGCTAAGCCGTGTGATCAGCCTATGCGCAGTAGACATCGCTATCGAATACGCATAGACGAACTACCAGCAGAGACACAGAGGACAGTGCTGAAACAACTCAACCAGGCTCTTCGAGAACGCGCACTGCCTATAAGGAGAAACAAATGAGCGGTTGGACACCAACACAGGTAGAGAAGGCGCTTGCGCAGCGGTTCTTGGATGCTGCTCGTCGTCTGGACAAGCTGGAATACGATACGCCGACCGTTGGCGGTATGTGGATCGCAAGCTATCATGCAGTGCAAGGCGTGCGGTGCAACGGCATCGAGAAGCTCGTTGGTCTGATGGATTGCTCCAGGGAGATGGACGATTACATACGAGAAGCGCAGCAACAGTTGGTTCGCTCGCGTTGCATTCTGAAGATCGCTCTGCGACAACGGCTGCTCCTGCGCGGCAAGTTCGATAAGCACTTCCGGATTTGCCCGAAGTGCAAGGGGAAGCAAGGCACTGGACGATGCGATTGTCCCGATGATCGTTGGGAAGACTGCTACAAATGTGATGGGCTTGGGTATGTCGATAAGTAAGGAGAAAGAAGATGAACCACAGAGACGCGGAGAATACAGGGAGACTGTTCCCGGTGATGTTGCCATCACAAGACTACAATAGGAAACGTGTAAAGAATCCAGGGCTTCCCGAGTGTCCGACAGTGATCGACTGGGAGATGCTTGCTCAACACGAGGCGCAGGCCCAATGCAATCACTCGCAAACGCTGGAGTGCCTGGCCCAAAGAGGCGGACTGGCGCCCGATGAGATATTGGCGGTCATCGAGGACCGCGCCTGGCATTTCATCGAGCATACCGAGTCCATTCGTCTCGTCACACAGCACATAGCCGCTTGGCGAAATGAGTAACCGATGAGTTGGATTACCGCATGGATAATACTGGGGCTGTCATGCTTGGCCATTGCCATTGACAACTACTGTCTAAGAGTCAAGATCGCAGAACTGAAGTGGAAGATCGAACAACTCAAGAGAAGGGCTAACCACCATGAAGGCAGCTAATAAGGACGGAGAGTCATGCCCAAAGCCAGAGTCAGACAAGTCAAAGGACCCAAAAGATCAAGCGCAATGCCAAGAATCAAAAACAGACAGCCAGCCATACCTCATTATCCACGCTTCAAGTGTGAGCTTGAACTTGAGCGCACCGAAAAAGGACATACCCTCCGTCTGTATTTCTTGGAGCATGCCCACCCACTTGGTCTTTCAATCGACGTTTTGGGAGCCGTGGGAGATGAACTAGTCCTTCGAGATGGGTTACTCTTTGTATTCGAAGCTCTTGAGGAGAAAATGAAATGACGGCTAACAAGATGTCAGGTGAGGTGTTAAGAGAAGCACGATATGTTGAGTCTCTTACAATGGGTGAGATATTCCTTTGGAGTGGTGTACCGCACATGAGAGTTGGTATGCTCATGAGAAAAGAACCTCCAAACTGTGTTGGTACTCTGGATCTTACAACAGGCATTCCAACAGGAATGAATATCAAGCAGCTCATCACTCCTCTTGCTGAGGTTACGCTCATTAGACAGGGCAACACCAATGTGCCATTTTCTAAATACCCAGACTACGAGAGCCAAACGAACGATCCCGAAAGTGAGACAACAAACACAGATCCCGTATAGGAGAACGCAGAGATGAGAATCTACATCGCAAGTTCATGGAGAAACCAACACGCTGTTGAGATGCTGACCGACTTGCTTGAAGTAAGAGGTTGTCATACTGTAGACAGCTTCGTGAGACAAGCATCCAGCTATGAGCCAGGCAGCAAGGTAGGGTTTGACCTTGATGCATGGTTGGAAACAGAAGATGCAAACGATAAGTTTAAGTTCGACACCCGTTCCGCTATGCTTAACGACTTGGTGATATACATCAGTCCCAGTGGCACGGACGCATGGGCTGAAGTAGGTGCAGCATGGGCAAGCCAAGTCAAGGTGCTTGGCCTCTACGCAAAGGGTGAGCCAGCTGGGCTCATGAGAAAGATGGTCAAGTGGTTCACATCTTACAAGGAGCTACTCTCACACATACAGGAGATTGATGACAATGGATAAGTTTCTTAGCAGCAGGCTCAACTCAATGACAGAGAGCATTGGCATTTTGATTGCCATTCAAGACGAAGACCTGTACCGCCAAGCCAGGGAAAACCCACCGGAAGAGTGGAAGCGCAAGCTCATGAAAATAGACGCGCTACTGAACACTCTTGTTGATGAATGGAAGGCCAAGAACACACCAACACCTAAGCAAGGAGACGTAAAAGATGGCGGACCCAAGTAAGCTGCAAGAAGAAGCCGGTCTTAGAGAAGTCAGCAGCATGACACATGAAGAGATGGCAAGGCATCAGAGGTTCGATCTGGTAGGATCGAAGTTTTTCAAGGGTGGCACCCCACTCAGTGACGCGTTCACAAAGAGGTTTGAGTCTCTTGGTGGTATGACCACAGAAATCTCAAAAAAGATAGGTTTCGACAGATAACCTGTCTTTGACGCCAGACAGACTGGACACTGCGGGCATACAATCGTGCTCAGAATCGTCCAGTGTGACACCGGGAAGATAGCTGCAGACATGCTTGCAGCACAGACGAAAGGATAGCAAATGAAAGTTGACACAATAGAAGTCAAGCCAGTGCTTGACAACCTACACGACAGAATCATGGATCTTAAGGTGGTGGTCAACTCAAGACGCACCATATCAGAAAACCATGTAACAGACATGAAACGAATGGTAATTGTCTTCAGGCGTTTGATCCAAGAGATTCCATTCGACCCCGATTGAAATTCGCACTCAAACAAATTCGCATGCGGTGAGACGAGTTTAGAGTGAGACGAGAATTCGCACCCTCTTTTGCTTTTCCTCGATGAGACGAGATAGGGTACACTTTCACTCCCTCCTCTCCCCAGCCCGGACCAGACCCCCCAACCAGACGCACCTCCAATGAGCTGTTGATTCCCCCCAAACTGGGCAAGCCCCTTCAAATCTAGCTGTCCCCATGTATTATGGGAAGTTTGAAAGGGTATTGGGGATGAGAGATGTATTTCCTTGAGGTTCATGTGTTTTGCCTCCAACACATCATATCGTATCAAGTTGAAACAGCAATGAGGGCATACATAGGAGAAAAAGAGCTGAGGTTTGGCCTTCTCGTAACCAACAAAATTAAACTATTTCATCTTCAATCTGCTTCTCTAGTCATAAGTGCATGGTGCGACACGACATAGGTTGGGCACTTCTCCAGTGATTTAGAGGGAATTATTTCGTTTTTTTGTTTCAACTCCAACGTTTACGCGTTATGATTAAGATGTTCTTTGATAGTATGAAAGATGGCTTTGGAGAGAATGTTAATCTCCTTTGTGCAGGTGAACAACTCATTGAAGTTCGACATCCAACATGCCTGCATTGAGAAGATTGGAGACAGCTTAACAGCGGGTACCTCCAAGGGACGTAAGTCGATCGACTGTGGGTTAAAATCCTTGTGCGACTGTCCCATCTTTCAGGATCTTTGACAACTCGACCTTAGGTGAAGCTCTTGGGAAGCTAATTGAAAACGAAATCACCACCAACCCTTGAGGCAATGGTCTGTTTCGTTTTTCTCTTGCTTGACTCGAGAAGGGTCTAAACGCAGGTAAGAACATGAGTCGCCCCAACGATAGAGAGATTAACGTGGAAGCGTGATTAGGAACTAGAGAAGCTAAACAAGACAACTTCAAATAAGGCTAAGCCAAACCTTTGACAACTGAATGCCCTCATGTTTGGGCTTCACTTCGCAGAAATGGAGTTTAACATGGAAACCCAAAAGCTCAAAGTATTCTTGGAGTCAAACGGAAAAGACCACCTCATCATGCAGGTGGGAGTATCCGTTTTTGAGGACAGACACGCCGCTCTAAAGGAGTATGATGGAACTGCATACTATCTCAAGTCGCAGTCCCACCAACTGTCCATGATGAGAGCGCTGATGGGAGCTGTTCGCGGCTTCCTCAGTAAGCAACTCGAAGAAGCAAAGCGAGTCTTGGGACAAGAGGAAAAAACCTTTAGGACTTTCAAGGTCTACGCCTACTTCATTGTAGGTAAGGACCCAAGAGAAACAGACTCACTCGACTATGTTGAGTTTGAGTTGGAGGTCTCCAAGAAGATCTTGAAACCTGAAAAAGCCACAGACATGATGGTGATTGAGGGAGCAGCAAAGAGAAAAGCACAGGTCATCCTCGAGAGAGACGTCGAGGGACCGTTCATAATCGTTGGAGTGTATTTTCTCCGCGATTGCTAATCAAAACGCGTAACATCACCTTTCTTAATGAGGTGGAGCCTAAATACGAGGGCATTTGTGTTGTTGAGGTAATTGAGTGTTCTCATGCGTGAGCTCCACTGGGATAAAACTCAGTTGGGAGTGAGACCATGACAGTTCTGCACATTGGAGTGACAGTGGGATTCGATAATCCTACAGAGATTCACTCGTTCAAGGTTGACACAAGTGGAGAGCCCGCTGGGGCAGATGCAGACTACACTTTGTGTGGAGACGCAGCTGCTCAATTGATGGGCATTGACATCTCCAAGAAGATCCTCAAGTACGCCCTCTTGAGCTCGGAGTTCGCTTTCTATGCTTCTCACAATGCTCTCGAGTATTTGGTGAAGAAGCACAAGGGATTCTTGCTTGGGAGTGAGAAAACAACAGGCTTCAATATGGCACTTGCAGGTGGAGTGTATAACGCACTCCTCAGTGTCATGAACGAGAGAGCAGATGAGGCAAACGAGAACTTCGATGACGATGTCACCTTTGACATCCTCCTCCATTTTTTAGAGGATCGTCGTCCTTGGGTGACAGACGGCGTCACGATGGATGTCATTGAAAAGTGCATCCTCAACGTTCTCAAAGAAGTTGCAACGGGAGATCACGACGTCTAAACCACCTTCCCACGTGGAGCTTACACACGAGAACATTTGATTACCTCTCATTCGCCAAGACCATTTTCTAAAAGGAGATTTGAGATGGCAAAGGCGAGAAGAAAGGCAGTAGTGAGGAAGAAGTCAGTTTCCACCAAGAAGGCGAAGGCAGCTCCCAAGAAGAAGAGTGAAAGTAAATACCCTTCGATCAAGGCTGCCCTCTACGCTCTCTTCGCTTCGAAGGGATGCGAGAACGTCTCCGTTGCGGAAGCGACTGTCCTCGCAAAGTCGGTCAAGAAGGACACGAAGTTCAATCGATGGCATCTCTACTTCCATCGCAAGAACTGGAGACAGGAGCAGACCGCCAAGTCCATCGCTGCCAGACGAGGCAAAAAGTAGAGTCGTCCCCAGAGCATGGGGGCACCACTTGCAAACCCATTAACTTGGGTCTAATTTTCTTTTGTGAGTCGGTGCCTCCTTCTCTGTGAACCACTCACAGTATGAGGCATTCAGTTTGAAGGTGTTAACTTCGCTAAGGAGAAAAGAAGTGAAGACGAACACACTTAAGAAGCTCCAGCTTCGCAAGGAAAGGTGGTCACGTAACCCAAGGAGAGCTCAGATGATCCTCATCAGGACAAACCTTAAGTTGCTTGACCACTACATCCCTCACTACACAAGATGAGGTCCCCAGGACAATGAGGCATTCGAAAGAGTGCCTCACTTCCTGTGAACCTAATGTGGGTACACACGTGAGGCACTCAGTTGTTAAGGAGAAGCATATGAAAGTCACAATGGGTCAGATTGTGGATCTGAGGGACCATCTTGGGAGAGCGAACAATCGCTTGGCTCAAGCACTCCAGGAACTTCCAGGAGATGTTGTGCAGTTGAGGTCGCTTAGCCATGAGGGCTATGCAACAGCACTCAATTGTATCACCTCAGCCAAGTCTTCTGTCATCCATACCCATAAGTTCTTTCGGGAGCTGTTGGGTGAAACTATTGATCTGAAAGTGAGGTGAACATTGTCCATCTCATTATTCGAGATCAACTGCGAGAGGTTCTTCGCTGTGTATCGCTTCAATACGATTGAGGAGATCACACCTCTTGTGCATCGCATCCTTCATCTCGAGAAGGAGACTCGGTGCATCATGACAGTTCGCTTCAATGGAGTGCTATACTTCTTGAGGATCGACTGTAAAGAGGAAGACTCTCTTGACAAGGTGATGTTCGAGGCTGAAGAGGCACAGAAAAACCTAAACATCCTCACGGTCAAAAGCAAGTTCGCTCTTCCTGGAGCAGGTGAGAAGGTTTTCATTCACCAATGGAGAGACGAACCCGCCTCAGACTTCGAGGCAGTGGTGGTTTCCACTTATGTGGATGAAGATGGGGACTTCTGTATTGTCTACAGTCATGAGAGCACAGAGCACTACGCAGTGTGGAGCTCGACCGATCTCAGATGGGACGATGGAGAACACCCCTACATCCCAGAGTGACCCCAACTGAAGAGACTGGGTCGTTCCCAGTCGAAATGCCCTCTTGTTTATCGCTTCAACCGCAAGAGGGCATCTTGGGAAACCACGTGAGGCATTCAGTTTTGTCAAAGGAGAAGGCCATGAGAAAGAAGATCAAGGCAAGAGATCTGTCGAAGCTCCACGAAAGCTCCAAGAAGGTGGTTAGTCACCTCATGTTCGGGAGAGACTATCTCCTGGAAATCGAAGGTGGGTTCGCTGCAATGCACCCTCAGGGAAACCTCCAAGTTGATTCTCATCGCTGCAAAGAGGTTCGCAAACGCCTCCACGCTGCCGTGAGTCTCGCTGCAGTTCTCGAGACATTCCTTTCGCAACTCGAGGACACTGAGGTTGAGCTGGTTGATCTCGAAATCAAGAATGAGATCCAGCAAAGTGGTCCTCTTCGCTTTGTGGTGGATGATAGTCATCCTCCAAAAGAGGATCAAGCTGAGAGAGACTGGCAGAAGTGGGATGCAGAACAACTCCAAAACAGCCTCCCCAATCGCAGTCCAGAGACTGACAAGGAGGACAGCGAATTGATGGAGCACGATGAAGAGTTCATTCTGTGCCCCAGATGTCAGAACTCCATACACGTGAGAAATCTCGTTCACAACGCTGCCTGCAATGAGGACATGTGTCCTTCTTGTTTCAGCAAGACCTGCAATCCTCTCTTGTGCGTGCAATGTGGAGCAATCCTCAACAAGGAGGAAAGAAGCGTAGCTGAGGAAACACAGACAATGGGAGTTTGCAACCCATGTAACGGATTGGCGGACGAAAAGATAGAGAAACCGATCCCAGAGTAGCAAGCCCTATGGGGGCATTCAGCTGTTGAAGGTTTGGCGGAGAGATGTTACTCGACATCGCTCTGGAAAGGACGTTGCTTATGGGAGCAAGGACTCACAGTGCCAAAGGTGTCTCATACGAGGAAATCGTCCATGAGGCACATCAATCCGGTTACCAAGCCGGTCTCGAATGTAAACCCACTCCTATGCGTATAGTAGGACACGAGCCAATCGAGGCTGGAATGAGCGGTTTTGCGTGGGTCTACTTTGCTGGGAACACGAGTTTCGGCAAGTGGGCGAAAAAGAGTGGGATAGCTTCAGAACACCACCCGAAAGGGCTCCACGTATGGGTTGGAGAGTTCAATCAGTCCATGGAGAGAAAGAGGGCGTATGCAATGGCATACGCAGAAGTCCTCAGATCACATGGGATAACCGCGCACTCTGGATGGAGACTCGATTGAAAGGAGGATCACGAGTAGCATCAGAACAGTGGGATCCGGAGAAACCATCTCAAAACCTAAAAGGAGAAAAGAAGATGGCAGAGAAGAAAACGACCCCAGTCAAGAACGGCAACGCTGACAGCATCGCCCTCGATGGCAATGTTCTCAGCATGTCACTCAAGATCGACCCCAAGGGTCGCCCATCAGCAAGTGGGAAGTCCATGATCCACTTCACCACAAGTGGATACAAGGAAGTTCCCGGGACGTCCTACCGCGTGTCCCTCACGGTCATCGGACCCAAGAGCTGACACCTCACCAAGAGGGTAGCATCTCTCCGTCATGACGTGTGCCTCACGTCAAGAGAGTCATTTGAGGGCTAACCCTCTCAAGTGGCTCTTTTTTTTCCGTGCCTATTGGAGAAGAGAATTCGCACAACATTTAGGAAGTGATTGGGGTAAGCAGATTCGCTCAAAATTCGCACTCAAACTTGGGGGTCATTGGAGAGCGGGGCTGGTCTCGATTGAGGGAAGGAGGAGGCAGCCCATTTGAGGTGTAACAGGTTGAAACAAGCTGGAACACAACAAACTGGAACAGTCTGGAACAGCCTAATTTGGGAGCACGAAAATTCAACACCCCAAAGAGGTTGCAACCCAAATGGGGTAGACATAATGGGCAACCTAAATGAGATATGCATGATCGTAACCCAATTGGGGCATGTACGATATCTCCAATCCATTTGGGCTGTTACAATCTGTTCCGTCGTGTTGCATTAACCTAAGTTGTGGTGTGACTTGCACTTAGGTCACCCAAAATCGATGAAATCACGATCGAAGATTTTTTCGTTTTTTTTTTCGTCCTAAGTTGTGCGTGAGCAAGACTTTACGTCATTTTGTCCAATTTATTGTTTCGTTTTTGTTCGTGATGGTGTATGATTATAATAGACGATAACGATCATTGACAACTCAAAAGTCCACAACTCAAACAGATCGTTCTCCACTTTGGAGAATGACCAATAAATGCCATTTGAGGAGAAGAAAAATGGCACAGCTCAAGAAGGTCGCGGACAAAAAGGTCACTTCGAAGACGACACAACCCAAAAAGGTTGCGAAAACTCGAGTGACAATTACTGCCACAATCTTGGCACTTTTCGACAAGAAAGGTATCGAGAACGTGAGCATCGAGGAAGCGACCAAGGCAGCTTTGAGGATCAAGAAGAACTCGAAGTTCAACAAGTGGCACCTCTACTACTTTCGCAAAGTGTGGAGGAAGTCACACGGAATCAAGATTCACAACGCGGACTAAAAGGTCGCTCAGGAGGAGTAACCCACATGGGTTGCTCCTTTTTTTTGTCCACTTCATAACCCAAACGAGCTATAGTCACTTTAGAGAGACCAAAATGGTCAGGAGATTCAATTTGTTCCGACTTGTTGCAACCCAAAGGGATCGCTATCAAATTCGCAAATTCGCAAATTCGCACGACCCAATTGGGTTGCAGAAGTTGGGTAGCTCAGATGAGCTACAACAAGTTGGAACAAACTATAACAAGCAACAAACCAAACCAAACTGAAACAGATTAGAACATGCAACAAGTTGAACCAATCTAGAACACGATCCAAATGAGCTATGTCAAGTTGTCATAACTCAAATGAGGGATGACATAATTGTCATAACCTAATTTGAGTATGTCAAGATTGTCATAGTCCAAACAGGATATGACAAGATTGTCATAACTCAAATAGGTTAGGATAATCTTACAACAACTTAAAACATCTTATGACAACTTAGAACAAGAAGAAGAGACAACATAGAAGATTAAATCGAAACATCTTATGCCATCTTAGAACAACTTAAAACAACCAAAATTGGTAACATAGAAGGACATCTTAGAACGTCTTATATCATCTTAGGACATCTAATAACATCTAAGAACAAGGTAGGACATAGAACAACAACTTACAACAACCAAGAACATCAAGCAACAACATGAAACAAGGTTTGGGTTAAGGTTTGAGTCAAGACCAGAACATCTTAGAACATCATATAACAACTAAGAACAACCAAAAAGGGAAAAAGAGACAATATCTTGCAACAACCTATAACAACATATAACAACCAAGAACATCTCATGATATCTTGTAACAACCAATAACATCTTAGGACAAGGCAGAACATAGAACAACAACTATAAACATCTTGAACCAAGTTTTTGGTTATGGATGAGGACAAGGACTAGAACATCTTAAGACATCCTGGATCAAACTATAACAAGGTAGAACAAGGTTTCTAACAAACATCTTAGAACAGGTTAGATCATAGAAGGACAAAGCAGAACAGCTTGGGACGTCTAAGGACAACCAAGAACATCAAATACCAAACTAAAACAAGTCAAGAAACAAAAAGGAGCAACTCATTTGAGCTACTCCTTTACTTGTTTCAAATTGTTCTAGTTTGTTAGTCTATCTATCAAGTTGTTATGATCTGTTACCCCATAACAATAATTGATGTAGTCTGTTATTTCTTGTTCTGTCATGAACTCTCTTAGTTCATTACATTCTTCTTTGCCCAAATCTGTTTCATTCTGTTTCATGGTGTCCTCGATTGTCATAACTTGTTCTCCTTTGTTATGAGTTGTTGAGGTTGACACAACTTGTTTCAAGTTGTTCTGAGTTGAAGTTGTTAATGTTGAAGTCATACTTTAATTATAACTCGAAAATTTGAAAAGTACAATTCTAAACAAAATATATTTTATTTTGTTTATAACTCAAATGAGCTATGGAGGACATAGCTCAAATAGGTTGAGTCTGCAAACATAGCTCAAATGAGTCATGACATCAATAGTAGTCAATTTGAGCTACTAACATGTTTGTAACTCAAATAGGTTATGATTTTGTTTATAACTCAAATGGGTCATGTTGATGAAGATGACTCAAATAGGTTGTCCAAACTTAAGTAGTCAATTTGAGCTATCAATACTTCAATACTATATAGTTATCATGACAACTAACCCAAATAGGTTATTCAAAACTTTCTCAAAAGTGAGAATTTGAGTTTTTATAAAAGTTGAGATGGAGGAGATGAGTAGCTCAATTGAGGTCTTGTCTCATCTTGCTCTTCCTTGTTCTCAATTGTCTCATCTTGTTTCGAGTTGTCTCAATTGAGGGCAAGATGTCTCAACCTGTTTCAAGTTGTTAATTGAAGAAGGGCATAGCTCAATTGAGTCGCTGGGGTCCCCCCTGTGGTTTGAACGGGGGATCCAATTGTTATTGGGGATGAGAACACCAGCGACTCTACTCTGCAGCGGTATACGGGCATTGATAAAGCCACTGGGCATTGCCATAAAGCTACATCGGGCATCATCATAACCCCAATTGGGACGGCCGGGCATGCCACTTTGTGTCTTGGGCCTCCCAATACCTCAATCGGGACCTTGCTACATGTGGGTTCATATGAAGGCAGTTCCACTGTGCTTAAAGCGACACTGTGCATAGCGAGTATACTAAAAAACAAAAAATAATACACATAAGCTTAATCACAGTAACACTTTATATTTCTTTGTTCTAAGTACTGAATATGATTATACTTATGTAAATAGAAACATAAAGTCAAGTGCTACATACGTTTGTGCCTCTTGTCTCATAATGTTTTGAGACGCTTTTTTTGCTGTTTTCAGTGTATTCGACGTGTTTGGATACCTAACTGTCTTTAATCGATACATGCATAGTGCAGCAAGCGACTTTTAACGTCGTTTAACCGTCTTTAGGGGTTCACACTTTCTAAGCACTTACGTAGCAAGCATTTATAATTCTCATCTCTAGCGTTCTCAAGGCACCGCCTTGTTTTCTAAAAACGCACCACTTGTCTTTTGGCTACATATGTACTGGCGCAGCAAGAGTTTATGCAAACTCAACTCAAAGCGACTTCCCCTGGCAAAAACACTGAAAAGTCGTCTTTTTGCGTCTCAAAAGCGTTTCCCTTGACAATTAGTGCCCAAAGTGAGACGGATGTAGCTACTTTCGCAGGGGGCTTCTACTGGGCCATGTTGGCCAATGAGCAATGGGCCATGGGCTACACGTTGGCCATGGGTTATGAGCTACATATGGGCTATGGCCAATGGGCTACATATGGATTATGGCTAATGTGTCAAACCCCCCTCAACTACCTACTACATGTGTCAAACTCCATCTTGGCCCCGCTTGTAGCACATCGGGTTAAAATCAATATGACCCTTAAAAAGGGGGTTTACACTTGGGCATTCCTTTGGTACTATCTTATCACGAGGCTACAAATTGGCACCAGTTTGGCCATGAGCTACTGGCCATGAGCTACATATGTCAAACCCAAAAAGGAGATTAACCCAGTGGGCCGCAGACCAAAGTCCGTACGTCAGAAAACAATTGAAGTCGACCTTGAGAGGCTAACCGCGACTAACCCCGCTGAAGCAGCCATCATCAAGGAGGAGCGGAAAAAGGCAAAAGTGCATAGGCGCAAAAACAAGCTGCCAGTCCGAGGCAAGAGACGTGGGAAATACTCAGACGGACCCACGATGTCATCAGAGGCTCAGCCAGACCGTGTGCCCAAGGCTCCAGCAGAGGGCTCCAAACGCCACCCTGAGAGATCAAAGTACCCACCTGACGTTGATGGCAGGTCTGTAAAGGACTATCCGCAGTGTATGAGAATAAAGAGAAACGGAGAACGCTGCAAGAAGCAGGTGGTCAAAAGCAAAGACCTTTGCTCTGTGCATGGCGGTAAAGCGGCCATAAAGCATGGTATGTGTTCGAGGTATACTTTCGGCCGTCTCCAGGAATCGGTGGATAAGTTCAGAAACGACCCAGACCTGAAATCCCTCAAAGACGAAGTCGCTCTGTTGCGTGTTTTACTGCAAGATAACATGACAAGATTCGAAAGTGCTCTTTCCAATGTGGGTAATGATGAGGACGCACTTGCGTCGAGTGCAGGCATGACAGACCTGATCATGAAGAATGTGGAAGGCATCAGACGAGCAGTCATGAGCCTAGTCCAAATCGAGGATGGCCTTAATCTGCGGCTTGACGTCACACAGGTGCATGCAATGGTCGTGCAAATCACTACCATTGTCAAACATGAGGTAAGAGATGAAGAAACCCGAGAAAGGATCGTCGAGCGACTTGGCAGCCTCGTTTCTCCAGTCGGTCCGAGACGAATTGAGACACTCGATCATCCCGGAGGATGAGTGGGCTGTTCTATATCGAGTTTTGCCAAAAACAGGGCCATGGCGCTTCTATCGCCATGAGTTTCTACGTAAGCTACACACATGGAAGTGCAGGGTCCTCAATGTAATGAAGGGCGCCCAGATTGGTGTGACAGAGACAATGATCAACCGTGCGTTCCACATGTTGGACGTGAGGCGCATCGATGTAATGTATTTGTTCCCCACCACTGATGACGCTTCTGACTTCTCTGCTGGACGGTTCGACCAGGCATTAGAGATGTCACCTCATCTGAAAGACCTGTTTTCGGATGTTTCTAATATCGGCCACAAGAGAGCAGGTGGCACTAGCTTCTACTGTCGTGGCTCGAGATCCAGAAGCAAGCTCAAGTCCGTCCCTGTTGGTGGTTTGTTTATCGATGAATACGATGAGATGGTTGCTGAGAACGTGCCTCTTGCCAGAGAACGTCTGTCAGGCCACGAAGAGAAGTTTGAGATGAATGTCTCAACGCCGACGATACCAGAACATGGTATCTCCGTTGTATACAATAGTTCTTCGCAGTTTGGCTTTTACATACAATGTGAGTCTTGTAGTCATCGCCAAACGCTATCATGGGAAGACGATGGCAGTGGTTCGGTAGACTGGCTAGGGGAAGACTTCAAGACTGCCACCTTTCAATGTAAGAAGTGCAAGAAGCCATGGTCACACGAGCACAAAATCAATGCAGTGTCAAAGGGCGGCTACGAGAGGATAACCGGGAAAGACGGAGACGAGTCGGTCTCCGTGCATATTGGGCAGCTCTATTCTCCTACCATAACAGCACACGAGCTTGTAAATGAGTTCCTTAATGCTGATAATGAGTTTAAGAGGACTGAGTTCTTCAATAGCAAGCTTGGTCTGCCATATGTAGCAAAGGGGGCTAAGCTAAGCCTAACTGAGATCAAGAAGTCCATACGCGGGGGTGTTCACGAGCAGCAGACATCCGTTGCGGCTACGATGGGTATTGACGTGGGACAGAACGAAGATCACCGCGTTGAGATAGCAGAGTGGGAAGCAGGCGGCGCAATCAAGAAAGTCATCAAGACTGTCATCTGTGGATGGGAAAGACTACCATCTTTGGTTATGCAGTATAATGTGGCGTGCGTGATTATTGATGCTTTGCCAGAGAGGGCAAAGTCAAGAGAGTTTGTCCGCATGTTTAGTGGTAGAGCGTATATGGCCTTTTACCCCGAAGGAATGAAAAATCTCTACACAGTGGACGAGAAGGCCAGTACTGTTAATATCCACAGAACTGAGGCTATTGATACAGTGTTCGCAAGATACAGGAATGATACGCTATGGCTACCCATGGACATGGTGCAGTTTGAGAGGTATGCTATAGAGCTATGCTCTCCTACCAGGATAATGAAGATGAACAAGCAGACTGGGGAGCCTATAGCAAGATACGTGGAGTCGACTGGCACTGACCATTTTGCTCATGCAAGCGTCTACAATGAGATAGCACACGAGATAGCCCCTATTTCGTTGAATATCGCGTCTGCACAAGATGAGATACACGAGCCAGAACTAGAAGGCGTCTTTATGATTTAGGGAGACACGGCTGTGGCAAAGAGTACGACGAGAAAAGGAACACCGACAATAGCGTCTCGTATTAAGTCAGCAGAGGACAAGCTGTACTTGTCTGAGCTCGAGACGAAGACGGCACTTCTGGAAAGTTCTCAGAGCCTCGCTCAAGAGGACCCAGACGAGTCAAGTTGGCGAAGCATATCAAGCATGGCAGAAAGTGGTAAGGAGCCGACTTCTGAGTCGCTTGATGAGATACGAAAGAAGTCAAGAGACCTGGCGATTGACAATCCCCACATGAGAGGGATTCTGAGGAACTTTGTGAAGTATATCATCGGTAAGGGCATGGACTTCAGGCCGATGACACAATCCAAGCAACAGCAGACAAACGCCAAGGAGGCGTGGAAGGTCTTCTGCAAGGCAAACAAGTGGGGAAGAAGAGAGCGTGAAGTTGTCAAGCGTGGTTTCAGGGATGGCGAGATCTTTATTCGGTTTTTCTCGACGTCTGACATGCTTGATGTGAGATTCGTCGATCCTGAGCTTATTGCCGACCCTGACAACCAGATCAAGTATGGTATCAAGACAGACCCAAATGATGTTGAGACTGCCATCTCGTATTGTGTGAAAGACTCGATAAACTCGAGGAATTCAACGACTGTCGATGCATCAGAGATCGTGCACGTCAAGATGGATGTAGATCTCAATGTGATGCGTGGTATTCCTTACCTGTACTCTCTGCACAACAGGTTGAGGCAATACGACACCTGGTTGCACGATCGCATTGTGTTGAACAAGATCAGGGCCTCTATTGCTCTGTTGAGGCAGCATTCCGGGTCTTCACCATCTGACATACACGCGTTTGCCGAGTCTAAGAAGACAGACCAAATACGTGACCCAAAAACCAGCAGAACGATCCGTCGTCAGCGCATTCGAGGTGGTACCATACTTGACGCGCCAAAGGGAGTTGACTACAAGTTCTTGACGCCGAATGTGGATGCAAGAGACGTAGCTCAGGACGGTAGGTCAATTCTGCTGTCTATAGCTGCTGGTAGCGGCCAAGCTGAGTATATGGTAACGGCAGACGCATCAAACTCGAACTATGCTTCAACAATGGTCTCAGAGGCTCCTCCGGTTAAAGACTTTGAAGACTGGCAGCTATTCTTCATTGAAGTCTTCGAAGAGGTCTGGGAAAGAGCCATGACATGGTTTGCTACTCATCGGACAGGTATCAGGATCACAAAGAAGGCAATTAAAGACGGGGTCCACATTGAACCGCCTCGTTTGGTTTCAAGAGATAGGCTCGACGAAATCAAGGGCAATGACATTCTTCTTAACCAGCGTGTAATGTCACCTCAGACAGCAGCACAAAGAGAGGGGCTTGACTTTGAGCAGGAGTCAGAAAATTGGGATGAGTTCGAAGCGGAGCACCAGTCATCAAGAATACCAACAGGGGAACCGAAAGAAGATGACAAGAAAAAACCAAAAAAGAAGGCGAACTCTAAGGACAAAGAGAGTGGTGAATGATGCCCCCTGAGGATAGCACCAACAAGAACGTCAATGGTGCTGATCTGGCTGTTGCATTCAGCATGCTCATGCGTGGTGTGGAGAACGAGGTTGCCTCAAGGGTAGTTGGCATATGGGAAAGGCATATAAACGAGCTTCCTGACTTGCTCAGCAGGTATCCATACAAGGAAAAGACTGACGATCCACGTCATACCACACCGAGAATGGCAGGTGTTCAGTTCTCTAAGCTCGTGGATGGCCACATGGCCGCGTTCCAGAAGGTTATTGACTTTACACAGTCTCACTTGGCAGAGCAGGCAAAGGAGTCCTATGAGTGGGGCTCAATAATTGCTCTTGAGCTGCTCCCTGGTGACCGGTTGGTAGAAGCGGAGAAAATGCCGGCGTTGGTGTTTTCTGCTGGAGACACAGGTAACTTAGAACCAATGTCAGCAGAGTGGCTTGCGGCAATCATTAACGCGCCCTCTCCATGGAACAAAATGAGATTGACTGAGCGGTTTGCCTCAATGAGCGCAAAAGAGAGGAAGAAGCTTCTCATTGTGCTTGCAAATGCCATAACAGAAGGCGAAAGCATGAGGTCAGTGATCTCCAGCATAAAGAACATAACAAAGCAGACTGCTTCCCGCAGTGAGACGATTGCAAGGTCTGAGATAATGCGCGTATCCAATACTGCAATGCTTATGTCCTACGGTAACAATAGTGCGGTAGAGGGCATCCAGACAATTGCAACTCTTGACAAGATGACCTGTATGATATGCGCTTCTTATGACAGAGCAGAGTTCTGGTATGGAAAGAAGAAGCCATCAGTAAGTGAAGCACCTACTTATCCTCTGCACCCAAGATGCAGGTGTTTCTATGTGCCAATATCAGGGTTATGGAAACGCCTCGGTGTAGACCCTCCTTTTAAGACTAGGGCTAGCTCGGGTGGACCAGTTGACTACTCGCTTGACTACCCTTCGTGGTTACGTCGTATGGAGAACAGAAGTACAGGGTTTGCTCTTGAGATGCTTGGAGAATACAGGTATAACATGTGGATGAAGGGCGCATCTCTCAAAAGCATGATAGAACCCATTAAGATAGGCCAGCAGATAACAGGACGCATTAAAACCCTCGAGGAGTTGAAGCGTCAGCTCAGCCGTTTTAAGTGAGAAGGCAGATGAAGACGTTTGTGGTTCTGGGTCTTGGCAGGTCGGCTACGTCTCTTGTTGCAAAGGGGCTAACATGCTCTGGCGTTCACATGGGGTACAACTTTGTGCCAGTGCCAGACAAGGATAACATATGGGGATACTGGGAAGACTGGGACTTCGCCAAGCTCAACTTTGAAATACTCGAAGCAGCTGGTGGTTCATATTTGAACCCACCTCCAGAAAGGAGAATACTTGAGGTTGGAGAAAGCGTGTTTGAGAGTCGCATAGTAGATCTCATAGAGAAGAAGACAGCAAACGCCCGTAAGAACAAACTTACCATGTGGGGGTGGAAAGACTCTAAGACCTACTTGACAATCCGGCTGTTTGCTAAGTACTTAGACAACCCTCACTTTATTTTATGCATGAGAGAGCCCTTGGAGGTTGCTCTATCGCATAAGAGGCTTTGTAAGGAGTTCACTGACTTGACTGCTGGCCATGCTAAGAGGCTATACCACGAGTTTCTCAGTAGAACGTTTAAGTTCTTGGTAGACTGGTCTATGGCTCATTTGAATGAGATTACGTGTCAAACCGTTTTGAACGTAGATCAATGAAACGCGCGCGCGTGACGAATAAACACCTTCAAAAGGAGGTGTATTTCTTTTTGTCTAAGGAGAGTAAGATATGACAGTAGCATGGTCAAAAGTTGGCAAGGACTATTACGTTGAGGAGTACTGGACAAGTGGATCCATCAGTGGTTATCGCAATTACACAAGAGGCTGGCCAATACATCGGGCGATAGCAAAGCTGCTATACCATGTGTTGGAGCCTATGATGCCTGGCATGACAGTTCTTGATGTTGGCGGGGCATTTGGTTACCACTTGGCAATCCTCAAGGAGTCCGTTAAAATCAGGGGATTCACGGTTGATGCATCGGAATACGCAATCAAGAACCAAGCACCAGAGATCGAGGCTGCTTTTTGGCTTGACGTTGGAGAAGATCGATTACCATTTGAGGATGGATCGATGGACCGGGTCGTATCGATCGAGGCTATGGAGCACATCTTCGAACCAGAAGTCGACTTCGCTCTTGGGGAGATGTTCAGGGTGCTTAAGCCGGGTGGGCTTGGGTATTCATCGATTGCTTGCGGGCCGGAGCCTGACCCAAACTTCATCGACAAGACTCATCAAACGATGCATCCGCTTGAATGGTGGATTGAGAGGTTCAAGGATGCCGGTTTTACGATCAGACCCGACATCGTTGAAAAGGCTCGCAACTATGAAGTTCCAACTAGCAGAGACGGGGGACTTCTAGTGAGACGCATGAGATGGAACTTGCTCTGTTTTTCGAAGGACGAAAACAAGGAGGCAGATGAATGCCGAGCCTAATAGACATCACAGAGAGAACCACCTATACCGGTGCCAAGGTCGACAGGGAAAATAGCATTGTGTTTGGTGTTGCTGTGCTGAAGTCAAGAAGCCCATCCAGAAAGAGAACATACCCTGACGATACTTTGAAGTCGGCCATCACTCTGATTGAGGGCGCTTCTGTGTATCTCGACCACCCTGAGGACTCAGCTATCAACAAAGTCAGGTCTGTGAGAGATCTCGCTGGACAACTGAAGACTGTGCGCTTTGTTGAAGGCCAAGGGCTCTTTGGTGACCTACACGTTATGCCGAACCACCCATGGATCATTGATGTGGCTGAGAGGATGCCAGAAGTAATGGGGCATTCAATCAACGGCAAGGGTGAGGTCAAGATGTCATCCGGTGGAGAAGAGATTGTCGAATCCATCGAGATGATCAGATCAGTGGATCTTGTCACGGCACCTGGAACTGTGGCATCGTTGTTTGAGAGCAAAGACATTAAGGAAACACCGAAAGGAGGTGAAGAAAAGATGGACTGGACACAGGTCACTGTTGAGTCTCTGCTGGAAAATCGATTGGATTTGGTGGAGACGATCAGAAATGGAGTCAAAGAGAACGCAAACACTGCGAAGATTCTTGTCGATCTCCAGGAACAGGCTAAAACCCTGAAAACGGAGAATGACGAGCTAAAGACCAAGGAAGCTCTTCGCGAGAAGACTACCAAGGTCGACAAGCTCATCACGGAGTCCAAGCTCCCGAAGGAGGCAACCACAGAGGTGTTCCGTCAGCAACTGATCGACGCCGAAGATGAGGATGCCATGAAGGTTCTCATCGAGGACAGAAAGACGTTGGTTGAAGGGACAAAGAAACCAGCATCAGCAGGACGCACTGACCTCAAGGAGTCCTCGAAGATCGAGGATGAGGATCTCATTGCGATTGTGCAGGGCTAAGGAAACACCGAAAGGAGGTGAAAAACAATGTCAAATGTTCAAAGATGGCGATACGAACCAGACAAACCCAGGCAGTATGCCGTTGACTCCGGGAACGCGATTCAAATCGGCGATCTGGCTTACTTTGAGGTTGACGATGTTCGTGCTGCAGGAAGCATGACATATGGAGATAACCTCGAGAACAGCCAAATGGAGTTTCGGCACAAGTTCGCCGGAGTTGCTGCTCAAGCTTCCGCAAGCTTGGCGACAGACCCCATCCGGATTCTGAGCACAGGAGTCTTCGAGTTCCCATGTGCTTCCGCGATATGGGAGTTGCACGATCTCGTCGCAATTGATGACAATGCTGGAGGCACCGCATTGACCCCTCAGCAGGTCATCAAGACTCTCAACCCAGACGCTGCAATTGGGCGCGTCGTGAAGGCAGAGGCATCAGCCGTGACGGAAATCATGGTTGAGCTTTGGTCTCAGTATTCCGCGCCTGCTCTCATAGAGGCTGGCGGAGAGGCAAACGTCGTCAGGTTCTTCGAGGACTTTTTCGGCTTGGCAGTCTCGACAGGAGGCCCTTGGGCAGTTGTCGATACTGGTGACGCCACAGAGGCAATGGTTGCAGACGATGGTGGAGTCTTCCGACTTCACATTCACGCAACTAGTGAAGCGGAGGATGCTGTCCTCTACTTCGGAGACCTTGCGAACTTCAGCTTGACGAACCTGCAGCGAATCAGGTTCCGTGCAAGAGTGCAGACCATTCCAACTGACACTGTCGAATTGGTTATGGGTGTTGTAGACGCCCACAATCTCGATGATGACACCGTTGGTACTTCTTGCTGGTTCAAGCTGCAGAACTCCGCAGACTTGCTGATGGAGTCCGACGACACCGCGACCGACGAAGACGACATTGACACTCTACTGAACTTGGTTGCCACTAAGTGGCACATCTTTGAGATCGACTTCACTGATCTCACAGACATCAAGTTCTATATGGACGGCCTCGTTTGCACGGATGCCGCTCCTACAACCTTTGTCCAGGCGACTGGTGCAACGTTGGTGCAGCCTTACTTCTCACTTGACAAAGCAAGTGGCGCAGGGGTTGCAGACCTCGACATCGACTGGATCGAAATTCTCTCGCTGAGAGACTAGGAAAAACCTGAAAGGAGGTGATACTCGATGAACGGATCCTCATTGAAAGACTTGGTCGAGTCCGCTGGCGCTCCTGCTGTGGTTCACAAGCTGGCTTCTCTGCTGAAGCAGAAGAAGATCAAGCCTGAGGACTTCAGTATCAAAGAGCTCTGGGAAGCTTTCGTTGGTCCTTGCAGCACTACGCTGCAGCACTTCGGTGCAACAAACCAGCTTGGCTTCATGGAGTTGGTTGAGGCTGCGGTTGACTCCACTGCGTTTCCTCAGATTACCGGACAGCTCATTGCTGCGAAGGTAATTGATGGGTACAGCTCTCCGGGTTACATTGGCGAAAGCCTTGTGACCAACATGCCATCGAAGTATAAGAGTGAAAGGATGGCAGGGTTCACCGCAGGAGAGACGCTGAAGGAAGTCAAGGAAGGTATGTCCTACGAGGACTCCTCGCTTGGTGAGAAGTTTGTCACCACAGATACTGCGAAGAAGGGCCGTATTCTGTCGATCACAGAAGAGGCCATTTACTTCGACCAGACTGGACAACTGCTCGTCAGGGCGAAGAGACTCGGAGAGCGTGCTCAGCTTGACAAGGAAAAGACCATTCTCAACGGCATCCTTGGCGCGGTAGAATGTTACCGTCCTGCTGGGGTTGCTACGGCTCTCTACGCTGAGGCGTGGGAGCTTCTTGCGACAAACACCTTGACCGACTGGACTGATATTGACAATGCGCTTATCCAACGTGATAAGAACGCTGTCGATGAAGAGGGCGAGACAATTGTCACCGTGATGAACACGCTTCTGTGTTCGAGTGAGAAGCTGAACGTCGCAAGAAGGATTGTCAATGCCACTGAGGTAAGGTATGTGGACCGCACTGCTGCTGTGGCGCATGAAGTGACGTATGCAAACCCCTATGGTGGTGTGTACCAAGTAGTGTCCTCACCGTTGATCTACAATCTTCAGCTTGCCGCTGGAACCAGTGGAGCTGATTGCACAGACAACTGGTGGCTTGGCGATTTCATGCGTCAGTTCTTCTGGCAGGAAATCTGGCCAATCCAGATCCTTATGGCCAAGGCAGGCCACGAGGAAGAGTTCGAGAAGGACGTGACCTTCCGGTACAAGGTCAGGCACTACGGTGGCGTGTTCGCTGTTGACAACAAGTATGTCATCAAGAACATGAACTAACGGTTGGCAAACACACTTAAGGAAATTGAAGATGTATTATAAGGTATGCCGGCAACCAGTTGCTGTGAGAGGTGTCGACGATGTAAATCGGGTGGGAGTTAACATTACCACCCCTGCAGAGTTCCTTATGTTCGACATTCTCCAGGAGCTGCGGAGACTCAGAAAGGGCTTGATTGCAAAGGGAGTCATAGACGAGGAGGTTCACCATGGCGGTAACCACGCAAACACTGGAGACGCTGCAGGAAGACATCCTGGCGGCGATAAGCAATGCGATAGCAGACCCTAAGCCAACGTATCGTGTTGGTGAAAGGCACTTCGACTGGAACAACTGGTTGGAGTATCATCGAAAGCTGCTGAAAGACGTCAATGAGATGCTTAGCAATCGGCCCTGCGAAGAGGAAACGATTTACGACGATCCTACTTTGTAGGTGCATAGGTGTTCTCTAATGTCAACAATGAAGGAAAGACTAGCTGAGGACATGGCGATCCCGGCTAAGGATCTGCCTGTGTCGATCACCTATAGATCGAAGAACGCTGGCACCTCAGGGGTTAACGCAACAACCGGGGTGGTAACGAGGAACTTCGATGACACTGTGGTGACAGACGCCTATGTCAGGGAATACTCTCTGAGAGACGTGGTGGCATCTGGTGGAGCACTGGAGACAGGAGATATGAGGTTTGCCATCAAAGACGCAGACCTGTCCACAGACCCTAAATCAACAGACCAGGTCGTCTACGATGGCACAACCTTCCGTGTTTTCAAGTGGAGCCTTGAGGAAGATCGTAATGTTTGGATAGTCTCAGGACGTAAGGTATAATGGCAAATCCAGTACCAAGCTCAAAAGAACGTATGGCCACAATGAAAGTGGACAACAAAGCATTTGTGAAAGAGCTCGGCAGAATCACAAATAAGCTAAGAATAAGAGACTGGCCTCAGCTTGTCAAGGAAATAGGCGTAGCATTCCTACAGGGAGTAATCCCAATGACGCCTGTAGCAAGCATTGAGACGGCTGGCTATGTTGGTGGTAGAGCAAGAGCAGGCTGGTATATGGCAGCATCCAAGCTCAATGCGCCGTTTTCTGAGGTTGGCGATCAGGATTTCATTGCAATTGGCCGTAGAGAAGGAGAGTATTTCCAGAAGTTAGTTGGTGATGATAAACCCTATATCGTTATCACGAATGGTGTGCCATACGTATTGATTCTCGAGTTCGGATACTCAGACCAAGCGCCGGCTGGTATGGCAAGGGTCACAATGAGCAAGATCAAAGGCCTCTTCAAGAATGGGTCTGCCAGAGCATTGAAGCGGGCGGTGACACGATGATAAGCCTTGAAGACGTAAGAAAGACAATCTTCAAATACATCCAGGATAACTGGTCGGAAACCACGATCAAATTTCCCGGTGTAGAGTTCGATGACTCAGCCGTGACCCAGTGGATACACGTCATTGCTCCTACACTCAATGCTCAGGTTGGTCGCAAGTCAGACGAGTTCTCGCGTGGTCTGCTCGTGATTCATTTTTTCAATCGGTTCGGTGCTGACTTGTATGCACTGGATGCGCTGGTTGACATCATGGAAGAACTCATCATGCGAGTTGACATTGCGCTTGTGTCTGGAGCTGGCTACATACGATTCGAGGAAACAGAGAAACGGGTGTTGGAGACTCCGTTACCAGGAACGGAAGGAATTGACACCTGTGCTGTAAGGACGGAGTTCTCAGTTCAGAACGCTTGAAAGGAGGTGAATTAAGATGCCAAAGGTTACGAAGAACCTGAGAGACACTGTGATGAGTGTTAAGGACAATGCCGCTTCCAATCAGATTTGGCTGGCCCTTGAAGAGGGCAACCTGACGTTTGAGACGTTCAACAACGTCGTGGAGGTCCTTGACAGAGGTGATCTTTCCCACATGCGACAGGGCGACGAACAGCCGTGCACTCTGTCATTTGGGACCAAGTTCATTGAGTTCATTCAGCAAGCCGGCGCCGCAGATGAGACGCTTTACGAAGCGATCACGAATACCGGCGCTGCTGCTGCATGGGTATCATCGAACTCGGATGGTGGTGATGTTTACACCGTTGACATTGACTTTCTCATCATCAGCCCGACGTCTGGAGAAAGCAATGAGTTGGTGGCGTTCACCAAGGTCCGGGGTCAGTTCTCGTTTGCAGAAGGCGATGAGTACAACACTCTCTCATTCGAGGGAACCGCATTCATCGTGAGGCCGGCCATTACTAAGACAGCTGCTACCAGCTAGGGCTGGTAAAATGGAGGTGCGCGATGTTTGTGAAAGTTTCATGTGAATGCGGAAAAAAGACAACCGATCAGTTTTTCCGTAGGGTCGTGCCTCCAGAGACTGTTGAGGCAAAGTGTTTGGTGTTGAAAGAGGAGCTTACAAAAGACTGCATGAGCTGCAGTATAGCGAGGCATAAGGCGAAGACAGAACCAAAGAAGAAGGCATTCAAAAGGCCAGTAATTAAGAAGGGCAAAGACGATGAAGATCAAGGGAATGGACAGTGAGAATGGTTTTGTTGAAGTAGGTGTGTTGCCAATCGAGAGAAGGGATGGAAGAAAGGTAGAGCTTTCCATGAGGTCTTTGCCTCTTGGTTTTACCGACGTGTGTGAGGAAAAGATCCCTTCTCCCGCTCCTCCTGCTGAGGGGTTCGTCAGAGGCGCAGGCAAAAAGGGCAAGCCGTTCTTGAGAGATCCTGACACTGGAAAGCCCGTTGTATTCTACAACGAGAAGGACTTGAAGTATGTCGCGAGAAAACGAGAGGTAAACCGGCTGCACACGACAATGATGCTGGTAGAATCTCTTAAGGCTGATCCTGGTGTGGATTTTGACGTGAAGAGAGAAGACTGCAAGACCAACGAAGAATACTACTCCAGGATTTGGGAAGAGTTCGGCGAATTCGGGTTCTCCATTGGTGATCTCGGCGTTATCGTTGACTTCATGCAAGAGATCTCCAACATCAGCCCCAGCGATCTTAAGGAGGCCCGAGAAGATTTTTTGCCAGAGGAGTAAACACTGGCGGTCCAGCTGAGAAGCTTGACATTGACTGTGCTAGATCTCAGCTGTATTTGATCTACAGGGTTTGCGAAAGGATAGGAATAACCGACAGGGACTTTCGTAAGATGCCGTTGGGCACACAATTGCATTGGCTTGCTTTCGAGGATCTAAGGGAATACGAAGAGGCAAACAAGTCTGCGTGTCCGATGTTGAAGAAAACAAAGTAGGATGGTTCAATGGCCACAATCTCAGAAAAACTTGTCGCACACATTGGACTGAACGCGTCAGCCTTTAGTCGTGGTATGAAAAAAGTAGCGACTGATTCTGGGGCTATGGGTACTCGTGCTGGTAGGTCTTTTGGTTCAAAATTCCTAAAGGCTGCTGCTTTACCTGCAATAGTAGGCTCAATTGTTGCAGCAACAGTAAAGATGGCTTCCTCGTTTGAATATGGCATGCATGAAGTATGGACTCTGATGGACATAAACAGAGACCAGTTCAATGCAATGTCATCAGACCTTCTTGACCTGTCGGCAAAGATGGGCATGACAACAGCTGACATGACAAAAGGTCTATACGATTCTGTGTCGGCTGGCATTGAGGCAGGTGATGCCATTAGGTTTATGGGCATTTCAACAAAGGCTGCCATTGCAGGTGTTACTGACACGAAGGTTGCTGTTGATGCTTTGACTTCTACCCTTAATGCATATGGGTTAGGTGCTGATCACGCGGCCAGATTCTCTGACATCATGTTTGCAGCTGTCATTAAGGGTAAGACAACCTTTCCAGAGATTGCAGATTCTGTTGGTAAGATTGGTGCCATTGCTGCTAAGGCAGGTGTAAAGTTCGAGGACCTGATGGCTGCATTTGCTACCACTACCCGTCAGGGTATGAGAGCTCAAACAGCAATGATGACTTTGAGACAGGCGTTAAACGCGATTATCAAGCCCACTGCAGCTTCTGCTGATTTTGCTGAGGAGATGGGGCTTGATTTTTCTGCTGCTGCATTGAAGGCAAGAGGCTTGTATGGTGTATTGAAAGATGTCAGGATAGCCACTAAGGGCAACATTGAAGCCATGACCAAGCTGTTCCCAAACATCCGTGCCTTGAGCGGTGTCATGGGCTTGGCAGGAAAAAGTGCAAAAGACTACGATGAGATTCTCCAGTTTGTGGCTGGATCAGCCGGTAAGACAGAGGGTGCTTTTGCTAAGATGGAAGAGACAACACGAAGAAAAGCTAGAAAGCTTTGGGCAGAGCTCAAGAAGGTAGGTATAACCATAGGCACTGATCTGTTACCCTCAGTGCACGAGCTTATTGAGTCTGTGACAACTGCAATACAGAAGTTTGGAGAGTGGACTGAGTCATCTAAGGCAATTGAGAGAACACTGCTGGTTATATCAGGACTGTGGGGCGGGTTCGTAGCAGGGTTGAAGTTCATTACAGCTGGTGTTCTCTACTCGATTGGAAAGATAATTGATGCCTACAATTTCATAGAGGAGCAGCTCAAAAAAACTAAGGGCAGATTTGAAATTGTAGGGTCGACGATAAAGAAAGTCTTGGTGTCAGGATCAAATGCTGGAAAACGGGCGGTTCTTGGTGTTGTCGATAGTGTAGATGGGTTAGCCAGCGTTTTTGGCATGAGCACGGATAAGATGCAAAACAGTCTCAGTAAGTCAATCTCTAAGAACGTTCAAACACTGGGCAAGCTCGACAAGAAGATAGATGAGTCTAAGGCCGGTATCAAGGAGCTTGATGGTATATTTACTGGCAGGTGGGATATCGCTGAACTCATGGCTGGTCCGATGTTTGATGAAGCATCAGAAGGAGGGAATGCTGCTCTTAATAAGATTCTAAAGGCTTTTGGGTTAATGGCTGATGAAGCAAAAAAGACAGAAGAGGAAATAACAGACTCTACGGAGGATGAGTCTGAAGAGCGTATAGAGGTTTACAGCAAGGAAGCAGATGCTCGTAGAAAAGCTGCATTTGAAGCTGCTATTAACGAAAAGAGGATTGTGAAGAACGCCACTGCTGAGATGGAAAATCAATGGAAAATAAGAGCAGCAGACTACAAGGAAAGCCTCGAGATACAAGTCAAAGCTACCATGGAGGCGTATGGGAAGATCCAGCGGCTACAGAAAGAGACCTCTCAGCGGGCAGAGGACTGGGAAGAGAAGACGTTTAGGATCAAGATCGCAGGCCTAACAAAGGAAGGTAAAACACTCCAGACTGTTGCAATGGCCAGGTCTTTTCAGGCGCGAGGTTTGAGAGCAGCCCGTTCTAAGGACTTCGAGGAGTCGCGTCGCCTGTTTGATAAGGCAGTAGAATACTATGAGTCGGCTCTTGGGACTGCTGATAGAAGTAACCAAGGTATTCTAATGCGTTCTATGGAAGTAGCGCACTCCCAAGCAGAAGCTGCTCATCGCGAGTTCATAACTCAAGAGAAGGGGAAGAAGAAGGCAGCTGTTGAAAGGATTAGAGAGATACAGACCTTGTGGGAGAACACTAGAGCAGACTTTGAGAGAGGTCTTAAGGCAGTAGTAAAGAACAAGGATGCAATCGATGCCGTCAAGGCCATAAAGAAAGAGCTTGATGCTCTTGAGGACAAGACGATCACAATCACAATTAAGAAAATTGAGGGGCATAGCGCTGGTGGTCTTGCTGGCAGCTTGGGTGTGCCGAGCAGGCTTGGAACCGATACGATACCGGCAAGACTCACCCCAGGAGAGTTTGTTGTCAACAGGCAAGCTTCAAGAGAGAACCTTGATTTGCTGCGTGCGATAAACTCTGGTATGAGTTTTAGACAGAGCCAGAAGATGGTATTCCCGTCTCGCTCTGGTGGAGACTCACCTGGACAACAGGCTGACAGTGGAGATATCCATATTCACATTAACTCCAATGTCACAAGAGAGACGGTTAGGAACATCATCATACCTGAGATCTCTGCTGCCAAGAAGCGCGGATGGTCGAGCCTGAGAGAAGGGAGGTAGAGATGCCGGTACGGTTTGTCAAAGGCGGGACTGACTTCAAGATGCAGAATCCCGACTTAAGAAACAAGTCTCCAGTTCAGAAGTTCTCTGGGTCACGTCGAGCTGCTGGTGGACAACTCTATGTCTATAACAAAGGTATTACAGTCTACAAGATGGTGATGTTTTGGAGCAACCTCCGTGATTCTGAGAAAGAGGATCTTCAGGATTTTTTTGATGACGACGCAAATGGTATGGTAAACACATTCACCTTTTATGATTGGCGTGGCCGAGACTGGACAGCCAGGTTCTTGAATGACAGCTTTGAGCCAGTAGAGATCATTGACTCACTTGATTCGGGGGAGACGTTTGTATCTGACGGGACAACATACCCAACTACGGTAAGGACTACGCCGGCCTATTGGGCCATTGGTATAGAGCTTGAAGTCGTGGAGATCGTGTAGTGAAAACATTAACTGGCAACATGACGACCAAGAAAAATGCTCTATCGCAGGAGCCCATTAACATCCTCAAGATTGTGTTTGGTGGCGCTGTCGGCACCAAATACTATTCGGACAGGGCCTTGACCTCACCAGTTACGGCCGAAGGACGGGTGGTTGACTGGGGTAGCTTCACAAAGAACATTGGTGATGCCGTTGATGTGAACATAACGTCAGATATTCGCATTGTGATGGCAGACGCAGACAAGGTCCTATATGGGTACCTAAGCCAAGTTGACTTTCAAAGGTGTAGAACATACCTGTACCAGTGGGAGTCTACTCTGGTGCTTGGTGATATGATACCACTGATAGATGGTGTTATATACGGGCCGGTCGGGTGGGAAGAAGACACCGCTACAATCTCATTTGATATCACTGACATAGCTGGATTCAGGGAGAGAACTCTTGGAACGGTCGCGACTGTTGATGACTTTCCTGCTATAGCACAGGATGACGAGAACAAGGTGATCCCGATTGTGTATGGCCATGTCAAACGCTCTCATTCTGTGCAGATAGAAGGAAGGGCTTCAACCACTACGGCCGCGGGGACAAGGAAAACTGCAACAGAGCTTGCTGTTGTTGATGGGTCTCGTTTTGCTCAGGACGTCACAATAGAGTGTTATCTTGGCGACGAGCTCATCGACGGCGTAATGCATGGGAATAAGTTCACCATTGACAATAGAAGTATGGTAATATACTCTGGTACCACTACCCACATGGGTGGCTCTATAAATGAAATCATAGACACCACCATGGATGATCCAAAGGAGTATTACCATTACATTGCTCAGGTTCAGACGCCGGATAACGTGTGGCATACCCGTCATATCTACCGCGTTAAAGAAAGTCTTAGCGCAGTATATATCGGAGCAATCAGGTTTGGTGGGACGTGGTGGATCATACCAGCTGGCACGCCTTGGAAGGTTCAATGCCCTGCTCAGAATCACTCTGCCGGAACGCCTTTTTACGAGAATACCGAGTATGTCTCGTGGATCATCAATGAATACCCATCAGAGGAAGTTACTGGCATTGAGGCATGGGGCTACAAGCAGAAGGCAGTAGTAATTCAACGCTGGAACAGAGAGCTCGGTCAGATGGAGGATTACGAGCTCATAAAGGAATACGAGGGCTGGGTTGCTTTTGATTACGAAGAATACGAGGTGAACCTGGATGATGACAGTTTTCTAGGGCAGTTTGGGCATAACTGCACGACAGTAAAGATGTGGAGGAACCCTGCTGACATGCCAGAACGAGGGTTCAAAGATAACGTTTTACGCCCTACTTTGAAGGGTATCATTGGCATAGGCACAACACCAGATAGCACTGTCGATATAGTTGAAGACATCTGCTTGCGTTTTCTCGACATGACACCAGCGGACATCCATGCTGCATCATTTGCAGCAGCAGCAGTAGACAGCACATGGATAAAGATAGGCTTCTGTTTGACAAGACAGAGAAACGCCCTTGAGCTGCTTGCTGACTTGTGCTTCCAAAGTAGAATGTCTCTAACATGGGAAGAAGGTCTGGCAAAACTTCACTTCTTGTATAACAGTGCTGGAACACCGACCTCAACCCTGCAAGACAGTGACATTGCTGAGAGTTCTCTTTTGATTGACTACTCTTCTTTGGATGACATCATAACTGAGATAACGGCTATGTATCTTGAGGCCGCAGAGGAGAAGAAGAGGACTGTCAGCGATGCCACTGCTGAGCTTAGCTTTGGACGACGTGTGAGAGAGTATGATTTTTGGTCTCATATAAATGGGTCGACTGTTCATAGCATCATTTCATTTTGGCTTGAACGGTGGAAGCATGTCTACACTGAAGTAACAATAGACACCATGCTCACGTCCCTAGAGGTTCAATGTGGAGATACAGTCGAGCTCAACAAAACAGACTTCTATTCCAGTCAAAACGCTTATGTTATAGAGGTAATGCACGATCCTGGTGAGGGCGTTGACAGCAACATTGATAACATAAACCTAAAGGTCAGGTTACCAAAATGGGCTGGATGCGAGCTGTCATGTGAAATGGAATGTGAAACAGGCTGCGAGTCTACTTGCGAGATAGGTTGTCAATCAACATGTGAGACAGGGTGTGAATACGTATGTGAGTCTGAATGCCAGGTGGTATGTGAGATAATCTGCGAGTCTACTTGTGAGCTGTCTTGCACTGAGGGTTGCGAGATGTCCTGCACCATAGGCTGTGAGGTTGGGTGTGAGGAGTCATGCACTGTTGCGTGCCAGTCTAGTTGCGAAACCGATTGCGAG
>SDBT01000790.1_pt1 | contig 52170 bp, 49 predicted proteins | sample 2277101 | NCBI WGS metagenome assembly SDBT01 (sample SAMN10404973, study PRJNA504765) | marine sediment metagenome | isolation source: marine sediment core GS10_PC15, 103 cmbsf | place: Arctic Ocean: Southern Knipovich Ridge | collected 2010
AAAAACGCTGCACGCACATCTTGGACGTGAACTGGCCAAAGTCACCGGCATGGCGCTGGCGGCCTTCACGTTGGTCATGACCATACTCGCCATCATTGAACCTCTTCGCGATGAGGGGCTCGGAGGCGCGCAGGTGCTGCCTCTGATCGTAATCACGCTTCCGCTGATGATGTCCATGACGCTTCCGATAGCGGCGCTGTTCGCAGCGACAATCGTCTATGGCCGCTTCAGCCATGACAACGAACTGACTGCCTGCAAGGCCAGCGGTATTTCGACAATCTCCGTGCTCAAACCCGCACTGGCTTTGGGGGCAATAGTTACGATTGTGTCCCTGGTCCTGAGCAGTTTTGTGATCCCTCGGATGATCAAACTGGGTGAAACTGTCGTCAAAGCCGACGTACGCAGCATAGTCTACCGAGAGCTTCAAGCCACAAGTGGGTACAAGCTGCACGGCCAGGGAATCATCGTCCACGCCGATAGCGTCAACGAAGCTGAGAATAAGATTCGCGGTCTGGTAGTTGTCCACTTCGAGGATCCCGATAACGTCAGGGTGATCGCCGCGCCCACCGCCCTGGTGAAGTTCACCAAGAAAGGTCGCAAGGACTGGGTGGTTTTCCAACTCATCCGTGCCGGAATGGTATCCGGTAATGACTTTTCATTCATCGAGACTACCGCCGACAAACTTACGCGTGAATTGCCCACGTTCCTCAAGGAGGAACCTTCCTGGTACAGTTGGGCAAAACTGATGCGAACCTTACAGGATCCTGCTGAGAATTCAAAAATCCAGGCCAAGCTTGGTGAAATCAGGCAGGAACTCTGTCACGACATGATGGCAAGGGGCATCGCCAAGGTCATTAATGCGGGCGGTCAGTATACAGAACTGAAGGCGAAGCAGGGCTTGTTTTCGTACCAGATCAGTGCCCCGCGTGCTGCTGTAAGAAAGAGTGAAAAGAGCGGAAAGAGCGGAACCGTCAATCTGCTTACCTCACAAAACGGGGACGGCCGAAAGGTCGAAGTCCTTGTGCGCAGGAGAGGCAAGCCCTATCAGCGAGTCACCGCCAATTCCGGAAGCGTGACGGCCTACGTCTCCGAACTGGACGATAAGCCGTTCGTTACCATCGAACTGGTGGACGATGTTTCGGTTGTGTCACTATTCGGCTCTGAGGCCGATATTCCGCAAAAGCGCCCGCGTTGGACGGTGGGGCAATTGCCCGTTCCTGAATCGCTGATAGCGGATGCGAAAAAAATCCCGCTGCGTGAGATTTGCGAGCGTGCAGGAGAATTAACGGACGACGAGAATATTATAGCGAAGGTGACTTACCTCAAGGACACCGCCATCCAGCAGCTTGTCGGGGAGATTCGATCCGAAATGCACATGCGATTAGCCTACGGGCTAAGCTGCTTCCTTATGGTGGCGATGGGTGCGGCGCTCGGTCTGATGTTCAGGGGCGGACAGATTGTCACTGCATTTGCACTTTCGTCGATCCCGGCATCGCTGATGATCATCATGATGCTTATGGGCAAGCAGATGGTTAGCAATCGTGACGTGCCCATGTATCTGGGCCTGATGGCGATCTGGGGCGGAGTGGCGCTGCTACTGGCTGCGGATGCCGTTATCTACCAGCGACTGGCACGAAAATAATAGCGAGATTCGAGATGAGGACGTTAGACAGATACGTAGTCAGAAATTTCATCTACACGGCAGTTCTGCTGTTTGTAGTGCTTATTCTGCTGCGCATCGTCGGGGATCTGTTCATCAACTTCGACGAATTCATCGAGGTGAAGGTGGACACCCTGGGCGAGAAGATCGCTCACATTCTCACATGGTACGGCTGTCGGACCGTGCTATATTTCGTTGAGCTTGGAGGGATCATTATCGTGGCGTCTGCGGCGTTTTCGCTTGCCATGATGAACCATACCAATGAACTGACGGCCATGCTCGCTGCGGGCGTGAGCCTGCACCGTGTGACGCTTCCGATAATCATCTGCGCCACGCTGATGGGTGGATTGGTCATAGTTGACCAGGAGTTTGTCATACCCAGCCTTAAGCACAGGCTCATTCTCAAGCGGGATGAACTGCCCGGGACCACCAAGAGCGATCAGATATATCTGACGCTCGACGGTTCGAGGACGACGTGGTACGCCCGGATGTATTCCGACGGTGGGAAAGTGCTCTATGAGCCCGTGCTTCCGCTTCGCGACGAGCAGGGGCGGATGATTGCCCGAATAGCCGGATCTGAGGCAAGACCAGGGACAGTTGGCGGACGCAAGGGTTGGCTTATCAGTGACGCCAAGCTGGCTACGCTGACAAAGAACGATCAGCCGCGGCGGGATATGCCTCTGGTTACGCGGATATACTCCACAATCAAACCTTCCGACATGCTCGCTCTTGCCGTTGCCAAGATACAGCGGGAAAGAGGAATTACCGTCCCTGCCGCCGAGATCACAGTCATCCCGGATATCGAAATAACCGATGACGCCTACCAGTTCATCCTGCGTGCCGAGCGGTTTACTCCGACCTCTTCGGGTGGACGGCTCGATAAACCAATTTTCGAACTCTCGCGGGCAGACGGTAAGACCCTGTGCAGTTTTATAGCCTCCTTCGCCGAATGGATCCCAAGCGACTCGCCCGCCCGGCGAGGGTCATGGAAACTGACAGACGGGGCGATTTTCTATCCGTCGGACATGACACCGCAAGACCTGGTGCTGCAGCAGTCGAGCAAGTGGCTGTCATACATGTCCACCTCCGATCTGACGAGCCTGATTCGAATGGAGAGGGTGCCCGATCGCCGCCGGGCTGAACTTATCAAGCATGCCCGTTTTACCGCACCGATCAATAATCTCGTGATGCTTCTGCTAGGCTTGCCGTTCATCCTGTCACGCGAGCGAAATATTCGCGCCTCTGCCGGCATGTGCCTGCTAACGGTTCTGGGTTTCTTCGTTTTCGTCTATATCTGCCAGAGCCTCAACATCAGCCCGCTGCTTGGAGCCTGGCTGCCGATTTTCGTGTTCGGTCCGGCTTCGATATTCATGCTCGATTCGGTAAAAACGTGATTTCGCCTGCCACGGCGAAGTTCCGTTGAAACGGAGCCGGGTGAATTCGTGACCCCGTGAACTCGTAGACTCGTGAACTCGTAGACTCGTGAATTAGTAGACTCGTGAATTCGTGACCCCGCTTGCCCGCCGAATTACTTAATAGCACGGGGAGACCCGCCGCGCTGGAGCGCACTTAATTTCATCATCCCTCTACAGAGTATTAAGATCCGCCAGGGGTATTTTTATCATCCTGTTACAGAGTTCTAAGATCAGATAAGGGGATTTCCATCTCAAAGATGCCTGACTGGACGGTAGCCGTGCCTTTGCCGGGACTGATACGAATGAGCGTAGCTGTCTTGTTGAACGGGACGACAAAAACCTGCGTGCCGGGCTCGAGTTTCAGCAGCGCCTGGCGATTGGACTTGTCGGCCTTTGGGCTGGTTTTGTGACGCTGCATAGGTTTGGCCGGCGCGGATTGCGGCTTGCCTTTCCTGTGCTTGTGCGATGGCTTGTGCGACTTCTTTGCGAAGGGGCCGGTCTGCGGGAAGATATCCTGCAACGGCAGTACAAGCTCACCGTCACCTGACTGACAGGTAACTTTCAGACCCGCCAGGTCCACCTTGAGCACCTTGGCAGAACCGATCTTGTGTGCGACGGGGACTACGTCGCCCACCTTAAGCCTGCCGATCGCCTCAAGCCACTGATCGAACTGTTTGGCGTGGAGCTTCTGCTGGTTGAGGCTGCGTTGATATTCAGCCTGGATTCTCGCCGAGTCGGTGCGAGCTTCTTCGGTGGCGCTGGCCTGGTCGAGAATCTGTCGCCGCAAGGACGCTATCTGCTCGCGAACACCCGATTGTCCGAGGTCGGGCATGAGTTCTTTGAGCGGAACTTCCACGTTCATGTTGCCCGTATCGACGACGGCCTGCTGTCGGTGGAGTTCCAAACGCACCAGTTTGCCCGTCTTGTTGAGCGAGGGTACGAATATCTCGTCGCCCGGGGCAAGGCTCGGCAGATTCGCCAGCCACATCTCGAACTCCTCCTGCAAGCGGTGCAGATCGGCGAGCTTGGACTGGTAGACTTCCTGGCGAGACTCAGCTTCCATTTGCTCTGTGTGGGCCTGTTTGCGAGCCTCTTCGGCTACTTGCCTTGCCGCGCCTGTCGCGCGCATGGCTTTTCTAAACTGCTTGCCCTGCGAATCGAGATGCTGCCTTGCCGCGGCGGTAATCCTGCGCGGCATTCCGAGTTTCTTGGCCACCGCGATGGCGTGCGATTCTCCGGGCGTACCAATTCTCAGGTGGTAGGTGGGCGAAAGGGTGGCTGTATCGAATTCCACCGAGGCGTTGTCCACTCGCTCGTTGTTGATCGCATAGGCTTTCAGGATGCTCAGGTGAGTGGTGACCATACCGCAACAGCCGATTCTGCGAAGTTCGTCGAGAATGGCCTGGCCGATGGCTCCGCCCTCGTCGGGGTCTGTTCCGGCGCCGAGTTCGTCAAGCAGCACGAGCGAATTCCTGTCCGCCTCCCGAAGAATATACTTAACGCGCTTCACATGCGCGCCGAACGTGCTGAGCGATTGCTGGAGGGACTGTTCGTCGCCGACGTCGATAAAAATGTTTCTGAACACCGGCAGCGTCGCGCCACGCTGGGCTGGTATGTGCATGCCCGACTGGGCCATGAGCGCCAACAGGGCGGTGGCTTTGAGAGTTACGGTTTTTCCGCCGGTGTTCGATCCGGTTATCACCAGCAAGTCGAAATCGCTGCCGAGGCGAATGTCGATCGGTACGACCGCGTGAAGTTCCTCGGCGGGCAATTGCTGTTGCTCCTGCTGGTGAAGCTGCTCCAGAAGCAGGGGGTGGCGGGCCTGATTGAACTGAAGCGGGCCGCGCTCGGTGATCTCGGGGCAGACCATGTCAAACTGGTATGAATATTGCGCCTTGGCCGAGAGCAGATCGATCTGCCCAAGCATCCGTAGCGTCGATACGATGTCCGCTTTGCGCGTCTGGACGATAACGGCCAGTTGATTCAGCAGCAGGCGGATTTCGCGCCGCTCGTCTTCACGCAGATCGGCGAGCTTGTTGTTCAATTCAACGCTGGCGTTTGGTTCGACGAACACCGTCGCACCGGTTTTGGATTCGCGGTGAACCACCCCGGGAAGCCTGCCGCGATTCTCGACCTTCACAGGCAGGACGTACCGATCGCCGTGTACCGTGACGGTCGGGTTCTGGAGGAGCTTGGCGACTTCCTTCTGACGAAGGTAGCTGTGTATCGTGTCGCGAATCTGATGATCGATCGCATCGATCTGCCTTCGCACCTGGCCGAGCTTGGGCGATGCCGAATCCAGAATTTCGCCGCCAGACCCGACGACCAGGCGGATAGCTTCGATCTGGCTGGAAAACTCGGCGATCCCACCGGCCAGTTCGTGCAGCAAAGTCATGTCCTCGCCCAGGGAGTTCAGGTAGCTCTTGATATTGGCTGCCCCTTCGAGCACGCCAGCGATCTTTGCAAAGTCTTCGCCTCCGCCCGTGCCTCCGGGTATCGCCCGTTCGAGCTCGGCGGTGATGTCACTTACCCCTCCGAACGGTGGCAGGCCGACGTCGCGAACGGCTTGGACCATCTGGGTGACTTGCGCCAGCCACTGACCGACGATTCTCGGGTTGCGAGACGGTGTCATCCGAAGCGCCATCGACTTGCCCAGAGAACAACTGCAGAACCGTGCAAGTATGCGCAGGATCGCGGGGAATTCGGTTTTTTTAAGCGTGAATGAGTCCACTTCTATTCGTATCCACAGGTAAAAGGCTTAACGACGTGTCGGCAGGGCGATGTCCCAAGTGTGCATTATATACTGCAATGCGATTTGGTGAGCGAGAAAGTGTAATTACGCGACCGCCCGAACGGGTTTTGTGTTCAAGGCAAAGGTTGTATTCGCAGGCCTGGAACATTATAAACTCCCGTATCCCGGAAGGGCGGCGGCTATGTGGGGTTAGCTGCCTTCTCGAGCCAACCATAATGAAAGGGTGAATAATGTCGCCTATTATTGTCGTAATCGCGGTGATCGTGCTGTTGGTTCTGATAATCGTTGGAATCTATAACAGCCTCGTGCAGAAGCGCATCCGCTGCCAGGAGGCCTGGTCGCAGATCGACGTTCAGCTCAAGCGTCGCTACGACCTGATCCCGAATCTGATCAACACCGTTAAGGGCTACGCCGCACACGAGAAAGAGACTCTCGAAGGCGTGATAGCCGCGAGAAATCAGGCAATCTCCGCCGAAGGCGTCCAGGCCCAGGCCGATGCGGAAAACATGCTCACCGGTGCGCTGAAGCAGCTTTTCGCACTCTCGGAGGCCTATCCGAACCTAAAGGCCAACGAGAACTTCGCCCAGTTGCAGGAAGAGCTAACGAGCACGGAAAACAAGATCGCCTTCTCGCGACAGCACTACAACGACTCGGTGGCAATCTACAACACCGCCCGCGAGAAATTCCCGAACAATATGATCGCCGGAGCGTTTAACTTCCATAAGCGGGACTTCTTCGAAATCGAAGAACCATCCCACAGGGAAGCTCCCCAAGTGAGCTTCTAACCGTGAACCGCAGACAATGACACTCGCTAAAGACAAGCCCATCCACGTTGAGGTGCGCCCGGTCGACCGACCGCAGAGCGAGGCGCACTATGCGGTGTCCAACCGTCGATCGGGCGGATTACTCAGGCGCGTTTCGTTCGTGCTGTTTGGGCTGATCGCATCGGTAATAGCCGGACTGTTCCTTATAGTGATGCTGATTGTCGGTTCGCTGGCGGGGATCATCTCCATGATTCTTTCGCCGGTGAGAAAAAAATAGTGCCCACCGAAACGTTCCACACGCTGATCGCCCGCAACAGGCGAAACACCTTTTTGCTGATCTTCCTGTTCGGTCTGTTCTTCGTCGGAATCGGCCTGCTCATCGGATATGTATGGATGGGCGACTGGTACCAGAGCATTATCGTAGCCGCCATCGCGGGCGTGATAGCATTCATACTCTCGATTCTGAGTTACTACGGTGGTTCGTCTGCGGTGTTGGGACTCAGCCGGGCCAAGCAGATCACCCATGACGACGATCCGCAACTGTTCAACGTTGTCGAGGAAATGTGCCTTGCCGGCGGTCTGCCGCTACCGAAGATATACCTTATCGACGATACCGCGATGAACGCTTTTGCGACCGGTAGAAACCCCGCCCACGCTGCCATTGCGATTACAACCGGGCTGCGAGCGAAACTCACCCGCGACGAGCTGCAGGGTGTGATGGCGCACGAGCTCAGCCACGTTCGAAATTACGATATTCTCTATGCGACGCTCGTGGCGGTGATGGTGGGCGTGCTTGTTATGCTCTGCGACGTGTTCTTGCACAGCATGTGGTGGGGCGGAGGCAGGCGCAGGCGAAGTTCCAACCGCCAGCAGGGCGGCGGACTGGATATCGTCATCATGATTCTCGCGATCGTTCTGGCAATTCTTGCTCCGGTACTCGCCAGGCTCATCCAGATGGCGATTTCGCGCCAGAGAGAGTATCTCGCCGACGCCGGCTGCGTTGAGCTTACAAGGAATCCGGAAGGACTCGCATCGGCGCTGGCTAAACTCAGCGGCGATAGCGAGGTGCTCGAAGTGGCCAACCGCGCCACCGCCCCGCTGTACATAATCAACCCAATCAAGAAATTCGAGGCCCGCGCCAAGGGAATGTTTGTCACTCATCCGCCGATCGGCGACCGGATCGAGCGTATCATGTCTCTGACGGTCTGAGTGCACTGCCCCGGATATGCCGGTGAGAATCTTTCTGACGCCACCCGAGGCGATCACCCGATAGTATTTGTGTGGATGGGCACCAGTTCGAGAGTTGCCGATGAACGAGCAGGGAAAGGAAATCACGGGCTTCTTTTGCAGATGGATATTGCTGGGGGGCGTGCTCTGTTCAATTCTCGTTCTTGGGCGGGTAAGCTTCGCAACCGCCCGAGAGATTCCAGCCCAAGACGGCGCTGGGCTGATCGTTTCAGACGAGGTACGCAGCCCGTCCGCCCTGGGTAAAACGATCACGGTGAGAGCGTACATCGTTCCTACCGGGACCAGACGCACGAGGTTTCGGTTCATAGCCGCGCCCCAAGGCGGCAGGCCGGTACGTGTGTGGAGCTACGGCAGCCGTATTGAGGCGAGATTGCCCCCGATCTCGGAAGGCCTGAGTTCTTTTGAATTCAAGGGGCTCCCTTACGGCAGATTCGCCTTTGAGCGATCCGGTGGGATATACCGAACCATCCCGGATGTCTCCAGAGTATTCGCTATCGACGCCAGCCTAGCCGCCAGCAGCTCCATGCAGGAATTGCGGGAATGCGTCGGAGTTCTTCGCGGCCTGGGATATGTCATCTTCCTGGCCGAGACCGATCTGGATGAATACGCGCGAATTCGACCTGTCCTTCGGCGGGAGTTTCCTGACATTCCACAGATATGCAAGGTCCGCGGCCGGCATGGCAAGCGGGGGGGCAGTTTCGACAAGCTCAGGCGCAACCTCGATGTTGGGCGAGTCGGGCCACTCATTATCGTTACGTCCGATCGCAAGTTGGCCGAGCGGGCCTTATCGCAAAATGCTGCGGTGGAGTGGATAGGAACGCTGGGCGAGCAGGATGCCCCGGATTTCGCCCGAAACCGCAGAGTTGGTCTGCATGACTCGCTGGCGGAACTTGGCAGGTTCTGGACTGCTGACTAATCGGCAGCTCCGGTAAGCGTACTGACCAACGCTCAACTCGCTGCACCCAGACCCAATGTGCTCTAATTGGGCTTGATTTACGGGCGATAGTTGTAGATGATGCTCCATTCCGATACATGGGGTTCAGGTAAGATGTTGTGCGATTACCGCCCTGGAGGCGGCGTAGAATGAATCGGGATGCAGCACCAGGCGAAAGACCATGAATAACCCGTTAAGCGACAATCTGGAAAAACTTACCGATGCTGTCCTGGAAAGCTACCGCCAGGACGAACGCACCCAGCGAATCGGGCTGACGTTCCTGCCTTCGCGCAGCAAGATTGTCGAGATCATCCGGCTGACCAGACAAGTGCTTTTTCCGGGCTATTATGGGCACAAGATACTGACTGACGAGAACTTGCGGCTCCATGTCGAGAACCTGCTGGTTCAGATTGGCTCGGCGCTGACGGATCAGATTAATCAGTGTCTCTCCATCGAGCATCGCGACGAGACATCCGACGGCGAGTCGCATCTGAAAGAGGCCGAGTCGATTACCAACGAGTTTCTCAGTCGCATACCGAATATTCGGCGGATGCTGGCGCTGGACGTTCAGGCTGCATACGATGGCGACCCTGCGGCCAAGAACTTCGACGAAATCGTCTACTGCTACCCTGGTCTCTACGCAGTGACCGTCTACCGTGTGGCGCACGAACTGCTCCATTTGGGCGTTCCGTTGATGTCGCGCATCATGAGCGAGCACGCTCACAGTATTACCGGTGCGGACATTCATCCTGGGGCGACGATCGGTGAGAGTTTCTTCATAGACCACGTCACGGGCGTCGTTATTGGAGAGACGGCGATAATCGGCAACAACGTCAAGTTTTACCAGGGAGTAACGCTTGGCGCTAAGAGTTTCAAGAAAGACGAGCGAGGCCGGGTCATCGGCGGATTCAAGAGGCACCCGACGCTTGAGGACAACGTGACGATCTATGCTCACGCGACGATTCTCGGCGGCCAGACCGTAATTGCCAACGGATCGACCATTGCCGCCAACGCCTATATAACCGAATCGGTGGCAGCGGACAGCTTGGTGACCCACGAAAAACCCAAGCTGCACGTCAAGAGCAAGAAGCGAGACTAACAGCCTATCCGGGCATACACCCGGCGACTGAAAGAGAAAGCAGACGATGGACTACAAAGCCGTATCAGACGATTTCTTCATAAACATAGATTTGCAGACGACCCTCGCGCTGCCTGACAGCAGGGAGACCGTTCTGCATTTCTGTGAGTCCACGCAGAAGCAGTTTCCCGATATGAGCAGCTTCTATCGCAGGGATAGCGGAGAGTTCGTTCTGGAGGGCGACAGGGAGAGCGGCTGCTACAAATGGATGGAGTTGCACAAGAATCAGGTATCGGCGGGCTATTTCAACCCTCCCGATCTTCAGAACGCTTATGAGTTCCACTTGTGGTTGCTCGACAGGGTGGTTTATTTCCTCGGTATTGGCGGAATCGACGTTTCCGCCCTGGACGTGATGTACGGATTCAACTTCGAATATCGCGGTAACCGCGACGAACTGGTATCTCAGGCGCTGCTGGCGGGTAGCCCGCTTCAGGCACTCGCTTGCGAACATCCTGCCAAGGCTATCGAGTTTCAGCCCAACCTCGTCCTCGCCCTGACTGAAGACTGCTATACCCAAGGGCGGCTGGCCATTGAAACAAGAGGCAGCACTTACCAGGTTCGGACGGGGAATTACGATAACGAACCTATCAGCGTGTATTTCACATTGCGGCGATATCCGTCTCCGGGCGGAGTGCTGAATATCTCCGAAAGCTTCTCCGACCAATGCGAGATAGCCGAAGACATGCTGGTTAAAGTGGTGATTCCGAATATCTGCCATCCCGTAGCGACAGCAATCGCCACAGGCCGGTAGCACCCGCCATATAATCTCAATCGTCAGATGCGAAACACCCAATAGCCAAGTACTCATGTATCCAATACCCAAATAAATCCGAAGCAGCAAATCCTAAACAAATCCGAAACCCCAAATCCGAATGTTCGAAACAACGGCGTTCCATGTCGGGTGGCGTGGTTTGACGACTTCAACACGGACCTGTCCCTTCGGGAGCCCACAGAGAACACAGAGAACAGAAACAGATTCTCTCTCTCAGCCGGCCACTCTTGTTTCTCTCTGTGATCTCTGTGTTAAGTCCGTTAGATCGCAATCCCAAAAAGTGCGCATAAAAAACGGCGGGCCTGTGGCGGGGGGGGACCGCAGGCACCGCCTTTATATCCGGATCAGCCGGGGGGGAACCGATCCGAAAGGGGGCAATATTTAATTCAAGTCAGAGAACCTAACAATCCCGGGTCGCCCCGTCAACAGTTAATCCCTGTCTCGCTTGTTATATTTTTACCGTATCATGCCCGCCTTTTCAAGTATTAATTCGTCCTTATGGGGGACTTTCTTAGATGTCTACCTTCGTTAGGGTAGGAAGAATAACATAACATGCGCTAGTAGCAGGGGTAGGGGATGGAACATTCCCCCATGTGATTTTGCAGTTTAGCGAGAAAATGGGGGATAAAATATGGAGAAGTCCGCCCGAGATATTCAGCCAATCATCGCCGTTTGGTTGTCTGATAATAATGCACCGGGCCTTACTTGCATCCATACGCCCGCCCGCCGATAATCGGTGAGCCTTTTGATGGCGGAGATTGACATGAAACAACATTCAGTTCGTCGTGACGCATCCAACAGCCCGGCAGGGCTGAGTCTGTTCCTGATGATCCTTGGCATCCTGGTGGCATTGGGCGGAACAGTGTTTGCCTTTGCGGATTTTGCATGGAACGAAGAAAGCAGTGTAATTGCCTGTGGACTGATCTTGATAGCTGCATGGGTAAGCGGATCCCTGCTGTGGGCTTTGGCGTGGTTGTTGCGGCAGCAGTACGAAACGTCCCTGTATCTCAAGAGAGTAATGACGCTGCTTGGCGAGCGCAGCCAGCCGGCGGCCGATCAACCACTGACGGCCGGATCAGGCGTGCGTGCCGAATCGGGTAATGAGATGGCGCTCATTCTCGCGCAATTGCGTGAATTGAACGCCACGATGCTTCTCAGTGACGAACAACTGCGAACAAAGAGGGTCCGCAGGCAGCAGCTCCTTGCCGGACAATTAGGCGCAGACGCGCTGGCTGCGATCTCGCAGGGGAATCTCCAACAGGCTCAAGAAATTCTTGAGAGACTGGGCAACGAAGTCCCCGGCGATCTGGAGGCCGACAAGCTGCGAGAGGCCCTGGTCAGAGCCAAGTCGTCAGCAGACGCCGAAGAACTTCTCGAATCGATTCGCCGGTGTGAAGACTTTATCGCCGTTGGCGATTACAAAAAGGCCACAGTTGCCGCCGAGGAAGTCCTGGCGAAATATCCGTCCGCTCCTGAAGCCATCGCGCTATTCGACCGCGTCGGCAGGGAATCCGAGACTTTCGCCTCCCAGCAAAGGCGGGTCTACTACGAAGAAGTGCAGAAGTTTTCGGACTCGCGACAATGGCGACGGGCTCTGGACGCGGCAGACCGGCTGATCGAGGACTATCCCGATTCGCCCGAAGCCAACGCCATCGGCGGGCAGATGTCTACGCTGCGGTCTAACGCCCAGCTTGAAGAGGTTCGCCGGCTTCGCGACGATATTTCGAAGCTGATCGAGCGTAAACGATACAGCGAGGCCGTCAAGATCGCCGAGGATATCATTGTTAGATTCCCCGGCACCCAGGCGGCGATTCAGTTGTCCGAGCAGATAATAAAGCTGAGGGAACTTGCCCAAGGGGCATGAGCCCATGTGAAGTTCAGCGCCCAGGCGCAAGAGGAGAGCAAATGAAGATTCTATTGGTTGGCGGCGGCGGACGTGAACACGCTCTGGCGTGGAAGATGGCTCAGTCGAAGTTGTGCGATAAGATGTACGCCGCGCCCGGTTCGCCGGGAATCGCCGAACACGCCGAGTGCGTCGATATCCAAGCCGACGATATCGAGGGCCTCACCGCCTTCGCTACGGAATACGCGGTCGATCTTGTCGTGATCGGTCCGGAAGACCCGCTGGCGATGGGTCTGGGCGATACTATCCGGGCAGCTGGGATACTCTGCTTCGGACCCAGTGCAGCCGGTGCGAAGATAGAAGCCGACAAAGCCTACGCCAAGAACCTTATGCGGACGGTTTCAGTTCCGACCGCCGAGGGGCGAATCTTCACCGATTTGCAAAAAGCCAAGGATTACGTTCTCTCGCGCGATTACGGAGTAGCCGTCAAAGCCTCCGGCCTCGCCAAGGGCAAGGGCGTCGTCGTATGCCCCGAAGCGTTCCAGGCAATCAAGCCGCTCGAAGACATGATGCAAAAGAGAATCTTCGGTGAGGCGGGCGATACCGTGATCATCGAGGAGATGCTTACCGGCCAGGAGGCTACGGTGCTGGCGTTCTGCGACGGTAAGACGATCTACCCGTTCCCGGCGCTGCAGGACCACAAGCCCATCGGCGACGGCGACACCGGACCGAACACCGGAGGCATGGGCGCGTACAGCCCGGTCCCGGTCGTTGACGAGCAGATAATGCGCCGCGTCGAGAAAGAAGTGCTAGTCCCGATCGTCGATGCAATGCGTCGCGATTTCGGTCGGTATGAAGGCCTGCTTTACGTGGGACTGATTCTAACTGCCGCCGGGCCGAAGGTTATCGAGTTCAACTGCCGCTTCGGCGACCCGGAATGTCAGCCCCTCATGATGCTCATCAATGGCGATCTGGTAGCCGCCATGGTCGCCACCGCCGAGCACAAGCTCGACGAAGTGAAACTCGACTTCGATAAACGCGCCTCGGTCTGCGTGGTGATGGCATCGGGCGGATATCCGGGCGATTATGAGAAGGGCCATGAGATTACCGGTATCGCCGCCGCAGAGGCGCTTGGCGACGTGAAGGTGTTCCATGCAGGAACGGCCATGGTCGAGGGCAAGCTGGTCAACAACGGCGGGCGTGTGCTGGGCGTTACCGCGCTGGGCGATACCATCGCCGACGCGCAGAAACTCGCATACCAAGCCGTCGAGAAAATCACCTGGAAAGACTGCTACTACCGAACCGACATCGCCTCCAAAGCGATTTCTTGACATACGGTGGACGTTATTGGTGTGATCGCGTTTCTCATTGCATGAATGCGTCATTGGCCTTGTTAGGGTGCCACCACCCTTTAGGGTGGTGCTCGCTTGCACGAATCCATTGGTCTGTGAAGATCCGCACTACCCTAAAGGGTAGTGGCACCCAAGGTGGGGTGTGTCCCTTCAGCGGGGCAGGCTGCGGAACAGGTGTGGCTGTTCGGCCTACTCACTTCAGTGATGTAGGAACAACAACCCGCCGTCACTGAACTGGAGAGAGAGTTTATTATCGCGGCGGGTCAGGCTTGTCCCTTCGGGGAGATCCGCCGCGCTGGGGTGAGAGGAAATCTGCAGAAGGGGTGCTCCCAACGGGGCAGGCACAGTCCATCTGGCCTTTGAATATCTTGTGCCGCGATAGATTGCTGACGTGCTTCAGCGCATAAAAAACGCCGGGGGCTTTACGCACCCGGCGTCTTGGTTAATCTCGATTGCTGCAGCCATGGTGAACCTGAGTCTCAGGTCAGCGTGGTAACGGCAGCCGAGAAGTTCTCTTGCAGTTCGCTGATGGTTATCGTGACCAAGCCGTCGTAACGGTCGCCCGGAGAGCTCACTCCGTCGACTCCCCATACGTTGTAGATCACGACGTACTTCTGTCCGCCTTCGATGTATGTGTCCATTACCGTGTAGGCGTGCCTGGCGACAACCAGCGGGCTTGACGTAACCGGCTCGCTGCCCAGCGTGACGCCGTGTCCGGCGGCCAGTTGATCGCTGAGATAGTTGTACATATCAGTATCGCTGCCGCCGGTGAATCTTGTGTTGGTGTACGTTCCGGTGACATCCTTGAAGGTGTAGCTCATCCATCCGCCGTTGAGCGAGCTGTACGAATCGGTATCGTAGCGATAGTGGGCGTAGGCTTTCTCGATCATAGACACCCAGATTTCGCCGTCCGGGCTCATGCGTGCGTAGACGAGCGAACCACCGCTATTGACGGGCAGATCGGCATCGATCCTGAGATATACTTCCTGTCCGTTGTCGTAGAAGCGGATCGCGTACGTTCCGTCGCCAAGCGGGGTGATCATCTGCGAGATGATCTCCGGGTCCTGGTAGGCCAGTGCGGACAGGCTCGCCATGAGATAGCAGTCGCCGACCGATCCCTGATCGATGTCGTCGTACTGCGGGCCGTCAACGAACAGCGGAGTATCTGCGAAGTTTGCATAGCCTGCTGCGTATGCGGTTATGGTCGGATCGGTGAAGTTCTGTCCCGCGATATCGAGCGAGACATAATCGCCCGATGCCGAATTGGTCGTATAGGGCTGGTAGAACTCGGTGATCGAGTGGACGGTTTTGGCAGTGATCTCCGCCGCTGAAGCGTCGCCCACCGTGTCAGTCGCATCGGTCCAGAAGCTGTCAAAGCCCGCGTTACCGTAAAGGGTATCGCTGCCGCCACCAACCGAAACCAGCAGATCGTCGCCGTTGCCGCCCGAAATGACGGTTGAACCGGAACCTGCGTCGTATACGCTATCGTTGCCGTCGCCAGCATTGACGGTGCCTGCGGCCGTAACGGTGTTATCAATTCTGATCACGTCGCCGCCGCCGAATCCGTAGATTACTACGCTGGCGAACGCGCCGACGAACGACTGGCTGCCCAAGGCGGTGGTAAGCGTGATAGAGTCAATCAACTGGCTGAGCGTGATAACGTCGGCAAGATCTGTCCCGACGACGCGAAGTTGAAGCCCTTGGGCTACGGAAATCACTTCTGCCAGAATGCTCTCGCCCGGTGTAACGCCCGCTACTGGATCGGGTTCGGGTGCCGGTTCGGGATCGGGTTCGGGTGCCGGTTCGGGTGCCGGTTCGGGATCAGGCTCCGGTTCGGGTTCGGGCTGAGCCTGCACTTCGCTCTTTACCAAGAGAGAGTACCTGCCCATGGAAGCGTCGTTGGCGCTGGCGGCCTGGATGTAGTAGGTTTCGCCGGCGACTACGTCAAACGTTACCAACGCGTTGTAATTGATTCCGCCGTTGTCGTCCTGGGCGATCAACTGGCCGGTCGAGTCGTAGATGTACATGTAGGAGTCGATCGACGAGCCTCTGCTTGGGCTCATACCCACGGTCATTGAGCCTGTTACGCCCGAAACGAGGTCGAACATGTCAACGTCGCCGGTCAGTCCGATGCCTGCATTTGCGGCCCAGTTGATCTCGCCTTTGGCTTTGCCCGAACCGCGCCGGCTCATACGAATGGAGGTGGACGTAGCGATTGTATCGCCGATATCGTCGGTCGGCTGCTTGGCGCTGATCCTGTATCTCGATCCTTGTCCACCGCTGACCCGGACGAAATATGTTTCGCCGGCCGAGGCGAGGATTGTCATTTGGAGACCGTCGCCAGCCGCCGATACGTCCAGGTCGAACTGCTCGCCCTGGGCGTTGAAGACCGTCAATTCAGGCGCAAAGTCCGCCCGAGAGTTGCGCCCGGTGAGCAGGAAGTTGAGCGGTCCGTCGGCTTCGGCGGTAAGCTTGAACATGTCGTTATCGCCATCGTAGTTCACGATGCCTTTGCCTGCCGCGCGGCCCCGACGCATCCGCATCGCCCGGGCACTGTTGTTGTCGTTGCCGTGGTCGTCTGTCGGATTGCTGGTGATAGTCAGGTTGAAATCGCCGCTCGTGCCATCCTTGCCCGTAGCCACCAGGTAATATGTCTGGCCGGGTCTGACCCTGAGCTTGACCGAACTGTCCAGGGTATAGCGGTTGGCGTTGTCATTACCGCGGGATCTCCTGCCGGATTCGGTATAGAGCTGCAGCATGGTGTCAAGATCGCCACCGAGAGCTGTCATATCTATCTGGAAGTTTCCGCTGGCGGGGGCGGTGAACGTGTACACCTCGGACTGTCCTGCCAGTATCTGGCCGCCTATCAGCACGCTGTCAGCCGCCTGAAGATTAACCGTAGATGCTAAGTCGAATAGATCTGCCCCGACTGGATTTACGCTGAGGAGTAAGCGTTCCTCAAGCTGTTCCAGCTTAGCGATGGGTGTGTCGTGTGTTCTCATGGTTCGCCTCAAGAAGCATGAAGCCACCTCTTAGGCAGCAATACGACGTGGGGGCCTGCACCGCTTGCAGGTCCTGCCACACTTGACCTTAAGATTCATTCAGGCAGGCAGGCAAAAGTGATTTAAGATTTTTTTGAGCTATTTCAGGGGCTGTTACAAAAGGCACTTATGGCGCATAAAAAACGGTGTCGGGCAAGATTGCCCGGCACCGCTGGATTAATCGCTGTTTATCATCCAATCAGGCGTTAAACCATGAGTTCTTCCGGCGTGGCATCGGCGATAGTATCGTTATCGTCGGACTGGAAGCTGTCAAATCCGTCATTACCGTACAGGGCAGCCTGGCCGGAGCCATTGCTTATGAGTGTATCGTTTCCAGTGCCACCGAACAGATACGCCGAACTCTGAGAGTTGCACTCAATCCGATCGTTACCTTCGCCGCCATAAACGGTGACCCTTGCCAATACGTCATCCATAAGGATGATCAGATCGTCACCGCCGCCGGCGTAGATCACAATGCTGCTGAACGTATCTATGAACTCCATGCTGTTGGTGGCAGTGTAAATCTGAACTACGCTCTCACCCCATTGCGAGATTTTTATGGTGTCGCCAACGCCGCTCCCGGTAATGATCATTTGCTCGGGACCATAGGGATTCTGGAATATCTCGACGGTAATGTCTCCATATGCGGCCGGGTCTTCCGGCGGCGATGGTTCGACATTCGGTGTCGGGGGCGGTGCAACGGGGTCTTCGGTGACATCGGTATCGATATCGATGTGATACTTGCCGATTCCGCCATTTTCATTGCCGGCGGCCATGATGTAATAAGTCTCGCCCACCTGGACGTCAAATGTCGCCAGAGCGGAACTGCCCGCTCCGCTGTTATCGTCATGGGTGAGAAGTTCGCCGGCTGAGTTGTAGATATACACCTGGGCGTCGAGCGGATTCTTTTTGCCCAAGGCCTTCATGCCCACGCTCATCTCACCGGTGGCAAGTGCGATAACGCTGAATACGTCCACATCGCCGCCGTTGGATGCATAATCTATCGAACCCTGTATCTTCCCCTTATTGTTGGGGTTAATACGCTGGGGCGATGCGGTGGCGATGCTATTACCGGAATCGTCTTCAGGCATCCTGGCGTTCAGTCTATATCGGCTGCCGGTTTGTCCGGTGACCTCGACGTAATACGTTTCGCCTTCGACGGCCGTGATAGTCAGTTCGTTTGCGTTGTTCTTGAGGAAATCGACCACGTCGCCGGCTGAGTTGTAGACCGTCATCTGACCGTTCTGGCCGCCTCGATTTCCTTTGCGCTTGGCCTGCAAAGACAAATCGATAGGCCCGCCGTTGGTTGCGATGATCTTGAACATGTCCACGTCATCGTCATAGTTCATAACACCGCTGGCCTTGCCTGCTCCCTTCCGCATCCTGAGTGCGTTTGCAGTCTGGAACTCATTGGCGAAATCGTCTTTAGGATCGCTGGTAAGCTCCAGGCTGAATGCGCCTGAGGTTCCATCTTTGCCGGATGCTTCCAGGTAATAGGTTCTGCCTGCCTTTACGCGCAGGCTGACGCAACTGTCCAGCGTTCCGGCGGCAGAGGCGTCCTTGAAGCGTGCCTTCCTGCCCTTGGACGTGAATAGCTGCAAGACCGTGTCAAGATTGCCGTCAAGGGCCTCCATGTTGATATAAAAGTTGCCCTGTGCGGGCGCGGTAAAGCGATATACTTCGGATTGCCCGGCCGTGTGTCCGCCGATGACAACGCTGTCATACGGCTGGAGGTCCACCTCGGTCGCTGCGCCAAGCAACGCAGCTCCTACCGAGTTGCCGCTGAGAAACAGACGCTCTTCGAGACTTTCAAGTGAGGGTGGAGATGCAGGTATAGACATGGGGTTGTCGGTCGCGCGCATGGTTCACCTCAGATTCGGGGACAGCCACCTCTGAGGCATCGCAATAATGTGGGCATGCAACAATGCATGTCCTGCCAACATTCAGCCTAGTATGCATATCGTAGGAGAGGCAAATGATATTCCGACAATAAGTTAGGATATATCGAGATATCTCGAAGCAAAATGGATGGCGAGTTGGCTCTCGATACCTACGGCCGCGTGCAGATCAGCGTAAAATCGTTGGGTAGGTATCCGTCGATCATCCGAATATCCCAGCCGGTCTGGCCGAGCCACTCAAGCACCTGGTCTGGATCGTAGCAGGCGTAAGTTTCGTTCTCGAAAGGAATGCTCTTGTTGAGCAAATTGAAGACTACCTGCTCGGAGGCGACGGCCATCAGCTTCGCCACTGCCCCCGGAAGGAAGTCCGCATTGTTGCCAAGATTGAGGTTAAACGTTCCGCTGCAGAATACCACGTCGAACGCACTGCCTTCGGGCAGGGGGTTTGCGTCCGGGGAAAACATGTCACCGCAGATGAACTTAGCATCGGAGTGTTTGGCCGCTGCGGCGACAAGCATCTTCTCGATTATATCCAGGCCGGTGTAGCGAGCGCTGATTTGGCGGGACCTGAGGAACGTCCAGAGGTCGCCCAGGCCGCATCCTACGTCCAGCAGCGACTTGTCCCGCAAGTCCACGTTCGCGACGAGAATCTCGAAGCGCGCGTTCTGGGATTTCGCGCTGGCCCAGTCCAGCACGTCGAAATTCTGGCGGCCGCTGCCAATTCGATGCTCGTAATGTTTGGTAATCCTGTCTTTGCGATCCACGTAACGTCCTCTCACGGTTCGGCGTAAATATCGGCGCGTTTAATAACATCATTATAAAACTCCATGCCGCCAAGTCCAATGCACCACGGAAGCAGCGCGCCGCGCGAATCCCAGTAATCGATCTGTGCAACCTGCGTATCGATGTCGATCTGGTTAATCATCTCCTCGAGAATCTTCGCTTCGAGCTTCCGCTTCTGGTGGCTGAGCTCGCGAAGTTCAGGCGATTTGGGATCGTCATTGGCCAAGTTGCGGCGACGGGTATCGATGGAGTTAATATCGTCTACGAGCGAGCGATGATTCGCCTCCTGCCAATCGATGCGATTCTCGGTTCTGGCGAATGAATTCAACCGCTCAGAGGCTTCGGCCTTGCGGTGTGCATAGTTGTCGCCTATGAAACGTGCGGGCAGTTCCACACCGCCAAATGCACCTGCCAAGTGATCCGGCAGGCGGACAACGCAGTCTGTATCCTTGAGCCTGTCCAGGAAATTGAATCGCACACGCATGACTGGCTTGAGCGGTTCTGTAAGCACGCCGGCCTGAGTCAGTTTATCGGTAAGTGCGTGGGCGGCAGGCATATAGAGGGAGCCATGGAACGGCAGGGCGAGCGCCGAACCGTTGGGCCCCATGCGTACCTGTATGACCAGCAGCATCGCCTTTCCTGCAAGGCAGAGAACGCCCCCGGCGATGAGTTCGTCGATCGGCAGCTTGGCGTCTGGCAGGAGCTTGAATTCACGCCCGCCGATGCGAATGCTTCGTCCGTCAAGGAAAACGCCAGTGCGGACAATGTGTCCCTTGTATCGCAATGTCGCGAAGAAGGGCAGTTCGCCTGCGGAAGTATCTAGCGGGCGCAGACCAACGGAGGTTTCCGCGATTGCCTGATTGTATAACTCTGCCGTCATTTCGTAATCGCGGCAGAAAGCTTCCATCAGCTCGGTGCGCGACTTGTCGGCCCCGCAGGCGAAGAGATCGGATGTCAAATCGAAAGTCGCATCGCCGTCGAGATAGCTCTCCATCCAGTGTCGGTAAACATCGACAAGGCGTGCATTTTCGTGGGAAGTCAGCAGATTTTCGACGCGGGCTGTCTCGCAATCGAACCATTCGTTAAGGCGCGCCTGCGAATCGGCCTGCGGGAAAGACTCCAGGCAGTTGGCCCGCGAGATATCCATCAGCCGGCGGATGAACGGAGCGGTCTGGGCGGTGGAGAGGTCGCCGACAACGCGGTGATGGTCCTTGTCGCCGAGATAACTTGGCCCGATAAGCTGCCAATTGTCCGACGGAGAATATTGCTCGTAAAGCTCCTCGATAGTCTTGCCAAGCTTGCGGGCAGCCGCGCCGAGCTTCATGCCCATCAGCGGCTCGAACTGCTTGATATCCACCGGAAGTCGCCCGAGAAACTCGCTGTAGAAAAGGGCAGCACCCCAGTCGGCAGCGCCGCCGGGATAGTAGCGTTCCAGCACCAGCCGCAACGGATCGTCTATCCGTGCGCCAAGGGAGGTAAACGCCACATCGATGTCTTCGATAAAGTGGTGGACGTGGTGTCCAGCCTCTGCGAGCGCCTGGAGCTTCGGCAGGACATCCCAGAGGCTGTGACAGTTTTGGTCGATGCTGAACATGGTGGGTGAGTCACTCGCCGGTTGCGGAATCCGGGACACCGTTAAGGGCCAAGCCGGTCAGGTCGCCGTGTACAAAACCGCGACAGACGAAACGCACGATAGTTTCCAGGCAGACATCGGTGACCGCTTCGTCGCCGGATTCGTTATTGAAGTAGACTCTCAGGGTGTCTCCGCTGCGAGCGTCGACGAGCACGGGCTTATCGCCGCAGCGATAATCGCAAGGCCAGTCGAAGTGTATCGCAGCTAGTATTGCAGCGGCAGCCGAGCCGGTACCGCATGCGAGCGTTTCGCCCTCGACACCGAATTCCCAGGTGCGGATCGCGAGGTGCCCTTCGCCGATAACCTGCACGAAATTGGCGTTCACGCCTTGCGGTGCGAACTGTTCATGATATCGCAGCAGCGGTCCGAGGCGGGGCAGGTCGGCGGTGGCTATGTCTGGGACGTAATGCACCAGGTGCCCCACGCCCGTCACCGCGTGGTCGTAGTTCAGCAGCGAACCGTCCACCGTGATTTCACAATTGATGCGTACGCCTTCGGGGTCCGGTATGCAGACGCGGATATACTTTCCATCGCTCGGACCGCCGGTAACCACGCCTGCGGGGGTGAGTATCTTCAGTCCGTCGGTGATCCATCCGCTTTGGGTGGCCCAGTGAATGAAACAGCCGGTTCCGTTGCCGCAAAGTTGCGATTCGCTTCCGTCGGGCTCGAAGAATCGGGCGGCGATATCGCTGACGCCTTCAATTTCAGGCTGGCAGGCGAAGATCAAACCGTCGGCGCCGATACCCATGCCGCGATGGCATAAGGTGGCGGCTAGATGTCCGGCGCGGGCGGGCGATGCGAGGATATCGTCATATTTTCCGTCGCGGGCGTCGATGCAGATAAAATCGTTTCCGCTGCCGGAAAGTTTGGCGAACTCTATGGAATCTATTGTGGCGATGATATGTCCCTTATCACACGAGCGTCAGCAAAGTATATCAGTGGGGGCGTATTGCTTCAAACGTTCGTGCGGCTAGATATTCTCACCGCGCAGCAGGGCGGCGGTGAATTTCTCGACGATGTTCTGGTTGACGAACAGCAGCGGAAGCAGCAGATGGAGTGACGTATTAGGCGGGCGAAGGTAATTAGCCAGTTGCTCTCGCCAGGTGTGCTCGAATTCCATCAGCTTTTCCTGGGTGTTGTCGCTTTTGAGCGCGGCAAGTGCGGCGTCGGCTGCCAGTATCGCCGATTCGACACACGGTCTGAGCGTCTGGCCGGTGATGGATTCGGCGAAACCTCCTGCGGTTCCGGCAAGCAGGCAACGCTTGGCTGTGTGAGTCTCCAACTCCAGGGCAACTCCGGCAGGGGGATGCCACACCGCACCGCGAGCCCGGCCGAGTTGAATGCCCGCAGGAACTATCTCGGTTTGCTGAAGGCTGGCGACCATCGCCGAAAGCTCTGCGGCCCGATTGCCGGCGGCTGGGGAGTTCGATACGACTCGAAAATGAAAGTTCTCACCGAAGGCGTAGAAAATGCCCAATTCGCTGCGTTCGGGCAATTCGACCAGGTGCATAACGCCCTGGAAGTCATCGGATAATCCCTTGGCCGGTACGTCCAGGCCGGCAGCTACTACTTGCGAATCGGACACCGTGCGTGCTGGCAGGGCAAGATCGGCCAGTACGTCGGCGGGGCGAGAGTGCGTGATGATCAGCAGACGAGCTTTAACCTGCGTCGTACCCACGATCTGAACGCGGTCTTCCTCAAGCTGGATCGCCGGCGGGGTCTTTGTAGAGCGAATCTTCGCGCCCATGTCCGTCGCATGCCGCTTGAGTGCGTCGCAGAGTTTGGTGTAGTCCACGAACATCCCAGCCGTCTTCTTGGCGGTGTGCCTGACGTCTTTATCGAGAGCGACGTTGTGGTAGCAGACGGTGCGGAAATTTGTCGCCTCGCAGTCGGCTGCCAGCGTCTTGGGCAGGTGGCGGAGCTTGAAGAACTCGGCAGGCACCCAGTCGACAAGGGGACACTCATGCCCTTTGTCGGGGGTGTCGAGCAGGACGACGCTCTTTCCCTTAGACCCAAGGTAGCCGGCCGCTGCATAGCCAGCCGGAGTAGCCCCGAGAACTGCGATATCATATACCTGCGGCATATCGAGCAACTTACCGCATGTCGCCGCACTTGGCAAGGGCGTCTGTGGAAGAACTGTTCGTCATCGGCTGGGCGAGTGGACGGAACTATTTTGCACTTGTACTGATTAGCCTGTGTGGGTAAAACTCGCGGCATGAACAGAAATACTCTCGCGATCGTTGCGATTCTCTGCGTGTCGGTTAGCGGATGCGTCGAGAGGGACCTGACCATCACATCCCAGCCCGAGGGCGCATTGGTGTATATCTCGGATATCGAGGTCGGCCGCACGCCTCTGACAACCGAGTTTACCTGGTATGGCGATTATGACATTATCCTTCGCCTGGACGGGCACGAGACGCTAAAGACACATGCCCAACTCTCCCCGCGCTGGTACGAGATCGTCCCGCTGGACTTTTTCTCCCAGATCGCGCCGTGGACGTACCACGACAATCGCTACCTGCATTTCGAAATGGCCAAAATGGTCATCCCCTCGGATGAGAAACTCCTGGAAAGTGCCCGGTCTCTGCGCAAGCGCAACGACGAACCGGTTTCATACTAGGCTGCATACTTCAAGCCACATCAGGGGTTTAATCGAGTAATCTTTCAAATGGGTGCCACCGTCATTCATGACGGTGCTGACCTGCATTAGCGCACAATCGATCTTCGTAGCGAGCACGGCCATAAATGGCCGTGGCACCCCCGATTGTGAATTTCCAGACAGAATCTGAAACTATTTCGCGCCGGGGTCGGGGTCAGATGGATTCTGAGACGTCGCCGGCGTGGGCCTCGGACGGCTGGGCGGGCGGCGGAGTTCGACCAGCAATGTTCCTGGCTTCACGATACAGGAACATTACCTCTCGCCCTGAGACACGCGTGACGATTACTCCCATGTCGAGGCGGTGTATAGATTCGATTCTTCCGGCGGCATCGAAGCTGTACACACTTCCCCTGCCCGGTCCGGCGAATCTGACTTGGACTTTTCGTTCGCCCAGCGGGATCACTATAAATGAGTGGTAGCGAATTTTATCCCCGTCGAACGCATCGTTGTTGACAACCATCTTGCCTGCGATGTCTTCTTCGCCGGTAGATGCCAGAAACGCCACAAGCTCCAGCATTCCTTCGGGCACGTAGTCAGGTGGGGGATTGCGATCAGTCACCGAGGTATCGCCAATCCGAACGGTAAGCCTGCCCGCAGCCAGATGGATCTCGGAGGGAGGCTCGTTGATGGACCTCGATGAATATGTGCCCGTGGTTGCCCCCGGGTCAAGCTGCCAGACATCACTGTACTTGCTGCCCTGCAATCGGCGGACGAATTTGCCTGCGTAGCCGCCGTCAGCGGATTCGCGACTGGCGTAGCGCCACCCGACCGGCTGGTCTTGTGGGTCACGCAACAGGTACCAATCTTCGAGAGGCTTGGAACCCCAGTATTCGGCGAGTCCCTTTTGGCGGATTTTAGCGATGAGTTCCGCTCCGCGCGTGGCGGCGTGTCGCCAGTGGGCCCTGTGGCTGGATATTATCATCCATGCCGCACCGACACTGGCAAGAAGCACTCCAAGCATCACAAGGCTCAGTAGTGACTGTCTGGATATCCGTATAAATCGAGGCTCGTTAGCCATATTTAATCAAGCAATCGCAGTGTCCAGTGCTTCGGTTCCCTGCAGAATTGACGCCTCGGTAAGGCTGATGTACTCGTAGTTCTCGAACGCCGAAAGTTGGATGCTCAGGATAACTCCGTCTGTAGTTACCAGCGTCGAGGAAATCACGCCGGGAACTTCGAACCACGGTGCACCGTCAAATCCACCGCCCATGAACACGTCTAATTGGTCGCTATCGAGATAAACCATGACCGTCCAGCTTGCCGAAAGCAGCATGCGTGATTCGAGTTGCTCGAAAACAACTGGCGATTGAGTGGTGGCATGGGGGCGAGAGATATCCGTATCCTGGCTCATGTCGCACGATCTCATGGAGATGCTCCTTATCGGCGTTGACTACTTTGGGTCAGACTGCTGGTGAGGAAACGCCCCTGACAAAAAGACAGCGGCCCCTCAGGTAATACAGCCAGCGGCGACATTATCAGCGCCGGTCGGTGTGCGGTCAAGTCACAACTAGCCATTATCGCATGAGCTTACGCTGAATTCTGAAAGGGTATATATTGAGCTTCCGGGTACTCACGATTACACCGGCGGATTCAAGGCACGGCAGCTGACCTTGACTTGGCTGGTATCTTGCGTTCTAAATACCTGCTAACGTGGTTAATCCCCGCCTGCCCGATCAACCGTAAGGTCGGGTAAGGCAGAGGGAAACTGAGGATTTGATGACCAAACGCCGACCAAAACATGCATCTGCCCGCAAAGCTGCCCGTGACAATACAGCCGCTCCAAAGCCCGCCGAGTTGCAGCCTAGCACGAAACCTGCCAAAGCAGTAGCTGCCGGGGTAGCTATGCTGGTCTCGGTCGTGCTGTTGAGCGTACTGTTCGCGCCCGTCAAGGCCTGGCCGATAGCGTACTTCGCACTCGTACCGTGGGTTCTGGCGTTGCGGTTGCAAGTGCGCCCGCGTCTGATGCTTCTGCTCGCATGGTGCTCGGGGCTGGTGTTCTGGGCTGTCAATGTCTACTGGCTGTGGTGGGTGACGCTGGTGGGCTATGTTTCGGCGGTGGTATACCTATCGCTGTACTGGCTGGTCGCGGCGATAATCCTGCGAGCGGCGATGCGTCAGCGCCGCCCCATGTGGCTGGTGCTTCCTGTAGTGTGGGTGGCGCTGGAATATGCCCGGGCCTTCGTCATCAGCGGATTCCCGTGGTTCTACCTGGCCCACAGCCAGTACGATCGGACAACGCTCATCCAGATTGCCGATATCACCGGGCAATACGGCCTGTCGTTCTTCATCGCGATGGCCAACGGCGTGATAGTCGATCTACTGCTTGCCTGGGCAAACGTCAATTCACTGTCCCGCCGCCGCTGGCTGCGAGTGCTTTCAGGGGCTGCATGCACACTGGCGATTACCGGTGGGCTTATCTGCTACGGTTCATGGCGGCTTGGCCAGAAGACGACTTCGCCGGGTCCGGTTATCGGCGTGGTCCAGCAGGCTGTCCCGATTTCGCTGAGCGGAAAGGCCGCCTCGCAGGAGAAGATACTCGCCGATCACATCGCCGGTTCCATGAAGTTCGTCAAGATGGACTGCGATATCGTTGTCTGGCCAGAGACTATGCTCCCGATGGGCCTCAACGCCGAAATGCTGAATGTCGATATCGCCGCGCTGAGTTCGGGCAAACTGCGATCGCTGGTTGCGATGTTCATCGGACCGAGCGAAGTTGAATCGAGAAACGACGACAATCTCCGGAATATTCTGGGCCTGATCATCAACGGTAATGAGAAGTACCAGGGCATCGCCAACCAGGCCGGAATGATGGGCGAGCTGTCCAGGCAGCTCGGCTGTCCCGTCCTTGCCGGCGGATCGTCAATTCACGCCAATCCCGATCCGATCGACCAAGACGATCTGTGGGTCACACGCAACAGCGCGCTGTGGTTCGACGGTGCAGCTGAGTCTGCGGACATCTATTCCAAGATGCATCTGGTCCCGTTCAGCGAATACGTTCCGTTCAAGAGCGATTGGCTGTGGTTGTACCGCATGCTGCGCAAGTGCGTTCCGGAAGTGATGGCGCAGCTCGAACCTGGTGAGCTTGGCGAGCCTTTTGAACTGACCCGCGACGGGCGGACGTGGCGGCTTGTGAGCCCGATATGCTACGAAGGAACGTTCGCGCGTATCTGCCGCCGGATGGTAATGGATGGCGGCGTCAAACGCGCCGACGTGCTCGTGAACATCTCGAATGACGGATGGTTTGTCTATCAAGTCGGCGACGGTGCGTACAAAGCCAGCTTCGAGCATCGCCAGCACCTGGCACATTACTGCTTCCGTGCGGTCGAACTGCGCATCCCCGTAGTCCGAGCGGTCAACACCGGAATAAGCGGACTTGTGGCTTCCAGCGGCCGAATAGTCGAGACACTGCAACGCTACGATGCCGATACGATGGTCGCCGGATCGCTGCTGCTTGGCGGCAGGGCCGAAGGTAAAGCCAAAGATTTCCCCGGTCAGCGCGGCGCGCGGGTGCTTGTGGACAGCAGGGTTTCTCTGTACAGTTTGATAGGCGATGTTTTCGCCCAAGCCGTCAGCGCAGTTGCCGTGGGGATGGTCGGCTTCTTGATTTGGCGCCGAAAAGCGAGTGAACCGTTCAAAGTCGTAAGTCGTACGAAGAAGGAACTGAAATGACTTACAAGATCAACAATCTTACAGTTGTGTCAGCTTGTCTGGCGTCGCTGCTGCTAGCCGGCTGCGGCGGAGACCCCCAGCCGACGATCGATTCGCGAACGGCGCGTCTCGATGCGCTTTCTGCCTTGCGCCAGGCCTCGGAAGCCCCCGACGCCGTCACTCGCGCCAACGCCATCGAGGCGATGAGCCGGACACTCGGCGCCGATTCGGGCGCAGTTTACAAAGAGGCCCTTGGCGATCAGTACCCGGCAGTGAGGTTCGCCGCGGCGATGGCCATCGGCGAGGTGCAGTACGCCTCTGCCAAGCCGCTGCTGATGCAGATGGCGATGGACAAGGGCCATAACGCCAAAGTCGAGCCCGACAAGCGAGTCTATTGCGCGGTGATCTTCGCGCTTCACCGACTCGGCGTCCAGACGCACACCGGCGATCTGTATCCGCTTCTGTTCGACGACGAAAAAGAAGTCCGCGCCAATGCCGCCATGGTAATGGGCAGGCTTGGAAACCCTTCGGCGATGACGCCTCTCAAGACCCGCCAGCAACATGAGCAGGACCCGTCGGTCGAGTTGCAACTGGTCGAAGCGCTGGCGATTCTCGGTGACAGCAGGAATAGCAACATTCTCGAATCGTATACCAAGATGCAGTTTCTGGACGATCGGCTGGTGGCGATATCGGCGATGGAGAAAATTCGCTCGCCCCGATCGGAGCAGGTGCTGCGAAGCCTTACTTCCGACAAGCAGCCGCCTCGGGTTCGCGTCGCTGCCGCCGGCGGACTGGCCAGGCTCGGATTCGCCGACGAAGATCTCTACGAGTTGTGCACCCAGGCCGCCCAGCAGCCCGAGAAGGTGTTCGATAAAGCCTTCGCCAGTGAGCGGACGGTCTCCGAGGTCGAGATATACTCGCTGCAGCGTCTTGCGGCCATGTCGCTTGGCTGGTTCGACCACTACATGACTGTCAGCGTTCTGCACCCGCTGCTTGGCAGCAACGACGGTTCGGTGCGGGTAGCGGCGGCCATGAGCATTCTTATGCAGACCGCGGACTACGCATACACCCAACCTCCTGTTTTGCCCCAAGCGGCACCGGTGGCGGTGCCCGTAATGTTGCCCAAGCCCGTCGAACCGCTGCAACCTGCCGCCCCAGTGCCCCATACAACACGCCCCCAGCCTGTAAAAAGACCACGCCCGGGCATGTACTGGGCCGACGGAAAGGACTGATCGGCGTCGAGCGTTTGGGCGTTCGAGAATGATTCTTCACTCCTTCGGGTTTATGCAGAGGAAATTCTCTTGACTTGCTCTGCGTGTAAAATAAAATCATCACACTGGTTGTATCCCCACTGACAAGTAACTTCTGCCCTTGATTCGGTCCGGCAGTCGCAACCGCTATCGAAGGAGAGATCATTGAACATCCTGACCAAGATCTGCATCGTAATTCAACTCGTACTGATTCTTCTGGCCTGCCCAGTGTTCATCACCCAGGCGACCGTGGTGGCCAATTACAGGGACCGCTACGAAAAACAGGTTCTGCAGAGCGAAGTGCTCAACCAGATCGCCGCACAGGCGCAGATGAAAATCGCGTCGGTCAAGATCGAGCGGGATACTGCCGTTGCCGATAAGACTCAGTTGGCTTTCGCCAGCCAGCAGGAAATCGCCAAGCTGCGTAGTGATGTCCGTCTTGCCCAGATGTCCAACGGCGAGCAGGAGAATCGGCTGGACAAGCTCGCCACCGAGGTGGCGGGGCTCAAGCAGCAGGCTCAGGTGTTCAATGAACGCAGCCAGATGCTTGAAGGCGAACTGAAGATCGCCCGCGCCGAATTCGACAAGCTGACGGCCGAGAATATTTCCACCACCGAACAGTTAAGAGCGGCAGAGGTAGCCAAGACCCGAACCGAGAAGACTTCGCGTGTTCGCTACGAACGCATCCGCGAACTCGAAGAGGAAGTCGGAGAGCTTCGTTCCGGCGGCGCAGTGGCCCGGAAAGATGCCGGACCCGAAGTTACGCTCGCCCCCGGCGACGCCATCACCGGAACCGTCACTGCCGTCCGTGGCGATTACGCCAGCATCAACATCGGTTCTGCCAAGCGCGTCGCACGCGGTATGCGTCTGATTATCTACCGCGGAACCGAAGTTGTGGGCTTCCTGCGAGTTGAAGAAGTTGACGTTGCCGAGTCGGCAGGTATCATCGTCGATAGCAGGCTTGACACGCTGCAGGGCGACAAGGTTACCACCAGCCTCATGAACTAAGGAGTTCGCGTAATGGCACAGATGCCCGCTAAAAGCCCGGTGGCCAGCTCAGCCCAGCCGGATATTTACACGTTGATGATGATCATCGCCATACTCGCTCTGGCGACCACCATGGGATTCGTACTGTACAACCTGATGGCGGCCGTTCCGGGCGGATACGGGCTGTCCGTCGGTGACTTTTTCCAGCCGGTGGCCGACCTCGGTGGAAAGTAAGCTTATAATCGCTCCGGACGCTTAATTCGTTCGGGGCTGATCCAATATTAATAAACACACGGATGTCCGCAGGGTCGCAGGGAGGCTTCCCGGATAGACATGTCTTACGAAGGCTTGGGCCTGCTCGAACACTAGTACTCTGTCCGGGTAATAGTGTTGTGTTATGGCGCAGCGCCGGTGATGTAGTAGATGCATTATCGCCGCAAGTCAGAACCGGCCAGTATTGCCTGGACAGGGTACTGGCCTTTACCGATCGGATGAGGTCGCTATGATTCTTGACCCGCTACTGGGGCTGTTTTCAATGGATATGGGTATCGACCTGGGTACCTGTAATACGCTTGTCTGCGTTCGCGGACAGGGCATCGTTCTCAACGAGCCGTCCGTCGTCGCCGTTAAGCGGGGCACCAACCGCGTGCTCCAGAACGGAAACGCCGTCGGGCTCGTCGCCAAGGAGATGCTCGGTAAGACTCCCGGCTCGATCAGCGCAATTCGCCCGATGAAAGACGGCGTTATTGCCGATTTCGACATCACCGAGGCGATGCTCAGCTACTTCATACGCAAGGTTCACCGCCGCCGCGGGCTCGTCAAGCCGCGCGTCGTCATCGCCGTTCCATCCGGCATCACAGCCGTGGAGAAACGCGCGGTACTGAACTCAGCCGAGAGGGCAGGTGCACGCAGAGTTTACCTCGTAGAAGAGCCCATGGCCTGCGGTATCGGGGCCGAGCTTCCCATTACCGAACCCACCGCGTCGATGATTATCGACATTGGCGGGGGAACCACCGAAGTCGCCATCATGTCGCTTGCCGACATTTCCGTATGCGAATCGATCCGCGTCGCCGGCGACGACATGGACGAAGCGATCATGGCACACATGAAGCGGACGTACAACCTGATGATCGGCGAGCAGACGTCCGAGAAAATCAAGATCACGATCGGCTCGGCTTCGCCGCTCGAGCAGGAGATTACCATGGAAGTGCGCGGCCGGGACATGATCTCCGGCCTGCCAAGAAAAACCATTATCTCCTCCGAGGAAGTCCGCGAGGCGCTCAAGGAACCGATCGGTGCGATTATCGACTGCGTGACACGCACTCTCGAACAGGTCGAGCCAGAACTGGCCGCCGACCTTGTCGACAACGGAATCACTCTCGCCGGTGGCGGGGCGCTGCTGCGTGGCATGGACACCGTCCTGTCCAACGCGACGGGCCTGGAGGTAGACCTCGCCGACGATCCGCTGACAGCAGTCGCACGCGGAACGGCCGTCTATCTGGAGAACCTCGAACTCTGGAAGGACACCATGGAGTCCGGCGAGGACGACTTCTAGAACGGCAGTAACCCGTAGGGCGGGCATGCCTGCCCTACAGACTCCGAATATCAATCAAAGCCCACAGATAGCTATCTGTGGGCTTTTCTTATGCAGATGTCAGATGGAGGCAATACGCTCTTAAATGGGTGGTGGTACTCAAGTGTACACCGCGCGAGTTAAGGGTAGTGGCACCCAAGTCGGAGGGGAGTGATTCCTAAGTGAAGCTTTTCAATCCGTTGTTAGATCAATTTCAATCGCAGGTGGTTTAGGGCGGTCATGGCTGCGCGGAGGCGTATACGATGGCGGTCGCCGCTGAGCTGGTGGCGATGCACGTCGGTACTATCCGGGCCTGCAAGGCCGATATAGACCAACCCAACGGGTTTCTCTTCGCTGCCGCCTGTAGGCCCTGCAATACCCGTTACGCTGAGAGCATAGGTGGCGTTGAACTTCGCCCGAGCCCCTTCGGCCATCGCCTTGGCAACCGGTTCGCTGACCGCACCGAGTTCGGCGAGCATGGATTCCGGCACGCGCAACTCACGATGCTTAACCTCGTCGGCGTAAGAAATAATACCGCCGAGGAAATACTCGCTGCTGCCTGATGGCTGGGTAACAAGTCCGCCGATAATCCCGCCGGTGCAGCTCTCTGCAACGCTCAGCGTAGCCGATCGCGCTTTAAGCAATTCGCCGACCACCGAAGGTAGCGTGTCGCCGTCGCAGCCGAAAACAATATCGCCAAGGCGCGACTCGACCTCAGCGGCAGTCTTGTCGATGAGAGCTTCGGCTGCCTGGTGAGTTTCGCCGCGGGCGGTGATGCGAATGGAGACCACGCCGGACGACACCCGCGTGCCGACAATGGGATTGTCGCGGCCCATCAGGTCGGAAACTTTCTCGCCCACGGCAGATTCCCCGCCGCCGAATGTGTGGATCGCGCGGTGGAGTATGCATCCGCTATCGAGCGGCAGGAGGGGGATAATCTGTTTTTGGAACATCTCGTGCATCTCGGCAGGCACGCCGGGGGTGACGTAGATATCGGCAGAGTCTATTTTCGCTGCAATTCCCGGCGCGGTCCCGCAGGTGTTGCGAATCGCGGTGGCTCCGGCGGGCAGCATTGCCTGGGAGCGATTGGATGGCGACATAGGCCAGCCGCGCCTGGCAAAGTGCGCTTCCAACTCTGCGAGGCAAGCTTCGTTCAACTCCAGCTCGCAGCCCATCGCCTCGGCGAGGGCTTGGCGCGTCAGATCGTCGTCGGTCGGTCCCAACCCGCCGGTGACCATAACGATTTCGGCCAACCCGGCGGCCTGGGCGATCGCGGCGGCGATTGCGCGAGTATCGTCGCCGATGGTAACGTGGCTCGTAACGGCTATCCCTCGCTTGCCTAGCTGAGCGGCAAGATACGCACCATTGGTGTCCAGCGTTTGTCCGCTTGTCAGTTCATTACCGACCGATATGATAATTGATCTCATAATATGCCCGATGCTCCCAAACAAACACGATGCCGGCCAGCCCCTCCGGCCAAATTGCAGAGAGTTTTATCGCACTGATTACAACGTAACGCAAGTCTCTGCGCGACCGGCATACGGACGTGTGTTCGCCTGGGAGCTCGAGCTTTTAATCAGACTCCCTCATCCTGGACGGTGATATGAATTGGGTGCCGAAGACTTTCCCAGCTGTGCGATCCGCACTTTGGACACATTCCGCCGGCTGGAATCCGCAATGGCGTGTACGAGCAGTAGTGACAGATCACAAACGCCAGGGTAGATTCGTCGGGGGAAAGCACGTCTGGCTCGTTGAAACTTGCCAGACTGAGCGACGGGGTGGAACGGAACTTCCTTGCGGCCCTTCTACGGCGCGTCGTCGAGAACATGGTTCGTCTCCTTCCGACAGAAATGACCTTCCTTACTGGCATTATAGCATCCACCGACCAAAAAACAGGGGCGACACCCTAAGTTGGTCTAGGGGCGGCCCTTAGGGTTTGAGATTTTTACAGGACATTCCCCGGTATGCGAGACAAAGGGCGGCAGGAGTGTTTTTAAGGCCTGTTTTGGTGGCCTGAACGCGGAGTTTTTTCGCCCTTGCCAAGGGGCGAAAGCGGAATCACCCCGTTGGTGCGAGGAGCTTTCGACACCGCCGGGTGGAAGAAGAACCGCTCACAGGCGCTTGGCTGGGCGGTAAGAACCTGTATAATGTTTCGACCGTGATTTGGACGAACAGGTGCGGTGGCGTCTTGGGGCCACAATGAGATTATTGAGGTAATAACTTGAAGTTACGCGATTATCGATGCGGGATTATGCTTGTTCTGGCAGGTGCGATTGCTTTTGCGGGCTGTGGCGGAGAGTTGTACAACGAGGCCCAGCGGTTCATGCCCGGACGCATTTCTCCGCGCGAACAGTGGGTGGTGACCTCCAGCGATCTCAGTAATCCTTCGCTAGTCGCCGACGGAAACCGAAACACTGCCGCCACCAGTTCGTCGCGTTACGCCCAGGCCGAGTTGACGATCGATTTTGGCAAGGAATGCCTGTTCAATATGGTCGCCATCGATCACGGCCCCAAAGAGAACGGCTATGCCCGGAGGGTGGCTGTGCTCACCAGTTCGGATGGAATGAATTTCACGCAGCAGGCCACGGCGCCCGGGCTGCGGCGGGTTTCCACAATTCTTTTGGTCAAACCGGTGCTTGCCCGATACGTCAAGATCAAGACCGTCGTCGCCGGTTCCGAGCCATGGTCGATCGGCGAAGTTTATCTGAACTAGCAATGTCTAAAAGCCGGTGGAGTAGCGAGCATGTCAGATAACGTCAGCGATTCTGCGAAGCAGGGCGACATGAAATACTTCACGTTTGTCGGCGTGGTGATGGTCGTGATAATCGGCCTGCTCGCGGTGTTGTGGGTGCACGAACGCACGCGAAGGATCGCCGCCGAGCGCGATGCGATTCGTCTGCAGCAGCAACTCGAGCAGTTCCAGGGCGTTCTTGGCCCGCTGTTTTCCCAAGCCAGCGAAGATCAACCTGCGACCGCGCCGAGTAAGTGACTTACGTAGTTTGCCTGCGGGGGGACTCTTGTGCATCGCCAAGGCGCGGCTGTATGATGCTGTGCGAAGTCGCAGCTTTTTCCATTCACTGATTCATCCATTCACTGGCATCTCCGCATGAATATCCGATTCACGAAATCACGGCGATGGTTTGTCGCGGCCTTGTTACTGACAAGCGCCGTCATCGCGCTGATGGGCCCGAGTTTTTCGGCGCGGTTGCGCGGCGTTGCATCTACGGTGATGGCGCCGTTTGGCGACGGCGGGATGTACCTGGCCACCAAGATCGAGTCCCACCGCAAGAAACTCGGTCAGCGAGCGATATCGCCCGGCCAGGCGCGTCGCCTGGCTCAGGCCAACGATGAACTTCGCGGGCGATTGCACGTCGTCGAGAGCCAGTTGCAGCAGTTCATTCGCCGCTCGATAGAGGCCGACAGCCTGTTCGGCCGAGTACCTTACGGGCAGTGGAAGCCTATCGCCGCCCTGGTTGTCGGGCGCGACGCACTTAGCTACGGCCAGATGCGAAGCGTGAACGCGGGCAAGCTGCGCGGGGCTGCGGATGGCGTGCCTGTAACTACCCGAAAGCTACTGACCGACCGTTCCAAGGCGCTGCCCCATGCCCTGGCGGCCGTCTCTGCCAGCGCCGTTGTAGGGCGCATCGTGACGGCGGGTGAATACACCGCCACGCTCCAACTCGTTACCGACAGGGATTACTCGGTGAGTGCGAAGATTCGGCGAATCATCGACCCGAATAATCCGCGAACGATCACCTCCAGCGGCGAGACGACTATCGCCAGGCCCATCACAGCCGCCGACGGACTTATCGCCGTCCTCGCAGGCGGCGACGGAGCCGGCGGAATGATTGTCGCCGACGTCAGTGCGTATGACTCGGTGCAGATCGGCGACTGGCTGGAGACTTCCGACGACGGCAATTTACCTGCAGGTATCCGAATCGGGACCGTCAGCGAAGTAACCGAGGATCTCCAGCGATTCGGGCTGTTCGTCAGGCTGAAAATCACTCCCTTTGCCGATCTCGAAACGCTGCGTGAGGTATATATTGTTCTTCCCGCCGCTGCCAAGCCGATCGGGGAGGGCTGGTAATGCGCTGGGTGGTCCTGATTCTCATCGGCTGGGTTGGCGTGCTGCTGCAGACGACCTTCGGCGAAGTGTGGGCGATTGACGGGCTCGCTATTGGCAGTATCGCTCCGGACCTGCTGGCCTGCGTGGCAGTGTTCTGCACGCTTTACGTCGGCCGCGCCGCCAACGCCATGATCGTCGCCTGGATTCTCGGGCTGATGCTGGACCTTGCCACCGCCGGCGGGCCAGGCGCTGCCGTGGTCGGTCCAATGGCGATATCTTACTGCATCGTCGCACGCGGACTGTTCGAAGTGCGCGAAGCGATGTTCCGCCGCCGCCTCAGCACCCGCATGCTGCTTACGCTGGTATTTTGCCTGGCGTCGCATCTGCTGTGGGTCACCGTCCAATCGATTCTCGCTATGGGCGTCACCGGCTGGGGCGAATACCTGCGAATGCTCGGCCAGGCGGTATGCATATCGATCTATACCGCGCTGGTAGCGCCGCTGGTGTTCTGGCTGCTCGATAAGGTCGCGTCATGGCTGTTCGTGGCACCCGTCGGGCGATCCGGATCGCGACGGGGCTAGGCTCTAAAGTGGCAATTGCCTATGGCGCGGCGTTATAATCCGCCGCATGTACAAACGCCGCATCATCGCTTTTATGATTATCATCGCCATCTGCCTGCTGACGCTGGTCTGTAGGCTCGGATGGCTGCAGTTGATCGAAGCTGATGAGTATCTCGCCGACGGTGACAAAGATCTTCGCTCGCCACCGGTGTGGCTGCCCGCAATGCGGGGGCAAATCAAAGATCGCCACGGGCGCATCCTGGCCTACGACGAACCGTGCTTCGATCTCTCGCTGCAGTATCAGTTCCTGGCTGCCGATCCCAAATGGATCAGCCGCGATGAGCGCCTGAAAATCAAGGGCAGGTATCCGCTGGACGCACGATGGATCGCCGCTCAGCAGCAAAAGATCGGACGCAGCGAAAACGTTTCGCCCGAGCGAGCGGAGTTTATCTTCCGCCAGCGATGGGACAATACGTGGGCGTTAGTCTCCCGCGTTGCAGGCGATAATGGCATAGCCGATGTCAATGCCACAACTGCCCGCGTAGTTCGCCGCATCCAGCGCTGGGCTTCGGCAAGGGGCGGCGACGTGAAGGATATGTTCCGCCCCCATCCGATAGTCAAGGGTCTCACCGACGACCAGGCCGTCGAAATCAAGGCCGAATTGGAAGACACTATCGGCATGTCCGTTCAGCCGAGCCATCGGCGTCGCTATTCGTACGGCGAGCACGCATCGCACATCATCGGATTCACGCAGCAGATCGACCGGGGCGATCTCGAACGATTCAATTCACCAGCGCCTGCGGGCAATCGGCTGGAATGGAAGCTCTCGCTCTACGGTAACGACGATACGATAGGCAAGTCCGGGATCGAAAGGGCGCATGAGCAGGCATTGCGAGGGCGGAAAGGCTACCTCGTCCGCCGCGCCGGGAAGATATCCGAGTCCGGCGTTTCGCAACCCGGACAAAACGTTCAGTTGACGCTCGATATCGAACTGCAAAAGACGCTTCGTGACATCTGGCCGCCCGGACAGCGCGGAAGCATCGTCGTGATGTCCATTCCCGACGGTGAGATTCTCGCCATGCTCTCGATGCCGCAATACGATCTGAACCGCTACCACGAGACTGAATACTTCCGCGCGATAACCACTGACGAGGCCAACACCCCGCTGTTTCACCGGGCGATCGCCGGCACGTATCCGCCCGGTTCGGTCATGAAGGTGCTCACCACCCTTGCAGGACTCACCGAGGGCACGCTCGGCGAGAACTCGACCGATTACTGTGAAGGTCAGTTGTTCTACGACAACCAGGGCAAACGGAAGTTTAAGTGCTCGCACAGGCATGGCGAGATTGTCCTTGCCGACGCGATAAAAAAGAGCTGCAACGTGTTTTTCTATCATGCCGGGGAAAAGTTGGGCGTCCCCAAGCTGAGTTCATGGTACGAGTTGTTTGGGTTCGGAAAGTCGACGGGACTTGGATTGAGCGAGGAGAAACCCGGTTTTATCGTCCAGAGGGGAACTAAGGGCATTGCCAGAATGATGGCAATGGGCAAGAGCAAGGTCGACGTCACCCCGCTGCAGGTTGCAAACTTCATGGTGACGGTGGCAAGGGGCGGACACTTCGCATCGCCAGCTATCACAATTAGCCCGCCGCCCCAACGCGACGAGTACGATCTTCCGTTGTCCGATTCGCACGTGACCCTGGTAAAGGATGCAATGTTCCGGGCGGTCAACGAGCCAGGTGGAACCGCTTACAAGTACGCACGCGACGAAGAAATCGACATCTGCGGCAAGACCGGGACGGCCGAGATCGACAAAATCACCAAGCTGAACATGGCGTGGTTCGCAGGGTTCGCGCCATACGAGAACCCGCAAGTTGCCTTCGCGGTCGTCGTCGAGAAAGTTTCGACTTCCGGCGGAAGGACGTGCGGACCGATCGCCCGTGCCGCTGTTCGGGCGTGCAAGGAAATGGGCTACATCCGATCAGAGAATTGACAAGAGTATGTTAAAAGCTATCAGACGATATCTGCGGTATTCAGCCAGAGAACTGACAAGAGCATGTTAAAAGCAATCAGACGATATCTGCGGTATACATCCTGGCCGATAATGGCGGCTATGATCGCGCTGATGACTATCGGCGTGATGGCGATATCGGTCTCGGTAAGCCTCGACCCGGCCGTCAGCGGACAGGTCGTCAAGCAGATTGTCTTTGCAGCGATCGGGCTGGCGGTCTTCGCCGTATGCACGATAATTCCGTATCAGAAGATCGGCAAGTTTGCTTATCTGCTGTTTGGGATAACCCTGGCGGTGCTGGTGATTCTGCTGGTTCCCAAGGCCCTGGCCTCTGTCGGAATCCGCATTGGCTTTCTGGATAAAATACTGCCATCCATCCGCGGCGCCCGGAGATGGATCAACCTCGGTTTCGTTATGGCCCAGCCGTCGGAGGTGGCCAAGCTAACCTACGTCTGCATGCTGGCGTGGTATCTGCGGATCGGCGAGAACTATCGCACGCTGAAGGGGCTGATCGTTCCGTTCGCCCTGGCGCTGCTGCCGATGGCGCTGATTCTCGTCGAGCCAGATCTGGGAACCGCGCTGCTGTTCCTCCCGACGCTCTATATCATGCTTCTGCTTGCCGGGGCGAAAATCCAGCATCTGCTGCTTATCGTCGGCCTTGGGCTGGCGGTACTGCTGGTTCCGGTCGCCAGGGAGATTGAAGGCGATTCGTCGCCGATCGCATATTGCAAGCTCAGCCCCGACGCTACAGGCCGGCCGCGCGTCCTCCAACCGCTTTTCCTGAGAGTGCTCAAGCCGCATCAGTCCAGCCGCATCGAAGGTTGGCTGCGTCAGGATGACAGGAACGCACGCCTCAGCGCCGGATATCACCTGTACTGGTCGAAGGTGACTCTGGCCTCGGGCGGGGTTACCGGCTTCGACAGCGATAAATCAGATCAGCTTTACGGCGACATGTTCCCGCTGGTGCTTCCGCGACTTCCGGACGATCACACGGACTTCATCTTCTCGGTCATCGGCGGGCGATGGGGATTTGTGGGATGTCTTGGCACGCTTTGCCTATATGCGGTGATATTCCTGTTGGGAATTGAGATCGCGACGATTACCTACGATCCGTTCGGCCGGTTGCTGGCGGTGGGGGTTCTGGCGCTGCTGCTCTCGCAATTAGTTGTGAACGTCGGAATGACTATCGGGCTGATGCCCGTTACCGGAATGACACTCCCGCTTGTCAGCTACGGCGGGTCGTCGCTGGTTGTCAACTGTGCGGCGCTGGGGCTGTTGGTCAACGTTGGACTGCGCAGGCCGATATCGCTGTCGCGCAGGCCGTTCGAGCACGGCGAAAAAAAGGAAAAGCGAACCAATATCGAGTACACGACGCTGAACGACCGAAACCAGCGGAAGGATAATTAGCTGGTAGGGCGTGCTACTTGTTGCACGCGCAAAGATGCCGCCACTGTTGTTCCGCGTGCAACAAGTAGCACGCTCTACAGATTATGGGATACTTGGCCAGGTAATTAGCTTGCCGAGAAGTAGTAGGCCAGCCAGAGGAACGCAAGTAAGGTGTGGACCGCACAGATCACCCAACTGCAGAATTCTGTGAATCGGTGGCGGCGGAATTTCAGTAAAATGACTGTCGCCAATCCAAGGGCACCGATCTTGAACGCGACGATTGCCTCGGTGTCGTGGATAAAGCCGGCCGCTATCGGATTGGCCTCGACGAAATTGCCCAAATTCAGCGCCAGGAGCGTGAACATCAGGTCGAACATCCCTACAATCCATACAAGGATGAGCAGCAGGATTACTCGGTTTCCCCGCACTCGCGGCGCATCGGTCGGATCGGAGCAGATGGAATAAACCTCCGGGATGTCGCTCGGGCTGCCCATTATTAATACAGATCGAAAAGAAACGCTGACAAACTTTACCTATTATACTCCCTGCAGAGCTATGGAACGAAGAATCTCATTCGCCAGAGAAACCGCCACCGGCGCCGCCAGCGAGCAACTGACGCTCCCAGACGGCTATCGGACCGATCTTTGGGTGTATGAACCCACGGCTGAGGCCAAGGGGCTGCCTGTGGTGTATCTGCACGGTATCCAGTCGCATCCCGGCTGGTGGTCCGGTTCGGCGATGGCGATGGCACGGGCGGGGTATGCGGTGTATCAGCCTGTCCGACGGGGCAGCGGGGCGGCGACGGTCGATCGCGGCCATGCGGCGTCGGCGGGGCAATTGCTCGACGATGTCCAGGTAGCCTGCGAACTGGCAATGCGACGCAGCGGGGCGAACAAGGTGCATCTGCTTGGCGTTAGTTGGGGCGGAAAGCTGGCTGCCTGCTACGCAGCCGACGAATCACGCGCCGCAACGCTGGCATCGCTGACGCTGATAACGCCCGGAATCGCCGCCCGCGTGGACGTTCCGCTTGCGACGAAACTGTCAATCATTGCTTCACTCATCGTCTGCCCGACAACGCTGTTCGATATCCCTCTCAGCGGCGTCGAACTGTTTACTGACAATCCCGAGATGCGGGACTATCTCCGCGATGATGCATGCAGGCTGGACAAGGCGACCGCGAGTTTTTTATATGCCAGCAGGAATCTCGATTGTCTTTTGCGCAGGTCACCGCCCGGCTGCGTCGATCTGCCGACGACGTTGATTCTGTCCAATCGCGATCGGATTATCGATTCCGATGCCGCCGAGACAATTATCCGGCGCATTACAGCCGCCGATCCGAAAATCGTCCGGCTGGACGGTGCGCATACGCTTGAATTCGAGGAAGATCCCCAGCCGCTCTACGATGCACTCATCGCCGCGCTGAACCGAATGTAGCGCGTTGGAAAATAATTGCGTCTTCCTGAATTTTAAGACGCACCGGAAGTGTAGCTCGTTCCGCGCCACGTGACGGTCGCGCCCTTGCGGAGTTTGAGCAGTGCGGAGATTACCGCGTAGATCGCGATCAGCGAGCCAAGCGGATATGTGAAGAACAAACTCTTGCGGGCACCGACGAGTGCGTAGAAGCGAAACATAACGCTCAACTGTATCATCACTGTCGCCGCGCCTGCGAATCCGCACGCAGCCCACCAGCCGGCCGCCTCGCTTGCGCCGCCAGCCAAACTGAGACCAACCGCGGTGCAGACGTACGGTAAGAGACTGACGATCAGCAGCACCGCCAGCGCCGTGCAAAGCCGTCTAAGCGTTCCGAACGTTCCGTAGAAGATTCGGCTCCAGCCGCGAGTGATCGCGCCCAACGAAGTGTACATTCGCACCTTGTACAGGCCGTCGTTGCGCGTCACGCGGAGGTTCAAACCGGACCGCTTCAAGATGGCGGCCATGTGCATGTCCTCGTTGACCTCGCCCTTGACCGCAGCGTGCGTTCCGATCTGTTCGTAGGCAGTGCGCTTGATGAGCATGAACGCACCGTTGGCGTACGCGTTGGACTTTTTCGGGTTGTTCACCTTCTCGGGCGTGAAATAAATCATCATCACGCCGCTGCATACCGGCTGAATAACGTTCTCCCAGAAGCCGCGCATCTCCAGGGCGGGCAGCACGCTCAGCAGGTCGGCGTTGGTGTCGATAGCGTACTGCAATGCCGTCGAGAGCGTCCGGGGCGAAGTCTGCGTACAATCGGCGTCGATCATGCATATCCACTCGCCGTCGGTCGTGGCGATTCCCTGCTGCATCGCGTTGTTCTTGCCGCACCACCCGTCTGGGAGCTGCTCGATATTCAGCAGACGCACGCTAGGATTCTTGGCGGCGAGTGCCTCGACGATCTCAGCCGTCGCGTCCTCGCTGCGGTCGTTGCAGACCAGCAGTTCGTAGTTCGGGTAATCCTGATCGAGCATCGTGCGGACGCAGGCTTCGATGTTATCCTGCTCGTCCTTGGCTGCGACCACCACACAAATGCGGGGCGCATCGACCGGTGGACCATCGTAATCGGCGCTCAGAAGAAAGCCCTTTCGCCTCTCGACGCAGATCATGACATGTCTGGAGATCCAGATCAGTCCGACAAGGCACGCCATAGAGAACATGCTCGCGGCCAGTATCGTCATTATTCACCCGCTCCGTCGTCCTTGCGTCGGCTGTGCAAATTCTGCACGAGCTCAACTTCGCCGACGTTCATGCTGACTCGGCGTGCGATTTCGACGGCATCGAGTCCCTGCTGCATCAGGCGCACTATCTCGGTGTGCACGGAAATCGTCGGATGCGCCGCCGCGTTCGGCGGGCTGTCCGCTTGGGGTGACATGGCAGCGGGGTCCGACGGTTCGGTAGTGTTGCTCGTCGGTGTCTCGGCGTCGGCGAATGGTTGTTCGAGTTGCCCAACGCGTCCGGTAAGTCGAATTTGGGCCTCTGCCATCGCGTCCACCTGCTCGGTAAGCTGGCGCACTCTCTCGGCCATGCGATTAGCCAGCTTGGTCCGCGACCGGCTGGCTGCACCGAGACTAATCAGCAGAAGCACGATCCCCGCGGCAATCAAGCCGCCGGATATCCACATCAGTTGAGCTGGGTCCATCAATTTTCTCTCCGTCGATACGCGATTGTCGCCGCTTCCATTACGGCGCGGATTGCAACGTGATGCGACGCACCGGCTGCCTTGCAATCGGCGAATTCCGGGCTCGCCGTGATGACCACGCCGCCGGCTGCGCCCAACTTCATGCGAATCGGGCCGTAGGGCGTTTCGACAGTCTCAAACCGGCGAGTCAGCTTGGATCGTGTCATCGTGCGTCGGCGAATTCCGAATGTCGTGGTCTCGCTGTAGATTATTCGCTCCGCCCGCCCAACGTCGCCCTGGCGGCAAATTGCAGAGAGCATCCAGGCAGGGCGTGACTTTTTCATGAACACCGGGCTTGCCCACGCATCGAGGCAGCCGGCCTCGAGCAGTTGCTCTATCGTCGCACCGAGCAGCTCGCCCGTGCAATCGTCGATATTCGTCGCCAGTTCCACAACCGTATCGACCTGGCTGTCTGCCTCAGCTCCGTAGGTGCAGGCCCGCCCGATCAGCACTCGCAGCAGGTTGGGTACGGTTTTGCTCTCGCGGCTGCCCGCGCCGTAACCGATCGCGTCGAACACCATTGCCGGAACGCCGCCGAAATTCTCGGTAAGTTCTACAAGAAACGCAGCCGCCGTCGGTGTGGTGGCCTCGCCCTCCATCGGACCGGCAAGCGTCGGTGCCCCTCGCAGCAACTCCGCGGTCGCAGGCGCCGGAACCGGAAGCGTTCCGTGATCGCACTTAACCGTCCCGCTGCCGGTTGGAATCGCCGAGCAGCAAACGTTCGTGACGCCCATAAGCTCCAGCGCGACGCACGCAGCGACGATGTCCACGATGCTGTCTATCGCGCCGACCTCGTGGAAGTGAACTTCCTCGATGCCCCAGCTGTGCACCTGCGCTTCTGCCCGGGCAATCCGGGTGAAGATCGCCTTGGCCGTCTGGCCGGATTTGCCGGGCAAGTCGGCTGCGTCGATGATCGCGACGATATCGCTCAGGTGGCGCTTGGGTTGATCGGCGGGGGGCGTGTCCTGATTGACGTTGAACTTGGTTCCGCCAAGCCCGCCGCGAGTGACGCTCTCGGTGCTCAGCGAATAGCCCGAGATGTCGAGCTTGGCGATCTCGGCTTGCAGCGCGGCGAAGTCACAGCCGGCGTCGAGCAACGCACCAACAATCATGTCACCGGCAGCTCCGGCGAAGCAGTCGAAGTAAGCGATAGTCATAGCGATGTGAGTGTATTCCCGCTGGTCCGCAATTTCAAGCAACCTAAAAAGTAGGACGTGCAACTTCTTGCCGACCACATATTTTCTAGATCAGTGTGTGCATTGGGGCAATTGAGTTTCAATAGGGTGCCGCCAAGTCCAACTGGGCAGCTTTTTCCGTCTGGGTAAGATTCTCCGTATTTTCCGGCGTGCTTATTTAAGGACCTCTCCAAACACGCCGACCAACCTTATATACAAAAGGTCATCAGGCCTCACGGCCGCAACTACAAGGAAGTTGAAATGGTTACACTCATGGACACCGCCGTCGAGTTCAAGTTCTTCCGACCGAACGCACAAAATGTTCACCTCGCGGGCGATTTTAATGATTGGCAGCACAATCTGCCGATGGAAAGAAGCAGCGACGGTTACTGGTCGGCCAGCGTCGATCTGCCAGTCGGCGAGTTCAAATTTAAATATTGCGCGGACGGACAATGGTTCACCGATTACGCGGCCTTTGGGGTTGAGCCCGGGCGTTTCGGAATGGACTCGATCGTTCGCGTGCCACACAGAACGCTCAAGGTCTCCTCTCAAGATACCGAGCAAGCGGCTGCCACTACGACAGCCGCAACACGACGCACCGCTGCTACAGCAGCAGCATAGTTGGACCGCTGCCAAAACAGCAGCATAGCGCTAGAATAAACAAGCGCGGCCAGGTTCCAAGCAGGCCGGTTGGGAAATAAACTCTCAACCGGCTTTTGCTTGCGCACATAACGGACGGGAACCAGGAACAGGGAAAACGGGGACTGGCTCAAGTGGAACATCCCTGTGGGAGGGAGCGAAGAGCAACCTGCTGTGCGCAGTGCTACTTGGCTGTGCGCAGCGTTACTTGATGGTGTGACCGCTGAGCTTGTTCCGCACCGTGCGGGTATCGACTTCTTCGATGGCTTCGACGATCTTGCCGTAAAGGCTCGGCCTCCGGGCTGCGATGTGTCCGCCGGCTATCGTATTAACCCGCGCCGACTTGTCGAGGTCGGCGACGATCATGTCATTGCCCAACGCCCAGGTTTCTTCCAGGACGATCCCTTCCGGATCGACGATCAGACAGCCGCCGGTCCGCACCTCCGGCTCGTCGATGCCAACGCCGTTGTTGAACACGTAAAAGACGTTGTTGTCGTAGGCGCGGCAGGGCAGCCACTTCATGAGCCAGGCTTTTCCTTTTGGCCCGTCGAACTCATTGCGGATTGCGGTGGGGTTCGACTTGCGGTTGCGCCACAGGTCGAGGTCGATTTTGCCCATTCCGGCTGAGTCTATGTCGAATGCTCCGGTCTGATGCGGCGCAAAGATAATCTCGGCGCCCTTCAGGCAAAGGATGCGAGGGTTCTCAGGCAGATTATTGTCGTAGCAGATCAACGCGCCCATCGTCCAGCCGAACAGTTCAAAAACATCGAGCTTATCGCCCTGGCTGATCGCGGAGTTCTCGAAGGCGTGGACCTTTCGATGCTGGAAGGCATTGCCCCCGGCCGGCGTGACGACGACGTAGGTGTTGTACATCTTCCCATCGGGCGTCTTTTCGAGCATTCCGAACATCACCACGATGTCCCTGGCCGCCGCCTTTTCATGTATTTTGGCAACGGTAGGCCCCGCGTGGGTGTCTTCGGCCAGAGCTAACAGGGGCTCGCGGTCCAGCTCGGTCAGAAAGTTGTATCCGGTGGTGCAGAGTTCCTGGAAGCTGATGATGTCCGCCCCTTGGTCGGCGGCTGCGTCGATGAAGCCGAACATTGTCGCGAGATTGGCGTCCTTATCGCGCTGAGCCATCTCGAACTGAACTGATGCGACCCGAATGGATTGCTTGCTCATATGTTGTTCCTCGATCATTTATATCAATGCCTTCAAATGTCAGCTATATCAATGCCTTCAAATGTCAGGCTGCTGCCAAGCCGGTGGTGATTGTAGTTCCACCGCCAACCATCCACAACATATCTCACCCGGCTTTGCGGGGAACCCGGAACTCGGAACCGGGACAAAGCTTCAGCAGGGGTAGGGCGGGCATGCCTGCCCGCCGGAAGTTGCAAAACAGATACATCGGCGGGTAAGCACCGCAGGCATCCCTTCGGGACATACCCGCCCTACGATCATCCACCTATTGCTTGACGCATGCCACTGCACACATTAGAACTTAACACACGGGTCAAAGGTCAGTTCCGTAACATGAGAAGGGGACCACCTCGTGAAGCTGAAACGCCGTGTTTATGAGATTCTGGAAGCAGACCAACCAGCCTTGGAAACGGTAGTAGCACTTGATCTTTAAGATGAGAGCAACGTCGAACAGTTATCACACACGAAAAAGGGAATACGATGCTAACACCATACAAGGCCATCGAAGAGACAGACGACTATGTGGTCTATGAATTCAGAACGATCTACTTGTATCTGATGTACGGTATCTTGGGAATGATTGCGGCGGGATACTTTGCAAGTATATATGTCGTATCAATCGCCGGGGCAGTTCTTATGGTTCTGTACTTCTTGCTGGTTTCCCTACAGTACAGGGTATTGGGCGGAAAGATAAAACGAGCCGCAAAGGCGTCTTCTGTGGATATGTCTGGAAGCAAGTGGTCTTTTTCACGTCCACTGCGGGTAAAGATCAAGAAAGAATTCATCTAATAAACTGATGTTGTTCGTGATACGGGGCAAGAATGCCCCGTAACCGTGGAGCATTTCGAACGCCTTGGCCTTGGGAAAGAACACTGCTTGACCAGCAAGCCGTGCCACCCGCCGGAAGAAGAAAACCAAGAAGCGTAAGACTGCAAAGAAGAAGGCTTAGGAACTGCTTGTCTTGGAAGAACAAAAAAGAAACCCCGGCTCCTGCACCGCCGCAGCTATAGGCCGCACATTTTGAGGAGAGCGTATGAAGCGGCAGTATTTTGAAACAGTCAGCATAGCATCAGGATTTATCCTGGCGGCTGCAAGCATCGTAGCCTGTAACTATGATCCAATCTGGAATGTCCTCCGAATTAAGGATGAGTTGCGAGGCCCATCCACCATAGCGCTTTCACTGTTCTTCTTGATTGGCGGCTTTATCCTTTCGCTTCGCAAGAGGAACGAATCTATTCAATATCTACTTCAAACGCACAGCTCTGCTATGGAGGACATACTGCAAACACATACTTCTGATATAGAAAAACAACTGAACACGTTGAATCGTTCACTGCCGCAAAAAGGATTGTTTGCTGTATTCTCCTGCGACGAAGCACATAGAGAGATCGCAAAAGCGATTAAAAAAGCCGCAGTCGCCTTGAATACACGGGTCCTGGTAGGGGAAACGACGATTGGCCTAGAGCCTCGCCATGATTCATTAAAGGTGTGGGACAGAGCGCAAGCTGCAGCTATGCGAGCCGGAGGTCTGATCTATCGAGACGTGATAAGTACTGGATTCCGGACACAGGCAGAGAATCTTGCCCACACTTTCAATGAGTGCAAAGGCCTCTACGAGGCATCTTGCATTAACTGTAGTATTGCGGGTGTTCCCAATTTCATAGTCTTGTCGTATAAGGATGGCACAGAAGAGGTCTGGGTCGGCTGGGTACTTTCCTCGGGGCTTGGCTTTGACCAGCCTGTTTTTTGTTGTGCGGAACAACGATTCGTACAAATGTTCAAGACATGGCATTCGTTGCTCTTCGAGGCCGGGGAACGGATTTCACAGCAAGCAACTCAAAGACCACTTTCGGAAGGATAAATATGAACGATAAAGACATGCTGGATAAACTTGAGAAAATCAAATTCCATATCGAGGAGTTGGCCGATGCGATCGACTTTGAAGAGAATCCCTTAACCAATCTAATTATCGTAATGGATTGGAGCAGAGCCGATCTTGATGATGTCATCGAGTACTTCAATAAACAGGCTGAGTTGTTGGCTCATGGGCAAGCTCTAAACTGGTACGATTTTAAGAAAATCCTTGAGGAACAATTCGACATTGATCATCAAAGGGTAAAAACGGTCATTAACGCTTTCTATCGTAAAGGAATGTGGCCTGGGTTTTGTGAAGAATATGCCAAAGAGAACATGTGTGTGGAATTTGATCATATGTTCGCTGACAAGTAAAAGTATATCAGTCGGTGCCTGTATGGCAGGCTGCAATGAACAACTTCCAGATGGTTTGGACAAGACATGAAGGGACAGGTAGTCAATATCAACCAACAACGAGGCATGGCGGCTGTCCAGACCGAAGATGGTGAGTTTTCCATCATCGAACTGCTCGGCGATCCGATGGAAGTCGGCGATGTTCTCAGTTGGGAAGGTGATTATCCGCTTGGTGGTGAGGAGATTTGGAACGTAACACAGGAAATGACGGTGGATGTCTTCTTTCAGAACCACGGTGTTCCGAAGCATCAGCTAGGACAGCAGCTTTTATATGATTAGTACGTCGAAAAGTAGGAACGGACAACTCCCGCAGTAGGTAGGGTCAGCAACGAGTTGCGACCTTACTTCTGTGGACCTAAGAGCTTGATTCAGCTAAGGGGATACGCATTATGGCACAAAAAAGCAAACTAGCGAAACTCACTTGGAAGTATTGGATTTGGTTTCCTGTGTGCATCGTTTTGGGCTTGTGGTGGATGCTTACACTTGACGAGCTATTGGTGAGTTGGCTTCCCGAAACTCCGGGATGGTTTGGTAGTTCCATCGAATTCCTTTCCGGCCTCATGGGATGGTTCCTCATCGTGCTTCCGCTGATAATGTGGACCATCAATAGAAAGACTCTCTCCCAAGAGGGAATAATATGCGGTCGATGCGAAAAGGATATTACTGAGGGTGAGACTGTTGCACGCTACGAAGGTGAAATGGTCTGCGTCGCATGTGCAGAGCACTTGGAGTGTATTGAAGAGAGAGAGTTGCCACGATTTCAACACGGTGGACCAGACGACCAAGCCAGTCCGTAGGCCGGGTCTTGACACCGTAGGTGCCTGCGTCTTTGATGAAGCGGCCGCCGCGCTAGGCGCAGCTATTTTCCATCTCGAATCAACTCCGCTATCTGATTCAGGTAGCCTAACTTCACTTCATAGATGCTGGTTCCAAAGTGATGGATTACGATTCCTTTTTGTATCAAAACATCCATTTCGTCTCTCCAAAGAACCTCGTATTCTCCTATTTCAGATGAATGGAATTGGCATTGCTCACTCCTAGCAGCTTGAACAAGGAAGCTTTTCTGCCAGTCGGACAGAGAATTCAAAACATTTACCTGTTCCGCATAATCCTGCTCTTTTTTGCGAAGTGTTCTCATCTGTTGCATTCGTCTTCTATAAATGGAACCTATTGCTGTGCAAATCAAATGCGCCAGGACAAAACCAAGGAGAAATGCAGCCAGAGCCGCAGCCGCTACTCCAGCACTACCGTATTTATCAAAGTCCTGCAGGATTTCTTTAATATGTAAAACAAGAACCAGAGTCAGACCACCCAGGACGCTCAAGGCGTTCTTGGTCGGGATGTCATGCTTCGTTAGTAATTTCACCATCTCGGGAATGATCTGCATTACACGATCTCCTCGGCATCCGGCCCGCGCAGTTAGTCGGGTTGACACCCGCCTGCCTGAATCAAGCGGGCAGGACTTGTTGCTATTTTCCTTTACCGGCGAGCAGGCAGCCGCCGATGAACAAACCCGCACCGATAATCGCCATCGGTATGGGCATGTGCGCGTCGTGAAGCAGTGCCGTCGATGTTGCGATACTCAGAAGCATGGCGATACATCCGGCCAAGATAAAGATAACGGCTGTCCCGTTTTTCATTATTAAGCCCCTTAGAAAAGTAGTTAGTGCTCTGATAATACGCACTCGCCGCGGCCAGTACCAGATTCTTTCAGCGGGTAGTGGCACCCGTAACAAGCGGAACGTTCCGCACCACCCGTTTGAAAGCTCTTGGTGTTCTCTGTGTTCTTTGTGGCGAGTATGTTGCCGTTGTGTTTTATGGCCAGCCGCCGTAAAGAACGCCAAGGCGAATCGGGGGGTTGTGCCGATATTAAAAATGTGTAGCATCGGCATATGGAGAATCGAAAAGTGAGTAGAGCGATGAGCATGAATACCGAAAGTTCCCTGGGACTGGAAAACGGTGTGGTTCGCCTGGCTGCGTATGATGCCGGCTGGGCTGCGCTGTTCGAAGCCGAAGCGGCTATTTTGCGCGAAGCGGCTGGCGACGCAATCGGGCGAGTGGCGCATCACGGTTCTACGGCGATACCGGGCATGATATCAAAGCCCATTCTCGATCTGATGGCCGAGGTCGAATCCGAAGCGGCTGGCGTGGCGCTGGCCGGCGCGCTCGAAACCGCCGGATATGAGTTCCACCCGGACGAGGATGTGGCCGGGCGGCTGTTCTTCGTCAAGGCCGCACCCGACGGCAAGGTGACGCATCACCTCTCGCTGACCGAGGCGAACTCCGATTTCTGGCGTAAGCAGCTCGCCTTCCGCGACTACCTGAGAGCCAACGCCCAGGCCCGCAACGACTATCTCAAGCTGAAGCACGCGCTGGCGTCGCAATACCCGGCCGACAGACCCGCCTACGTCGACAGCAAAACCGCGTTCGTGGAAACCATCCTCGCCATCGCCGACGAGTGAGGGCGGGGGGAAGTCCAGAGAACCATGGACAACCTGTTGCCCAACATGCCGAAGTATCGAACGTTCGACGATTTGCCCAGCCAGGTCAAAGCCGGACTCAACCGCCATCCCATCGCGGACATGGAGGCGTTCCTGAATTCCGATGGGAATTACTTTCGCAAGTCGATCCTTGAACTGATGAACGAAAACGACGACGAGGAGACTGGACTGCCGAAAGCCTTCGATATCATCTATCGCTGCTGCGTTGACGGTATGGGCCAATAGAGGCAGGCCGCTTATCCGTGCATTTGCAGCCGGTTGCGCATTAGGCTGTATGGCGGGCGGCCGTGAGGCGTCACAAACATTGACAGGCGCGGGGGCAGATGCTAACTTCACTCCAAACGAAGAACCGTCACTTCCCGCACGGAAGGAGCACACCATGAGAACCTGGACAATCGTTATTACACTTGTCGCCATCGGTGCCGCATGCCTGTCGGCCGTTTCGCCCGCGGACGCTGCCGATCTGGCGACGCCATACGTCGGCGAAGTTACAGCGACGAACGTCTACGTCCGCGCCAACGCCGGAATGAATTCCGTCTACCGCATTGCCCAGCTCTCCAAGCCCGCCACCGTTACGGTTGTGGGTCGCGTCTCTGGCGAGGGCGGCAAAGACGGCTGGCTCAAAATCGAACCGCCCGCGAGCGTCTACAGCGTGATCGCCAAGGAGTTCGTCAAGCGCGACGCTGCCGGTAAGGCCGCCACTCTTATCGGCGACAATGTATGGGTTCGCGCGGGTGGACCGCTGGTGGTCAAGCACTCGGTGCTCCAGGCGCGGCTGAAGAAAGGCGCGAAAGTCACGATCCTCGGCGAGGTGAACGAGTACTACAAAATCACCCCGCCCAAGGGCGTGTACTGTTTTATTTCGGAGCGTTACGTTGCCAAACGAGGCACCACGCGCAATGGTCAGGCACCGGCGGTAACGGTCGGGCCGAAAAAAACCGCTACGGGCCGAAATATTGCGAATCGGGCCGCCTCCAAGACCACCGAAGCTTCCAAAGCCAGCCGCGCCGCTGAGACGGTAGCCAAGACCAAACCCGCCGCCGCGCTGCCGCCAGGTGAGTTGGAGAAGTTCAATGCCGTCGAAGTACTGCTCATGGCCGAGTTCAAAAAGCCCCACGGCGCGAGGGATCTTAAGGGCCTGATCGCCAGGTACAAGGCACTCGAAATCGCACCCGACAGCCGACTGAAACCGTACGTCGATTACCGCGTAAAGTACCTGCAGGCCGTGCTTAAAAAGATCGCCCAGAGAGCGGATTACGACAAGGTTCTCCGCGCCACGACCGCCGAGCAGAAGGCCCTCGAAATGAGGCGCACCACGCTGGAAATTGATACCGTCGCCGCCGAGGAAATGATCTACGCAGCCGAGGGCGTGCTCGCCCCGAGCGTCATCTATACAGGCGGGTCGACAGGTCCGAAGCGGTATATCCTGCGTGAGCGAAAGACTGGCTCCATAGTGGGTTACGTTCAGGCCAGCAAGGGCCAAGTGAGCTTCGCCAAGCACTCGGGCAAGTACGTCGGCGTGCTGGGCACCAAGCGATACAGCTCGGCGATGCGGACCAGCGTCATCGAAGCCGAGCAGATCGTCGTGCTGCAGGCAGACGCCACGCTGCCCGTTCCGCCCCAGCCGATAGTTAAACCGCTGCCGCCAGCACCCAAGCCCGTATCGAAGCCTGTAGATACGAAACCAGTTCTGGAGCCCAAGACCGTCAAACCGGCAGGGAAGGTCGAGGCCAAGCCAGCCGCAGCGAAACCCAAGCCGGTCGCCGCGAAGGTCGAGCCCAAGCCAGCCGACGCAAAGCCGGCCGATGTAAAACCCGCACCCGATCCGCTTCCGCCGACAGGCCTGCCCGTTGCCAAGCCAAGCGA
>SDBT01000791.1_pt1 | contig 52112 bp, 92 predicted proteins | sample 2277101 | NCBI WGS metagenome assembly SDBT01 (sample SAMN10404973, study PRJNA504765) | marine sediment metagenome | isolation source: marine sediment core GS10_PC15, 103 cmbsf | place: Arctic Ocean: Southern Knipovich Ridge | collected 2010
GAATCTCCAACCCCCAGCCCACAGTGGCCGAGGTTTTATTCATCAAAAACTGGTTAGCAGTATCTACGGCGTCAGGTTTAAACACAATCCGTAATGCAAAGTCGTAAATACTTACATCAAGATCGACATCATCAGTATACTCGATGTAATCATTCGAGCCGTCAAGCCGGTAGTAGGTTCGGTTGGAATACAAATTCCGTTGGCTTTGGGTAAATAGATTCCTGAAACCAGAGGCGTCTTTATTGGAATCAAGGACTACAACCTTGCTGGCTTCTGCAAGTCCCGCTGCGATAGTACGATTGAGCTCTACCAACTCCGTGGGGTTTGGCAGCTCACCAAAAGTAGAATGAAATGGTCCGTGAGGATCGCTCATGATTTCTCCTTATTGCGCTTCTACAAACTGAACATCATATCCAGTAGTAGCGGTGTCGCTCTTTAAATCAAGCGTACTAGCCCGCAAAGGCAATTCAATTTGTCCATAGGGACCGATTGAAAAGTAATCGGTCCCCCCATCAATAGAGTAAGACAGAATGGCCGTGGCGTGCCGGTTAAGTATTCGTAATGCCCGGCTTTCCTTGCTGAACGTCTGGACCCGGACAGCACTTGTGCCGACAGTCGAGGGCGATACAGCGCCAAACTTGCCACCTTCTTTTATTGCCTGGTCGATTGCTCCCATAAGATTCTCCTTACTTAATATTCATGATAAAACAAACTGAGCGTAGCAGTATCCCCACCACTCTCAGTTGCCACTTTTGCCTGAATTTGTGTATTTGCTGGTTGGACTGGACATTGTAATGGTATATTCATCGTTCCATCCAAATTAGCATTCTTAGTAACTCTTACTCTGCCGATTTCACTAGTAACAGCATATAATACTACTTCATATACTTCATTAGCACTTAGTGCTTCAATACTAATATGATGGATATCAAAATCAACAGCAATATCATTGACTGCTGCAATTTCAGCAAATGCTCCAAGTACCCATGCAGCCCCAGAAGTAACAGCAATACCATTAGCCAAAGTAGGCCATACTTTACTTGGTTTATGAGCGTGTTCATCCAATCTATGAAGCATCGCTCTAATACTATCACCATCATGGGTGTCGTTTTTATTACCAACAACTTCTTCAATGCTGGTATTACCAGTTGAATCAACAGGTGGTACTGACCTTGGGGCTAGTGATGCACCACTCATATTAATCCCAGACAGCTGCTACTATAGTCGCGCCAGCCGTGATTGGTATCCATTCAACATAGAAAGTGATTCTACCGTCATTAATACCCGTAGTTCCCGCCACTACTATGTCAATATCAATATCACCGAACACAGCCCAATCACTAGGGAATCCTACTGGTGAAGAAGTTGATGTGGCAGCATTAGTAAATATATCTCCAGCGACCAGATCAAGAGGGGTAGCATACTGAGCAATTAAAGCCGCTGTTGCTCCAGCAATACCAACTTCAATAGTCTCATCGCCATTGTTTTCGGTAAGAGTCTCTGTCACTATGCCGAATATGCGGGCCTTGACATGACCCGCTACTGTGAATAATCGGTGAGCTGCAATCGTCCATGCTGTCGATGAAGCATCTACTGTCTGAACGCTGACTAACCGATTTGCCCCACCACTCAAAGCATAAATAGATGGACTTGCCCCTTGTGTGAGTGCATCATCACTCTTATTGCCGATGACATCATTAATATTAGCGTTGTTCGTGCCGTCAGCCGAGGCTACACCCATATCTGTCGGGACATGAAGTAAATCACTCATATTATATCTCCGAAATCTGCATAAGCGCATCACTAGTATGTTTTTGAATCCACAAGTATAAGTCTGGAGGAGTTGGAATTGCACCTGCTGGCGGTTGTGTTTGCAAACTCCACGGCACCCGCATGGTAATCCCGTTACCTGCTGGCATTATCTGCGCTTGAACCAGCCCCGTTGCTACAACAGCACTTGAAATGATCGGCACTGACGAAGGCTCTACCGTAGACTGTTGCCATTGATACCAGACCTTGAAGTCCAGCGAAAGCCGCAACGCAGCAATATCTTTCCTTACACCTGATATTTTATGCCTATCAGTAGTGATAGTCGCTTCAAACTCCCAGTATTCAGCCAAGGTATGTCCGGTGGTAGCACCAAAGGTAACAGTAACCCCATTATCAAGTGTTTGCCCACCGCCCGTCATTGCTACATCAGTCGCTTGTGTAACGCCGTCACGAGTCCAATCAAACTTATCCGTACCAGCAGCTAAAGAAACTGTCACCCTATACAAATGGCTGCGGATACCTGCAAAAGTGCCACCACTTGTCGCATCGTCTAATCCACTACCAGTGAACTGTACTGCCTGCACTGCCGCAGCATTCACCTTGAGTCGGCGGACAGGCACAAATCCCGCAGCGGCGACTTGATTAGCTGTGTGTTCTAAATCAAATATCGCAGGGGTTACAGTCATAACTAACCCCTTTCAGACTGAAGCCGTAGGTACTCCTCGACCATCTCACGCTTGCCCAACTTATCAGGATCGAGATCGGCATCGAGGTGTTTCTTTGCCGCCCGTTGAATCTTGGGCTTTGATAACACGAATAACTGTTGCTCAGTGTAAACCTTCCCAAGTTTTGCCTGCTTCGTATCGGATGGGGCATCTGCTCCAGTGGTTTTCCATGCTTTATGAACCTTTGTCCCTGGTGGGTTGATTTCTATAAGTGTATCAGGTGGATACTCCGCTCTCGTTCCATCGGGATAAGTCACTACGATATTCGCACTAGCTACCGCCTTTACGGGCTTGCTGGCAAGAATTTCCGCACGCTTAGAGCCGTCAGGGTCGTCAACGACTTCCCACTCATCAGAATGATCCCTGAGTTGACCACGGGCAAACTCCAAAGATGCTTCGTGGATGTTGTTAGGCCCATCAGCGTCTAAATAGACAAGTTTGTCCTGCTCACTTTCAACATCCAATCCAGGGTCGTACCCCCGGTATTTCCGCTTAACATCGGACACATCACCGCGTTTACGGCTATATCCGACATATCTCAACGCAATAGGTGCTTGCATACGCACTCCAGATTATGATCAGCGGGGAGTTACCCCCGCCAATCGTTGTTATTTACGCACTTGCTCCGGGAATGACCGCACTGAACATAATATCATCTTCAGCCGCGCCGTCAGTCTCAAGGGCTTTAGCAACCCCTAAACCAGTAGTGGTCGTGGTGACATCGGTAAGATGCCGGGCAGAAACCCATTCTCCGAGGTCTCCGGCTGTGCATGATCCATTGCTTCGAGCTATGAAGATGTACATTCCGGGAACAAAGCCCCAGAGGTTCCGCTTAGCCGTTCCTGTCCCGCTTGATACCGGCAAACCGTTCTTGAACAGCTTCACCGGGCCAAGGTCGGCCACAACAGCAGAGGAAGCCGAAGCCACTAGCCCATCGATAGACCACTTTACCAGATCGCCTTCACTAAGGGCTGTTCCGCTCTTGATCGGGAACATGCAACCGTACATCGGTCCCTTGTTGTAGCTGATCTGATAGCGAATGATGTCATCCGCATAGTAATCCTCGGCAGCGTTGGTATTGTTAGAGAAGAAGCGGATGGCTTCTACCTTATCCAAATCCCAACCCTGGGCTACCATGTCGATCTCTTGCCACTGGTGAACCGTAGTTACAAGCCCGGTCAGATCAACCTTGCTCTGCACCGTTCCATCATTGACGATAGCAAACGTCATTTCACCATCGGTGCCATACTCAGCGGAGTCGTTCGCATGTGCCCACCAGCCGATATAACGGGTGTTCCGCCAATCCATCTGACGCTTACTAGATGAAGTGGGTGCTCCCACTTTCTCGCTCTCATCGATGAAAAGCGTCTCGCAATACTGGCTATTGTCCGTTGATGCCGTAGCAGTTAGCTTCAATGCGTTCGTTCCAACTCGATTCCCGGTTGCACCAACTGCCTTATCAAACGTACCGGCATCGGATAGCGACCAATCGCCGGAAGTCTCACAGTCGTTGACCTGGATAATTACATTGATTCCGGCTGTAATCATCAAGGCTTCCAATAACGCACTGAGACCCAATCCACCCACATTCGGGTTGAACATGCCAGGGGCAATATGCTCTGCCAACTCATGAGTACCGCCAAAAGAGCGATTACCCTTATAGTGTTTTGTCAAATTACTCATTTTATTCTCCTAACCGTTTTGGCAAGGTCCTGGGATAACTTACTCCCTTGCCATTGGATTTTTACGAGGTCAGACTGTACCCTAGCGCCACCGGCTCCTCGTCAGCCGATGGGCTCTGTACCTGTTTGAAATCAAGTCTCCGGCTTCCAACAGTGAAAGACTGCTGGGTCCGAATGTCCCTGTCGCTCTCAGCCTTTGGTTGGCCTTTATCGCCGTACCAGAAGGAAGGAGCGTGAACGCGCAAGATGATGGTATCAGTAGTCGTGGCACCATCGTAAATACCTGCCGTTGTCAAATCCTCACGGATGAACTCGGAAACAATCACACTTGACCCGTCAAGCACTGCAATAGTACCAGTACGGGCGGTGAACTGTGGTCCGAACTTGTCCAGTGTATCCACTTGGGTTAATGCCAGGAGTTGAACCAGTCCGCTCACACCAGTCAGCCAATAAGCATCGGCTGGGTTAGCTCCAAAGCGTCCCTGCGCCTTGCGCATACTCCGCAAAACCGTAAGGGTCAGGCTAGAGATGTCCACTGCCGCTTGTCCACTTGAACCGCCGCTGTGATTCCTTAAGCCCTGCCAGGACTTCCGCACATCATTAGAAGCGGTTACATCGCTGTCCTGGTGCGTTGAGGAAGTGTCACCGTTGATAGTGGCATCCTCTTCAGCATCCCTGATAGCCTGCATAACCTCGGCATTAACCAAGGGAGCCATGGCAACCGCACTATCCTCATCAAGTTCATCAGACCAGTAAACAGTTACGGCATGTTTGATAGCGGTAAACGTGACGTTCCTTGATCCGGGAGTACCTGCCGGGATGTTGGTAGAGCTATCGCTGATAGATTCGCCTACCAGGAAGGCTCTCATCCGACTTCCCTGAGCCGGAACTGTAAACCCACCGGTCCGCATGGGGATTGCCAAACGCGGATGTTGAGCAGCTACGTTAAGACTCAGGCGCAGATCGTCAATGAACTGTCCTGAGAACAAGGTGGGCACCCAATCAGAGCCTTCACCACTTGTAGCGGTGTCCATGGCCTTCCGTAGATCACGGTCGCGCCGCAATTCGCCAAGCAACAGCTCGTAAGTCTGAGACTCTTTAACAGCTCGGGCATAAGTATCCGGGCTATAAATGCCATAGTCCTTATTGGCTTTGGCCGCTCCCCATAGGAGTAGGAAGTCGTTCATCTGCATAATGTGCTCAGGCACCGCATAGCCATCACCACTTGAGGTAAAGCCTGACTTACGCCAGTCCCACTTAGTAGATGGCCGACTGATCGCCGAGTCAACATGATTGACTTTCTGCTCACCACTGTAACCCCATAACTGGGCAACAGCTTTATTCTGAATATCACCCACAGCCCCATCAAAGAAAGCCGTTTGAGCCTCCTTCTCCTCGGACAGATCGGCTACGGCATCAGATACCATGGTCAATTGAGTTTTGTTGTCCTCAATCAGGCTTCGTAAATCCTCAGTAGCTTTGATCTGGGTTTCACGGAACTCGCTACTCTCCTTATCCATAGATTGGAGAGTTTGAGAAACCTGAACGACAGCCCCGATAAGCTCGTCCGGGTTTTTGATGCTCACGACCTCACAGGAGCAAGGGTCAGCATTGCATTTTTCGCATTTCATTATATTCTCTCTCGTTGTCGTTTGGACCTCATCGGGGTCTCGTAATGTTGTGGATAGTCATATCCAAACCGACTAAAGCAGCCCTGAGCCTGTAATCCAAGTCATTATCTTTCGGCGTCTCTATCTTAACTGCATTGTCATCCATAAAATTTTGTACCAGGTCAATATAATCCGTGGCTAAGGGGTGATCGTATTCAGCGCATTTATGTATTAAATCATCAAAATCTCTACGCGCTAATGCACTCCGAAGAGACGGAAGGGGGACTGCTGATTCCTCAAGCATTTCACTGGTTACAAATGTTATACCATTCTGCTTTGGAAGGACTGGTTCCTCACTTGTGATAATCGGGAGAAACCCAATCGATACGGCATTCAAGGTACCTCTACGATACTTCGCCTCAATCATAGCAGCAAATTCATCCACTTCAGGCGGATCAAAGAGAATATCACCATCGATAAATGACTTAGTTTGTTTTATAGTATCTGGCTCGCCATTATGTCCCGTTAAAGCATGGCCGATTGGTACAGGGGCATTACCTACCGGCAATACACCGCCGCGTCCGTGCCCCCACAGAATTATTGGATTCTCTCTGAAAAAAGTCAAGTCAACACCAGCAGATTCAATAACCTCCCCATCCCTGTCAACCTTACGCTCAGTAAATCGAAATCTTATTGGCGATCCTGGCTCATCACTTGCCTTTATAACATGCCCAACACCCCATTTAGTAGGGATTCTCTTTTCAGGGCTAGATACCTGCTCAGGGGTAACATCCTCTTTATGAGTAGATATATCATCCGCATCATTAACTTTCAAACCAAAATGTTCGTTCATGATCTCCCTAACTTACATAAAATCCAAACAGGGTGTTTCAGTAGTGGGGCCCTAGCATTTCTCTCGTCGTGGCGACCCTGAGAGGCTATAGGAGCGATATTTGACGTAAGTATCATTCCAGCCACTTTTTCCTGCCAATGGGGATTGTTTTCCCATCAGACGACTCGATATAATGGGTTGGCTCAGAAAACACAACAGTACGAACCTTACCGCAAAACCAACATTCGCATTTAGTACCTTTATCGGCAATGAGTATCCGTATAGGTGCGCCACATGGGCATATCATAATATTCATAAACTCGGCCCCCTGGAGGGAATAGTAAAACACCTTTCGTTCGGACTCTGTGGATAACTGGCCCCATTACTGAAACTTTTGCCTATCCGTACCACTTCGCCGTCCAGGGAGATATGTTCATCCCTTACCCTTGTATCCCTCTGAGTTACCCACATATGAGATTCAAAGCCATTCTGCTGCATACTGAACACACGTCCTGCATTAGTAGACGTCACCATCTCTGTACGGGCTATCCGCTCAGCCCGGAAAGGTGCGTTAGATTCGTAATATTTATTGATTAAAACAGCGGTTTCAGCGATACTCAACCCGTTAGAGACGGCCCCTCGCAAAAGAGTATCAATCTTACCCTGAGTGGTGGAATTAACATTCACCGCATACTGCCTACTCTCGAAGTTCACGAACGTAGCTGCTTTAGGATCGCCGGAAATATCATACGATCCCCCTACATTATCAGCCAAATCCTCGGCAGCTTCCGTCAAAGCCCTAGCTATTAAGGGCTGACCCTCCTCTTCAAATCGCATTACCCACTCATCATAGTCAAATACCGTATCTACAGTTACTTGCTTACCACTCCAGAACGCTACTTGCTTTCTCAGGTTGTTCAAAACCGACCGGCGTTGCTCATCAAAAAGTTTATTCATCAATCGATCAAAGGCCGTTATGGACCGTTCCCTTATCCGCTCAAGCGACTTCCATACCTTAAACAGCGTCTCATCAGCCTTGCGCTCATCCAGACCTTGCTGAATGGCAACCATTTCCCTGTTCACCTGCTCGACAGGGGTCTTGTCCTCCAGCATCTTCACCACACCATCCAGAATCTTTACGGTTTCAACCACCGCAGACTCTTCCTGGGGCTCGCTAGCCGACGCTATCGGTATGAGATTCCCCGCTATATAGTGTTGATCCATAGCCGGATCGCTTACCGGGTCCAAACCAAATATTAAACTACGGCCTTCATTCGGCGTCACTTGTGCCGTCGCTATACCGTCCTTGACAATCTTGGATTGCACCGACCGATCAGCTTGTAATGCCGGGATTTCACTCAAGTCATAGATGAACTTCAAATTAGGATCGGGAGATAGTAGCGGGAGAACTTCCTTAGTTATTGTTTCTGATAGCATACGCGTAAGTGGTGTCATGGTTTCAGACCAGAAAGTCCTTTCCTGCGTAAATGAGCTGGCCTTTATAGTTGCTTGCTCAAAGTCCCCTATCATAATGGGTGGGACTCCATATACCATTCTCACTATATCCTGAGTAAATGCCCGTCCTTTCATGTATTCGAGTTCCTGTAGAGAGAGTTGGATTTGTTCCCATGTTACAGCAGTATCCAGCATCATAATTGAACCACGCTTGGTGGAGCCTTCGTACTCTGCTCGGAATTTCCTTTTGAAGGTATCCCACTGATCATCATCCATTTCATTGTCGCCGAGAGACAATACACCCGAAGGCAACCCCCCAGTAGCAAGCATAGATTTATTGGCGCTTATGGCACGTAGGTCCAATTCTACATCAAGCATAGCGGCTTTTAAAGGAGACAGACCACGGAAATCAGAGCTGGGATTGAAATATTTTAGGAATACCATTTCATCGGCGGGTATGGCAAATCGCGTGTTCTGGTTTTCAAACACATAACCGGCAATGAGGTTTTCAGGATCGGGGATGACTTTTATTTTGTCAGGTCTTAAAGGAATTATGGCGAGTAGCTTATTACCTGCTCTGTTTTTTATCAGCGCCCAAGGTGCTTCTCCTTGGAGGTCTAGATAACCTAGTGTACTCTCCCAGAATTGATAAATAGTCTGGAATGGGTTGGGATTCTTTAGGAGTACATCAAACAGGGGATTTTGAGATCCGTCCTCTGTGGTCTCTTCATCTATGACTTTTACGACCTTCTTGGGTAATCGGGCAAGATTCGAGCCCCTGACAAATACACACCGGTAAATAGTAGCTTGGATGGAGTAAAGTTCGCGAAATTCATCGGAATTATCATCGGGAGGAATGCCCCTGGCAAGATGGGGCTGGAAGGACATACGAGGGAAATCTACCTCTTTCACAAACCCCTGCGCGGCTTGGAAATCCCTTACTAATTCTACACCTATCCCCATAGTAGAATTTTATCATTCCACCAACAAGGACAAAGCAAAACCGTGTTTTATCTAATTACTGGAATATTAAAGGCTTATATCTATAATATATGATTACGTTCAAGGGCGAAACCCGAAGATTCCACCCCTTTCTAGCAACCCTGATTTAAACCGATCAATCAGGAATATGCGCTGGTGAAGGTGTAGACCCAGGGCCACCACTAGTTGCTTTGCTCGTTTTATCAAGCTGCTGTTCATCAACCCATACAGTTTTGATGGGTCTCCCTTCATGTAGACCTTCTGGCCGGATTTCAATACTCACACAACCATTGAGATATTCTATCCTCGCAATGGCAGTGCCTTCCAACCCAGTGAGGCTATCTTTGACCTTTGTGCCTAACTTAATCATCGTCTTTCTCCTTTTGTTGCGTTAATCAAATTCAAAAACTCCTCAATTCCGTAGCCACTTCCTCGCTCAAGTCCCGCTCATTTAATCCAGGAATCACCACCGAGCACACCCAAGTCACCGCCTTGTCGTACAGCTCATTAAACTGGATCTGATCCATATTGGCAAAACTTATTGATTTGGGATACTTGATATACCCAGTCGGACGTTGAACGGTAATGCAATGCCCGATCTCACAAAGACATACAGCCCGCAGGTCGTCAAGGGACTGGTAGTAGTCCTGGTTGTCGAATACGATCTTGAGCATAGCGAAAAACTTGCGATGATGATCAAGATTCCGAGGCCGTCTAATATCCACACTCACCACTTCGCCGTTTTTGATGCCCCGGAGAGCATCTTCGGCGGTCTCATCGGCGGGACGGAGACTGTTCAGGGCTTTTTGGAGAAGGACTTTCATGCTTCCTTTATCAACTGTACATGAATATCCATTAATTTATCCATATCAGATTTATATTGTTCATCAGTATATTTTTCATCAAGCCTGCTTCTATCGGCTAGCCCTATTGCCCATTCCTTAAATTCTTTTTCACTGAGCAATTTAGGCCATTCAATATGGCAATATTTCATAGGGACATCTTCTAATCGCATTGGTATCATCCTATGCTGCCCCTCCCCTGCCAATTAATTGCACGTCAGCCGCGCCTTTCTCTTCAGCACTCCAATATTCGAGCTGAATTCTTTCATGTAAAAACCGCTTGAATTCTACTGTTGACCCTGGATCAAGTTCGCTGGTTCCCATCCCAGCCAGGTAGAGCGTACAAGTCTCAGTTATTTCCACTCGACCAGCCGGATCGGGAACCTTCTCCCCCTTTTCTGCAAGTGTACTGCCTTCCGGTGCAGCTACCATCATTTTGCGCTGCAATGTCTGGAATCGCCAACCCACTATCATTTCCCAGCGGATGTTGAATCTTTTGCCGTGATCCTGGAAGATTAGTTCATTCATGATACAGCACTCCCCGTTTTATTTATAACTCGCTTTGCCTCAGCCAGAATTTCATCACTTATATGCTTACCATCCGGTAATTGCAATGCCTTCCCGTGAATAATCACCTTGCGTGATTTCCATCTAATATCATTTTCTATTTCAATATTCCCATCAAGCATATAATAATTATGGGTTTTACCACCATTCATTGTTATTTGGAATCGGAATTCATCTTTAATTGCATCTAAAAAGATTGAAGCCCTGCCTTCATCCTCACCAAATTTCCAATAAACCTTAACCACATTAAATGTATATCGTTTGGCTTTCAGGCCCAGCGTAATCGGAGCAGCGACAACTATCAGGGCTCCACTTGCTATCTTCAGAAATTCGCCCCTATTCATCCTCATTACATCCCCCCCAATTCAAGAATCAACCATAATCCCAATCGCGTAATGCTGAGCATCCCGATAATAATCAAGGCCACCATAAACGCATAGCCGTGTTGATAAACCAATTTGCCAACTTTATTCAACCCTTCACCATCTGTGTGTATCGCTATCCAGGCACAGTACACCCCAAATATGATATAAGCGACTGTCAATAATGGATAAATTTGCATGAACTCTCCTAACGCTGCTTGTGAAATTGCCGGATTCTCGCCCGGTCAGTTCCGGGTAGTGAAATATATTCATCATCTACAATAAGAATTTCCTTCGTATATTGACCGGCACGATTTTTGTACCTAGTAATTCGAGGTGAATGGCCTGGAATTTTACTAATGCGCTCCACCTCAGATTTACACCAATCGTCATTACGGACCATGTTGCCCTTTATTTCCGACCGTTTCCAAGGAAACAACGGCATTGTAACTTCTACCATCCGGCTTCCTTATTCATATTTGAGTTATTTGCACTCTAACTCTGCTTTTCTCTTTGTTCGATACTTCCTGCCAGATTATGATAAAACGCGCTCACGTGGCATCCTGGCGGCATTTAAAGCCTCGCTAATAGGTAAGCCCAGTAGAGCAAGACAGATTCGATGACGCAGAATCCTAAGAACATACAGACGCGGATTATCACGCTAAGATACAGTTCATTGTCTACGCTTCTTTTTACGGCGACCTACAGATTCGGGGGGAACCTCTCGCTTACTAGTAAACCCCCGCCTCTCCCCCTTCCTCTGCGCACAGTCGGGACAGGGCTTATACTGTATTAGCGGACCTGCTCTACCGGGAACGTTAATAGCGTGTAATATCTTTCTGCTCCCCCCGCATGTTGGGCAGCCAGGGCCCCCATCCCTTGTTTTGAGCGGTGTTTTGCTCTTAACCTCTTGTTTAATAGCCGGATTGACGGCGGGGCCCCCTTCCCATAGGCGTTTGGCGTCTTCCCGTAGCTTCTTTAGCCCCTTTACCTCATGTCCACAATCGGTTTTTGACACGAACAGGCGAGATGACATTGCGCTATTGAACGCCTCCTCTGGAAACTCCCGTAATCTCTCTAGATTCTCGTAGAGTGATTCAGCATCCCAATGATGTTCGTGGTGTTCCTCTCCGTGCATACCACAAGCAGCCTCAAGATAGTTATAGATCATCTCAATCACTTCCTGCCTTACCATTTCTGCGCTCCTTTCCTATGCGGTTGTTTATTTTCCACCCGTCGTCTTTTCCAAGTCGCGTGTATATTTGATGACGTGTTGGATCATTACCAACCAACATATCACCCCAAGAATAAACGTATGGTTCCCGCCTCTCCCCCTTCCTCTGCTCACAGTCGGGGCAATAATCGGCTCCGTGGATAGGATTACCGTCGGCATCATCAATTTCAACTGGTACTATCCTGCTCCCCCCGCACGTTGGGCAGCCGCCTTTGGGCTTTTCTTGGAAGCTTGGGATTTTGGTCGCCCCCGTCCCTTTGTCTACGGTCTTCGCTCTGCTTAGATTCCTTTCCTTCTGCTCAGCCAAAAGTTCTTTACCATTAATGTCTGATTGTGGATAAGGGCTATTCGTCCCTTCCCGGCAGTCGTCTTTGGGCATTTTGCCAGAATTGTCACGCCACTTTTTGTAAGAATCCCACACTTGCCCGTTGGTTAAATCACGGTTAGTGAAAGTTATAAACGGAGCGTTCCCCGTCCCTTCCCATAGGTGCTTGAGATCGGCAAGCAAATTGGTAAGCGAGTATTCTGGCGGGGGTATTTCTGCGACAGGATCATAGAACCATCTTTGATATGTGTCGAATTTCTGGCACAGCGTCACTGCCTCCTCTGGGAACTCCCTTTGATCTTTACTCACTATTGTCCCCTTTTCATATAGTTGCTGGAGTCGTTCCACGGCATCGTCTTGAGACATAGCGGTTTTAGTGGAAAATTCCGCCAGTATTTGACGCACCTCGAAGTCGATATCATCAGTGAACACGGGGAACATCAATTCATACAGCCGATCCGTAAAATGCTCTGGCGTTTCCCTTAGTGATTGGTTAACTAGTTTCTGCCAGGCTTGCTTATTCATGGGGAGCCTCCTGATGTATGTTGCCGATGACTTCCAACTCCATAGACTGACTATTTATTATCCAAGGCTCGGAGGTATTGTGGTCATGCGGTGCGGGGTGTGCTAGATTAAAAGCGCAGAGATATGGATGCCATGTGATAATTCTCCTCTGTGGTGGCAATTTCTTTTCTCTGGGGCTACTTGGATAACGCACCTCAATCACGTTTACCACATCACCTTCATAAATTTCCACCCCATTTTTATCTTTGAGCCCGGTGAATTGCATGAGTTCGATAACGTCTGTGCCGAACGCCCCCCGTTTCCCAGCACGAGTAAAAAACTCCTCCTCGAAATCAATTTTTTCAACCTCAACCATTTCACCAAACACCCACGCTCTGAATTTAAGAGACCGCGAACCTTCCATTTCTACTCCTTATGATTTCCTTTTTTTAATGAGACTCCAAAGAGCACTCAGCATATCACCGAACTCTAGCAAATGACTGCCCCATACACCACCACCCATCTGCCACCATTTCTTTTTATCCATCATTTCTCCTTAGATTGCCAGTAGAACAGGTTATACAAAACAATTCCCACCTTCATTTTCTTCTTCAACGCGCTCCAGTAAATCATAAACAAACTCTTCCCAATCACCAATATGGACATATCCAAGATCAACCTTAAAATAGTCCGCTAACTGCCTTCCGACCGCTTCCCATACATTGATACCATATTCTCTAAAAAACTCCTCAGAAGTCATCCTATGGTGGTTTCTGTGGACTGTGTAGTGCCACCGTAGAGCTGTAAAGTGCCTTGGGTTGGGTTTCTTGCGATTTCCGCCCATGCCGATATGCTTTATGTGAGCTGTTTCCAGTCCTTGTCTGCGGTGAGTAAAGCAACATTCGGTCTTAGCGGCTTGGTGCGCTAGATATTCAAGGCTGCCATCCCCTGAGAATTGGTCAATGCGGCTCATAAAAATAATCTTGTCCCTATTTCTGGATACTTCGAGTCCTCGGCAATTAATTCAACAGATTTCAATTCGCGATTATGAATGAAACCAATATCTTCCTTATCAAAAAACGCCCGCACCATTTTATAGGCTTTATTTGGGTCTTCTGCCACGACATAAGATTGGCTACAATCTATCCCAATAGCCGGCGGCGTAAACCTTGTTGTTACTTTAAACAGTCTCATCATTCCCCCTTTGGTGGTTCGGGTAAGAGCATCCAGTGGGTTATATCATCGGTATCGACGTGGTATCGCATTACTGTTGTCCACTCGTCCCTTGTATGTTGATATATCCCAAAATCACACAAGCCTTTGCCTGTAAATACAAGGACGTGGCCGTTATGTGTGGGCAAGCCGACTTCTACGCTAATCCATTCCATCATCTACTCCTTTGGTGGTTCGGCGATTCCAATGTTTCTAATTTCATATATGCCACAAGATTTACATTGTCGTTTTTGATAAAGAAATGAATCATATTTATTGCGATACCCACGGCCCCATCGCCGCCAAAGATGCCGACATTTATTGCTACGGACTCGATTGACAATCACTTTTATCCATCCCATCCTCTTACTCCTTAGTTAAAACGGCAGCCCGCTATCCTCTGTGCCTTCATACTCCGGCAGTCCCTTAAGGTGCTCAGGTAAGGCATCCATAAGGTTCCCAGGTTTTACGGCCTCCTGGATAGGCTCTGGCAATTCCTCAGTGATTCTCTCCATGACTGTCGGCACAGGGGTATTGTTTTTCAGGGCCGTCAAGGTCTGCTGAATGAAATTATGGACTTCCTCTCGGGTAGGAATGTCCTCCGGCTCCTCTACTGGCGGGGGTTTAGATGATTCAAGTCGCCGCTGTTCAACCTTCATCCCTTCAACCGAAGGCATCCAATCACCATATTGTGAGGGATCGAACACCTGTAGAAACACGGAATCTTCCTTGATTGAAAGCCCGTAATCTTTGAGATTCACCGCCTGCTCAAGTGACATCATCTGCCCTGGTTTGGAGAGGTCTAAAACGAATTGCTCCATAACCTTTTTACGGTCAATCACGGAAGGCACTCATAGGGTCGGGTTTGCTTTTATCCATTGCTCTTGCAAGCCAGTTGTTCAAAAACTTCATGAAATCCTTCTTGGCGTTTCCAGGATTGGAAATTAACCATGCTTTCGCTTTTCTGATTTCAATGTCAAGGTCTACATTGGGATAGGCTTCTTTGAATACTTCTAAATCAGAAGCTTCTATGGATTGGAAAAAATCATCCACGCGGGTTTTGTATGGCTTCGGGGCACTCTTTTTCTTTTCTTTCTTTGGCTCTTCTTCTAGTTCTGACTCTGACTCTGAATACCCACTAGGTATCCTATCGGGTGACCCATACCGTTTTTTAGCACCTTTTTTACCGCCAAGTTGTTGTTTTTCTAAAATATCCTCCTTCTCTAATCTTATCTCATGTAGGCGCTCGTTGACGAATTTTCCATCACCAACCGACTTAAACTTGGATTTAAGGACACCCCACTCACTAGCATACCTACTAGGTACCCTACTAACATACCCATTTTCCCACTGCATACACAGCAAGTCGATATACGCCCCTTTTTCCTCGTTGCTCATTTCCATTGTGCTTACTAGCCAGTCCTTTGCGAACATGGGGAACCAGGGGAGGCTATTCATTGGCAATCTCGCATGGTACGGGGGCATAAACCATAAGAGACTCTTTCTCTATTTCCGCTAATGGTACTAGGATGCCATAAGTCCAATAGTCTTTATTACGCGCTGGCCTAACACGATATTTAGCAAGCCAGTCATCAACCGCGCCCCTCAAATTCTTGGGATTTAGAAGAATGGCCTTCTTCAGCCCTGGAACAAAATATACGAGTAACTGTGCCTCGCACGAATAAACCCACCCTTTTTGAATCATGTTTTCACCGACAGATACGGTCTCAATAAAGGCGTTGCCCGTTTTGCTTGCCGCGTCGTCGGTTTTATATTGAACAGGAATATTTAGGCTGGTGTTCTCTCTCCCGAACCATCTATCTATCCCGCGCCTCTCATCTGCAAATGATGACTTTTTAATCTTGTATTCGTAGACATCAGAAAAGTATTTATCAAGGACATCTTCGCCGTCTGCCCCCCGTTTTAGGCTATCGGAAAATAGATGAACGGTATTAGATGAACTCACAAATAACCCCCATCTCTCTAAATACACTAACAAATTTATCTCTGTTGTTTCCCATATAGAACATAGCCTGCCCCTGTAAGGGGGAGAGCGTGTCTTTACCTGGCTTCCAATATCTTATTCTGCCGCGAGGGAAACACACATAATCGCAACGGGTCGCCAAAGATTGAAACCACTCTGTTTCGGTTGCGTTGTTCACCAGGATAATAAATTCATCTACGTTTGTGTCGCAAAGTTTCATTACAAACTTCCCAACCAAGTCACCAGAATAGGGCGGGTTCATCCATATTCTGCCTTGCCACTCCTTTGATAATCCGTCGTCGTCAATAGTGAAAATTTGTTTGGCCTTGATTATTTTGTTGGCTTCGATGCTTGAAGCGGGATCTAAATCTATCCCGCCCATCACTTCTCTTGCGGCTTCGACGTACTTCTGTGGTGTGTACCACTCGTTATCACCGCTATTGTGGCCCACATGGGCTATATGCACAAGTTTCGCAACGCCAGCAACAGTCACTTCTTTGTGCTGCCCCCTCAATTCTTCAAGATGGGCCTCAAATTCATCGTCTGGTACGGCGGCTATTTTTTGAGAAAGGCTTGAAATATCGCGGGAAACACCAAGTTTTGTCAATGTCGTCGGCACCGACAATGGGATCGGTTCGCCAGGCCTTGCTATGTTCCCTGTCTTTTGACCCTCCTTGAGCAATTCCCCCATACGTCGCATGGCCCGTAATTTTATCTCACTAGCCCAGGAAACCATTTCTGTATCATTGGCTTGTCGGGCATAGGCCCTTACAGCATCAGCCTTATCGCGTATATCTTTGGCTTCGTCAACGGACTTAGCTTCGCGCAATGCAATACGAGCCGCTTCATAACGGACAAGACTACCAGTCATATTGTTTCCTATAAAAACGCCCCACTACGCCCCCGGCTGTGAACGCGCCCGAACCGTTAGGATGGAAGCACCAGGGGAGATGTGAGGCAATGATATGAAATTCAAGCACGTTCACCCCAGAAGTTACTGTTTATCCTCGTATGAAGCAAGGCTCACACCAGCCTCAGCACTTCCTGAGAAACTTTTGGCTTGAATAAATCCCCCTGGCGTTCGGCTTGGTCGATTCTTTTACAGGCTATATCGAAGTAAGCCTCATTTATTTCTATCCCGATGAATTTTCTGCCAAGGTTGATGCAAGCTACTCCGGTGGTGCCGCTGCCCATGAAGGGATCGAGGATAGTTTGGGACGGCTTAGTATAGTTGTCCACGCACCATTTCATTAGTTTTAAAGGCTTCTGTGTCGCATGATAGCGTTCACGCTCTCTCCCCAACAACCCATTATATTCAATGGTAATCTTCTTTATAGAATTGCGGCTGCTATTAGTCCATGCAAGCTCACAATCTCCGAAGGTCGGCATTGTATTCCTTTTATCCCATACAATCCAATGGCCTCCGACTGGTAGCAGATCAGCAAAATAATTACCCCCAAAGATTAGACAAAAATCAGAGATGCTCCGCATTATGTCAAATGCCTCCTGGGGCGGGCGCTCATTATCCCAATCCCCCTTATATCGCGTCCTTGCTATCGGTTTGCCAAAGCCCCCAAAGCCCCCAAAGCCCCCAAAGCCCTTATCTCTCCCTATCCCATACGGCGGATCAGTCACCACCGCATCCACCTTGCCCAAGGTTGGCATGATTTCAAGGCAGTCGCCCAGATATAGAGTGGCATCGCCTATCTGCTCAACTCTCACACTGTCCCCCAGCGCACAAAATACGGTAGATCGGGAGAAGGGAGCACTGTCTGTCCTGCGCACATGGGGCAGATTTTAACCTCGTCACAATCTGACTTACGCCGGGCTCCTATCTTATCCACATAGAGGTATCTATTATGCCCTCCACCGCCTTGCCTGAGCTTGTAGGCTCCTTCATGGATGGTACACCAGTAGGTAGGCTTAGATTTCATTTGAGGTCTTGGAGAGCAGCGACGGCATCACTTTTTAAAATTAGTGGTGTGATTGGGCCTTTAGGTGGCAAATCATCGGAGTCAAGTATTTCTCTAGGGAGTATTTCGATTGTTTTCACCGCCGCTTCCAGTGCTTCGGATTTGGCGGTATCTAGGGCGGCTTCGATCTCTTTTCGCAAGTCGTCCATCATCATTGGCAAGTGGTCTTTATCAGGGTAGTTGGCTTGGAATTTCTCAGCGAATCCCAAGGCGATTTCTACGGCTGTTTTATTCATCCCTCCCCCTTATCCTGGGCAAGGGCATGATTCGGCGGTAAAACATAGGAGACGCTAGAGTCTTTCAATGCCGTCGTTTCAGCGTCCAAAATCGTATGGACTTCGGTCATCGTCTTACCACTAATCAATATCCTGATCCGATCAGCCATACTAAAAACCGATACTATTCGAGTTATTAAATGAGTTTGACCATCTTCGAAGTCAATATGCGATGGCGTATTACTAGGAAATATCCGCTGTAGTAATGTTAGTTTTGGTGATGAGCTTTGATAGTTCTCACTCATTATTCTTCTCCGTCGTAAGGGGTTAGTGCTTTCTCTAGTTGCTTGATGTAGTGGGCTTCGGCGGCTGCTTTGGAAACATGGCTAATCATGAGCAACGTATATCTCGCATTCAGTTAGTGCTGGCCCAAGACCTATGGTACAACTACGCCATCCGCTTGTTTCCATGTAGTGCTTTTCGAGATGCTTGCACGTTTTACAGATACCATTCTCCCATTCTTTTAGGGCAATGGCCGTGCGGCGTTCCCTTTCTTTATTTGCGGCTACAACCCATTCTTCTGGGTATGCCTCGTCACTTAAAAAATAGGCAAAAGGAGCATGAACCCACATAGTCTCAAAACATTTTGGGCATTCCATTACCGTAACAAGGCTACCGCGCTTGTCCCAAACGGTATCTATCACTAATATTGTTGCCTGTTTCTGCCATGCCGGAAAATCTTGTTCTAGACCGCAATGTTCACAGGTTTTAAAGTCCCCCAAGTGATCAAACCGATTTAGGTCCAAGGAGGACACGATGGAATGCGTCACTTCCTCACTCCTTTAATGGCTGCGAGAGCGACACCACACCCGTAAGATTTGCTCCCGTAATCGGTGTTTTTCAAATCCTTTGGTTTCCCCAAGGCATCTTTCACGGCTTTTTTACACGCCTGAATAGCATCTGCTCGGGCTGTAGCGATTTCGGCTTGGTGGGCTTTTAGCAGTGCATCCTTGTTAATGAAGTGGATATCACCATCCTGCACCATATCATTTAGTTGAAATTCAAAGTCACTCATAGTTATCCTTCCTTAGAGTGTTTGCGGCATTATTAGCAGCCTCCTGAATCCGGCAATTGCAGTTTTCCCGTCATATTGCTTGTCTGTCCATCCCTCTGTATGATGATGCGCCTTCCCAGCGCTAGCAACGGCTGATAATATTCTGTCGATTTCAATACACCCCGTTGCGTCAAACCCATAATAATATGCGTCCATCCGTAATTTCTCACTCATCACTATCCTTTCTACGGCGATTATCGATCCAATCCCTTGCATCTGCGGTTGGGCAATAAACCTTACTGTTAGGATCGAGGGGGTCTAAATAAGTAGGGTGTTTCTGCCGCTCTCATCCCTTGTACGGCGGTCATCTGGGATCGTCATGTGATAGGACCGGCCAGTAAAGTCACAATCCTTGCATGGTGGGCAATCTGTGTAAAAGAAGTCATTCTCCACCTGCCTTCTCTCACCACCCGTCCGCCAGTCGTTACGCATTTCCCCACCTGCTTCCATTTGATAGAATCTCCATCGGATGTCATGGGTCACTATCTCTTTCCCCTGCCGTCTAGTCATGGGCGATTCTTCCACCGAAAAACTAACAATATGATAGCCGTGTTGACCGCTATACCAAATGCGGTTCCAGCCAAAAAGTAAACCAATTTATATTCCATCATTCTATCTCCTATCTGTGGGGTTCATGGGGAGTCACAGTCACAGGGGAGCAGGTGTAACCGTGAGCGCCTATATTTAATTTTGCGGTCGTACTATAGGCTGCGCTGGCAGACTCGCAGATACTAATAATTACCCCGTCGGGCCTATAAACCGCCCACATCTTTTCTCCCCATTCCTCTAGGAGTTTGGCTTTGGTTACGGGGTCGCCGATAGGGACGAAGCCCTTGCCATCGCAAGTTTCACATGGGGCATAATCGTTACCGTCGTCGAGTTCAACAGCCCCATTTTCACAATATTCATTTTCGCACGGCTCAACTTGTAGATACTTCATTGTGAGACTCCATAATAGACCAGAATGCCGATAATTATTACAATAGCCACTCCAACAAGTAGCCCTACAATAAATGTTTCATGCTTGTCCATTGCGAGCCTCTATAATGGCTGCTACTAGAGCAGCGTTGATCTTTGCTACGGTGATGGGGGCCTCTAGTTTTTCGGGGTCTGCTATGCTTATATGTAACGGTTTTGCCGCAACTTCTGCACCTATGCGAGAGGCGTGCATATACACGAAGAGGTCGTTTTCTATAGCAACCCGTATCAGTTCGGCAGTGTTGTTTTCGTAGTCGGGAATGTGCCGCCTTTGAATCTTTCTATTAAATCTATCTGGTGACGGATTGCCCCACAAACAATTATTTTCCAAACGTGGCCGAAGGCTTTTATATATTGGGGGCTTGGTACTTATCTCGGTATATCCATCAATCTCAGCAATGCGTTGGTTGCTCATCTACTTACTCCTTTCAAGGGCGTTGACTATTTCACAATTTTTATCATGTCCGTCGTATCCAAGACCGCCAGCAGGGCAATTACACACTCTATAAGCATTTTCCCCCAGCAGCCGCCTACATTCCTCCAGGGCTTCTATGCGGGGGATTGCATCATGTATAACGCGTTGAAGTACCATTTTCGTCCTTTGTGGATCGGTATAGGATTTAGATACGGATTCTATCAACTGTTCGCTTAGCATTATGACTCCTTGGGGGGAGAAGCAGGTAAATCCTGTCGGTCATGCGCCTCTATGGGGTTGTTTGGGTCTGTCACATCAGTAACTTTGCAAGCACCAGGAAAACAATGCTGGTAAGTATGCAGACAATTATCAAGATTCCAGACATTCATCCAGAACTCGCCCAAGTCGTCACTATGCTCTATTTCGTAAACTCGTTTCATCACTCTACCTCCATTTAAGTTCATACCTCAGAAACCGGACCCAATTTCGTACTTCCTCAGCCTGGCCCTCTTTTCTCCCATTCCAGGCTTGCCACACTTTCATGAAATCACCATCATACTGCTTGAGCATTTCCCCCAGGTGCGCTCTGGCGTGGAAGTTGTCAAATGCCCGGTCTGTGACGAGCCTTTGTAATGCCCTTGATACCTGCCAGTCCGTAGGAGAAGCGACCTTGTAGACCCTCTGAGCCACGTAGACAGCTCTCTGAGCGTAAAGGCCAGCCGAATTTTCACCGATACGTAGAAGATGGAGACCGCCAGAGCTCTCAATCGCATTGAACGCCGCCAGTGTAAATCCCATGTCGAAAGGTTTGTTGACTTCAAAAGATTGCCTGATGGATGTTTTCTGCTCATCGCTGGCCTCGGCCCACCACTGAGATTGTGGGTATATACTCGTGCAAAGGATGAATATGGCGAGAATGAACTTCATGGATCACCTGCTTGCCGCCTCTCTCCCCTTGGACATTTTAACGGACATTTTCATGGCCTCCCCGACGGTAAAATACCGGACATTTGCTGGACATTACCATTCTGCGTAATCCCATTCACTAAGCATTTTCAGATAGCTGAAAAACCTCACTGGGAGCGTTAAGGCTAGTATAACAGCGTTAATCATGGGGTGCCCTTTGGGAGATCAGGCACCTTTGAGGCATGGTACAACTGCCATGAGGCCATATCTTTGGCGTGCGTCCTTACCAAAGCACAGATTTCACGGCTAGCCCCCAAGGATTCTGCTCTGTTAGCCCAAAAGCGGAGAGTATCCGGTCCGGCCAAGTCCTGTCCCCTAATCAGAAATACCGGCTCATCATCAGGTATTTTCCCTAATGGGTCTTGTATCCTATCATAATCTGGTCTTGCATGTTTCATCATCATTCTCCCTTTATGTTATCAACAACTCCTCGCTCCCGGTCAGAAATAACCATTACATCAATACCGGTGTTTTTGGCTTCATCCCGTAATGTGACACGCCTAGCTAATCGTTCCGCTCTGATTTCTTTACCACGCTCGATCCATTTTAACATTTCCTTGGGCACCTCCCCGGTTCTCCTGCATCGACTACAAGAAATCTCTCCGGGGTGGGGATGGATTACTTTTTCGCCCTTACAGTCCGGGCAGGTTATTAGATCAGACATCTGATTTCTACGATCATGTGAGAAAACCCCTTGGTTTTTACGGGTGCGTTAATGGTGATGCCGGTGACGTGTTTTGGGGCATCGCTTTTCAGGATGCCCTTTCTGACCAGCGCGTCCTCAATTATTTTAATACTTAAGCTGTAATTTGTCGTGTCATATCTCCGTCCCTTGATGTGTGGGGTAAATGTTAAATGAACAGGCTTATCAACGGGTTTGATCTTAGCTTGATTAGCTGCTGCCCACACTGCCGCATGACCCGTATCAGCCCAAGATTGACGCTCGGCCCAATGCACCCCAGCGTAGATTTTATTCAGGCTCGGTCCCATCCACGGCACGTCCAGGATTTGCAGGGCGGGTTCAGTCATCAGAAAGGCACATCGTCGTTATCAGGCTCATTCATTGGTGCTAGCTTTACTGGTTCTGCCTGCCGTTCAATCCAGCCCTTGATGTAATTCACACTGGCTAGGATTTCCTCTAGGATGGGATCACGGGGGGGACCATCCGAGGGCGGCTGTTCATCTGGTCCAAAGTATTCCGGTCCCGGTTCTTTAGGGAAAACGTCATCGTATATTTTCCCATTAATGCGGAAGCGGGGATGGTCACTACCATCAAACTCCTCACGTAGAATAGTTATCGGCCCCTTTTTCAATCCCATTTCTTGAATCATCTCATGGGCTTGTTCCGAAGCGAACCAACTATACTCCACGCCCCCATATTTCACACAGTAAATACGGTATTCTCCATGTTGGCTAGCGCCAAGCCTCGGATCATCAAACACCAACTGCCCTTCAAGGGGGATATTGGTTTTGATTGGTAGTTTGTCTCTGTCCATTATTTCCCCAGTTTGTTAATGATTGATTCTAATTGGTGATTCGAGGCTTCGTTTATATCCGGTAAGCCAGCCATTTTTAAAAATTCGTTAACGACAGCCGGTTTATTAAGATGGGTGATTGTTTCCAAAAGCGCAGTACGGGAACCACGGGGAGCCGTTTGAGTTTGTCGTGCCGTGTCCTTCCCCGCTGGCGGTCCTTGACGCTCCATTGCCGCTTCACCGTCATCATCTGTTGTAACCACCCCTACCATTGAGGCAAGGGAATATCGACGCATATAAGTGATTGCAGACCCCATTGCTTGTGGATCGTCCTTGGCCGGAGCCATGAGATAGATGCTTTCGATAGATTCCCCGCTTTCATGCAGTAAAATTGTTTTCATGCAGGGCTTCCCGTCCACTACGGCCCCACCTTGAATAACTGAGATACCATTGGCTTGCAGGGCTCCTCTACAGGCGTCCCAGACACTTTCTAATGTCGCGTATTTTGACTTGAAAAACGGGTTTTCAGCACCCTTTAAGGCGGGTTTAATCGCCTTCTGTACCTCAAGCATGGCTTTGGCTATTTCAATCATCGGTATCCTTCCTATGTTCCGGGGGCATCCCCATTGCGAATCTTAGATCATTGCCAACAGCCCACCAGTCCTCAGAGAGGGCCATCGCATCCTCATCATTTATCTGTTGATGTCGTTCCTCATCTAACAAGGCTTGTTCCTTGTTGTTATTCATGCTATCCTTCGCTTTCAGTAATCTCGCTAATATGAACCAAATGCCCAAAAATACCGACTTTCCCGTAAAGAACTTCATCATCATCAGGTACTGGCGTTTTACTAAATCCCGTCCTCATTGCATAGACAAGGCAAGCCGGGTTCCCCTTGGCAAACATCCACGATCCATTGCCTACGCGATCCCACCAATCTTCAACGCGATATTCGGAACCGCCAAAAGCTGAAACTTGCGGGTGCTCAACGTTTGCTTTAATCTGTACCGTTTTTCCCGCTAATTCGCTTTGTGATTCGTGTATCATCCCAACATCTCCCATAGAGTAGTTATAAACCAGCCCCAGACAGTGAGACAGAAAGCGACAGCGATTAACCAGCCTATGATGAACGCGCCTTTATTCATGCGATATCTTTTCCTTTTTTGCGACGATCAAATCTATTGCGACGATTTTTCCAGGGTTGCCACAGATATTTTGCGACATCTAAATCAACTGGCCTGAGAAACGGCCACCAGCGTTGTTCTTTTTTGCTCCTACGGTCTTTCATGCTATCCTCCATACCCGGACACCGCCGGGATTCCTAAAGTCAATCATCGCTTAAATCGGTAAGTTTGGGGCCTTGATGTATTAGCCCTAATGACCGAGCCCGGTCTATTGCAGTATGAGCGATAATAAAGGCCCTGTCTACAATCTCTTCAGGGGTCAGCAGTCGAAGCTTTTGACGACCAGCGGAATCCTCGCCATCTATTTCCCCAGCTACCATCCCCCAATGTTCAATAAATACGAAGGCTAGGTTAGCCTCTGCTTCGGCCTTTTCATTTTGATGCCACAAAATACCCAAGGTATCATGTGGATAGTGTTTGGCTACTTTTGATTCTAGCATCTTTCGTCTCCTTTGTTAATGATTGCTGGAAGTGGCCCTGGTGAACAGTGTGGGTGACACACCGGACGTTCGCTTTCGTAACGAGGTATAGGCCCCGTCCCACTTCATTGCTGCGCACTCCCAGCAAATAATGTAGCAGCAGACAGGATTTGATACCTGCACGGTGAGTTGGCTATAGTTTGGGATTCTTGCCGTAGCGCGTTTGTATCTTTCGTTTCCAGCGCACTCACCTCCCAAGCGTCTACTTATCGACTTGCCATCCGACCAAGAATGACGAGACGCTTCCGCCACTGCTGCTATTTGTCAAAAATCTAGCGAGAGTATCACGACGGCAACTACAGGGACACGATGGCCGAACCTCTATTTACCACCTGCGCTCCTCACGGTTTACGCACTCTCGCTAATCTAGCAGCAGTCAGGATTTACCCTGGAACCACGCGAGTTTCAATAACTCGACACCCTTCACGATTGCGGTCTTACCCACAGGCGGCTACCCATTGCTGTGATCAGCACCCAACACGCCGCCTCGCACTGCTGCTATTTCAAAAAACCGGGGAGAGGCTGCCCATTGAGCGGGTACCTACGCTACCTAGGACTCTTAGGCCCCTCCCCTAGCCCCTCCACCTTCAACCACGACCTGTAGTCATGTCCAGTGGCAAGGCAAACAAACTCAAATCTTATCGACTCCACCTCAGTCATTCTCCAAGTTCGGTTTTCTCTATATCTTCAATATTGCCGTCGTGCCATTCTTTGTATCTTTCCGGGTCTTTATAGTGGTATCTAAAAAGCCACGCGAGAGTATCCCGGCATTTCTCTAAGGATTCAACATAAGTAGTGTCCTCTCTTTTAACCTGCTTACTTAATTCACAAACTTGGTTCGAGGATAATCTGTGGCGGTTCTCCAATTCTAATATCTTAGGCAGTTCCTCTTCAATTACATGAATGAAATCCGCTATTGATAAAGCACCACGATCTTTACTTTTATCCCTTAACTCGCGCAATGCTCCGGAAATTCTACCTGATATATCATCCATCATAAATCTCCCATAAGATGATCGCATTTCAAACAGTACATTTCTTTAGAAGGCTTGAAACACACCCGGCAAGTACCTTGAAAAACCTTCTCAATAGCCCCTAGAGCGTCCTGTAACGCCTTTTTCTCCCAATGCCCTAGCATTAGACCGGATTTAAGACTTATCGTTTTTAACGCCCTGTCAGCCATGTTTAACGCTGTTAGGGGATCGGGTTCAATGAATTGGTAGAGAGTCACCATTGTTCGGCTTCCTTCCGGGTGATGAAGAAATGAATCCCCGGGGCGCACTTAATACGAATGTCGTCGTTTAATTCACCAGCACTGGTCGTGCCGCCCACAGTATAATTGACCACTTTGCTGTGGGTGCCGTTATGGATGATTTCACCTTTAGCAAGTTTCTCGCCATCCCTATCCCACGCCTCTAAAACCTTGATTTCGCTGGCCCGGCATTTCCGGCTTGAAATCGCCTGAACTCGTCCTGCTTTGGCTGGGATTCTCACACGCCCCAGAACACCATTGGCAAATTTTTTCCAGCCATCAAATGCGCCTATTTCGGGGATAGACTGATAGTCGGGCAGATCGGCACCCCTCAGATTGGCATCCCTCAGATCGGCATCCCTCAGATCGGCATCCCTCAGATTGGCACCCCTCAGATCGGCACCCCACAGATCGGCCCCCCTCAGATTGGCACCCCACAGATTGGCACCCCTCAGATCGGCATCCCTCAGATTGGCACCCCCCAGATCGGCACCCCACAGATTGGCACTCCTCAGATCGGCACCCCTCAGATTGGCACGTTCGTTGCCCTCTCCTAATTGCCACTTACGATGTTTATCGAGAATCTTTTTTATGCCCCTAGTATTCATCATTCTCCCCTCCATGCTTTACGAAGTTTTGCGGCTACAGTAGAGATTTCTGACGTATCATTGTCAGTCGAGAACAGCACAGCCAACGCTTTCGCTGCTGTGACAAATTCCAGGGGATCGGCAATGCCTTCCAGGGCGGTTACGCAGAGGTTAAAGTGCTCACTAATGGCAATCTCATCAGCCAAGTCCTTGCGCCATTTCTTTTCTGTCGCTGCCTTCCTTGCCTTAACCGCTTCCGGGTCGTGTTGTTTACAATAGAGTCCCTCAATTCCATGCCCGTTATTCCTGGTACATTGATAATAGACCGCAAACTGGTCTCTCGTCGAAATCTCCTCAGCACATTTCCCTTCAACATAAGACTCGCCTTTAGGATTTCCGCCCCAGCTCCCGTAGCGATGAGCCTGAGCTTCTTTATGTGTTTTAATCATGCTGATTCCTTTCCAAGGGCGGCACGGGCAAAAATAGCACGTACTTTCACTTCTGAACTTCTCTCTTTAGGTGTAGCAAGGGCCTTCATAGATACTAGCCGTTCCAACGCTTCCCGTAGACGCTTATTCTCTGCTTGGAGGGTGGCAGGATCACCCCCAGCATCTTCAACGGCGTTCCAGCAAGCGACAAGATGTCGAGCGTCTGCCGTGGCTATATTTAGCGGGATTTCGCCGTAATATATGTGTTCTATGTAAGGCTCTGCTTTCATATCGAAGGAACTTTTCCCTACTAAGCGGATCGCCGGGTATGAATCGCCCCATTCACCACTTTCTGCTGCTGCTACAGGGTGGTTTGCCGTCCATATTTGGAGGCATGGACATTCGCCGTCGTTGCACAGTCGTAGTTTCCCTTTAGTTCTCATTATTCTCCTTCAATGGTATGCGCCCCCGTGCCGTGTCGGTGCCTAGGTTTAGGCGGGTAGGGCATTGCGGGTTCTGAGAAGGGGGCGCAAAGGTTCACTCATGTATGATATGTGCGTCTATAAAGTCTTCTAAGGCGCGTTTAATTCTCAGGTGGCTGCTACTATCCCCCGGCTCTTCAAAGTAGCGTGAGACGGTCCTGGGGGACGTTTTAGACGCTTTTGCTAGTATGGGTAGCGTCCAATCTACACCCTGGAGGTATAATTGCTTGGCTTGCTCTACCGAATAAGATGGCTTGGGGATAGCCTTCGTGCAGTGGGGGCACATGGTGGTCATGAGGGGTATCCTGCTTTTATGCGGAGTCGCTTCATCACCCTTTTATCATTGCCATCATAATCAATCTGGCAATCGTTACATAACTTGACGCGCCCATAGTGGAGGTACTTACGCTGTGTTGAACATTGTGCGCATACAGGTTCGCAGCAACAGAAGCAAATCCCCCTCGCTGGTGTAGGCGGGCTCAAATTCGCCGGAGAGGTGCAAAACTGGTCAACTACAGAACAGGTATTCATTTAGCCTTCCTTGGTAGAGCACGTAGATTTTCACGGCACCACCACCAAGGGCTCTTATCAGGAGGGTCGCCATCAAGTCGTATCCCAACTCCCAGCAAATCATTAAATTTGACAACGGTAGCGCGGCTCCCTATTAAGTCCTCACCGCCAGTACTCCCGCCATTATTCCACGGTCCCGTAATCTTTACCCGGTCGCCTACGACCAACTCTCTTGCCATGTCTACGCCATCCCTTCTCGTGTAGTGGGTGCCACCATAGTGACAATGTAACTAGCGCAAAGTTATGGTGCAAGGTTTATTTTTTTCAAATCCTCCGGGGCATATTCCTTACAGAGTTCAATGACTTTTTCCCGGCCCCACTCCCTACGGGATTTCCCTAACCGTGCCAGGGCGATTATAAAAACTCTAGCTAGGTCGGGTTCAAGCCTGAACTCTTGGCGTGCCATGTCTTTGGACTTCATCGTTTCTCCTTTTTAATCGTTCCCACGAGTTTCCCGTCTTTTTCAACGGTTGTTAAAATCTTCACCAGGAAGCCTTTTTTATAACATCTGGTACAACATACCCTATTAGAGGACTTGGAGCCGTAGAGGGCAACGTAGGGGTCTTTTTGGACATGCTGGCAGATGATTCTAGGGTTCATGGGGTGTCTCAATCATGGAAAAAAGTTCCTGAAAATACCCTTCAATGGACGCTTCTAAATGTGCTGTATGCAGTTGGATTCTATTGTTGACCTGTTCCCGCAGAACTTCCTCGGCGAAGTTCTCGGGTGCTTCTTTCCAATTAACCTGCGCTTTAAAGTTGAATTGAATCTCGTAGTCCATGCTTTACTCTCCTATAAGTTAAAACAATTCATTTATCGCCCACCATATTCCAACAATCGTTACGTAAACCAAAAAGGAGAATACAAAAATGGCGGGGACTATCAAAAAAGCGGTCACATAATCGCTACTGGTAGAGCTGAAAGCCGCCAATATCAGAATCCCGATAATTTCATTTGCGACCAAAAGGATGATAATTGCGAGTAGTTTTTTCATGAGTTACTCTCCTAGGTTACTGGGTTTTAGAAAGGATGGCTTCTTTACCTTCAATGCTACTGGTTTTTATCATAATGTATTTTGCTCTGTCAATAACCGTATGGGGAGCATTTTCTGAGAGGTTGGCAAACAGGTCGAAGATCAACTCTTGCATTTCCCCCACAGTTTCAGGATCGCCCCCAATAGATTCTATGGCGTTCCAGCAGTCAACTAAGTGAGCGGCATCATCTTTAAAAAACCCCACCCCCATAAACATTCCGCTGTCACATTCTTGTAGCACCCAGCCATTTTTGCCAGACTTCCAAACAGCCTTTAGTTTCCCAGTAGCGCGTTTCATGGTGTAGTGTCCTTAGATAGTTTAAGGGCGGCTTGCCGGATAATCTTCTCCAGGGGTGATTCGCGGATTGCCTTAATGTGGGCTGGTTCTTCGCGGTCGATGTTGGAATCATCAGCGTGCCACTCTGCAAGAGCCATTGCTACTAGTTTCACCAAAGCGTCATTGGTGCGTTTCAGGCGTACAGCATCTTTTTTCGCTTGGTGTCCTGCATCAAACCTCTCTCGGATATATACCTCACACCTTTCAGGGTCGTTAGCGTATTCGCTACCGCCAGGAGTCAGCCCTTCGAGCGTGAGCCGTGTCTTTTCCAAAACATCATGAGAGTTGACTGCTTGGACGATTTCTCTGGCTATTCCTTCGGGGTTGCCTACGTTAGGCGAATAAATGTTAATAATATCACGCCCCTTGTGTCGAATGACCGCACTGTCTGCGATTGGCCCCGGCCCAAATGTTAGTGGTGTATGTTCCATTAGTCCTCCAGTGCTGAGTTAATGAGGTCATTGATTTGCAATAATCCTGATTGCCCTGCCGATCCCGGTCCTTGATGTGCCCCTGGATTTAAAATGCGACGTATCTTTTTCAGTGCTTCGTACATTTGGGGAGCCTTGGCAATGAAGCGGGCATTGGCGGTATCTTCATCGGTTATATATTCGCCTTTATGGCATGTAGTGGCGATAAAACGACCTGATTTTGTACTTTCAATAACTGAGTGATTGGCTATATTGACGGCCCATGGTGTGTCTTTCATGATCTTCCTTTTTATCTTGTGTTTTATCCTCTATATCAGTAATCTTCGTCAGGATTCGGATGTCCGAGTCAATAGGATCGGGGTGTCCCCGGTCGACATTCAAGCCCGCTTCGGTGGGCTTGTTGCTTTTTGGTCATTGGATAGTCGCGCCATCGTCTATACTGTCCTGTAGAGTGCTGGTTCCTTGAGATTTTAAACAGCAGTGATTTGCCATTCCTTTTAATTTTTACGTTATGGGTCAGTCCGCAATCACAGCATAACAGCCGAAAGGTGGAAACATCTGTGGCCGCTTCATGCCAGCCATCCCCTATCGGTAATGACCTTTTGTTCATTTTGGTTATTACTATCTGGCGTAAGGCCTAGCTAGGCGCTGGTCCCGTGCAATGGTAATACCTTGCTGGTTTTTGACCCAGTTACGCTGTGGTAAGTGTTGCCGTATGACTTCTGGAACCACCGACGGCCTGTTATGTGCTGTAGTTGCATTATACGAGCCTTTCTATTTCTGCTTGTGGTACGGTTATATGCTCACTTGGGAGCCACTGGTTAATATGTTTGGTCGTGGTTTGGCTGTAGTGCTGCTCGGTTCTCATTATTTTAACCCCTTGCCGCTAATTAGCCAACTACCTACAGTGTTGCCGCCATCGTCCACAATAACGCCAGCAATATCGCCCATTTCTACTTGTTGTGAAACGTGGTAGAGCGCTTCAGAGACTTGCATAAAATCAAGCGTCTCGTCGTCGTGTTTGAAAGAAGCATTGTCCAGTTTGAACTCTACTTTTATCTTCATGTTATTTACCTTTCTGTGTTAGCGAGTTGACTCAATACGATAGCAGCAAAAGTGTTATAGCACGTATAGACGGTAAAAGCCTGTTCATGATGCTGGAGGAAGGCTTCCAAGTCTTCCCATGAGGTGACTTCCTTCCCCTTATAGTAGTGTTCGCCAGTGGGGGCCATGTAGAAGTAAAGCATTTTCACGCTCCTTTAGTTAATCCCTAGACCCGACATAAGCCGGGTTTCGCCCGAAGGCTCATCAGTAGGGTTTAGGAGGATTCTATGACCAAATATGATTGCCCGTCAAACTTGCCCCCATCGTGAACACCCCATTGAACAGAGACAACCTGGTCATATCCGTAGGGGATGTTTTCCGTCTCCCGCTGAGAGTCAATATAGACGTGCATTGCCTTAAGTTCATCAGAGCTTACACCGTGGTTCCGGGCGGTGTCTTTAGTGAGTTGTATAAAATTATCTAGTTGTTCGATGGTCATGAGCTATTCCCTTTCTATTGGTATAAGACGTTATGACAATAACAAACACTTGTCAAGTACAATCTTATGATTTATGAAAAAAAGGGTTAGAGGGAAGGAATCAAATTATCGCAACGTGAATCTGTTTCGGTGGATGGCGATAGGCCCATACTCCCATGACAAAAGTATCGGCATGGTCAGGGCTCCGGCCACGGTTTCGTTTTTTCCAATCGTCTTTGGGTTCCACAAACCAGACCAGGGGGACTTTGCGCTTGGCTTGGTGATAGAATTTCCGAGTAGTTAGCTGGTGTTTGGTTGTGTTGTCCAAATCCGCTGTCAACGGACTGTATTGATCTTTATTTATGATTAGTCCGGAGAGATACCACGCTTCACTTATCCGATTGAGTATTTCCAATTCGGGATACTCTTTAACCGTATCCGCCGATGCACCGCCTTTAAATGGCCTGGCCTTTATTTTCGTACTATCCTCCCCAAATACATGAACTCGATTCCGCATGTAAGCGGGATAATGTGAGCCTTCACCAGTGGCATCGGGAATCAACTCGATAACCGGGTGGTTATCTTCTGTCCAGAACTCTTCTTTGGTTTTCATGATCCAATCCCAAACCCGCTCCTCACTCTCAGGGTGTTCGGCGTGCCATTCATCCATGACTTTGTAATCCAAGCCCGAAACAGCATCCCAGACCACTTCATCATCTTCGTCTAAAACCTCGTCAGTCTTACAAACCAAAAACCGCCCCAGTACATTCAGGTCTACACCCTCTCCAGCTACATCCCAAGGGAGTATAATCCGCGTGACTTCTCCAATGTCCTGCCCGACACGTCTCTTTGCCCGTTCAACACCAGTCAAAGTGACCACGGCGAACTCATCCTGCTTAGGATATTTACCAAAAACTCTAGACTGGACAATGGGGCTGTCTTCACCATAGATATCAATCATCTCCTGGGCACCAGTAGGGGTCTGTAACCCCTCTATTTTGCTTAGGACCGATTCATAATGAGGCTCAGCAAACAAATCATAGGCACTAATTTCAATGAGATTCCCCTTCTCTAAACTGCACCGGCCATCAACTTCCCATTCATGTACCACGCCTTCCGGGGAGGTGGGATTGAAAATTGCCAACAGGCGGGCATTGTCTGATCTAAGAGAGCCTTCCGCCGCATTGAATACAGCTCGGGATATAGCAATAGCTTCCTCAAATAGAAATAAGACCCTGCCACTTTCTACTTGATGTCCCTGAAAGGCTGGTGCCTCTTCGCCTTTAATCTCAGGGGACAGGCCAAGGCAAAACCAATCGGGCCAGTTATCGGGATCGGGATAAAACTGCGTAATATCAATATCAGCGTTGTTGAACAGATAACGGACTCGGTTGTAATTAGCCCTGAGCCGGTTCCAGAGTACCGCTCTCATCTGATATTGAGTGTTGGCAGTTGTAATAACTTTGCACTGCGGCCCATAGACTCTCAGCCACCACAAGGCTATGATAGTAGCCGTATAAGTCTTACTGACACCATTGGCCGCTCGAACTATTGTGTACTTATTTTGTTTTACCGACTGGATGATCTGGGTCATCTTCGACCAGACGGGGCCGAACAATTCCATAAACTGCTCGGGATGTTTTTCGTAATCTAGGGGAGGGTGGGCTATATCGCTACGGGCCTTCTCCGCCAGACCACCAAGGCGGAGCATGACTTCGGGGGGAAGGGAGGTCATTGAATTAACCCCCCGTCCCAAATGAATTAGTCATGCCAAACGTACTTATCGATTGTTCTCCCAGTGTCATTCATCACATATATATCCTGCGTTACTTTATCGATTTCGATTTCTAAAGCAACGTCGTTCTTGCGCTCCAATGTGACAAACACTGTATCGGGTTTGCCTTTCGGTTGTTTAAGATGGATGCCAGTACACTCATGAATCATTGTATGGCCATCAACTGCATCTGTGTTCGTGTTCACTATGCTTACAAACATAACCTGTCTCCTTGTCTATTTTTCTATCTGTCTAATGGGCACCATGCCCAAATCTATTTATCTAGGGGGGCGGCAGTGGCGGATCAAATGCAACATCATGCCTCTGCCTTTGCTATTGCGCCATTGTTCAAGAAAATTTCGGGGTCGCCACCCTCTTGGATATGCTCCATGAACTGATCTATCACAGCGGGATTCTTTTCAGCAGCCTTGCGTAGGTTTGCATAAATCGCGTTGTAATCATACTCCTTGACTTGGGTTACGCGGTCGCTCCAGCCAAGGAGATTCTTGGCAAGAAATTCCAACATACGAACCTTGGGCATGGAGGTCTTTTCCTCATTGCTTATTTTGATCATCTCACTTCGGAGTTTTTCTTTCATACGGTGATGGCCGCGCTGATAATTTTCCGTGTACCGACCACGTTGAAGAATCTGTTTACGATGCCCGACGCTTTCCGCAATCTGGGTTTGGCTAAAGCCCAACTCTGCCAAGTGCTCCACTTTTCCAGCTATAGTTTTGCGCCACTTTTCCATGCCTTTATTACAGGCCGCAAGCCAATCTTTATGGGCGTGGAATGTACTACCAGGGACACCAAGGAATTGGTATATCTCCTTTTGGTCAAGACCGGCACGGGCGAGTCTTTCTATCTGTTCAAGTTTGTCCATTGAACATTGTTTCTTGAATTACTGGGGGTGCCTGGAATAGTTGCCCTTGGCGTTCGGCTTGATCGATCCGCTTACAGGCGATGTCAAAATACTTTTCATATCGTGTTGCCAACATATTTTGATTAACTTTAAGCATGAAGAATCCAAAAGTTACAATCGTTTGTGAATATTGCGGCAAAGAGAACCAAATGCACGCCTATCGTATCAAGAAAGGCACGGGCAAATACTGTAACCAAGAATGCTATTTGAAGGCTCGCTGGGGTGATAATGGCAAGTGCAGAGAATGTGGGAAGGATTGCGACTATTCGTTCTGCTCTCCCCGTTGCCAAAAAGATTATTGGAACAGAGAATCTTATAGCCGCTACAGGAAAAACGACCGATATTGGGAAAAGAAACGTCGCTTGATTGATTCCCTTGGAGGCAAATGTGTTCAATGTGGATTCTCTGATAAACGCGCACTTGATATAAACCATATTGATCCATCTACCAAAATCAGACCACCCAGGAACGGCTATTCTTGGACTGCCCGGTTTAAAGATTGGGACGCAAATAAGGGGAACTTGGAACTCTTGTGCGCAAATTGCCATAGAATTCATACCTGGGAACAAAGAGCTTTTGGTCCTAGCCAAGATCAAGACCCTCCTGAATCGCTCCAGGATTCGTCCTCTTTATAAATAAGTCACCTTGATTGTAAGCCTGCCGGATTCTTTTCACCGCTATGTTGAAATAATCCTCATCTATCTCTATCCCGATGAATTTTCTGCCAAGGTTGACGCAAGCTACGCCGGTGGTCCCACTGCCCATATATGGGTCGAGAATAGTTTGGGCCACCTTGGGAACATCCCCTACACACCATTCCATTACCTCAATCGGCTTCTGTGATGGATGGCAAAATGTTCTATTCTCTATCTTTCCAGCCCTCATGCCACCATCCCACACTTGGCAAATAAACTTAGCCTTGCCCCAATCTCTCCACGCCAATTCGGTCGTGCTGTATGTTCTGTTGTCATTAGAGAAATCAAAGTCTATAGGCCGCTTCACCCATGTCAACCAGCCTTCTTTTGGCGGCAACAAGTGTGCATAATATTGACCACCCCAAAACAAATGATACTCACCCACGGAAAGAAATGGCGTAGGGTCAAACGGAACATTATCAATCCATGTTTGGTCTTGATGGTTCACTCGCGGCTTCCAGCCTATCCCATATGGCGGGTCTGTCACCACCGCGTCCACCTTCCCCAACTCTGGCATGATTTCTTGACAGTCGCCAAGGATTAACCGAGCATCCCCGATAATTTCTTCTCTATACTTCATGCCTGCAATTCCACCATTTCCCGTTCGGCGTTCGCCCAAGCTACCTTCGCCAATATCTCCTCATCCTCCATCAGCGTCACGCCAGAATCCATGACTGCCAGGTCGCCTACCATGACCTCCCGATTATCCGCTACGCACTTCAATAAATCAACCTGTAACTCGCGCCAATGCATGACCATTCCAAAAGCCTTGCACTGTACATCCGGGTTACTGATATGCTCCACTTCCTCATAAGCCCCCATAATAGATTGCTCCATGTGCCATAGATCACCGAGGGTCATAATTTAAGTTCAGTACCATCCTCAAATATAATCTTCGATACGGCTTTTCTAACACCATCCGTCGGATCAAGTATGTGGAATTTCCCCTCAGCAACAATATCTAGTTCACTCCCGACCAATTCAAGATTAGCACGTATGATTTCGCCAGGATTGATTTGAATAGACGCGCTACTAATGGCAAGGTTTGAGCCGTCATCTGCACTTTGAACAGTTGTACCAAAATAAGTACCGTTAGATTTTATGATTACTCTTTTCATTTAGTGACAACCATCCTTTCGATTGAAGGTTTACCATAGGCCGGGCGGTTGCGGGCGGGTTTTCGGAAATACGGAGAATGACATCTCGGACAACATACAACCACATCCTTCCGAGGCTTCCAATAATGCCCACAGCGGAAACAATCAACCGGCTTCCTTATCTTTTTCCTCCCGAAAATCATCTTAATAATGTAATCATATATTAGCCCCAAAGGGGTTTAGGATTCAACAAAACCAATCATATACTCCATTGTTTCAGCGTTAAGCCCTACGTCTGTGACAATCCATTTGGTGGTTTCCTCGGATGCCCCTAGGATACCGTTCAAAATCGGGTGCCGGATGTTGGCAAAGTCCCAGGATTCAAAGCCTACTGCTGAGAGTTTGGTTATCAAAGTCCCCTCATAGTGCTTACGCCTCAGCCTACCTTTGAGGAAATCCCGATAGAACTCTGCTGTAGTCGTGTCATTGGTGTAAGGATGCCTCCAAGTTTGAGATAGCGTCTCAGCGTGGAAGGTTGTATCCGTGACTGTGGCGGTTTTCTGGAAGCGGTTGTTGACATACTCCTGAAAATATTCCACGGTGAAATTCGTTACAATATCGTCATCCACTTTCCTGAGCGTGAAACTGTTCTCAATTAAGGGGTGGAACAATAGGGAATTATCAAACACCGGGAAGTTTGAGGTGAACGTGTCCGTGGCCCCGTTATCATCTGCTGAAATATCAAAGCCCAGCAGGGGACCGGCAGAGGTGGCGGTGTTAGAGCCGGTATCCCATTCCAAAGCCCAGCCGCCCGTATCGTCGACCAATGTAAATTTCCCGGTGGAACTGCTGTAGGTCACGGTGTAATTGTCTGCACCCGAAGCCTCCAGTTGAGTCTCAATCTCGGTGGCTAATGAACCTCCCGTGTAAGTCCCTGCTGTTAAGGTAGCGGTAAATGCCGGGCCGCTATCGTTGGCATCAATCTTGTCATTGACTCCCGTTTCAATCTTAAACACTGTCTGGGAGTCGAAATCTATCACATCCTCCGGGCCGGGATAATTCGTAGTACTCGCCCCGAAGCCGTCACCTGATACGTAAGTCCGCATTCGGAAGCGGTTCAATTCATCATAATGCCCTATTGATCCCAGCGTCTTGAGAATGGAGTCTATTAACGTATTGCTCTCGATCTGTTCAAGGATGGCAAAGGATAGTTTTGTGGTGGATAAATCATTGGAGGCTATGTTGAAGGAATCCAGGTCAAGGGTTACGACTTCCTTTATCGAAATATCATCAAGAGAAAATATGCCCTGAGTAGCTGTAGATTCATCATGTCGAATAAACAAAGTGTTTGTATCAGCAAGACCTGGATGGGCTTGAAATTCTAATATATGTGTGCCATCTGCTATCCATGTTCCTGCCGCGCTTGACAGCGTAAGGGGCGTTGAAGATAAAGTTGTTAACCTCAATAAAGAATTCCCATCGGGAGTAACAGAAGTTGTTATCGTAAACGTAAGCTGATAGCGCGCACCATTAATTCCCGCAGAGGCCCTATTTACCGCTGTCTGTGTCAAGGTTCCGTTTGATGACCCAGCTGCAAAAGTCCAAGTAGCATTCCCCCCAGTATCATCACATTTTCCGGTGGTATCCCATTTGTCATGAGTGGCAAAATCCGTCTCATTTAATATCTCCGAACCAAGATTATTTGAAACAATCCCTGTTTCATCTCTTAAGATAGATTCAATTACTCCTGCACCATTTTCCAGTAAAGTGCCCCCGCCGTCATCATCAGCGTGTTGTTCGGTATACCCCTCGCCATTCCCCGCAGTGCCGACATCCCGTTGATCAACCCAAACGCCATATTCTCTCCCCTGCCCACCAAAGTACAGATCAAGCCGTTTTCCAGGTTTGTACTCTATCCGCTTATAAATTGGATACGTTCGTAACTCTGGCGCATCAGCATCAGAGTCGTCAATCTGATCCATCCTGACCGTTATGTCCTCAGCAATTCCAGCCAACGTCGCCGCCAATGTGTACTTTCGGCGCGTTTGATCATAACTTGCACCAATTGGATCGGTCTGAAGCGCGCCCTCAATCTTGAATGTATAATCATTATTGGGGTCTGCCGTTATATTTAACGCCACCCAATAATGCATCAAGACAACCGCATCAATATTATTTACCGCCTGATTGTCATAGGCGGGGAAGGTCGCAATTACCTGCGCCCAATCCCCCGTCGTAGCAGCTTCGGTGAATGCAAAACTTGTGTATGTCGAAAAATCCTGCTCTGCAAGAATCTCCTCATCTGTGATGGTAACATTAGCACCGTTTTTGGTTGCCGTCACTGAACCGTCAGGATACCAATGGTCGTAATATATAGCGTTGTTTGGCACCGAAATAATCACCGGGTCAGTTCCCTCAATCGTGAACGTGGTGGCAAGCCTGACATACCTCTTAATATTATCATCCCACCCCCATATCTGCTGTTGCTCAGAATCGTCGCCATCAGCATTTAGCATAAAGGCGGTATGGTCACAAACCATATAACGGTCATCACCATCAATGTCAATCCCAAGATATATAAGTGGGGTAAAGTTGTTTTTCAGTAGCGCGGTATCGTTTGTTCTCAAATCATCGCCCTTGTAAACGCGATGGTCGCCATAGATGATAGGACTTATCTTGCCAACGCTCTCATCAGGCAAGCCCTTATCAGTATTGGCCGCATCGGAATCTGTAAGCAAGGTCCCTATTAGTGTATTATTCCTAACATCCAATGGCTCAGCCTGAAAAATTACCGTGTCATAGGTTATATCAGGAAAATTCGATATGGTGCCGTCAAACAGTGGCACCCGTTCAGCATCTAAGATAGAGGTTCCATCGTCGAAATAAAGGAATGTTTTGACCTGCTCATTTTCAGGATTGATCCCATTAAACAGATCAGAAAAGAGGCCTGGATTGACTACATTAAATGAGAGGTTGGAGACCTGGGCCAGCCCACCCAAATGATCGGATGTGATTTGAGTTGAAAGCCCCCCTGTAATGAGACCGTCAAAAGTTGTCCCGTCAGAGACGAAGGAATCATGGGCAGCTAGAAACTTTGACAGCCCCGTCATGTCCACACCAATGCGGGGGGAACGTCCCTTGAGGCGTGATTCTTTTCTTGGCTGGATATTCAGGCTGGTAAAACGGCTCAAGAAATTTCCTTCCTGACAACTAACGCCAAATTAAAAAGACTCCCTGGCACCCGTGGGAAGTCAAGCGGGAACGGCTCCCACAATCTCACTTCATTATCTGTAGCATCCTCCTCGACAAACTGGAACACGTTCTCACGATAGTTCACCGTAGTATCCTGCAGGAATCCCAGTAGATTATTCTTGGCTGTTGCGCTTACCCTAAGCACGTTTATGGGCCAGCGTTCATCTGCATTACCTAGGTTGTCTACTACTGTCTGTCCACCACCGGCTACCCCTACAATCTGCCGGGGGACTATGGGGAAGTTGACGGGGAGTTGGCGACCCTTGGGGAACTCGAAGGGTGAAAAAGAATTCTCATGGGCCAATCGCCATTCGGATACTACACCAAGTTTTATCACTAAAACATCATCAATTTCAAAGGCTATCCCGTTAAACCCACCATCGGCTGTATTAAGACCTATTTGCAAATCAGTGCTATCAGCGGTTATTACGCCAGTAAATCTAGTTTCGGTCCCTGTTGGGGTGATCTCGAAGGCTACCGGTCCAACGGTTTCAATATCGCCCCCGACCCGAATAGTTGTTGACGCCCCTGCATTGAGCCGTGCCAGAAGCGATATGAAGTAGCGATCCCCGGATGTTAAGATTGCATCCAAGTCGGCGCGATCAAAGGCACCATCACCCAGCATATACATCTTACCGGCTACTGTAGAATTTATATCAAATGTCCCCAACCCGTTGTTAACCCAGTTATTCGCCCCCGACATATCCCTGTCGGTTCCTGTAACAAATCCCGCCTTGCCATACTGATCAGTAGCCCGCACTGTCGTGGGGTCAGCCATGATTTCCGTTACATCCGCAGAGGTAAGTAGATAATTGTATAAAAATACAAGTCCAAGATCGCCATTGTAAAAGAACTCTGTGGCCGCGCCATCAAAAGAAGCACCAATATATAAACCATCACCGTTTTCTATGGAATCAACAGCACTAATATCCCCCGTATTCTCAGCCGTCCCTGAATCAATATAAATAGAAGCATTCCCACTTTTGTCAGCAGTCACTATTATATCGTGCTCTACGCCATCAGCAACACTAATAGTAGATAATGTCGTTACTCTATCCCCACTATTATCATCAATCACAAAGCCCAGGAACCCTGTCGTGCCTTGAACATATATTCGCCATCCTGGAGTGACACCCCCACCATTAACATCATCACCCTTTTGAATGACTGTATGCGATGCCCCCGTATAGGTGGTTTTAATTTTGATCTGTATACTGAAATCACTATGATTAAAGTCAATATCTTCATTATTGGCAAAGGATGCATAATCATCCGATCCATCAAAAACAAAAAGTGGTTTATAACTTGAAGCGGCATTGCCGAAACTAAATAGCGGTTCCCCTGCCGCTTTCAATGTCAAATTCAATGAATTGGTGCTTTGATCTTTCCATGTGGTCGGACTTGTAGAAGGATTAATATACGTAGTGTCCATCTGTTTTTTATAAAAGAAAGGATTAGCCATTCGGTAAGTCCGTCATTGTAAGGTTTCTATCTCGGGTGGCCTGCCGTATCCCCCGACCCAAAGCGAGGCCATGGCGTTTCAATGCCTGTTCAAAACTTGCCGAATCCAAGGCTTGAATAATAAATGTATCGCCGCCACCGCCTTGAGACCCGCCTAATCCCTCGGCTATCTGATTCATCCGCGTAATCTCCGGGCCGAATAAATTGGCGGCTTTTTGAGTTGAAATGATTTCGCCTGGTGAAAGTAATGCGGGGACAGTATCAGTACCCAATGAAATCCCACTTACCTGAAGCGGGACCACTCCACCCGTCTGAAACTTAATTGATCTCACTCCAGCCTTTGCCGCCTCCAATGCAACTAAAGCACTAGCAACTCCTACAGCGCCGGTAATTGGAATCCATGCAAAGGTAAGTGCCGCATTCAAGGCTGCAGCAGATATTATGACACCCTCGATAGCGCTAATGATACCGACGATGAATTTCTTGAATACATCCCCTCCCATAGTTGATGTATCAAACACATCCTCGAAGGTCCGCTTGAGAAGATTTGTAGCATCTATCGTGCCCTCTAAAGCATCATTTACTGGCTTAGAATCTACGAGCATTTTCTCCACCAATTTTTCCCATTCCTCACGGGTTATTTCAAAGGCGGCCCCCATATCCGCAGCGGCATCCTCAATCGCCTCCAGGGCGGCAGCCGTATCGATCGCGGCACGTTCGGCACTGGCAACAACAAGATTGAAAGTTTCAATCCCACTTTCTTTCATTTCCTTGAAAAGAGCATCTATCTTGTCAGTTGCTACCCTTTCCCATGCTGCAAAATATTTTTCGGCAGTTTCTTTGGATATTGTCGGATCAAAAGCCGTCTGTAGTTTACCCTTGGTTATCCTTGCCCATAGAGCGAGCTTGACACCGATAATTTCGAGAGCTTTGCTCATTATTTCTATAAGCGACCGGGCTATTTGATCCCAATTCTCGCCCACCGACAAAGCAATCGCGTCCCATCCAATATCGCCCAAGCTAGCCAGCAGCTCGTTGGCCTTTTGTACGCCCGGTTGAATAATGGTAATCAGTCCTCGCCCGATAGCACGTAAAATATTATTCACATTCTGGCGGAGTTTGCGCATATCCTGCTTGAAGGATTCCGTCATTACGGCGACAGCTGTGGAGAGGTCTTCAGTGCCGTCTTTCATTTCCTCTAATTTTGTGGCAAAATCTCCTGCAGCTGTACCAGTAAGGGGAAGGACAGCCTGCATGGCTTCAATACTACTGAACAAGTCAGTCATTTTTCGCCCGGATTTATCTGCCTGTTCTTTAATCTTCTTTAACGCTCCCTCAAATCCTTCTGTTGCAAGCAATGCATCAAAGCTGGCAACTCCCATTTTTACAAGAATACTCTCTAACTCCTCCGTGGGCTTGATCATTTGAACCATAGCTCCACGAACAGCAGTTACGGCCTCACGAGTACCCTGCCCTGAAGCTGTCAGAGTAGCGAGGGCCGCTCCAACCTCATCAATATCAATTCCTATTTGCCCAGCAATGGAGAGGAGGCGACCCATTGATCCCCCTAATTCGGAGATAGTAGTTTTCCCGAGCCGGACAATAGTGAAGAGTTTATTTGAAGTTTCGGCGGCAGAAAGCGCGGCATCGCCGTATGCATTAATTGTAGTTGTTAATAAATCAGCAGTTAGGGCAACATCAGCAACACCACCAATTGCTAAGTCAGTGGCCGCCCGCAAAATTTCAGCTGATTCTGCGGCATCAACAAATCCCGCTGAAATAATATCGTATTTTGCCTTTACCAGTTTATCAATAGCTTGACCAGAAGAAGCCGCCAAGGATTCGAGTTCCTTGGTCATAGCCTTCATCTGGTTATCAGTTAGACCACCCATAAGGGTACCGACTTCTCTTAAGCCCTCTCCCAGATCGGCGGCTAGCTTAATACCAATCCCGCCTATGGCAATTCCCGCTATCGCGCCAAACTTGGCAAATTTCAGACCTAGCCCACCGATGGCCTTGCCCATTCCGACAACGCCACGGGTGCCTTTTCCAAACGGCCCGGAGAGTTTATCTTTGCCTATTAGTGTGACGGTTACGGACATTATTTAGCCTTGGAAATCATTGAATCATCGAACACCGCTTGTATGATAGAGATGGAATCCAGTATCCAGTCCCGGCTGTACTTTTTAATAAGGTCGGAATAATCTTCGAGCGCAAACCTCAAGGCTTCCATCGACAGGTTTCGGCGACTCAGGGATATAGTCCCCCCGTCTTTTTTGGGAATGGTTACAATCTCCATGGGGGATAATCCAATAGCCCGTTCGTATATAGCAATGGGAATCCAGTTATCGGGATGTAATTGATAGGGATGAGCCCCCATAAGCACTTCACAATCTCCTATAGTTTCGCAGCGAGGGAAGTCTACACCACGCCCCCTGTCGCGCTCTTTATGTCTGGCGCGGCAGCCACCACAGTAACTCAGGTTGCCCTTGGCCCAGGTTACTGCCCCCTCGATGTAGCCCCTTAGTTTTTTTCCAGCCCACCCACATCGGCAAAGGCGGTCTTGAAGGTATCAGTCACAACATCAGTCATGAACTTGATGCCGACTTTAGAGGGAATGTATTCCAGCATCTCTTCAGTGAATGGGAGGTCTTCCCCGTCACCATCCACAAAGCCCTTCCAGCCCTTGATGAACATCTCCAAGGCTTCATTCATAAAGTTCATGATCTTTTCCGAATCCTCGCCAAATTCAATATCAGGGTCCACTTTTCCGTTCACACTGTAGCGAGTAAAAAGCAGGCTCAGAGCCTTCCCAGAGGGGATCACATAGAAGAGCGATGCATCATCGTCAATCTTGAACTCGTGCTGCTTGGTGTCTATTTTTATCACGTTTGGCACTCCTTTTCTTTGGTGCTCGGTTAACTACATTCCCTTCACGGTCAGTAATAAGGCCCTTTGATTCGGGTATCCGCCTAATGGCGGCAATCTCCGCCTTATCATAGACTTCCCTACGACCGTTGGGGAACCTCAATTCCAGCCCCGTTTTATCAACGTGCCGGAAATTCTTGTATGGTGCTATGAATATCATGTCAATCCTATCGAACAATGTTTAATATCATCCAGCCCGAGAATCATCCTCTGCTGACCACCAGCACTCACATTTCATTAACTTATTCATTATCAATAACTTATCAATATTCTTGGTTCTGATCCAAAAAAACGTTATACGGATTTTGGTTCAGTGTCCTAATAAAGACCTCGCTGCGAGGCGCTGTCAAAATATGTGTTGGGAAGCTAGCCGCCTGCCCCGTAGGTGAAAGTGCCCGGAAGTTGAAGGTCTGCTGCACCACACCCGCCCCTGATATTGACGCTTTGCCAGCTTCAAGCTTTAAAGAATTAATAAATATCTCAAATTTCCTGGCACTAGAAGTTATTGTAGATCCGGTAGACTGTAGATGTGCCATTAAAAGCGTGTCAGCGGCCTCCCAGGAGAAGAACGTATCCGCATTGTACCTTGGTAGTGTAATGGACCCTGTTATCTCTCTGTGGGCGCTCCTGGTGGGCTCTACGCGGAACTTGCCGCTTACCACGTCCATGTCATCAATCTTGAGATTGTTGTTGATAGTCATCTCAAAAGCCGAAATCCCGTAGTCATCAGCAGAGGTCAGGGCGGAACCAGTCGAGAAACTGTCAATCCTGAAGTGGTCAATATCGGAAAAGACTATCCGCTCGTTGGCCTCGAATACTGCGCTGCCATGATCGAATGCCCAATTAGCAGCACTGGCTGCACCATTGGTGCTGCTAGCACGGTCAAGATTAAAGGGGACCAGGTCCACTGAAACAGTCATCCCTTCACCAGCGGCAAATCTGAAAGTGATGGAATTGACCATGACTGCCCGCCATATCCAGGGGGTTGTGCTGAATTTTAAAAATCCTAATGTACCGTAGCGGATAATGTCATCAGTGGCAGCTTGAATCCCTGTCGTATCATAGGCGGAGAAAACATCTGTCCACAGTTCAAGATTTAAATTGTTCGAGCACTCGAAAGTATGCAACCATTCGGTATCCATCACCGCCGTATCTGCTGCTGATGGGGTTACGCCATTCCCCCGCGCCGGACTGTTCCAATCAGGAGTAATAGTGACCGTATTGGAATCGGTGAAGGCGGAAATCCTTCTCACGCTGCTTCCCGCTGCGCTGCCCGTATCATCTATCTTGATAAACTTTCCCACGTCTCCAGAGGCGAACGGCGTACCGGTATCATCCCAGTTACTATTTCCTATCGCTCCACTGGCTGTTAGGGCGGTGGTGTTCTGCCCTACAGGTGAGCCGTCTGAATCAGGTTTTTCAAAGCCCATAACAGCCCCGATAATCTGATCCAAGCCATCGTAAAAACCATTCAGTTCAAGTGGTCCACCACCCATGATAGCCGTCTCATCTGTATTGGTTGTCGCCGGAGTCCCTGTCATGGTCTCATCCAGCTCATGGCGACGCTCTTCAACCACACCCTCAGATATGAAAGTCAACTGGTCACTGGATTTGAGCAGCATTTCCTCATTATCGGCGGTCGTTTCTGTCGTAGGGTAGGACGCACTCCCGTCCATACTCAGATCGGACCCAACGCGAAAACTCGCTTTACTTAATGCTCCGATGGCATCAGCCATGATATTCTCCTAAATTCATGCTAAATTAAATCCTGCCGCGCTATTTTCTGCCCAGCGCTTTTCCCAATAACGTTTTGATTTCAATCCAAATACTTTCATTTTAGAAAATTGCACTTGTCCTTTCGTCATCTGTTTCTACCCACATTTCCGAATTAAACTCCGGGTCTGCCGAGTCTACCGCGTCCCCCTCGCCGAAAGTCATATCCGAAGTAGAGACCCACTTGAAGCATCGGAAGGTCACCGTTTGCTGAAGAACTTCTGGACCCGCTATGTTGGTCTCCACGCTCATCACCTTAAGATTCGGGAAGATGATATCGAACTCCTCAGAACTTGGACCTACTGAGAGAATGTCACACTGCAATGGTGTATCGTTGGCCTCAAAAACATGGAACGTATCGGCATTATAACGCGGGATTACAATCTCCAATGTCACTTCTCGGAACCCGTTCCGCTTGGGCTGGATGGGTTGTAAAATATCCGTATGCGAAGCGGTGTTGTCAATGGTAGTCTGTCCGGGGTCGGTCAGATTGTTGTTCAATGTAATGGTGAAACTGGAAATCCCTATTCGGTCCCCATCGCCCAATACCCCGCCATGGTCTCCGATTCTGAAAATGAAGTCATCAAACATCACCAGGTTAGGAAGATCAACGGGAAGGCTCGTTAAATCACTAACGGTATTCGTGCTAGCTCCCACGCCGGGGATAATTAAGTCGTAAGCCTGTATATCGAAACTCGCTTTAAGCGGCTGACCTGCTTCGCAGCTAAGAGTCATGGAATTCATGTAACAGCTCACCGCTTCCCAAACTCTGGTAGCGTGAACATCCTTATCCCATGCCAAGGTGACAAAAGCTGCGAGATCATCCTGCATGGTGATCTCATTAGACCCCTCCCCTGCATTATACGTCACTACTCCCATCGCAACGGCGATAAGTGTGGTTCCGCTGACGAACTCGCCACCCGTCAATTTTGTGTAGGGAATATCAATCTCTACACTTCCCACTACTGGTTCAAAAGCCCTCTGCCAGGTGGGGATAGAAGCATTGCCCGCTAAATAGTCATGTAATAGATTCTCATTCTCAAAATTGATGGATTCCGACCGAAGGAGGAGCTTCTCCGTCACTGCTATGGCAGATCGGTAGCTGCTCTCCTTTTTCACGCCCATAATTGTTTTGTAACCTATTGAATCAGCCATCAGACCCCCAGTTTATTTCGTTGCCGCAGGAGCACATCACAATGCCCTTTTCCATGGCAATTTCTACACGCCCCACATTGGATCGTAATTTCATTTTTAATATTCCGTTTTCATCGGCCTTGCCTATCAAGTACTCTATATTTTTGCCATCGTTCGGACCACCTTGAATCCTTCTGTGTTTCCCACTGCACCTTATAACGGTTTCGCTCATGTCGTTCCATTGGCTGGATTAAATACATACTTCACGGCAATCCACAAAAGGACTTCACCAATATTTTTATCAAAATATTCCCGGCTCTTATCCTCAGCTACCAAGGCTATTCCAAAATTTGCATTCCCACCCAAGCGATCATCTACAAATAACGCAATCTTTATATCGCCCAGTAATTTGTCCATGGCATCATCCAGGGCTCCAGCAGTTTCCAAATCGGTGGTATCATCTACCTTCACAAAACCATTTAACAGGATCAGGGCGGAATCCCGAACGTCTTGTTGGTTTCCCCCTTGAACATAATCATTGGCGGTCAACTGGGTAAAAGCCGAGAACCCGTCATCCAGGATAAACACTGCCGGGAACTCATAGTCGTCAATTTTTTGCAGTGGTATGAAATCCCGCCCGATGGTCACTAGATTATGATTGTAGTTCCCCGTTCCGTCTATCCTCGGGAGTACTGTGTCCTTGATATAGTCTTTGAGAGTTATTATAATCGGGGTGACGCCCATTATATCCTCCGCAATACAAAGTCACGTTCAATCGCCTGCTTTAACATCCTTTTGACTGATGGTAATGCCTTATCAACAGCGGGGCGCAAAAACTGCCTTAACCGGGGTGCTTTCTCCTCGTGATATAAGGGATAATCAAATCCGCGCGGACTCTTAACCTTTGTTCCTATTGTAGCGATAATATTTTTACCAATCACTCTGACTTCCCGGATAGATTCTTGTTCACCGCTCCCTAAATCAGCACCCTGGAATTTTCTGGCCTGAAATGATTTTAGGCTTCTGGGTAATGTCGTATTAGAGAAACGAAAGGCTCCTATCATTGATGCCGCTAGCCGCCCCGACCGCATAGTTAATTTGGTGGGATGGGTTTTCAGACCAACTGCTTGCGGTCTATTTCTCAATTCACCCGTTCCCGTGGTAATCATAAAATCAGCAACCGACACCTGCCCAATCATATCAAGCCCCAAACGAAAGGCATCTCTCAACAACGGACCCTTTACAGCGCGGTTATACCTGGACAGACTCCCTAGCTTCGCCTTTGTATTGTGTTTAATGTCAGCGAAAGGTGTTCTAATGGTCTCAGACATGCACCCTCCGGTATCGTTTCAAAATATCCATGGCCCCCATTGGGATGGGTGAAGTATCAAACTCCGTAGTCCCACCAGTAGTGCCTGGTTTTATTTCTTTCACAATATCAAACCGATCCCCACCAAGACCTTTCTCCATTTTGAGTATCCGCTGACATATCAACAAGACCGCATGTTCCAAATCCCACGGTATCCCCAGCACCGAGTTATCAGCGGTTAATGAAGCAGCATCGGCGTCATCTGCCGAAACATCAAACCCCAACGTTCTACCGATGCCGGTTTCCACATTAGTCCCCGAACTCCAAAGAATCTTAAACGTCCCGCCTCCTCCAGACCTATTAGATGCAATCTTAAATTTCCCCGTGAAATAATCATAGGTCGTGGTATACGTTGAGGCTCCCGCCGCATCCAAAGCCGTATCAAGAGCAGTAGCCAAAGTATCGGCTGTATAAACCGCTTCAGCTATGGTGGCAGTCAATTCCGAAGCACTGGTCTCCTCAAAATCCAATTTGTCATTGATCCCATCCAGGATTTCAAAGGTTCCATAACCCCCCGTATAGATGAGTTGCACGTTCTGCCTACCGACAGAGAAATGAGTCCCATTGTCTGCATCAGGTTCAAGATGGATGAGACTCCCCTTGTAGTCGATAAAATACTCATCCGATCCTTTCAGAGTGCCGCTGTCAAAATCCCTATTACTATCGTCATGAATGCTTGTAATTGAAATCACCGGCCATTGATTCGGGTCTATCCAGGTCTGACCGTTGCCATCCCTTACTTCAGCCGGGAGCCCACCGGAACCATAGGTTCGAGCTCTTAGGTTCCTTTTGGTAAACCTGTTCGCCCGATACGAAGCCTCCATGATGGTCTGTTCAAGCATATCAGCATTAGTGGCGTTCGCCTTGCCCAATATTTCATTGAGATGCGAGAGCGAGGTTAATGGTAGGACCATACTAGGCATTTTCTGGCTCTTCTACAGGCTCATCTTTTTGAGTGGTTACTTCACCGTTTGTCTCAGGAACGGCCTGCCCATTTTTCTCCCAAGGTTTCATATTAGGCCGATGGACGTATTTGTTTTCATAATCGAATACGTACTGCTTGCCCTTTCGCAACTTTTTGGTTTTCAAAAGCTCGCGCTTATATAGGTTGTCAGCATCATGCAACATTGCTTTAATCGACTGCCACTTCATCACCTCTGCCTGGGCGGTGGCGATTAGTTGTTGCCGCATTTGAAGATTCTGAATCTCTACATCCGTCAAGGGCGCATGATTGAGACTCCGTTCACTTTTGCGGAATCTGATTCCCTTCATTTTGTCACCGGGTTATCACTACGCAAACCACGAATGAATCCTACCACTAATTGCTTAAGCTGTTCAGCAACCAATATCAGGGGCGGTTCCAAGACGTTGTTCCAGAACTTTTTTGTATACTTCCATTTCGCCAAGCCAACGGTTACGATTAATCCCATTCCATACCCGATCTGTTCAAACTTGACCCCGACAGAATCAATAACACCTTGGGTTAAAAATTTCTTGATAAGAAAACTCAAGATTATCCCAACGATTCCGACACCTGCGATAGCCAATCCTTTTGCTGCGAGAAATCCAGTAATCAGTTCCATGTTAGTCTCCTAGTTTTTGTTCGATTCGTTCAACGGATTCTTGGATATTATCCAGTTTCTCATTCAAAACTTCTCGTGGCATATACCGTTCGTCAAGGGTATCAACCCGCATGTGCTGGGAAGCGTCCTCTAAGTGAATATCTATTTTGGCAGACGCCCCTGTGAAAGCCAGTATAGCCGTCAAAGCCGCTAAAACGACTCCGGGTAGAAGCCAGGTTTTCCAATTCCTGCGGTCCTTCATTGGGCTTTCCTACGACTGTACCAAACATAGCCCAAAGCCAGCGACACGCCCAGGAGCGTACTAAGTGATCTGACGGTAATCGTTAGATCATCGACAACGGCTCTGGCTACCGTAGACAGCAACCCAATCTTGGCCCCCATTTCGCTGACTTCTGATTCCAGCGTGTCGAAGGGGATCGCCCATAGACCTATTACCAGGACACCAAGAATGACATGAACAATCCAATGGCCGTTCTTTCTTTTGCGCTTACTTGGCCCAGGAATTTTAGACATCCGCACCCTCGATTTTCTTAGCGGCATTGATAAAATGTTTAATGCTGCCTTTACCACCAGCGTTGTAGTGTTCAAGCCAATACTGGGCCTGTAAATCAACATAACGTGCATGGGGGATGGCTTCTGGCACGGGCCAGTATTTTAGACGGCAACAGATAATGCCCAACAATTCGTTCCCTTGAAGTTGCATATCCAGCCGGCCCTCATCCTCTAACAACCACACCAAGGAATACCCTAGGATGTGTTGTACCCTAATTTTCAGGTTGCTTTTATCCGACCTCTGAAGATAGCGTCCCAAAATATCTTTGGCTGTGGGTGGTTCTACCTGCCAGAAACTTCTGGCCGGACCTTCTCCAAGTTGCCGTTGATAGAAATACTCGCTCTCCGCCGCGCCAGTCCTAAATACTAGTCTAACCGCGTCCGAACTGGCGAACTTATCGCCCATCCCAGATAGGACGTTCCCAATCAATTGTTGAGTATCCGAAACGTGGATCATTCAGCAAGCGACGGCTGACCAGCAGCCACTAACAGACTGTTCATATTTTCCAGGCTAAGGTCCAAGTCCTGCTTCCGGTATACGGTCTTAAGCTGCAAGTCGTCCTGCACACCTATTGCAGTTACTTCGTGGACATGAATCTCTACACGATAGAACGGTACCGTGAGGTCTTTCCTGTCCTTGTCATCAATCCTTTTTAGCGCCATTTTAGACTCCTATGCCGTTATTTCAATCTTACTGGAAACCGCCAAACGACCATTTGGTAAGACGATAACCATATACCAATCATGCGCCCCGGCAGTATGCTTTATATCAAAATCAAAATCACCATCGGATTCAGTATTGATTGACCAAACTTGATCTGTAATAAGTTCTACCGCAGCACCGTCAGAATTAATGGCATTGGCCCCATCAGGTAAAGTGCCTGTATAAACCAACCCCGCAGTATCATCGGCTAAATACATTATGGCGGCAACAGAATGAGAAATATCATTCCCGGCAGCATCAGTAAATTGGACTACCACTTTAACAGTATCCGTATGAACCGACCCAACCGATACATAGGTTATACCTGCCCAATCACCGGATACCTCGATATTATGCAGCGTAGCACCGTTCACCGTCCCTCTAAGCCCGTTTCCCGACTTATCGTAGGCAAACCCACTGGCGAAGGAATCGCTGCCCACATGCAAGACATTTCCAATCTGGTTTAATACCAAGTCATCGACTGCGAATTGTCCTTCAGTTGCGGTGGTTTCAGTGATATCAAGAACAAAACTACCGGAAGCCGCTGCCTCTATACTGGTAAATTCTATAACCTCGGCAGTTCCAGCCGTCATGGTCAATGATACTGCTGTCGCCCCAAAAGCATTCGTGATTGTGAAGACTGTATCACCATCCGGGGCTGTAGTTACGGTTGTCGTTCTTACAAACCGATATCGTTTGCCGCCTATACCCGTAGCGATCCGGTTGCCAGAAGTTTGTATGACTGTACCACCCAACGCCCCAGCCGCAAAGGTCCATTCTGCTTCACCTGTTGAATCAGTGGCTTTACCTGTAGCACTCCACTTAGCGTGAGTGGCAAAATCCGGCTCATCAAGTAAATTGAGGCTACTGGCCCCAATATCCAGGAAGTTTAAACCACCACCAGATTGCAATTCAAATATCTGCGCCTCGGGAATCAGGGCATTCCACACACCATAGTCGTATATCTCACCCTTGAAGGGTTTAGTGGTTCCGCCAGTCTCAGTACCTATACGCAATACGTTGGCATTGGAAAGCGTGAGCGATGTACCGCTAATATCAACGGTCCCCTCGTTTACGCCGTTTATATAGGCCGTCGCGTTACCGTCCCGGTCGAAAGTCACGATAACGTCATAGATAACTCCAGCGGTAAAGACTGCCGTAGCGATTTTTGCGGTAGCATCGGCGTTATTATCGTCCGCGTGAATCCAAAGGTCGTCCTCACGAATCTCCAACCCCCAGCCCACAGTGGCCGAGGTTTTATTCATCAAAAACTGGTTAGCAGTATCTACGGCGTCAGGTTTAAACACAATCCGTAATGCAAAGTCGTAAATACTTACATCAAGAT
>SDBT01000792.1_pt1 | contig 52096 bp, 53 predicted proteins | sample 2277101 | NCBI WGS metagenome assembly SDBT01 (sample SAMN10404973, study PRJNA504765) | marine sediment metagenome | isolation source: marine sediment core GS10_PC15, 103 cmbsf | place: Arctic Ocean: Southern Knipovich Ridge | collected 2010
GCAATAAATATGACAGTGTATCGTAAAATAATGGTTGATGGTGGAAAATTTGGTATTACTTCAAAAAAACATTTCCGCAAATATACAGAAGGCCTTTTTGCAAGTCATTTATTGTTTAATAGCCTTGTCCTGGGATTTAGCATTCTGATTTACACGGTAATCATAAAGACTATACTTGTTAATTATACCGAAAGTCTACCTATAATAATAATACTAGGATTTGGGTATATGATATATACTTCAAGGTTATTTTTGAGCTTTTATTTGAATGTCACGAATCAACTTAGTAAGAGGCTAGTAATCATTCTGAGCGGATTAGGATTAAACGCTTTATTGGACTATTTTTTGATTGTTAAAGGATACGGTCTAAAAGGCGTAGCTTTTGCCTGTTCTTTCAGCTTTTTATTAATTTCTGTTTTGATAATAGGAATTTCATTTAAGCAGATCTATGGTACACTTAAAAGTGCTTTCTCCATTATATTCAAAATATGTTCAATATCAGCAATACTGATGGGGATTATATCAGCTTTCTCTAGATGGGAGATAATTGAGTATACTTCTCAGCTAAGTATTTATAGCAAAGTCTTATGGGGAATAGCAGATTTGACAGTAAAAGGTTTTATTTTCTCTTTAGTCTGTGTAGGCATATATTTCTTATTTTTCAGAAAATATAAACTCTATAAAGAACTTAAGCCAATAATATCCTATGCTTGGTATTCCTTCATAAATAGATTGAAAATGGGCAAAAAAGCAGTGTATGAGGGGGAACATGAATAAAAAAGAAGTACTTAGAAAGCAGCATTTTAATAAAATTGCATACCAAAGAGATGAAGATATTCTAGCCAAAAAAATAATCGAATTAGCGACTCAATCATCCTCTTGGTCTTCTCTAAAAGTTAAAAAGAAAAAGTATAAAAAAACTATTCTTTTGCACAATGCAGCCATATATTTTTTAAGAAATATACAGATTTGAGTAACCGGCAAATAAGCATCTATTTCAAACCTTTAAAAAAACCTAGCGTTAGCCAGATGAGCCGCAGGTTCAATATAGCCAACGAAAAAAATGAAATCATAAAAGAAATTTCTAACAACTTAGAGGAAAAAATAAAGCGGCTGGTTCTTAACAAAACATAAAATGGATAAGAAGGATTTAACGTGTTAAATAAAGCTAATTGTCTTTTCTCTAATAAGTTTAATGATTTTTTGCTTTTTTCGTATTTATCAGCTATATCCTCCACACATTTAAATGTAACAGACGGAATTGATTAAATAAATGTAAAGACCGGATAAATAGAACAGACCGAAACGAGTGAAGAACAATTTAGATTGGTGTTAAGCTCCTAAGGGCGGTAGCCTATCGATTTTAATAAACTAAGCTAAAAGGTAATTCAAAGATTATTATGACTAAAATCTTAGTAACAGGAGGAGCAGGTTATATTGGATCAGTTCTAATCCCTTTTTTATTGGATAAAGGTTTTAAAACCACCGTTTATGATTTGCTTTTATATGGGGGACGTAGTTTGCTTCCCTTCATCTCGAATAAAAATTTCTCTTTCATTAAGGGAGATATCAGAGATAAAGAATCATTATCTCAAGTTGTAAAAAAGAATGATGTGATTATTCATCTGGCCGCAATTGTTGGGTTTCCTGCTTGCAGTAAGGACAAAAGGTTAAGACAGCTCTTATTTAGCTGAATTCTTATTACAAACAAAGAATAAGATATTTACGGCTTAGTTCGAAGATCAAGTATCTTTATAAAGATAAAGAATAGATTATTTATATCAAGACTCTCATCTCCTAGACACAATATTTTTCCTGCATTACAGCGACTTGTTTGATTCAGGATATTTGATCAATATAATATACAATATCAGATCCAATGAAATATATAATCTAGGAGCTCATAATCATGTAAGAGTAAGTCTTGATTTAATTGATTATATTAGAGATTATACTCCATTAGGAAAAACGAAACTCGTAGAATCAATTAGAAGAAGTGGAGTCAAAACAAGATTCTCTTAGGTTCTCCGTAGTGAAATCTTGAGCGAGTCACCTGTTTTGATTGCAAATTCTTAGGCTAAAGGCACAAATAAAGATATGGAAATAAACTTTATTAAAACTCAGATTAAAATAGGAGACAAGCGGATTGGAGAACCGAACAGTTGTTTTATTGTTGCTGAGGCAGGCTGTAACCATAATGGTAAGTTAGAGTTGGCAAAGTTACTTATAGATTCTGCGAAAGAATACGGCTGCGATGCTGTTAAATTCCAGGCTTTCAAAACAGAGAACCTGGTTACAAAAAAAGCCACTAAGGCAGAATATCAAGAAGGCAAAAGCAATGGCAGGACTCAGTTTGAAATGCTCAAAGAGCTAGAGCTTTCACAAGAGAACCACCATGCAATTGTAGAACATGCAGAGGCCGTCGGGATTCCAGTTTTCTATTCTGTCTTTGACCAAGACATTGCAGATGTAATTGAGGAAATGGGGATAGAAATTTTTAAGCTTGGTTCTGGCGAGCTTACAAACATACCTCTTATAAGACATGTTGCCAAAAAAGGCAAACCAGTGATTATTTCTACAGGCATGGGAACTGATGAAGAGATTGCAGATGCGATAGATACATTTAAAGAAGAGAGAAATGAGCAACTCGTTATAATGAATTGTTCAACTGGATATCCATCACGACTGGAAGATGCAAATTTGAGGCGAGTAAGATATCTTGAGAAGAAATTTGGGATACTTTGTGGGAATTCTGATCATACAGAAGGTATTTTTGTTGGAGTTATGGCAGCAGCTCTTGGCATTCCTTTGATAGAAAAGCATTTTACTCTAGACAAAAGCCTATCAGGTCCTGACCATCCAATGTCAATGGAGCCTGTAGAGATGAAAAGATTGTGCAATATCATCCGCATTATCGAAAAAAACCATATTAATGAAGACGGACTGTTCGAGGTGCTTAAAAAAGTTGGTATAAATATAACACAAGAAGAAGTTGAGGCAGTTCTGGGACAAGGAGACCGTGAGCTTTCAGAAATAGAACTAAGTCAACGTTCATGGACAAGGAAAAGCCTTGTTGCTGCAAGAAATATAAAAAAAGGAGAAATTCTCACAAATGAAAATGTAGCCATTAAACGTCCTGAAGAAGGAATTCTTCCAAAAGACTATGAGAAAGCCCTTGGTGGAAGGGTAAAATATTCTATTAATGAAGGAATTCCGATAAGGTGGGATATGCTAGAATGAGAAAAGTAGCAGTACTTACAGGATCAAGAGGAGAATACAGTATTTATACATCGGTTTTGGATGCGATTGATGAACGTTCAGACCTTGATTACGAGCTGATAGTTACTGGAATGCATCTTTCTGAGAGGTTCGGCCATACAATTGATGAAATAGAGAAAGATGGTAGAAAGATTGGTGCTAAAGTACCTATGTTGAAATACAAGGATACTCTTGCAGGGATGATAAAAAATACAGGAGTTGCAATAATCGGTATTGCAGAAGATCTCGAGAAAATAAAACCGGATATCATACTTGTGCTTGGAGACCGCGGTGAGCAACTTGCAGCTGCAATGACAGGCGCTCATATGAATATCCCTGTTGCACACCTTCATGGGGGAGAAGTATCCGGTACAATTGATGAAAGTATAAGGCATGCAGTAACCAAGTTTGCACACATACATCTTCCAGCAACTAGAGCAAGTCGAAATAGAATAATTAAACTGGGTGAGAAAGAAGATAATGTTTATCTTGTTGGATCCCCGGGTGTCGACGCTGTAAAGACAAAAGGGAAAATGACAAAGGAAGAAATCGCGGATTATTTTAATTTTAACTCTAAAAAAAAGATAATACTGGCAATCCAACACCCTGTTACTACAGAGTTCGATTGTAGAGAAAGCAATATGAAAGTTATTGCAGATACACTTATAGAATTAGATGAGCAGGCTGTTTGTATTTATTCAAATTCTGATGCCGGCTATACAAAGATGATGGAATTACTGGAAATTAGTATTAAAAATGCCGGAAAAGAGAAGAAAATAAAAGCTTATATGACACTACCGCATGAGATTTTTTTAAGTTTGACGAAACACGTAGATGTTATGATAGGAAATTCCAGTAGTGGTATTATAGAGGCACCTTCATGTGTAACACCCTATGTACTTGTAGGTACACGGCAGGAGGGAAGAGAAAAGGCAGATAGCATTCTTCAGGCTCCCTACCAAAAGGATGCAATATTGAAAGCAGTAGATAAAGCCTTAAATGATGAGGAATTCAAAAAGATTGTTAAGACTTGCAAAAAACCATATGATCCTTTTGATGATGCCAATGCAGGTAAAAGGGTTGCAGAAGTACTTGCTACTTTCAATATTACAACAGACCTTTTACAAAAGAGAATAACATACTGATGGAAAAAATTGTAATAATAGGAGCAGGAGACGGAGGACGAATCATATCTCAGCTAGTGAAAGATCAGGAAGATTTTGAGATACTCGGGTTTATTGATGATGATGAATCATTACAAGGAAAAATTATTAATGGCTATAAGGTAATTGGAACGAGTATAAATTTGAAAAAGTTTCAAGGTTTGAACTTCGTAGTTGCTATTGGCACAAACATGAAAAGACGCAAAATGCTTTTTGAAAAAGCGATTGATTCGAAACTTAATCCCATTAGCGTGACGCATCATAGCGCGACAATTGACAAAACAGCCAAAATAGACAAAGGCACAATTATACTTGCAAACTGCGTCATCAACTCATTTGCTACAGTTGGGAAAAATGTATTCATTTTCTCTGGAACAATAATAGAGCACGATGCTATTATCGGAAATAATGTTTACTTCTCGCCTGGCGTTAAGTTGGGAGGAGGAGTGAAAATAGGCGATAACACTTTTTTGGGCATAAACTCATGCACTGTTGAAAGGATAACAGTTGGCAGTAATGTAATCGTAGGAGCTGGCTCTGTTGTTCTTAAAAATGTTCCTGACAATACAGTAGTAGCTGGCGTTCCTGCAAAAGTATTGAGAAAAAATGATTAAAAAAATACCACTTGCAAAACCATATGTAGGAGAGGAGGAGATTAAGGCAGTTTCCCAAGTTATACGTTATGGGTGGCTTAGCATGGGGCCAAAACTTACTGAGTTTGAAAATGAATTTGCTAAGTTTATTGGAATAAAACATGCAGTAGCTGTTAATTCTGGAACAAGTGGCCTACATCTTTGCATTAAGGCTTTGAATATTAGGCCAGGTGATGAGGTTATAACACCATCGTTTTCTTTCGTAGCTTCTTCAAACCCTGTAATTTTTGAAGGAGGTAAACCAGTATTTGTAGATATTGATGAGAGAACTTATAATATAGATCCTCAAAAGCTAGAAGAAGCTATAACAGAAAAGACAAAAGCAATAATCCTTGTACACATTTTTGGTCAGCCATGTAATATGGACGCAATAATGATGATTGTCGAAAAAAGTAAAATTCCTATAATAGAGGATGCTTGTGAAGCCCTGGGAGCAACTTATAATGGTAAGAAAGTTGGAACCTTTGGAAAAGCTTCTGTTTTTGCATTCTATCCGAACAAACAGATAACCACAGGAGAAGGAGGTATAATAGTTACAGATGATGATGAAATTGCTGATATATGCAGAAGCTGGCGTAATCAGGGTAGGGATGATTCCGGTGAATGGCTTAAACACATACGTATAGGGTACAACTATAGACTCGATGAGATGAGCTGTGCTGTGGGTATAGAGCAGCTCAAAAAAGTAGAATTTATACTAAATAAGAGACGGGAAATAGCCACCAAATATACTGAGAGGCTAAAGCGTATCGATGGAATAATAACACCATATGTGGGCCCAAATACAGAAACTTCACCCTGGGTATATTACTTACGGGTTGAGGAAAATTTGGATAGGAATAAAATTCTTGAGTATCTAAATGAAAACGGAGTTAGTTCGAGGGCATACTTTTATCCTCCCATCCACCTGCAACCAGTGTATAAAAATATTTTTGGATATATAGGAGGCGAATTACCTATAACAGAAAGAGTTAGCAATAAAGGGTTTATTATACCTTTTTTCGTTGATATGACGGATGAACAAATTGATAAGGTCTGCGTTACTATTGAAGAAGCTGTGAGGAGATACAAAAAATGAATGATATATTTAAAGGGAAAAAGATATTAATAACAGGAGGTGCTGGGTCGGTTGGAAGTGCGTTAACGAGAGAGATGCTAAAATACGACCTTAAAACTATCCGTATTTTCGATTCATCAGAGAATGAGATGTTTAATATGAGAAGTGAATTTCCAAGAGATAACAGAATACGTTATCTGTTCGGCAATATTAGAGATATAAAAAGGTTAAAGATGGCAATGGAGGATATTGATATTGTTGTTCACCTTGCAGCAATGAAACATGTTTATGTGTGTGAATATAATCCATTTGAGGCGATTAAAACTAATATTGATGGATTGCAAAATGTTATAGATGTAGCCAGAGAAGAAAATGTTGAAAAGGTGATTTTTGCTAGTACAGATAAGGCTGCATCTCCTTCGAACGTGATGGGTATAACTAAACTCCTAGGAGAAAAACTTATTTCATTGGCAAATTACTACAAAGGTAACAAGAGAACGATATTTGCGTCTGTACGTTTTGGCAATGTGATGGGTTCTAGCGGTTCAGTAGTGCCACTTTTCAAGAAGCAAATTGCAGCAGGCGGGCCTCTCACAATTACTGATAAGAAAATGACTCGATTTGTAATTACAATGGATGAAGCAGTAAATTTAATCTACAGCGCTCTTAAGCATGCAAAAGGAGGAGAAACATTTGTTTGGAAAATGCTAACATTAAAAGTGACTGATCTTGCAACCGTAATGATAAAAGAGTATGGTCCGAAAAATAAATTTGAAATAGTGACCATTGGAAAATGTGAAGGCGAAAAACTACACGAGGAGATAATGTCTAAAGAGGAATTATCTCGCACGGTAGAATTAGACAATATTTACGCTATTCTTCCATTGATTGATAACATGCAAATTGACCGCAAATATAAAAACACAAAGGCTATTAAACACCCAGTTATCACCTCAGATAATATTCCTCATATGTCCAAATCAGATATAAAGGAATTACTGGAAAGCTTAGAGGTTTAGAAATTCCAAAAGTCTTGCTTATCGACCCACCATTCCCAGAAAGGCCTTGGGATACAAATTGGCTAACTCAATTTCCACCCAAAGGTCTTATGTACATAGCAGCATACTTGCGCAATGCTGGAGCTGATGTGAGTATTCTGGATACAAAGCAGATGCAATATGAAAGACCGTCACTTCTTCGCAGGTCAATAAAAGAAATAAGGGAAGTTGTTAAGCTCAAGGTAAAAAAGCAAGAACCTGAGTTAATCGGTATAACATCTGCCACGATATCGTATATTCCTGCAATACAAATAGCACAGGCAGTGAAGGAGACTTCTCCATCTTCAAAGGTAGTTATTGGCGGAGTACATGTGACATTTACAGCACACGAAACTCTAAAGGAATGTCCCTGGGTTGATATGGTCGTTAGGGGGGAAGGTGAACGTCCAATGCTGGAGCTTGCAGAAGGTAAAACACTTTCAAAAATAGAAGGAATAAGTTACAGAAATAATGGGAAAATTGTAGATAATCCAATCGGTGAGCCTTTACCTCCTGATGAAATCCCAATTCCAGCTTACGATATGCTTGATATGACCAAGTACGCTTACGTCGTCCTAATGTGCACACGTGGATGTCCGCATGAGTGTAGTTTTTGCGAAGTACCCTTCATCCATGGAAGAAAAATCAGAAGCCGTTCTGCTAAAAAAATATCTGAAGAACTGGAGCTAGCACTTTCATTAAATCCGAGTCTTGAAATAAGATATGAAGATGAGTTTATGGGTTTGCAGAAGGAACGAACCTTAGAGATTTTGGAGATAGTCAAGAGCAAAAATGTTGGACAGTTCCGTGCAACAACAAGACCTGATGGTCTTAACAATGAGATTCTTGAAAAATTGAAAGCAGCTGGCTGTACCAATCTTTACATTGGCATGGAATCAGGTTCCGATGATGTGCTTGGATTCAACAAACGCGGTATTACTGTATCTAAAATTATGGAGATCGCTGAGATGTGCGAAAAAAATGAAATGCTGTTCCACTCTGGTTTTATTTTAGGGCTTCCTGGCGAAAATAAAGATACACTCCAGCAAACTCTCGAAGTGGCATTGAAATGTTGTGATGCTACATTTAGAGTAGTTAAAAAGAACTTTGAGAAATTTCTTGAGATTATGCCATTTAAATTGATTGTTGAAAATTCTCGTGCAGAATTAAATCTTTTAGCTCCCAATCCAGGAACTCAGATATCTATGAATCCTGAGGAGTTTAGATATAAGATATTCCATAAGAATTGGGAATTATATGATTGCAATACCAGTGTGGGTGAGCCGTTTGATATAAGTGCTCAAGAGATTGAGGAGTTCAAGAAAAAATCATTTAAAGCTATACAGAATAAAATGAAGGAATATGGTTTGCCAGTAGATTGGTGGGATTATGGTTACAAAGGATAAAAATAGGACCAAAATTCTAATTACAGGTGGAGCAGGCTTTATGGGGCGTTGGGTGACGAAAAACCTTATTGATAAAGGGCATAAAGTCTGGATTTTAGATAATTTTTCAAACTGTACTGAAAATAATATCAAAGAATTTCGTAGTAAGCTTGAATCCGTTGAGAAAGGAGATATAAAAAATAAAGCATTACTCCTCAAACTCTTTAAAAATAAATTTAAAATCTGTATACACCTGGCGGCGGCAATAAATGTTCAGGAAAGTATTGATAATCCAGAAAAGTGTTTTAACAATAATGTTGTAGGTACATTCAATGTGCTTGAGGAATGTAGAAGGCATAACACAAAGATGGTCCTTATTAGCTCTGCTCTTGTTTACGAAACAGCTAATAAAGGCGAGGCAATAAAAGAAGATCACCCACTTAATTCCTCCTGTCCGTATATGGCAAGCAAAATTTTTGATGAGAAACTTGTTATGTCTTACTACAAAACATATAACCTGCCTATTGTTATATTGAGGCCTTTCAGTATCTACGGACCTTGGCAGAGAGACGATTCCGAGGGAGGTGTAGTGAGTATATTTATAGATAAGAGGCTTAAAGGCCAACCTATAGAGATTTTTGGGAATGGCGAACAGAGCAGAGACTTTTTCTATGTAGAGGATTGCATAGAGTTTATTGTAAAAGCAACTTTTTCGAATAAAGCAATTGGACAAGTTTTTAATGCAGGTTCCGGGCAGGAAATCAAAATAAAAAATCTTGCGAAGAGAATAGCAAATAATGCGATAGACATTAAATTTGTGAAACATCCTCACCAGTATGCTGAAATAATGTGTATGCGTGCAGACTCAAGAAAGGCAAAACAAATACTGGGTTGGGAGCCGAGAATAGATTTGGAGGAAGGCATAAGTAAGACAACTGAATGGCTCAAAATTCAGCAATAACCCTAAAACAAAAGAAATATTAAAATGAGAATTTTGGCAACTGTAGCTGCCAGAGGTGGTTCTAAAGGAGTCAAGAATAAGAATATCAGGAATCTATTAGGCAAGCCATTGATTGCATATACAATTGAGCAAGTAGTTAAATGGAACAAATTTGATAAGTTTATTGTTTCAACAGATTCACAGGAAATTGCTGATGCAGCTCGCCATTATGGAGCTGGAGTGCCCTTCATGAGGCCTATTAAACTGGCAAGTGATACAGCTGGAAAGCTAGATGTGTTACGGCATACTCTTATCGAAGCAGAAAAATATTATGGTATTAAGTTTGATGCATTATTAGACCTTGATGCAACAGCTCCAGTTAGAACCGTGGAAGATATTGAAAACATAGTTAACATATTTAAAGTGAAAAATCCTGATTGTATTTTTTCTGTTGTAAAAGCGCGTAGGAATCCTTATTTCAATATTGTAGAGGAAAATGAAGATGGTACAGTTAAGGTTTGCAAGCAGTTTTCCAAAGAAATATGCAGAAGGCAAGACGCCCCCGTTGTCTATGAAATGAACGCTTCAATGTACGTATATGATAGAAGATTTTTGTTGGATACCAGTAACAAAATGCCTTATTCAAAAAAAGCGTTGATTTATGAAATGGAAGAACTGTCTGGTTTTGATATTGATAGTGAAATAGATTTTAAATTCATAGAATTCTTAATAAAAAATGATTTCGTAACATTATGAGCAATTATTTAGAGAAGCTTTCTTTAAAAGGAAAAGTAACCTATGTAAATGGTGGAGCCGGATTGTTTTGATCTGGGATCTCTAAAGCCACTGAAGAAGTTGCATCCACAGTCCTTTTTTTATCATCTGATGCAGCCTAATATATAACTGGAACAACTTTTATGGTTGATGGTGGGTAGATTGCAGTATAATGAAAAACCTTTTAATGTCAAATTCATTGGGAGCATCATAAAAATTTTACAATTACTCTTTTGATTAGCATAATTTATAAGTCATAGAAGCAAGAAGAAAAAAATATAGAGGAAATTGAATATGGAACAGTCTAGACTGTCTAACGTAAATCAAAAAAATTGGGAACATTTTATCCTAGAAAAAGGTGAAAATATTTTCTTATGCAAGAAATGTTTAACACTTTCAACCAGACCGAGAGCTCAATATGATGAAAACGGAGTATGTAATGCTTGTCTATGGGCAGAAGCCAAAAAAACAGAAGTAGATTGGAACAAAAGATGGAAAGACCTTGAAGAATTGTGTGAAAAATACAGATGTGCTGATGGTAGTAACTGGGATATAATAGTACCTTGTAGTGGGGGAAAGGACGGATCATATGTTGCTTGGAAGATGAAACACGCACTTGGTATGCATCCACTTTGCGTCACCCTAACGCCACAGATGCAGACTGAGGTAGGCAGAAAAAATTTGGAAAATTTTCAGAATTCAGGTTTTGACCATATTCTAATTACTCCTAATCCAAAAATTTATCAACGTCTAGCAAAAAGGGGTTTTATTGAACAAGGAAGACCCAAAATGCCTTTTGTTACAGGTGTATCTATGTTTACAATTAAAATCGCAATGAAGTTTGGCATTCCCTTTATCATGTATGGTGAAGAAGGAGAAGAGGAATACAGTGGTGAAACTACACAAGTTGGAAAGTATGCCATTACTAGAGACTACCTCATCAATTATTATTATAGTGGACGTGATCCCATTGAATATCTTGATGAATTTACAAAAGACGAACTTAAATGGTGGACATTGCCAACGGATGAAGAACTTAAAAAAGCAAAATTATTTCCAACACATTGGTCTCATTATGAAAATTGGGATCCTGAGGTTCATTATAAATTAGCTAAAGAAAAATGCGGTCTCCAGACCGTTGAGGGACATTCAGTTGGCACATTTACAGACTATGCACAGTTAGATGATAAACTTCAGGATCTACATGCGTATATGATGTACATAAAATTTGGATTTGGAAGAGCCTGGTCAGATGCTTGTATCGAGATTAGAACAGGTCGAATGACACGGGAAGAAGGTATTGAATATGTCAGGAAATACGATGGCATTTTTCCTTATGAATATCTAGATGACTATTTAAAATATTTTGAGATGGCTAAAGACGAGTTTTGGAAAAACATTGATTCATTTAGAAGCCCAGATATATGGGAAAAAGTTAACGGGGAATGGAAGCTTAAATTTGAAATTAAGTAAATTTAAATATCACCCCAAAAACAATAGGCAAGTTTTGTGTTGTTTATTTTACAGTTTCCTCACTTTTTTCTTGACACAGGGAATGTAGGATGTCCCTCAGGTCGAATAGGTCTCACCAGAACCCATAGATATTTTCCATGTGATCATTTACCAACATTTGACTCAAATGATATTTTGTAGGATAAACTCTACTATTTAAGAACATTCTCAATCGTCCATAGGGTAAGACCGTCCTCTTTATTTTTCTTAAACAAATGGAATTTAATAAAACCCAGCTAAAAATTAAATCATTAAAAGAAAGAGTTCATGATCTTGATATAAAGATTATTAAACCACTTAAGAGTGTGAAATCCTATCATAAGTCCATGAGAGATGTTGCCCAACGTATAATAGAATCCAAAAAGAAACAAACCGAGATAATCCTAATGATTGGGGCACATGTCATTCGGTCAGGAGTCCAAAAATATCTAATTGATTTGATGAAAAAGGGATATATATCATGCTTGGCTATGAATGGCGGAGCCATGGTCCATGATTTTGAGTTTGCTATGATTGGTGCAACCACAGAAAGCGTAGCTTATTATATAAAAAATGGTCAATTCGGTTTATGGAAAGAAACGGGCATTATAAATGATATTATTAATCATGCTTATAAAAAAAACAGAACTGTTGGTATGGGTGAGGCCATTGGCCAAGCTATTGCCCATGGAGATTTTCCTCACAATGATATCAGTTTATTGGCTGCCGCGTATAGACTTCAGCTTCCGCTTACAATCCATATGGGTATAGGCTATGACATAATTCACGAGCATCCCAATTGTGATGGCGCTGCAACAGGTGCTCTCTCTTATAATGACTTCTTGAGATTTGTATCTGTAGTCCAGGCCCTTGAAAATGGAGTAGTAATGAATTTCGGTAGCGCAGTGATGGCTCCAGAGGTATTTTTGAAGGCTTTGAGTATGGCAAGGAATCTAGCCCACCAAAAGGGGAAGACAGTTAAACATTTTACTGCGCTTGTTTGCGACCTCCATTATATTCCAGAGGATTTCACCAAAGAACCTTCAAAAGATGAACCTATGTATTATTTTAGGCCCTGGAAAACTATGCTAATAAGAACGGTGGCTGATGGCGGAGAAAGTTTTTATGTTAGGGGAAAACATGCAGATACTATTCCAGCACTTTGGTCAGCCATAAATGCTATTGAGAATAGACAATAATGAAATGTTAAAAGTCATTATTAATGCGCTCTCCTGGTTGAAAAATAAAAGGAGGTTGTCTGGTTGAAGATTCTTTTACTTGAAGAACTGGCAAAAACAATTCATAGATTAAAATTGAAAGGTAAAAAAGTGGTGCATTGCCATGGTTGTTTTGACCTCCTACATCCAGGGCATATCAAGCATTTTCAAGCAGCAAAAAATATGGGGGATATGCTTATTGTAACTGTTACTCCTGATCTCTTCATTAACAAAGGCCCAGATCGTCCGGTTTTTAATGAAAAACTGAGAGCTGAGTCAATTGCTGCCTTAGAATGCGTAGACCTTGTAGCTATTAATAAATGGCCAACTGCTGAAGAGACCTTAAGATTATTAAGACCAGATATTTATGTAAAAGGTCAAGAGTTTGAGAATAACAAGGATAAGACTGGCAAACTTCAAAAAGAGAAAAAAGTTTTACAAGAAATTGGAGCCCAAATGCGCTATTCCCATGAAGTCGTTTTTTCTTCAACTAAATTGATAAAAAAATATTTCAAATAAATATGCAATAATTCGTGAAAGGATTAATCATTGAGAAAGGAAACAAAAAATAAAATATTATCGTTAGATACCTTGATTGATAAGGTAGAGATTTTGAAAAAAGAAGGAAAAGTCATAGTCCAAAGCCACGGGATTTTTGATCTTATTCATCCGGGCATCATACAACATCTAGATTCAGCTAAACAACAGGGAGATATCCTAGTTGTTACTGTAATAAAAGACAAAGATGTACGCAGAGGCCCTGGGAGACCGATTTTTCCTGAACAACTCAGATTGGAAAATGTGGCATCACTAGAGCAGGTCGATTATGCATGTTTGGTAGATGATGAAATTCCTTTTGAGTGTGTTAAAAGGATTAATCCCGATATTTTTGTTAAAGGTCAAGCTTATAAAGAACGAGATCAGAAAATCCATGAGAAAATCTTCCAGGAAGAAAAAGAGTTTTATTTAGGAAAGTGTAAAATTTATGAAACAGATGGATTTTCTTTCAGCTCTTCACAGATAATCAAAAATTTTTTAGATATATATCCTGAAGAAATCAAAAATTTTTTAAGAGATTTCTCAAGGAGTTACAATTTCGAAGATATATTAGAAAAGTTGAATAGCCTCAAGAATTTGAACGTTTTAGTTATTGGAGATGGAATTATTGATGAATATCACTATTGCGATTCAATGGGAAAATCAGGGAAGGCGCATCTTATAGTAAGCAAATACTTAAACCATGAAGTTTTTGCTGGGGGTGTCTTCGCTGTAGCTAACCATATTGCAGGATTATGTAATAAAATTCATCTATTGACATTGTTAGGGAAGGAAGAATCAAGAAAAGATTTTATTTTAGAACACCTTAAACCAAATATTAATGGGAAATTTTTTTTTAGGGAAGATAGTCCTACAATAGTAAAGAAGAGATATATAAATAAATATCTTAACCAGAAATTATTTGAAGTTAATTATTTGAATGATGAATTTATCAATAAAGAAATTGAGCAAGAAGTCATTGATTATCTAAAGTTGGAATTACCTAAACACGATTTAACGTTGGTCTCGGACTATGGACATGGATTCATTACCAGTAAAATGATTGAAATTATTAGAGATAATTCAAAGATGCTAGCCCTTAATACTCAGACAAATAGCGCTAATGTAGGATATAATTTAATAACCAGATATAAAAAACCAAACTATGTTTGCCTCGCTGAACCTGAACTTAGACTGGCAAGTCAGGAAAAATATGCAGATATTAAAGATGTCGCAATAAAGATCGCGCAGACTATTAACACTGAATGTTTGATTGTAACCTTAGGCAAAAAAGGTTCTTTTGGGATTAATAATAAAAGTGACATGAATAGAACTCCTATTTTTTCTTCAAAGGTAGTTGATACTGTAGGTGCTGGAGATGCTTTCTTTGCCTTTACTGCTCCATGTGTTGCTAAGGGTATGCCATTGGATCTTATTTCCTTTATAGGAAATGCGGTAAGTGCTTTAGCAGTTCAGATTACCTGTAATAAGAAACCAATTGAGAAGGATGAATTACTTGAATTTATCCATGCTCTTTTAAAATAAGGAAGAATAGCAATGCGTGAATTTGCTGAGGATTATTACAATAATTTTTCGAACTTGATCAATTCTATCAGAGTTACTGATAAGAAAGGGAATAAATTGAATTTTTACCACGGGATCGAAATAATAGCAAAGCTTGTTATCTCACAGGCAGATTCTGGCCATAAAATAATTTTTATTGGCAACGGTGCGAGTGCAGCTATCTCAAGTCATATGTCTACAGATTTTTGGAAAAATGGCCGTATGCAAGCTATTGCCTTTAACGATAGCTCACTTTTAACCTGTATCAGTAATGATTATGGTTATAAGCATGTCTTTGACAAACCAATTGAGATGTTTGCAGACACAGGAGATATTCTGATTGCTATCAGTAGTTCTGGAAAATCTGAAAATATCTTACTTGGAGTTCATTCGGCAAGATCAAGGGGATGTAAAGTTATAACTCTTTCTGGTTTTGATAATAATAATCCCTTGTCTTCTTTGGGAGACTACAATTTTTATGTTCCCTCACAATCATATGGACCTGTTGAAATAGTTCATCATTCTATTTGCCATTGCATCCTCGACACAATCATGCAGTATAAAAAGAAATAGTATTTGAAAATCAATTAAAGCAGGGAAGTATAATTTTATGGAAAAAAGGATTAAAAATATTTTAGTTACTGGCGGTGCAGGTTACGTTGGTGCAGTTTTAGTACCGAAACTCCTAGATAGAGAATACAGTGTAAAGGTAATCGATTTATATATTTACGGTGAGGATGTTTTAAATCCAGTTAAAAGTAATCCAAATCTTGAAGAAATCAAAGGAGATATTCGAGATAAAAAACTTCTGGAAAAAGAAATACCTGGAATAGATGCAATTATTCATCTAGCCTGTATTTCCAATGATCCAAGCTATGAGCTAGATCCAGCTTTGGGAAAATCTATTAATTATGATGCTTTTATCCAATTAGTAGATGTGGCTAAAATGCATAAAGTAAAAAGATTTATTTATGCTTCCAGTTCAAGTGTTTACGGTATTAAAGAAGAGCAAGAAGTGACGGAGGATTTGTTATTGGAGCCTTTAACAGAGTATTCCCAATATAAGGCTAAGTGTGAAGAAGTGCTTTTAAAAGAAGCAACTGATGATTTTGTCGTGACAATTATCAGGCCGGCAACAGTTTGTGGTTATTCACCGCGTCCAAGATTGGATTTAACTGTGAATATTCTCACCAATCACGCAGTTAATAATAATAAAATCACCGTTTTTGGCGGAGAACAATTACGCCCCAATATTCATATTGAAGACATGAGTGATCTGTATGTTAAATCGATGGAATGGCCAGATGATGCCATTGATGGCAAAATCTATAATGCCGGCTATGAAAATCATAAAATAATCGAGATTGCTGAAATAGTGCGAAATGTGGTTGGTAAACAGGTAGAAATTGAAATCACCCCCACTGATGATAACCGCTCATACCACATTTCATCTGATAAAATAAAGCATGAATTAGGATTTGTACCCAACCATACGATAGAAGATGCGGTGCGTGATCTGTTAGCTGCCTTCCAGGCCGGCAAGATTCCAAGCCCGATGAGCGATATTCACTATTACAACATCAATACGATGAAGGCAATCAAACTTAAATAGGAATGACAACATTCCAAAATTTAGCTTTTAAATGAAAATAAAATATTCTTACCTCGAGGATCAGTTTCAGGACCATAAGGACATATTCAAAGCCCTTGATGAACTTATTAAAACAGGCGATTATACTCTTGGAAAAGCTGTAGAGGAATTTGAACAGAGATTTGCCAAGTTGATAGGGACAAAATATGCAGTAGGGATTAATTCCGGAACAGACTCCCTCTTTCTTTCTCTAAAAGCCATTGGTGTAGGTTCTGGAGATGAGGTAATTACAGCACCCAATACGTTCATAGCCACAGTGGGGGCCATCGTGGCTGCGGGCGCAAAACCGGTGTTTGTTGATGTTCGTGATGACTACACCATCAATCCCGAGTTAATCGAAGAGGCCATTACCTCAAGGACAAAGGCCATTATGCCCGTTCATTATGCAGGACATCCTGCTGATATGCCTGCGATAATGGCGATTGCCGAGAATCATAGGATACCGGTTGTAGAAGACTCGTGCCAAGCTATTACCGCTGCTATCAATAGCAAAAAAGTGGGAACCTTTGGCATCACTGGTGGTTTTAGCCTTCACCCCTTGAAAAATTTAAATGTTTGGGGTGATGGCGGTATTGTGGTAACTAATTCAGAAGAAATCCGCGACCAGTTAATTCTTTTAAGAAATCACGGCCTTAAGAATCGTGATGAAGTAGAATTATTCGGGTACAACAGTCGACTCGATTCATTACAAGCTGTAGTGGGCAATTATCTAATAAAAAACATTATTGAAATAACTGAGACAAGAATTAAATGGGCAAAAAAATATGACTCTAAGCTCTCCGAGCTCAAAGAATTCATCACTATACCTGAAAGGCATCCACACAAAAGATACGTGTTCCATCTGTATATGATTATGGTCAAAGACAGGGATAAATTATTTTCTCATCTGATTGAAAACGGGATAGAAGCAAAAATTCATTACCCCATTCCTTTGCATATGCAGCCTGCGGCCTCAAATTTAGGATATAAAAAAGGAACCTTTCCTGTAACTGAATTCCAGTGCAATTCAATTATAACATTACCTGTACACCAGCATCTCACGGAAGATCAAATAGATTATGTAATCGAAAAAATCAAAGAATTCTATAAATAAATACAATGAAAGTTCAATACACTAACCTTCCCGCTCAATTTAAAGATGAAACTCTTTGGGAAAAAATAAAAGCCTTATCTGAAACATGCCAGTTTATTCTGGGGAATGAGGTAGAGGAGTTTGAAAAAAACTTTGCGGCATTATGTGAGACTCCTTATGCACTTGGTGTCAGCTCTGGAACGGATGCACTTTTTTTAGCCTTTAAGTCTTTAAATATTGGCCCCCACGACGAGGTAATTACAGCTCCAAATAGCTTTGTCGCAACCACTGGTGCTATAATTACATCAGGAGCCAGACCTATATTTGTTGATGTAGGGCCAGATTATAATATCGATGTAGAGCTAATCAGGCCGGTTATTAATGATCGAACCAAAGCCATCGTACCTGTGCATTTAACTGGAAATCCGGCAGATATGCCTCAAATCATGAAGATTGCAAATGAATACAACCTCTTTGTAGTTGAAGATGCTTGTCAAGCTGTTATGGCATCTATCAATAATCAACATGTAGGTTCATTTGGTAATATGGGGTGCTTCAGCCTTCATCCGCTCAAGAACCTAAATATTTGTGGAGATGGAGGGGTTCTAACCACTAAATCCAAAAAAATTTATGAGAAAGTCAAATTACTCCGGAATCATGGACTCATAAACAGGGATGAAATAGAGTTTTTTGGATATAACAGCAGATTGGACACAATCCATGCAGTTGTAGCCAAATATTTCATGAAGGATATCGTATCTATTACTAAATCAAGACAGAGGAACGCAAGTATATACGATAATGAATTTAAAGATATGAATGATTTTATTACATTACCGCCACGCCGCATAAATGTAACGCAGGTTTTTCATACTTATGTAATTCAGGTTAAGAAAAGAGCAGAATTAATTAGGTATTTATACAAGAATGGTGTTGAAACAAAAATTCACTATCCGATACCAATTCATTTGCAAAAGCCGGCTCAAAAATATGGGTATAAAAAAGGGAACTTTCCTGTATGCGAAAAACAGGCTGAGGAAATCTTAAGTTTGCCAGTCCATCAGTATCTATCCGAAAACCAAATTTATTATATTTCAGATCTAATAAAGAAATTTTACAAGGTAAAATAATATAATGAAACGACTTGATAGATTATCAAATGCTCAACTAATTAAAAAAGCGAATCAAATAAGGAGTGATTTGATAAAGGTTGCCGTTAAAAACAAAGCAGGTCATATCGCCCCTTCTCTTTCCTGCGTTGATATTTTAACAGCACTTTATTTTAGAATAATGAACCTTTCAGATTATCCACAATGGGAAGAAAGAGATCGTCTTGTTTTCTCAAAAGGCCATGGTTGCTACAGCCTTTATGCAATTCTTGCAGATATTGGATACATTGATCAAAAAGATTGGGTGAATTTTTATAAAGGCAGTTTTCTCGAAGGATGCGCAGAACGCAGTGTTGAACATGGGATAGAAGCAGGTTGCGGCTCACTTGGTCATGGATTACCAATGGCTGTTGGAATCGCCTTTGGAGCAAAATTACAAGATAAAATGTATAGAATATACTGTATTCTCGGCGATGGCGAGATGCAAGAAGGATCCAATTGGGAAGCGATCCAATTTGCAGTAAAGCATGAGTTATCAAATTTGACGGTAATCATAGATTACAATACTCTACAGGCCATGGATTTTTTGGAAAATATATTAACTGTAAAGGGAAGAAAAGATGATTTGCAAAAAAAAATGAGCGCTTTTGGATTTGAAGTGAAAACTTGCGATGGCCATAATATAAAAAGCATTATTTCTGTTATTGAAAAATGGGTGAAAGACCAAAAGGATTTTCGTGCACCACAGACACTTGTAGCAAATACTATTAAAGGATATGGACTAAAATGTATGGAAAATGTCCCCGCATTTCATTTCCGTCTTCCTACAGAAGACGAATTAAAAATGGGGAATCGCTATGAATAACAAAGTTGTGAATTATAGAAGAGTTATTATAGATAAAATTATCCCATATGCAAGAAAAGACAAGAGAATTGTTTTGCTTGTTGGCGACATGGGATTTGGAGTTGCTGATAAATTTAAGAAAAAATTTCCGAATAGAATTTTCAACATGGGTATTATGGAACAGGGAACTGTCGGTATTGCCGCTGGCATGGCAATGACAGGTTCGATACCGATTGTATATTCAATAGTAAATTTTCTTGCTTTTCGGGCTACAGAACAGATACGAAATGATGTTATAATGCAAAAATTGAATGTAAAATTTGCTGCAACAGGGGTAAATAATTATTTTCATTTTCTAGGATTTTCTCACTGCTGTGGTGACGATGATAAAAAAATTATGCGCTTAATTAATATGAATGTGTTTGATCCTTATGAGCAAGAAAATATCGATTTTGATAAAATGGTTGAAGAATGGATTACTGATACAAAAGCAGGATATATCAGAGTTTGATAAAAACCTCAAAAGTGATTCAAATTACAAATTATTTTACATTTTTATAAACGTACAAAATTATTATCTGTCATTTCGAACGACTTAAAGGTGCGTAGCATTCTCATAGTAAAGAGAAATTAAATGGGTAAACTAATACTTGATGGTCATAAACTTTCTTGGCATAAAGATAGAGTTGATGCTTGGTTAAATGGAGAAAGAATTGCACCAATAACTATAGACTGTTCTTTGACCAGACGATGCACTTATAGATGTGTATACTGCTATGGTATGCTTCAAGCTAATGATGAAAAGAGAATGACACGAGATGTTATTCTCAGGTTTCTTGACGATGCTGTCGAGATTGGCGTCAAGGCTATAAGCTTTGTAAGCGATGGGGAAAGCACTTGTAGCCCCTACTTATATGATGCGATACTAAGAGGTAAAGCAAATGGGTTGGACATGGCTTTGGGAACAAATGGCTATTTAGTAAAAGAAGATCGATTGGAAGAGATCCTGCCTGCCCTCACATATCTACGTTTTAATATATCTGCTGGTGAACCAGAAAGATATGCTGAAATTCATGGTTGTAAAAAGAAATGTTTTTACAAAGTGTTAAATATAGTAAAAAAATGTGTAAAAATAAAGAATGAAAATCATCTTAAGGTCACCATTGGCCTCCAAATGGTGTTAATGCCTGATTTTGAAGATCAGATCTTACCTTTGACTTTTCTTGGCAAGGAACTTGGTGTTGATTATTTTATTATCAAACATTGCAGTGATGATGAAGTAGGTAGTCTTGGTGTTGTGTACTCTAAGTATTTTAAAATGGTCGATGTTTTGAAGAAAGCAGAAGGCTATTCAGATGAGAAATATTTAGTTAAGGCAAAGTGGTCAAAAATTTTGAGTGACGGAAGACGTAGATATTCGCAGTGTTATGGGCCTCCTTTTATTATGCAATTTTCCGGATCAGGTCTTGTGGCGCCGTGTGGGATGTTGTTTAATGATAAGTACAAAAAATATCATATTGGAAACATTGTAGAGACTTCATTCAAGAAAATTTGGCAGAGTAATCGATACTGGGAAGTTTTAGGTTTGATAGCCTCCAAAAAATTCAACGCCAAGACCATGTGTGGTTCTCTATGCTTACAGCATAAGGTTAATGAATTTTTATGGGACTTAAAACAGGGTAAGACTGCTGCCCAAGAGCCTGTTGAGAATTCACCGATGCACATAAATTTTGTTTGAAAAATCCATTTAAGTTCCTTTTTATCTTAAAAATGTCAGCTTCCCCAGAAATAGTGGTAGCGGCTAAATGCCCACCAAAAGAAAATATACTTATAGATATTGAAAAGGCAGGTCTCACTGCTGTTGAATTATTTATAAATCTTAAGCAGTCTCTTCTTGTCAATAAAGATTCTAAGTTATGAAAAAATTGCGTTTCTGGATAGGTATGGCCATCAGTCTAATAGCTCTAGTCTGGGCCTTCCAAAACATCCATCTGGCTGAAGTATGGACAGAGCTGCAAAAAATCAACTATCTATTGCTTGTTCCTTCCTTCCTTCTTGTTCTTTTCAGTCTGTGGGCCCGTGCTGTGCGCTGGCGATTACTCTTTCATCCAACACCATATCTAAATCTGCTTCGTTTCTTTTTTATAGTCAATATTGGGTACTTGGCTAATAACTTACTTCCTTTACGTGCAGGTGAGTTTGTGCGCGCTTACTTGGTTGGCAACGCAGCAGGAATCAGCAAGGCCCGAGCCATCTCCACAGTGTTGGTAGAGCGGGTGATGGATACTATGGTAGTAGTACTCTTTTTGGTTCTGGTGGCCCCTTTCCTCCCATCTCTACCTAATCGTGTTCACCGTGCAGGCATTGTTGTAAGTATCTCTGTTCTGGCGTTGGTGATAGCATTAGTAATCTTATCCAAGCAGAAAGAGCGCACTCTAGACATTTTGCGTCGTCTCCTTTCTCCTATGGGCTTCCTAAAAAAAGAAAGACTCTACCACTTGGCTGACTCGCTTTTGGAAGGCTTGAGTGCCCTACGTTCGCCATTAGTTTGTTTAGAAATAATTATCTGGTCGTTTTTGGTATGGCTTAGTCTCCTCGTTTTTGTCTATTTGATGTTCCTTGCTTTTGGCTTACACCTGCCCTTCTCGGCGCCTGTCTTTGTGATTTGTATCACGAGCCTAGGAATTGCTATCCCCGCTTCCCCTGGCCATATTGGTGTCTATCATTCTCTAGTAATTCTTGCCCTATCAGTATACTCAGTAGAAAAAAGCCGGGCCCTAAGCTTCGCCTTGGTACTCCATACCTGGCAATATATCCTGTTGGTACTAATAGGCATTTTCTGCCTATGGAGAGAGAGCCTTTCCTTGAGAGAACTGGGCAAAGCTTAGATGAAAGTATAGACTGGAGGATGCAACCAAATGCAGGAAATTCGATTCCTATACCTGACTTTAAGTATTAACGAATTCATTCACAGACTGGGCCTTTTACCGAACAGATGCTCGGTATCAATCAGGTGCCTAAGCTACACACTAGGTTCTTGATACTATCTATTTTATCTGCCTTAAAGAGGCTAAATAATTTTTTTCAAAAATTCTTATCCTTATATTTTTACCTTACAAAATCCAGCTATAAATAGAAAACTTATTATCAATAGAATGAGCAAATCTCTGCTTTGAAGATAATGAATATGCTGAAGATCCATACAAACGTAAAATTTGCGATAAGGATTTAAACCAATGGAAAGCAATAAAATAGATGTATCTATTATCGTACCGGCCCTTAATGAAGAAAAAAATATTTTTGCGTCTGTTACAAACGTTTTAGAATCTTTTAAAGATTTTAAGCTCAAAGGTGAAGTTATTGTTATTAATGATGGGAGTACTGATAAAACAAGAGAGATTGTGGAAGATTTCATTAAAAAGGATAAGCGCATTAGAATTATAAATCACGAAATTTCTCAAGGAATAGGTGCATCATTCTGGGATGGAGTTGACAATGCCAAAGGAGATGTAGTTAGTATGTTTCCCGGAGACAATGAAAATGATCCATGGGAGATCCTAAGGTATTACCAATTACTTGAGCATGTAGATATTGTAATTCCTTTTGTCTTTAATAAAGAGGTACGCTCTCTATTTAGGAATGCACTTTCGTTTATTTATCGTTTTATTATCAATACCACTTTTTTAGTAAATATTAATTATACAAACGGTACAGTTCTTTACAGAAAATCTATTCTAAAAGAGCTGGATTACCGAAACAAGGGTTTTTTCTTTCAAACCGATATTGTAATAAGGCAAGTAAAAAAAGGTTATCTTTTTGCAGAAGTTCCATATAAGTTGGGAGCTAGAAAAAAAGGAGTCTCTAAAGCAGTAACTTTTCCTTCTTTTTTTCAAGTTGTAAAAGGTTATATACGTTTAGGAAAAGAGATGTATCACAAAAGAAACAGAAGTGAAAATAAGGACTTTTCAGTAGATACTTTAACAGCCAAGCGATATAAGAAAAATGATAAATAAGTATCTCAAAAATAGTAAATTATTATAAACGATTTGATTTTTGATAACTGTTTCTTGCAAGTAAAAAAAGAATGGTAGAATAGCTTATGAAGGTTATTTTTTGGGGATCTTTTTTGTTTTTCTTAGCATTCACAATTCATTTGATAATATGGAAAATCCGAAAACCAAAATATCAAACAAAGGCATTGTTACAAATATTTTTTGGAGCTTTGATTTCAGGAATTCTTATTTTATGGACAAATCCATTAAAAATTTTCAACTCTATTTTGTTTTCACCTGAAAATCTTCCAATATATCTTCACATTTGCTTGTTTTTTACTTCCCTCACATTGGCATACATCATAACTTATTCTGCCCTAGAGGTGGATAGTCCTTCACTTGTAATAGTGATGATTATCGCCAATGCTGGTAAAAATGGATTATATAAAGATGTTTTAGATAAGTCTTTGACCGATGACTTACTAGTAAAACCGAGAATAGAAGATCTTATTAGAGATAAAATGGTCTTTATGGATGGGGACAAATACAAATTGGCAAAAAAAGGTTCTTTGTTTGTAAGTATATTTATTTTCTATCGTAAGTTGCTGGATATAAAAGAAAAAGGCGGTTGAGTTTTTATGTCTCTTGTTTGTTTGCAAATACTTGTTCCAATTACTGGTTTAAGTACAAACGTGTTAGTACAGGTAATTAGTTTTAAATATTTTTCAAAATTAGAATTATTGAATTCTGAGTATTTAAGGTTTACCTTAGGCGTTTTAAGAAGGATTGAATGAAAAATGTCTTCACTTAATACAGTAAAAGACTGTTATATATGTGGCGCAAAAGTATACAGCCTCTATAAAGAGGTAAATAGTATTCCTATTTTAAAGTGTAAAAGATGTAAGTTGAAATGGGTTGAAGATATTAATAAATATACAATTGTAACTTTTTATGATAAATCATATTTTTTTAATATAGATGGTTCAAAAACGGGATACAAAAATTACCTCTCAGGTGAAAAAACCCACATAGAAAACTCAAGAAATATTATAAAAGAAGTTGATAAAATAAAATCCTTAAAAAAAGCGCGTATTTTAGATATAGGGTGTGCATTTGGTTTCTTACTTAATGAGGCAAAAATATTAAAGCAGTGTGATGTTTATGGAGTTGAAATAAGTAATTATGCTTGTGAGTATGCTAAAAAACAGTTCGGGATAAATATATTTAATTGTGAACTTGATGCCTGTAATTTTGACTCCAATTTCTTTGATGTAGTTTTTCTAATAGGCGTAATCGAGCATTTAAGCTCTCCTAAAGCTTGCTTAAAATATATTCTCAGGCTTTTGAAACCTGATGGAATAATAGTTATTACAACAATAGATACGAAAAGCTTAATTCCTTTATATTCCATTAAACCTCCAGAACATTTATTCTATTTTAATCATAATAATATTGCCCTGCTTTTGAATAAGTCAGGCTATAAGATTCTATTAAGAAAACCCTATTTTATAAAGTATCATCTACATGATTTATTTTATCGCTTTTGCGAATTCTCATCTTTATCAGTTTTCGATTTTCTTTCTCGTACTATAAAAACTTTTTTCCCCTCTATTTCGATTAGAATTCCTACTAATGAAATGATCGTATTTGCAAAAAAGGACAATATTTCATGAAAATTTTTATCTGGGTGCTAACTTCTTTTTTCCTATCTTTTTTTCTACATTTAATTGTCTGGAAAGCACATTTGCCTTAAAGGCAAACAAAAGTACTTCTTTATTCTATCGTAAGTTGCTGAATATAAAAGAAAAAGGCGGTTGAGTTTTTATGTCCCTTGTTTGTTTGCAAATACTTGTTCCAATTATTGGTTTAAGTACAAACGTGTTAGTTCAGGTAATTAGTTTTAGATATTTTTCAAAATTAGAATTATTGAAGTCTGAGTATCTTGGATTTACCTTTGGCTTTTTAAATGTATTTTTACTTGAGTTGTATACCTTTTTTTCTTCGAAAATATCACTATTAGCATTTTTATTTGTTTTTAGTACTAATTTTATAATCTATTTATCCTTAGGGTACTGTTATTTCCATTTTATTAATCTTGGTGTAACAGCTCGTAGGATTAGGATTTTGAGAGAATTATATGAGACTAAAAAAGGTCTTTCTTTAAATGAAATTATGCAACGATACAACGCTAAAGATATAGTTGAAATGAGAATAAATAGATTGGTAAATAATGGCCAGATAATATTTAAAAATAATAAATATTTCATTGGTAAACCTATTATGTTGTATATTGTAAAAGTAATCATCATAATGAAATTAATCCTGCTCAATAAACGAAGTGAATTTGACTGACAAATATGATAGAAGGGCTTTTTGGAATTGGATATTGCAAAAGTAATGTGTTGAAAATCATTGTAATAAAAAATTAAAGGTTGAGGGTCTCCCCATTGTCTGGACAGAAAAACGGCTTTAGAGTGGTGGCCACAGACTGTAAAGTAGGGAGGGATTTTTCATGAGAATAGCACGCTTCACTTTATTTTTACATAAAAGATTTACATTATTGAATAGCAAGCGATTCACCATTTCGCAACCACGGGCTATCTCTCTACTATTTATCGCCTGCAGCCTCGTCTACGTTCCGTTTCTGTTGATACCAGGTATGTATTTTGATGATTGGGCCTGGTTCTGGGTATCGAAGGTCGAGGGTCAGGGTAGACTATTTGAGTATATGTTGCAATCGGGCCATCCTGGTTACTGGCCACCTCTTGCCCTGTTCTACGAGGTAGGGGGAGAATATGCCGGGATACTAGCTAGAATCATAGCCGTAGCCTGTCATCTCGCAAGCGCTGTTCTTCTTTATCAAATCTTGCGGCGCCCACGCTTAACACGTGGTATCTCTGTCTGGGCTTCTGCAATATATATACTTTCTCCCTTTTACTATGCTCGCGGAACTCTTGTCCACGGCGTTTATGATATCTTTATGCTCTTTTATCTGCTCTCGATCTGGCTACTGAGCTCTGAGAAAAAGAGAGCAAGTTTCCTGGCAGTAGGAGCCTTTATTATTTCATTATCCCTTGAAACCCTTATGTTCCTGGAACCGTTACGAGTCCTATTTGTGCATCAAAGTCGGAAGGGGGTTCGTAATACTATCCGAAAGTGCATGCCATTTTGGGCAATATCCGCTGCATTTATTCTCGCAAAGCTTATCTGGTTAAAACCTTACGGTCCCTATACAGATACAAATAAGATAAGCTTCTCAATCTCACCGTTGTGGAAGTATCTTGTCGCCAATGGTCGGTACTACTTAGATGGCATCAGTTATACGCTCAATTCCGCACTCAAATTGGCATTCTGGCCAGGAATCATAGCTTTAGGAGTGCTTGGGTTTTTTTTAGTGTGGCGTGCAAGTGCAGCTAACAATCCAAAAAGCGCTTCGCGCTGGGAGGAGTTTGTCTTAACCCCACAGCGACTTCTTTTCGGAGTATTGCTCTCCATACTTGGTGCATTTCCTTACATGTTAATAGGCAGGGTGCCGTATTGGTGGGATTTTCACAGCCGTCTCGCATATGTTTCGATTCCCGGCATTTCGATCCTTGTCGCAACGCTAGTTATGGCTATCCCTCATCGTTTAATTAGAACCAAAGTGTTTCTTGCTTCGCTGATTATTCTTGCTCTGTCCTCATTACAAATCACAAAATGGTACATTTATGACTCGCTGGTGCAGCGCGACTTGATTAAACAGCTGGTTCGTATTATACCCACAGATCTTGTACATCCTCCAATGTTCCACCTGCGAACGACTCCGAAATTGAAATGGGTCATGGTGTTAAACAGAACCATGAGGCCTTATGATCTGAACGTTCCAGTAAATCTACTTCGCAATTCAATCGAGTCGCCAGTATTCATTTACCCTGATTCGATGGCAGGTCTATTTAATAGCCGCATATGCACGATTACTAGCAATGATCTATATCCATGTCCAGATTCAACGGCCCGATTGGAGTACGACCTTGACACAGATAACTCGTCGGTTGATCGGATGTCTTATTGGAAGCTCCTGAAATCTCTTTTTGTTAACAGTGGTAAGTCACCTCCTATGGCACCCATAAGTAGCCAAGACGGCTGGTTGGACAGACCTAAATTGGAAAAGATCGTAAGTGATACTCCTCGTATCATTGGTAACAAACCGAGATTTCTTCCCTTTAATATCAATAGCGTCTATAAGTATCAAATGAACAAGGAACTTATAGAGGAAGTTTTTTTTGAAAAAAGGAAGTTTGCGATTCCTGATGTTTTACTTTATATCAGATGGCAAGAGGGGTCGTGGAGTTTGCCAAAGCACCCTTTCCAAAATGATGAGAGATTTGAGATATTATTCCAGAATTCGGAGTATGGAATCCTTAAGCTTAAGACCCATAAATGACTTTAGACAATCTGCAAAAGATGAAATCCTCTATATGATTCACATAGAAGTCCGATTCACAGATGCACGGGCTTTCATTTTAAAAAAATAGGCACTAAAGAAAAATTATTATGAGAAATTATATGACATTGTATATAATTGAAATTGCGTTGGAACCGCGTGTGTGTGAATGTTGCAGAGCCAATGATAGGAAAAATAAAATTATTATCTAAAGGAGGAAAATGAACATATGAAAGCAATCATTCTGGCGGGAGGTTTGGGCACTCGCCTATCAGAAGAGACAACCATAAAACCTAAACCTATGGTAGAAATTGGAGGTTACCCGATCCTATGGCATATTATGAAAATATATTCTGTATATGGAATTAGGGAGTTTATACCAGCATTGGGTTATAAGGGGGAAGTAATTAAGGAATATTTTACTAACTACCACAATTTAAATACTGATTTATCAGTAGATATATCTACGGGTAAAATCACAAGACATAATAGCCATGATGAAAATTGGATAGTGCACCTACTAGATACAGGAATAGACACACAAACCGGAGGCAGAATAAAAAGAGCAATGCAATTTGCCGGTAGAGAGCGGATAATGGCTACTTACGGAGATGGGTTGGCAAATATCAATATTTCTAAATTATTAGAATTTCATAAGACACATGGTAAATTGGCTACTTTAACAGCGGTACGGCCTCCATCAAGATTTGGAGAGATATGCTTTAAGGGCCAGCAAGTTGTAGATTTTCTGGAGAAGCCTCAAGTAAGCGAAGGTTGGATCAATGGAGGTTTCTTTGTGCTAGAGCCAGAGTATGAATCCTAATCAAAAAAGGAGAAAACGCACTATTGAAGACCGAATCATCAGTGGGTTAAACTCTTTGAGGTTTACATTGACGGAACCCTTGCTGTTGCGGGTTGCTCGTGCGAGGCACGAGCGTGAGTATGCCGATCCCAAGACATCCCCTCTGGTCAGTGTTCAAATCAATACCTTCAACCGAGGGCAATTGTTAATCGAAAGAGCTATTCCTTCGATCTTATCACAAACTTATAGGAATTTGGAATTAGTCATCATTGGCAATCATTGCACAGACAATACTGAGGAATTGGTTTCCAGGATTGATGATCCCAGAGTTCGCTTCTACAACTTGCCGTTTCAGTATTCGAAAGATGCTGATGATATTGAGAGCCGTTGGCTCGTTGGACCCGGGGAGGCTCTCAACGTGGGACTCAATCTGTTGCGCGGGCAGTGGTTTACATGGTTGGGAGATGATGATATCTATACTCCGGATTGCATTGAAGAATTATTGCATTTTGCCCAAGAAGAGAAGCACGAGTTCGTATCGGCTCAGTATGAAGAGGAACGTTTTGGGAAACGGAAAATAGTCGATGGAATTCGGGCGAAAGACTCATACTTTACATGCCGCCAGTCCGACCCCAATGATGAGAGCCCAAAAATCGGGGGGATTCAGACTTGGATGTACCGATCGTATTTACGATTTTTCAAGTACAACGTCAACTGCTGGCATAAGAGTTGGAATCGTGGTATCGAATTAGATCTCTGTCTGCGCATCTTCAAATCTGGGGTGCGCATGGGGTTCTTGGATCATGTTGTTGCTTACGTGCTACCTCGGCCAGGAGAGGCTACGGTGGGATTAGACGCGGCCAAAATTAAAACAAATTATTAAATATGCCTATTGACTTGGCTCATACATAATGGAATTGTTGTTTTTGACCAGTTGGGAGTAAGTAATCGCTCCAGTAGAGACACAAACTTTATGAGACGGTCAAAAAATACCATTTTCCAGAAACGTCGGTTGAACCAATAACAGATCTCCGATAGATAGAATTGCAAGCACTTTTTGGAAACACCACCGTTAACACCTCGTATAACTGACTTGGAATTAGAAGTTACTCTGTGAACACAAGACAGAAGCCTACCCGCAGATTTAGGGTCACGAAGGACAATATTGTAATCAGACCTTTGATTAATTCTGTTGCGAAAATGCAATAGTTTCATAATGTTTCACCAACCGGTGTGTCTGGGGCATTTTCCTCACTTATATGCGAAGTTTAATTACAAATAGGAGAGTATTGCCATGAAAGTTGTAATCTTAGCAGGCGGTTTTGGAACAAGATTGAGCGAAGAAACTTCAATCAAACCTAAACCCATGGTCGAAATCGGGGGGAAACCAATTCTCTGGCATATCATGAAAATTTATTCTCATTATGGCTTTAATGACTTTATTATTTGTCTTGGATATAAAGGAGAAGTGATAAAAGAATATTTTATTAACTATTATATAAGACAATCAGACATTACGGTTGATTTGAGTGATAACTTGGTTAGTATAAATAGAAATTTTAGTGAACCATGGAAAATCACCTTAGTTGATACAGGCAAAAATACAATGACGGGTGGCAGGTTATTGCGAATTAAGGGTTATGTCGAAGGAACCTTTATGATGACGTATGGTGATGGCGTCGGGAATGTTAATATTCAGGATCTATTGACTTTTCATAGAAAAATGAAAAAATATGCGACCGTGACTTCAACCCAACCTGCTGACAAATTTGGAGTCTTGGATTTACATGATGATAATATTGTCAGGCATTTTAATGAGAAACCTGCCGGGGATGGTGTGTGGATTAATGCGGGCTTTTTTGTTTTAGAACCGGAAATATTTAACTATATCAAAGGTAATTATGACTCTTGGGAAAGAGAACCGTTAGAAAAAATTGCGACAGAGGGACAATTGGCGGCATTTAAGCATCTCGGCTTCTGGATGGCAATGGATAAACTAAGTGATAAAAAAACGCTTGAAGAGCTATGGAAGTCAGGAAATGCGAAGTGGAAAATATGGTAATCACCTCTGACCGATTATTTGGAAATATTTTTTTTAATAAAAAAGTCCTGATTACTGGCGACACTGGATTCAAAGGTTCATGGTTAGCAATCTGGCTTAATGAACTTGGAGCAAAAATATATGGCTATGCTTTGCCTCCTCAGAGAGAAGAGGATAATTTTGTTAAATGTAATTTAAGTAATATCATTCATCATCTTGACGGAGATATAAGAGACTTAAATAAGTTAAAAAATTATTTTGAAGAAATTAAACCTGATTTTGCTTTTCATTTAGCAGCGCAACCAATTGTTCTGGAATCTTACGAAAATCCTCATTACACTTTTGAAACAAACGTAATGGGAACTGTAAATTTTTTTGAAGCTGTTCGAAACACATCTTCTGTAAAAGCTGCGGTTAACGTAACCAGCGATAAATGTTACCAAAACAATGAGTGGGTTTGGGGTTATAGAGAATCAGACCCAATGGGCGGCAAAGACCCCTATAGCGCTTCAAAAGGATGTGCTGAATTAGTTACAAATGCATATATATATTCTTTCTTCTCCAATAATGTTCATTGCGCTGTTGCTTCTGCAAGAGCCGGTAACGTAATTGGAGGCGGGGACTGGGCTGATTATAGAATTATTCCCGATTTTTTTAGAGCTATAAAAAAAGAAGAAAAAATAATCATAAGAAATCCAAATGCTACAAGACCCTGGCAGCATGTACTTGAGCCTTTAAGCGGTTATCTTCTTTTGGCTTCAAAATTATATTTAGACGGCGATAAATATTTGGGCGGGTGGAATTTTGGACCATTAGATCAGGCAAACCATAAAGTATCTGAATTAATACAGGCTGTAATTAAATATTACGGCAAGGGAGAAGTTGTTTTTGATGAATTGTCTGAAAAAGCGCATGAGGCAAATTTATTAAAGCTGGATATTTCTAAAGCTCAAAAGTTTCTTAATTGGAGCCCAGTTTTAAGTTTTGAAGATGCAATAAAAATGACTGTTGATGGGTACCTAGATGAAGAGACAAGCAAAAAAAATATATTGCAATCGCGTATAAAGCAAATTAATTTTTATTGTAACAAATTAAAAAAATTATAATGCAATTGGAGTAACTTTTTTATTAAATATTACAAGGAAATGACTATGAATGAAAATTTAATCAAAATTAATCATTGCGAAGTTTGTGACGGAGAAGAATTATTTGATGTATTAAATCTTGGGTTGCATCCAATGTGCGATGATTTAATTTTGATTGGAAATGATAGAAAATATAAAGAATTTCCAATTGAGATACTTTATTGTAAAAGATGTAATACTGCTCATCAGAAATATCAGATCCCAAAGCAAGAGCTTTTTCCAATTACATATCATTATCGGGCAAGGTTTACTGCTGATGTCTTGAATGGAATGAAAAGTTTAGTAGATGATTGTATAAACCACTTTGGTGATTTCTCAAACAAAAAGGTTATTGACATAGGATGTAATGATGGCAGTCTTTTAGATTTTTTTAAGGAACGTGGTGCGATAACGTACGGTATAGAACCAACCAATGCCTATAAAGATGCTTTACACAAAGGACATACAATATTCAATGACTTTTTATCACTTGAGATAGTAAAAAAAATAGTAAAAGAGGCTAAAAAAATTGATTTTATTACATTTACAAACGTGTTTGCACACATTGAAGATTTAAAAGGTGTGATAAGTGCATTAAAGGAAATGGTGTCTTCATCAACCGTTATTGTTATTGAAAATCATTATCTAGGTGCAATACTTGAGAAGAATCAATTTGATACCTTTTATCATGAGCATCCAAGAACTTATAGTTATAATTCTTTTCTCTTTATTGTGGATGCATTAGGTTTAAATATTTTAAATGCTGAGTTTCCATCAAGGTATGGGGGTAATATCCGTGTTATTATTGGTAATAAAGATGTTTATCCAAAATTCAATTATGATGACACGGCGATAAAGAATAAAGAAGCGAAGTTTTTTGATGAATTCCATAAAATGTCTGAAAGAATTGTTAGTTGGAAAGCTGCAATGAAAAAAAATATTGAAAAACAAGTAACAATTTATGGCAAAATAAAAGCTAAAGCGTTTCCAGGTCGGGCTGCAATATTAATGAAACTTCTTGGACTTGATGAAAATTTCATTTCAGCAGTATATGAAAAACCTGGTTCAATGAAAATAGGGAATTATATTCCCGGTACAAGAATTCCAATTAAATCGGATGAAGAGCTATTTGAAACACTTCATGAAGAAAAAGTAATCCTTAACCTAGCTTGGCATATAAGTGTAGAAATAGAAAAATACCTACGTCTAAATGGTTTTAAAGGAAATTTGATTGATATTTTATAAAACTTTTCTTCTATGACGGGAATTATCGGTTCTGGTTTTGGAATTTATGGTTACTTGCCTGCTGTTTTACTAGAAGATAAAAATGTTTATCTTCTTGAAAAAGTTAAGCATAATTTCTTATTAAGAAGTGAGTTGGCACAATTTTATAGCAGAATTTATTGGATTAATGATATAGAGTGTTTTTTAAATCAAATTGATACTCTAATAATTGCTGTGCCCCCGTTACACCAAAGTGAAATAATAAACAAAATATTAGATTTTCCCAACATAAAGAATATTATTATAGAAAAACCATTAGCCCCAAGCCCGGAAGAATCTATAAATATATTGAATAAATTAAAAGATTTAAACAAAAATTTTCGTATTGGTTATTCTTTCTTATATACGCCTTGGTATGAATCTTTGAATAATATATTTACAAATAGGAAGATGGATGAAATATATGATTTAAGTATAGTTTGGAATTTCAAAGCTCATCATTATAAAAATAACCTTTTTAATTGGAAACGCTACTGTAGCCAAGGAGGTGGCGTTATAAGATTTTATGGAATTCAATTCATTGCAGTTCTTGGATTTTTAAGATTTAACGAAATAGTTGAATCAAAGGTAATTGGAATATCTAAAGATGATATCTCTTTTTGGGAATCAATTACAAAAGACTTTTTTGGTAATGTTTGTCATTTGCTAATAGATACAGACTGCTCTGAGGAAAAGTTTGAAATTATTTTACGAGAAAAAACAAAAGGTTTACGGACGCTTTGTTCATTGAAAGCAAATTCCCCTTTCGATAATTATGAAAATATATCTCAGGATATTGATAATAGAGTCGCTATTTTAAATAAACTATATATTGATTTCAAAAAAATACATCTAGATGAGGATAAATTTAATCAGTATCAGTCAATAAACTATATGTGGGCGTTATTTGAAAAACATTCATCCTTTAAAAATAAGGTATTATGTTAAAATGTTATTATGAGGATTTCCCCATTGTCTGGACAGAAAAGGGGCTTGTTTAAGGTGCATTTTGGCAGGACTGAAGTTACCTCGCAGAATTGCTTTGTACCAAAGGGTACGATGTACATGGTATAGAGCGAAGATCACTTTCACAACACTCCAAAAAAAGGAAAAAAAGATGAAGAAAGCAATTATTACGGGTATTACAGGTCAGGATGGCTCGTACCTCACTGAACTCCTTTTGAGTAAAGGATACGAAGTTCACGGTATTGTACGGAGAACCAGTACGTTTAATAGAGCAAGAATAGAACATCTTTATTTAGGTAACAAGGAGTTTGGCGGAAAATTGTTTTTACATTATGGAGATATAACAGATACCAATAGCTTGAACATGCTTATTCGCAGGATTGGACCGGATGAAATCTACAATCTTGCAGCCCAGAGTCATGTCAAGGTGTCATTCGAAGTGCCCGATTATACGGCGGAGGTAAATGCTATTGGGACCCTTAGACTCCTAGATGCCATACGAGAATCTGGTGTGGTGACAAAGTTCTATCAAGCTTCATCAAGCGAGTTATTTGGTAAAGCTAAAGAGGTGCCTCAAAATGAACAAACTCCATTTTATCCCAGAAATCCCTATTCTGTTGCTAAGTTATACGCCTATTGGATTGTTGTCAATTATAGAGAAGCCTATAATATTTTTGCATGTAATGGAATTCTATTTAATCATGAATCACCGCGGCGAGGCGAGTCATTTGTTACACGGAAAATTAGCCTTAGTGCAGTAAGAATCAAACTTGGGCTACAAGAGAAACTCTCGCTTGGAAATCTAAAAGCTCGAAGGGATTGGGGATATTCTCCAGAATATGTTGAGGGAATGTGGAGTATGCTTCAGCTAAGTGAACCAGATGATTTTGTTTTGGCAACTGGTGAATCGCATACTGTAAGAGAATTTGCTGAACAAGCATTTAAAGAGATAGGATTAGAGCTGGTGTGGAAAGGCGAGGGGATAAATGAAAAAGGAATTTCGAAAAAAACCGGAAAGGTACTGATAGATGTTAACCCGATGTATTATCGGCCAACTGAAGTTGAATCGTTGATTGGTGATGCGACAAAAGCAAGACAAAAATTTGGTTGGGAAGCAAAGACGAAATTTAAAGACCTGGTAGCATTAATGGTTAAGTCTGATTGGGAAAGAACAGCCCATGACTAATTCCGTGCCTGCTAGCCGCCAGCAGATACTTAAGGATTCTGTAAAGTTTTTAAGTGCCAACATCATCGCACGGGGGATTGAGATGATACGGTCCTTAGTTATAGCTGTTCTATTCAGTCCAGCCCAGCTCGGCATATGGAATTTGATGGGAGTAATCCGTGGATACGGAGCGAATGCCCACCTCGGTCTCCTTGATGGTATGAATAAAGCCATCCCATTTCTTCATGGCCAAGGAAAAGTTGAAGAGATTGAAGCAATCAAGGATAACGTGTTTTGGCTAAATATGCTTCTCGGTGCATTCGCAGGAGTTGCAGTATGTGTCGCTTCATTGATGGTTACAGCAAGATTTGCATTAAGTTTACAGCTCACTGCGATGAGTGTGTTCTTGCAAATGATTTTTTATTATTTCTATTCGCTTTTGCGTGCTTACCACCGCTTCGAGTTGGTGAGCAAAGGTGTTGCTTTATTCTCACTCTTGTCCACCGCTTTTATTGTTGCCCTGGCGTTTGCGTTACCAGATCGATTGGCCGGCGCGCTAATCGGCTTGGCAATAGCTTTTTTTTTCGCCAATGCTTACTGGTTTGTCAAAGGAAAGTACCGGTTTCCATTTCGGTTGAGTCTGGGATCAATTCGCAAGGCATTAGCGTTGGGCATGCCTTTAATTGTTATTGGAGTGTTGAATATTGTGTTCCTGAGCGTTGACCGTTGGGTGATAACTGCGAACCTTAGTGTAACGATACTTGGGTATTACGCGCTTGGCTTTATGGCGGGTCATATACTTGGCCTTGTGCCGGGTTCCGTCGCCTCTGTGCTCTACCCTAGGATGTTAGAACGCTTTGCTATATCTCAGAATCCGAAATCGTTACATAGCTTGTTGATAGGCCCTTTGCGAGCGCTGACTGCCATAATGCTAGTGTTAGTTTGTGGAGCCGTTCTGGGCTTGCCGCTCTTAATTCAGCTCTTTTTGCCAAAATATCTGCATTCAATACCAATCATCCAGATCCTTGTTCCGGGTGCATTCTTTGTGTCCATTGCTAATGTGGCTGGTACCTACATAATTGCTATCGATAGGCAAAAATGGCTCTTTGTTGTCCTGATTACATCAACGATGTTAAGTCTACTTTTGGATGTTGTTTTAGTGCGGGTTGGATATGGTATAATAGGCGTTGCATGGGGTACATTTATTGGATATTCTTTCTATGGTATAAGCTATTTGGTATTGGCAATTTATTCGGCCACCGGGCAGAAACTAGAGACCGCTCGCGTTTTAGCTCGTTTATTAATCCCCTATGTGGCCATGGTTATGGCTGTAGTAGTGGGAAACATTTTCGTCTTTAAAGGCTCGACTCCACTCGAATATGTGACCTCGGCAGGTTATAAGCTGGCGCTGATTGCGAGCGCACTTCTACCAACGCTGTGGTTTGTTAACCGAGATGGGGAAGTAGTTAAGATAGTGCGTACAGAGTTTAAAACTTGGCTGTCTGCAAGGAAGGGATGATCATGAATACTGAATCAGGGATGAACGATGCCACCCGCATATTGCAGCGTTCGGCCCGTCTGGTAAAATCTTGGGGTCAAGCAAAGCTCCAGAATGGAAAAAATTTATCAGCAGCTTTAACTATTAATGGAATACAACTATGGGAAGCAGTGGTCTCTGATTTGGCGCATTTATATGTGCCCAATGCTATTTGGCAAAAATCAACCCCTTCCTTTTTTAGTCGAAAGATCAGGCCTACACTGACTAGCATTAAACATACTGTGTTAAATAAGATTGATGCTCAGAAATATTCCAAAGTATCCATAAACTGGCCTTCAGAACCAGTATGCTTATTCCTTGCAAATAGTTCTTACATATATTGTGATGTGCTTAAACCAGTTGTTGATTGCATGAAGGATAAAAAAATTTTATATCCTATTGTGATCACCGATCAAAAGAGTATTCAAGATAAATCTGAGGGTGTTCAATATATTTGGCAATACTGGAATGACGAAGTTGACGATTTTGCACGTTATTTAAACAAAATGTTGAAAAAAGTAGTTAAGAGGATTTTAAAGGATGATGAATTACCCAGAATCATACAAGATCAAGGAAGATCACTCTGGCCTAATTTAAAACATGTTTTCAATTGGCTTTTTCAAGTTTATCTACCATTTTTAATACCACAAGCGGCTATAGCTAAACACATACTCGAAAATTATCGGCCTGCACTGGTGATATCACCAGATGTAAATGATCCGCGCACCCGTTTTTACTGTCTACTGGGAGCTCGGATGGGAATAGAGTCTCTCGAAATCCAAATGGGTGAATATGACGAGAGTGCAGTAGAATGGCAATTCTTTGTGGCTAGTCGACTAGCAGTATGGGGTAGAAACTCATATGATGTCTTACTTGATCATGGTGTTCCAGGTGAACGGATGGTTATTACTGGTTCCCCTCGCCATGATAAAATGAAGTATTTAAATGATAAAGAAAAGGCTCAAATCCGTTCTAAGCTAGGAGTTCCAGATGGGTGCCTGATGGTGTTGTTTGCCTCTGTTTATGAAGAGGGGGGAGCTGAGGTATTTAAAAATCCAGAATATCCAAATGTTATTGCCGAGATGAAGGACGCGATATTTCAAGCTGCTAATCAAGTGGATGGAATGTGTTTGGTTGTCAAGCCTCATCCGTTAGAGAACGTTGAAAAAACAAAAAAACAAGCGCGAAAGAATCGAAATATTCTGTTTGCGGACCAAAGTGCTGATATAAATGATATGATAAGGGCTTGCGATGTGTTTATGGCTGTAACAGGTTCAACTACAGTTACAGATGCGCTTGTAGCGAATAAACTGACCATCATTCCGGTCTTCCCCGGCTGGATCTGGAGTGATCAGTTTGTGAAAAGTGGGGCCATTCTAGCTCCCCGTTCCGCAGAAGAAGTTGCACATTGCCTACGGATGATCGTGGACGAAGACTCTCGCGCAAGAATTCAAGCCGACCTGCAACCAGCTCTGCACCGTTTCCTTCACAAGTGGTTTTTTAAGGTTGATGGTCAAGCCTCCGCCCGGATCAAAAAGTTAGCTTTGCAGATGGCAAGTTTGGGAAAGTGAAAGAAGCACAAAAAGGATAAATACCAATGATTGAAACGATTACATATAATAACACAATCATCGCAATCATCATCTACAAGGATTATCAAAAGGATGGAATTTCTTTTATTACACCCCAGGAGTGTTCGTTGCAACTGGGATATATGAGCCATCCGACTGGATATCAGATCATGCCGCACGTGCATAACCCCGTTCACAGAGAGACTGTTGGTACGCAAGAGCTGCTTTTCATCAGGAATGGGGTGATTAAGATTGATTTCTACTCATCTGACCAAAAGTACCTGGAAAGTAGAGAACTATCTACGGGCGACATAGTACTGCTGGCCAGTGGTGGCCATGGAATTACCGTCCTGGAGCCGACCATTATGTTCGAGGTCAAGAATGGCCCTTACTTGGATGGCACAGATAAGATTAGATTCGAAGGGAAAAACGACAAAGCTTAATGATACCTGTAAACCAACCACTCTTGAATGGTCGTGAAAAAGAGTTATTAATTGATTGTATCAAATCCGGGTGGATCTCTTCGGACGGACCATTCGTCAGTGAATTCGAGAACAAGTTCGCATTATATTTGGGCGTTGATTATGGGATTGCTGTATGCAATGGTACAGCCGCGTTGGAGACTGCCCTTTTCGCAGCCGAAATTAGTAAAGGCGATGAAGTCATTATGCCATCCTTCACAATTATTTCTTGCGCTCTGGCAGCAATCCGGTTAGCCGCAGTTCCCGTGTTAGTGGATGTGGAGCCGGAGACATGGACCATGGACATTTCTCAAGTCGAATCGCGGATTACATCTAAGACAAAAGCAATTATGCCCGTTCACATATACGGTCATTCGGTAGATATGGATCCTTTGCTAAAGATTGCAGAAAAGTACAATCTCATTGTGATTGAGGACGCTGCCGAAGTTCACGGTGCGGAATACAAAGGACGCAAGTGTGGTAGTCTCGGACACATCAGCGCATTTTCCTTCTACGCTAATAAAATTATAACCACAGGTGAGGGAGGAATGGTCTTAACTTCAAATCCGAAGATGGCTGAAAGAGCCAGATCTTACCGCAATCTCTGTTTTTGTCCAGAAAGGAGGTTCTTTCATACAGAGTTGGGCCACAACTACCGCATGACCAATCTGCAGGCTGCAATTGGAGTTGCCCAGATAGAGCGTATTGAAGAGTTTATTCAAATCAAAAGGCGATTGGGCAAGTATTATCGGGAGAAACTCTCTGTTTTTGACGGGATTAAGTGCCAGGTCGAAAAACCATGGGCAAAAACTGTGTACTGGATGTACTGTGTAGAACTAGATAGCTCGCTGGGTTTGAAGGCCGATGGGGCAATGGCCAGACTTGGCCAAAAAGGAATTGGAACCCGCCCATTTTTTCTGGGGCTACATGAACAACCCGCCTTAAAAAAAATGGGCCTATTCGCAGGTGAACACTATCCAGTTACAGAGAGAATTTCCCAACAGGGATTTTACTTGCCATCTGGATTAACTCTTACTGAAGGGCAAATCGATCGCGTAGTCTCTGCCTTGGGTTCAATCATAAACGACAAAGTTCACCGTGACTGAACTAGAAGGTTAAGAAATAATTCTTATGATTATAGTACTAGAGTTGGATCGTTTTTAGACCAGGCATAAGTTCGAGAGCGTAGTAGAGGAATTATTTAGTTATGAAAATCGGTATCGACGCTTCTTGTTTAGAAGGATTGAAAGGAGGAGTGGCTAGAATTCTCACACAAATGTTACAGTTGTGGGTACAGTTTACAAATGAACATACATTTGTTTTGTATTTCCGAGAATCTATTCCAGAAGATGATTTTCTTAAACATCCTTTTATTAAGTTAAGACTTATAAAAGGCCACAAAATCATAAAAAGAAGAGGCAGTCTGACCCAACAAATATTATTGCCATTTGAGATAAAGCGCGAAAGACTTGATATATTTTTTTCTCCAGGGTACGCAGCACCCTTGTATTGTCCATGCCCCAAAACCATTGTGGGTCTCTGGGATATCTCCTTTTTTACGCATAAATCCCATTATTCTTTCAGGGAAAGATTACCTAAATTACTTCTTTCCAGAAGATCATGTATACAAGCTGACGGAGTTATTACCTGTTCGAACTTTGATGGTGAACAAATTAAAAAGTATTATGGGTTACCATCTAATCGTATTTGTGTCATACAACTCGCTGCTGACGATAAGTTTAAGCCCGTAAAAGACCCAAAAAGGATTGAGATTCTGCGTCAAAAATATAATTTGCCCGAGCGATATATTCTTTCTTTAGGAGTTATTTGCAATAGAAGAAATGTTGACGTGATTATAGAGGCATTTAAAGATATTTATAATGATTTTTCAGATATTGGGCTGGTTGTGGTTGGCAGAGACCAAACAAGACCATTTCTTAATATCAAAGAAAGAATGAAGTCGTTGATAGACGAAGGAAGGGGACAATATATTGAAAGAATACCTGAGGATGACTTGGTTGATTTGTATAATGGAGCTTGGTACTATATTTGCACCTCGACAGTTGATGGAGATTCGATTATGTTGAAAGAGGCTATGAAGTGTGGGACTCCAATTATCACTTCCCCATTGATTGAAGAAGCAGTGGGTGGGGCTGCTGTTATTCTCCAGAATCCAACAAACAAAATAGAAACGGCGGAATTATTTCGCAGAATCATTCCTTCTAAGGAATTGCATGATAAATATGCTGAAATGGGTTTAAAATGGTCTCAGTCCTTATCATGGATGAATATGGCTCGACAGAGTTTGAGTTTTATAGAAAACATATAACAAAAAACAATGAATAGTTCTATGGAAATTATTACACATACCACATGTCGACTATGTGGTTCAGGCAAGCTTCAAAATATTTTTTCATTTGGGGAGCAATACATTAATGATTTTGTTCCTCCAGAAAGAATTGGCAAGGGGCTCAAAGCGCCGCTCGATCTGGTGATGTGCGACCGTTGTTCTTTGTTACAACTGCATCATATGGCCCCGCAGGAGCTTCTGTACACCCGTCACTACTGGTATCGGAGGAGTAACGGACACAATGCGTCGTGCTTTGTGGGATATCACCGAGGAAATTGAAGCAATGGTGCCGTTCCATCCCGGAGATGTGGTTTTGGATATCGGTGCAAATGACGGCACCCTGTTGGCTAGCTATGCGATAAAAGGGATTCAGCGCGTTGGTTGTGAGCCCGCTAATAATCTGTTGATCTATTGAGCGAGAATTGTGACTACGTTATGCACGACTTTTGGAATTACAATAAGTATAGGGAACTTGCTGGGCAGTGGGGACTGGGCAACGCTAGAATTATCACGGCACTCGCGATGTTTTACGGCTTAGATGACTCGTGTCAGTTCATTCGAGACGCAATAAGATCTCTGACAGAGGACGGAATATTCATTGCTCAATTGATGTGTTTAGCATCGATGCTGGAAAAAAACGATGTGGGAAATATCTGTCATGAGCATCTGGAATACTACTTATTGGAATTACTAAAGCATCTTTTTGAGATGAACGGACTCGAAATTTTCATGATCGAGGAAAACGATGTGAACGGTGGCAGCTACAGAATACACGCAAGGCATTATAAGAATGGTAGTATTCCCTTTGACGAGAAGTTCACGATTGAAGATCTATAGGAGTTTGCTAAACGTATAAAATACAATCGCGATCTATGTGTAGAATTTATCAAACAAGAATTTGACAAAGCGAAAACTCTTTATATGTATGGTGCATCAATAAAGGGGAATGTTATCCTTCAATACTATGGCCTGGATTCCAACCTAATAACGGCTGCATCAGAGCGTAGCCCAGAAAAGTGGGGCAAATACACCGTCGGCACATGGCTTCCTATCATATCCGAGGCAGAAGCAAAGCGAGCTAAGCCTGATTATTTTCTAGTGCTACCTTGGGCGTTTTTCCCGGAATTCTACGCGAGAGAGGGGAAATGGCGTGAAGGGGTCGGACGGTTTATTGTGCCTCTGCCAGAATTTCGAGTGGTATCATGAGCTTCATTCCAACCGACGAGTACGCACGGATTATCGAAGTTCTGCCTATACTCTGCGTGGATGTGGTAGTTCAGAATTCAAGAGGGGAGTACTTGCTGGTGAAACGAGCCAACGAGCCGCTGAAAGATCAGTGGTGGGTAATCGGCGGACGGGTCCAAAAAGGCGAATCGATGGATCAGGCGGCTGCGCGTAAAGTCAAAGAGGAAGTGTCATTGGATGTAGAGAAACTCTATCTCATTGGTTACTATGAGGAAATATTTAACAAAAATTCCTTTGGTATAAAATGTAAATTACATACTGTAAGTGTTGTTTATTCGACGGTCATAGACGTGGACCAGCAGATCAAGCTGGATTCTCAAAGTACTGATTGGAAATATTCAAAAGAATTACCCCCGGAATTTCGTATTAATTTGTTTAAAAATACTCAAAAAATCCCTTAGCATGAGTTCGGTATCATTGAGTTGTTATTATTGGGCTATTGCTATTTAGATGGTCAGGGATCCCTCTAGAGCTGATAAACTAGTTTACGCGAAAATTGTGCAGAGGTTAGACGTACCAAGTGCATTTTTCAAGCTTGGAGGTTAATAAATATGAAAAAAGCTTTGATTATTGGGGTGACAGGCCAAAATGGGAGTTATTTGGCAGAAATCCTGTTAGAAAAAGGGTATGAAGTGCACGGGATGGTTCGACGCTCGGCGACAGGGAATACCAGGAATATCGATCACTTGATTAGGGATCCAGAACTGCTCGACCGCCGTTTTTTTTATGGCGAGGGGACTTGGCAGATCCCACTTCATTCTACCGCATCATAAATTCAGTAAGGCCGCATGAAATATACAATGAGGCAGATCAGGACCATGTGAGTTGGAGCTTTGACATGGCCGGCTATTCCGCAGATATCACCGGTGCAGCTGTTGGCCGGATACTTGAGATTATTCGTCAAGTGGATCCCTCTATACGGTTTTTTCAGCCTTGTTCGTCGCATATGTTTGGTAAGACCGAGAGCCCATTTCAGACCGAAACGACCCCGTTTAATCCCCAAGGTCTGTATGCTTGCGCTAAGGTATTGGCTTACTACTTCACAAAATATTATCGCGAAGCCTTGAGCATATTTGCTTCAACTGCAATCTTATATAACCATGAGTCACCCAGAAGATTACAAAATCAGTTGCCAGGATCGCATGTAGTAAGCAGGATAAATTGGTTCTTGGCGATCTTAACGCGCGTATTGACTGGGGATATTCCAAAGAGTACATGGAAGCTGCGTGGCAAATGCTGCAACTAGACAGGCCAGATGACTTTGTTATCGCTACCGGTGAAGCGCACTCTGTCAAAGAGTTTGTAGAAGAGGCTTTCTCTATCGTCAATCTTAGGTCTGAAGATTATATCGTCTCCGATCAGAGCCTTTTCCGTCCAACACAAACCAGTGTGCTTATCGGCGATACGACCAAAGCCAGGGAACAGTTCGGGTTTAATCTGAAAGTAGGGTTCAAAGAACTTGTTAAGATCATGGTGGAAGCAGATTTACAAAAACAAAGGTCAAAATCCCCACTGGATTAGTAGACTGCCAACGACATGGCTTTACGCTATTGTGCTTTCAAAGGACGTAAAAGGATGCATTTATCAAGCTTATCTGAGCTTACCCTGCAGGAGATATTGAAGAATTGAATAAAAAAAGTAATCGAATAGAAATTTGGGATGGTCAATATAAACAACTCGAAGTTACGTATACTGAAGACTACGATACCCTCGGTAATTTATCACAAAAATGTAGCTATGAATTCACGTATGAAGATATAGTCGAACACTTACCAAACTACAAGACTGCCAGAATACTCGAGTGTGGCTGTGGAGGTGCTAGGAATTCCCTTTATTTGGCCTTGAGAGGGGTCAATGTGATATGCTCCGATTACAATTCAGAAGCCCTTCGGTTGGCACAGGCCAACTTCTCAGCCTTTGGCGCAAAAGGTACTTTCTTGCTAGACGATCTGATGAACTCCAAAATACCGGCTGACAGTTTCGATTGTGTTATGAGTTTCGGCTTGATGCAACACTTTGAGGAATTACAACCTCTTGTAGCAAGCCTGACACGACTAATAAAGCCAGGTGGCATCCAGATCCACCTCATTATCCCTAAGAAGTTCTCTACCTCGATCTTTTGTTATTTGATTTGGTTCCCTTATAACTTCTTGCGTCTTGCTATAAAAAAACGGGACTTTAGGGATATAATTAGGAGAAGTTATCGAGATTTCCCTCACTATGAAAATAACTTTTCTGCTCGAGAATATTCAAGAGCGTTTGAGGAAGCGGGAAATGCAATTATCAAAATTGAGCCCGGAGACGTAATAACACCACTCATCCTTTGGCCTCTAGGTCTCGGCGATTGGGTTGTCAAGATTTTTGGTAGCCAACTAATAAAACTGATGAGACTTACACACAGAACTGAATCCCGATTTCTGCATTTTCTTTCGCCTACATTCACCGTTATTTGCCGGAAAAAATAAGCACGATAATGCAGCCTAACAATATGGGAACACAACACAATGTACCATTAACATATTACAGGGTATACGATTTGGACACAAATTTTAATGAAGTAATAAATGCTTTCACTGTTAATTGGGTAACCAGTGATTAGGAAAACACACAGTATAAGCCAAGAATTGCCTTATATCAATACAGATCGGGCTATCCGGACACCAATCATTGCCAGAGGTGGTCTATTGGGTATATTGTTCTTACTCATGGTGCTGTTCAGCACATATGACAAGTTCGGTTTTTTAGTTCCGATAGGAGGTCATTCAATACATTGTTCGCCCTACAAGGCGTTATTCATTGTTCTAGTAATCTTGCTTGCAATAGATTATTCTTACAAGGGTCGAATTAGGAATAAAGCGGTTTTTAATCAGCAACTTTATCGGTTCATCTGGCTATTTGTCCTCATTCAGACGTTTGCATCATTGTTAGGGAGCATTTATACTTTAGGTACAGTCAAACTAACATCAGAGATTTACTATCTTGTTCAGAGGTCCACCTTTATTATTATCCCTCTGTTGGCACTGAGATATAAGCTATCACCTAAATCTCTATTGAAGTTTTTTATGGGTGCGATACTTATTCATTATTTGTTTATTGCGTTACAGTTTGTATCTCCTGTGGCATATAGGACTTTTGTGGAATATGTCTTTAATCCTGCAAAGGCGGATAATGTTGTGGGGTGGGGGATAAATGGAGTTTCTCAGGACTTTGTAGGCTTACAAAGTACTTCAAATTATGGCTCCTTTGCTGCCGCATTTGGGCTATTGATGCTTGCCTTTACTCCAAAGAGGTTGCCGGGCAAACTTCTGATCCTGGCGGTTGTGTTCCTTTCTATATTTGTTACATTGTTTGGCCCATCTAGAGCTGTTTTGATCATGGTGGGAGTCACACTGCTTGTTTTTATAAAGAAGAGGAGGGCCCTTTCAAAGGCCTCTTCATATTTTCGGGCACTTGCTATAGCTGCGATACTGGTCTGTGTTTTCTCTTTATTAGGCACTCCTAACCTAGAACTAGAAGACTTTGCATCCATAAATAGATTTAGTTCTCCATCAAAAGGGTATAATTTTGGTAAACTTATTATCTTGCAATATAGTTTAGAATTGTTTCTTCAATCTCCAATCGTGGGATGGGGACGACAGCGGTTTAGTGACATATCGTATCCTTTAGGCAATGTTTCGCCTTCTATGCGTGTAACCCATTTTTATTTTCTAACCACTCTAATAAGCTCGGGTTTGGTTGGTTTCGTACTTTACTTAGCTTTATTTTATCGAATTGTGAGAGCTTTGTGGCAAAGGAAAGAGAAGGATTATGCCATCGTCTGCGCCATGTTTATTGCGGTTGGCGTCTATAACTTCGTTTACGACGCTGGTCATCTTGACGTATTTGCATGTTTCAATGGCATTGCAGCCTATTATGCATTGTTAGCTATTAATCCAAAGAAACATTATAGTCATGAGGTAATTCCTAATGAGAAAAATACGAAAACATATGAGATTTAAAACTATAAATGTTATTACTGTAGTTATTGGCACATTCGTGATAGTCCTAGGGTTAACTGCAGACTGGTTAGGTATTAGTAACCCGACCACTTTTGGTATTGGCCAAATTGTGGTGATTATACTTGGTTTCGTTGTTTTATTATTTGCTTTTCAACCTAAAATAATTAGCTCAACATACAATTATGTAATCAGGAAATGGTTAACAGTAATAAATAAAATAGCTGTTTTATTTTTAAGCATCTTTATTGTCTTAGTTGTTTTGGAAATTGGATGTACAATATTAATTAAAAGACCCGTGCTTTTTAGCTCAGACAACAGAATGTTAGATTTACCATATTATCGTTCAAAAGACTGGTCAAAAACTTATTGGCGTGAACATTTTGAAGTATTTGCGGGGCAAAGGATATATAGCCCTTATGTTATTTGGCGCACAGCTCCATTTGAAGGTGAAACAATAAACATTAATGAAAGAGGAATAAGGCGCACAATCGGTGTAAAAGACTCGTGTGATATAGAATCCTATGATGTATTTGCTTTTGGAGGTTCAACAATGATTGGATTTGGGTCGCCTGATTGGGGAACGATACCTTCATATTTGCAAGAATATTTAAGCAAAACACTAGATGAACCCGTTTGTGTTACGAATTTTGGAGACATTGGATATATTTCATCTCAGTGTGTTATAATGCTGTACAAGCAAATAATTGAAGGTAATGTTCCTGACATTGTAATATTTTATAATGGTCTGAATGACTCAATAGTCTCCTATTATGATAAAACAGTGGGTGTCCATACTGGAGTAAATAGTATCAGAATTAAACTTGAAACACCCTTCAAAGGAATATTAGTACATTCAAATCTAGCACAGTTTTTGTTACCCAAACTTCACAAAATATTTAGAGTAGCAAATCTATACAATTATACAAATAATCATGCAGATGATTTAGCGTCTCAGGCAGCAGAGACTTATTTAAATAATTTCAATGTTGTACAATCACTTGCTTCAAAGTATGATTTTAAAGTATTTTTTTTCTTTGAACCATTCATTAAACTTTCTGAAAAAACTTTGACAATAGAAGAGAAAAAAGCAATACAGACAATGGATTATAGTATGCCAGGTTTCGCTAAATTTATGAGTGAAATTTATTCTTTTATCGAATCAAAATCATCTGGTTACAAAAATATGCATTTTTTGAATAACATTTTTGATGATTTAAATGAACAAATCTGGATAGATTTTGCTCATATTACACCAGAAGGAAATAAAATTATTTCCAAGATGATTTCATATATTATATCACAAAAAATCACAATGGAGAACTTATTTCTTCAAAATCAGAAGAATACGTAATTTCCTTAAATCATTATAAAATAATATCTAATGTTGAACATACTCGGCATCTCATCATTTTACCACGATTCGGCAGCGTGTCTGGTGCGAGATGGAAAAATTATCGCAGCTGCTCAGGAAGAGCGGTTTTCACGCATCAAACACGATAATCGATTCCCTGATCAGGCACTTGGCTATTGTCTTCACGAAGGCAGGATAACTGCAGATGAGTTAGACTATGTGGTTTTCTATGACAAGCCATTTCTGAAGTTTGAACGGATTCTTGAAACGTATCTTGCCTATGCTCCATTTGGTATTCGGTCATTTCTGTTGGCGATCCCGCTGTGGATTCGAAAGAAACTGTGGATTCCTGATCTGATCGAAAAATCCATGGGATACAAAGGTGAAATACTGTTTACGGAACATCACGAATCCCATGCTGCCTCAGCTTTCTTCCCTTCTCCATTTGAACGGGCGGCATTCCTAACCATGGACGGAGTGGGAGAGTGGGCTACAACCTCCTTTGGAGTTGGGGAAAATAATAGAATCACCATCGATTCAGAGCTTCATTTTCCTCACTCTCTGGGTCTTCTCTATTCGACATTTACCTACTACACCGGATTTAGAGTTAACTCCAGTGAATATAAAGTAATGGGTCTGGCGCCCTATGGCAAACCCAAATATGTCCAGACGATTCTTGATAATCTCATTGATCTGAAAGAAGACGGTTCATTCAAGCTCAATATGAAGTATTTCAATTACTGTGCTGGACTGACCATGATCAATGAGCAGTTTAATAAACTATTTGGCAGGAAACCGAGGAAAGGAGAATCGGAGCTGACACAAATGGATATGGACCTTGCCCGTTCAGTTCAGGAGGTGACAGAAGAGATTGTTATGAGAATGGCTAAAAATGTCTATAATATCACCGGTGAAAAATATCTCTGTCTTGCCGGTGGAGTGGCTTTAAACTGCGTAGCAAATGGGAAACTGTTAAGGGAAGGACCCTTTGAAGATATCTGGATTCAACCTGCCGCAGGAGATGCCGGAGGAGCTCTTGGTGCGGCTCTCTTTACATGGTACCAGTATCTGGATAATGAAAGAAACGCGGCCAATCATAAAGATTCTCAACTGGGGTCGTATCTTGGTCCTGGATATTCCAATAAGGAGATTGAATCATTTTTGAATGAACACTCCATTCCTCACTCTCGATTTGAAGGGGAAATTATCGACAGAACGGTGGAATTTTTAACACAAGAGAAGGTGGTTGGCTGGTTTCAGGGTCGGATGGAATTTGGACCCAGAGCACTGGGGAATCGTTCGATCATTGGCGATGCCCGTTCTCCCAAGATGCAGCGGAAGATGAATCTGAAGATAAAATATAGGGAAAGCTTTCGTCCTTTTGCACCAACAGTATTAGCGGAACGGATTTCAGACTATTTTGAAGTTGATCGGGAAAGTCCGTATATGCTGCTGGTGGCTCAGGTAAAGAAGGAAAAACAGATTCCTATGAAGGAGGAGGAAAAGAACTTCTTTGGTCTGGAGAAATTGAATGTGGTCCGCTCAGATGTACCGGCAATTACTCATATTGATTATTCTGCCCGCATTCAATCTGTGAATGCTGATGATAATCCAAGGTACCATCAGCTTATCAAGAAATTTGAAGATAAGACCGGTTGTCCTGTGATTGTGAATACTTCCTTTAATATCCGTGGAGAACCCATTGTTCAGTCTCCTCTGGATGCGTACAAATGTTTTATGCGCACGGAGATGGATTATCTTGTGATGGGTGATTTTATCCTGGATAAACAGGATCAACCAGAATTCATTGATGACATAGACTGGAGGGAAGAATTTGAGTTGGATTAAAGAGACTTTAGTCGAAATACGGATACTGGATACTTCCAATAAGGCTATACGGAAGTTTGGGATAGTTATTATTGTTGGACTGGGATTAATTGGAATTTTTGTTTCCTTGAAAACACATAATCTTTACGTATCCCAATGGCTATGGGGAATTGGACTTCTGTTTTTGCTTCTTGGTTTTATTTTGCCATCGGTTCTTCGACCGGTCTACAGACTCTGGATGTTCATTGCTTATTTAATAGGTAGAGTTGTTTCTAGGATAATTCTGACAGTTTTATTCTATTTTGTCCTTACTCCCACAGGTCTGGTTCTGAGACTTTTTGGAAAAGATATCATAAATCAGCGATTTGGTGAAAACCGTGAAAGTTACTGGGTGAAAAAAGACCTGTCGGGTCATACAAAAGAGCGATATGGGAAGATGTATTAGAATATGTGGTTCTGTGTGGATAAAATTGGGGAATTATCAAATAACAAATTACAAATAAATACCAATGGCCAATCACCACTCACGATTTCTACAATAGTTTTATTATCAGTGAAAATCTGTGTAAATCTGTGGCTAATGTATTATTTGGGATAAGGTAGATAATATGAGCAAACTGTCTATTGTGAAAGAATTCTGGGAATTTTTACGAATCCGCAAAAAGTGGTGGCTGACACTGATTGCCATTATGTTAATTTTATTGGGAGCGTTAATCATCCTGACGGAAAGCTCCGCCATTGCGCCGTTTATTTATACTTTGTTTTAGGATTTTAAAAAATATAATCCCTTTAGTTAATTAGATTTTTAAAAATTAGACTAGAATTCATTAAGTATCTAAAAATAATACCTATTATATGATTGATTTAAGCATCTGTATTGCTAATAACAATAATATCCGCTTACTGAAACCATGTCTTGAGTCGATATCAGAATATACTAAAGGGATAACGTTTGAGATTATCGTAGTAGATAATAACTCGACGGATAACAGTGTAGAGATTATCCAGCTTAAATTTCCAGAAGTGAAACTCATTATAAGTAAGGTCACTAAAGGATTCTCTGCAAACATGAATATGGCTCTCCGTGAAGCATGTGGACGCTATGTAGTTATCCTCAATGATGACACGCTTCTCATTTCAAATGCTTTTGCTGAGATGGCAGCATTTATGGACGCAAATCCTCAGTATGGGGCTGTTGGTCCAAAGCTGCTCAATGCGGATGGTTCTTTTCAGATAGGGCCACGCGGCCCGGCGACAATTTGGACATTGATGTATTGGGAATTCAAGCTGGATCGGTTGTTTCCCAAAAGCCAGTTGTTCAGTGCTTTTCGCATGACATATTGGGACCCGGATACCTCGCACGAAATGCAGACGGCTTCGGGAGCCTGTGTTTTGGTGCGTAGAACTATGTTAGAACAGGTGGGGCTACTGGATGAGAGTATTCCGCTTGGACCCGATGATCTTGATTTGAGCAGGCGCATTCGTGCAGGGGGATGGAAACTATATTACCTTGCGAATCAAAGCATCATTCATTATGGTGAAATTAGCAAGGAGCGCATTCGCGTGGAAAGCATGTTCCGTGCATACACAGGGCTGTATCGGTATCTGAAACGCCATTTTGGATGGTCACACGTCAATGTTTATCGTTTTTTCGCAGCTATTGGTTCCCTCATACGCATTATATGCTGGTCATTCATCTACTTGGCAATTCCAGGAAAACGATCTCTTGCATTATCCAGAATTCAGGGACGCTGGTGCATTTTGCAATTAAGTCTGTCTCCGCATTTCAGGCAACGTGTTGTCAAAGGAAGTTAGAAAGCAATTATTCCAAGGAATCGTTAAAAAGTATCCAAGATACTAATTGTGCATTCTGCGCTGACGCAGGGTGGGGCTGAGAGACAACTTGTTGAAGTCATTTAAAACATAAATAAAGACAAATTAAAGCCATACGAAGTTTTCTATCGTGGTTCTATACACTATCAAGATGTTTTCCACGATCATAAAACGTAACAATATAGGTGTGATTCACGAATGGTCTGAAAGTGCCAATATAGGGGCGCGAATTTGTGGTAGAATTGCAAATATCTCTATTGTATCATCTTTACGATGAGGGTCTCCCCATTGTCTGGACAGGAAACAGGCTCCTTTAAGGTGCATTCTGTCCCTGCTTTGAATGATTTCATAGTCTCTATCTATTTGTCAAAAAAATGAAGCTCTGAGAGCCTCTAC